>Ga0182024_10000313_pt1 | contig 121856 bp, 105 predicted proteins | sample P32metaG_FD_120480 | JGI IMG/M metagenome (GOLD analysis project Ga0182024, IMG submission 120480) | Permafrost microbial communities from Stordalen Mire, Sweden - P3-2 metaG (Illumina Assembly) | ecosystem: Environmental > Terrestrial > Soil > Wetlands > Permafrost | place: Sweden: Stordalen... | reverse complement strand
TCCAGAGAGTGGCTAAGTGTTCGCCATGAGCAATCGCCCGATGTAAACGTGATTGAGCAACTTTGTATTCGCCCATGCCTCATCTTACTCTATACTTGACGAGAGGGGATAATTGCCTTTTCTTGATACTAGCCTGGGTGGATTGGGCATCCGGAGTTGGCGCTCTATTTGATTGTGCGCGGGTGGAGTGTAATTCTCTGCTACGCGAGTTCTTGACCTAGGCCTCGGCTGTCAGATTGCGGGTTCGTGCTTTGCACGAATTGAGGCCCACATCTCTAAATCGAGATGTAGGGCACCCGGCACCCGGCAGACACCATGGTTCAAGGGAAGCCTATACCATGAGTTGTGAGTAAGTCATCAAATACTCCGCTGCAGGAAAAGCCGCCAGCTGAAACCGCTCATGGACTGAAAAGGTTTCTAAAGGAACTTGGTCCTGGATTGATCACAGGAGCAGCGGACGATGATCCGTCGGGAATATCCACCTATTCCGTGGCAGGCGCGTCCTACGGGTACGCGACCCTGTGGACCGCTCTTCTATCGTTCCCGCTGATGGCGGCAATTCAGTTGATGTGCGCCCGGCTTGGAATGGTGACGGGCTGTGGCTTGGCCAGCGTCATCAGGACCCGGTACCCCAGGTGGGTCCTCTTGCTTGCCTGCTCTCTGGTAATTGTCGCGAATATCTTCAATATTGGCGCCGATCTCGGCGGCATGGCTGACGGGATGCAGATGGTCACTGGAATTCCGGCTTACGTCTGGACGCCGCTTTTTGCCGTCCTCATTACGGTTCTCTTGTTTTGGACTTCTTACCGAATCATGGCGAGGGCTTTTAAATGGCTCACTATGGTCCTCTTCGCCTACGTGCTAACGGCATTCCTGGCTCACCCCAACTGGTCTGCGGTTCTCCGGGCCACCTTTATTCCACATGTTGAGTGGTCCAAGCAATATCTCGCCGTTCTCGTGGGGATTCTCGGCACCACAATATCGCCCTATCTTTTCTTCTGGCAGGCTGCGCAGGAAGTGGAAGAAGACCGCGATCACGGCAAAGCCACAGTTAGACAACGGAAGGGTTCAACGAACGAAGAACTAAAAGTGGCAAGAACAGACGTGATCACTGGAATGTTGCTTTCAAACGTCGTCATGTACTTCCTGATTCTGACGACAGCTGCGACTCTGAATCTGCACGGCCTGAAAAACATAGAGACGGCCAAGCAAGCGGCCGAGGCGCTTCGTCCGCTTGCCGGAGGAGGAGCATACTGGCTCTTCACTTTAGGGCTTATCGGTACGGGTATGCTTGCTGTCCCCGTGTTGGCAGGCTCATGCGCCTATGCAATCGCAGAGGGTGCGAGATGGAGGTCTGCCTCTCTCAATCTGAAGCCGCGTCTGGCGCCCAGGTTCTATGCCGTGATCGGTTTTTCCATTGTCGTCGGGCTTGCGTTTGACTTTGCGGGCATGAACGCAGTGAAGATGCTCTTCTGGTCCGCGATCCTCAATGGCTTGCTGGCTCCTCCCCTCGTCGTCATGGTGGTGCTATTGACTAGTGACCGGAAGGTAATGGGCAATCGAGTCAATTCCCGAATCATGCAATTGCTGGGATGGATATGTGCTTTGGTGATGACTGCTGCAGCGGTAGCCTTGTTGATTTCGCTTTACTAGCCGTGAGATGCGCTCCGACGATAATCCACCGATCGCAATGAGTCAAAAATGATGATCCGGAGGGATTGGTCTATCCGGCGTCACCGCAAATGCCAGCGACACTTTTTTTTGTTGAAAGATTGCTAAAAGGTCCCACGCAGAGAATCGACGCGGTGCTGACTGAACTCTCCATTCGTTCCACACCTCGAATCCCACGAAATCCCCATTCGCTGTAACAAGGCACAAAAGGCCATAAAAATCCGCAATTCGAACTCGCTGAAAACAATCCACTTCCAACAGACCTCTCCAAAGCCGTTGCAGCTCAGCCAGCAGTGCTCTACGTAGAACAATTTGTGGAGCATTCGTCAGAGCAACAAAAAGGCCCCCAGCCTAAGCTGGAGACCTTTTGTTTTTGCTGTTGCGCCGGAGGCGGAGTCCTAGTACATGCCGTCCATGCCGCCGCCGTGGCCGCCGCCTGCTTGCGCCGCTGCCTTGGGCTCCGGAATCTCGGAGATCAGGGCTTCGGTGGTCAGCAATAGGCCTGCGATCGAGGCTGCGTTCTGGAGAGCGGTGCGAGTGACCTTGGTCGGGTCGATGACGCCGGCCTTGACCAGATCCTCGAACACGTTCGTGGCCGCGTTGTAGCCGTAGTGGTTGTCGTTGGACTCGTGGATCTTGCCCACGACCACTGCACCCTCTCCGCCGGCATTGGCGACGATCTGGCGAAGTGGCTCTTCGAGAGCGCGACGAACGATCTGTGCGCCGATCTTCTCATCGCCCTCGAGGGTCTTGATCAGAGCGTCGACAGAAGCGGTCGAACGAACCAGAGCAACGCCGCCGCCGGCAACGATGCCTTCTTCGACTGCCGCACGGGTGGCGTGCAGAGCATCTTCAACGCGAGCCTTCTTTTCCTTCAGCTCGGTCTCGGTTGCCGCACCGACCTTGATGACTGCAACACCGCCAACCAGCTTGGCCAGGCGCTCCTGCAGCTTCTCGCGATCGTAGTCGCTGGTGGTCTTTTCGATCTGGCTGCGAATTTCCTTTACGCGGCCCGAGATGGCAGCTGCGTCGCCAGAACCATCGATGATGGTGGTGTTGTCCTTGTCGATGGTGATGCGCTTGGCGCGGCCCAGCTGCTCAAGCTTGACGCCGTCGAGCTTGATGCCGAGGTCTTCGGTGATTGCTTCGCCGCCGGTGAGGATGGCGATATCACCGAGCATCGCCTTGCGGCGATCGCCAAAGCCGGGAGCCTTGACGGCGGCGACGTTGAGGGTGCCGCGCAGCTTGTTCACTACCAGGGTCGCGAGGGCTTCGCCTTCGACGTCCTCGGCGATGATCAGCAGGGGCTTGCCATTGCGGGCAACCTGCTCGAGCAGCGGCAGAAGATCCTTCATGTTGCTGATCTTCTTTTCGAAGATGAGGATGTAGGGATCTTCGAGGACAGACTCCATACGGTCAGCGTCGGTCACGAAGTAGGGGCTGAGGTAACCACGGTCGAACTGCATGCCCTCCACGGTCTCGAGGTAGGTCTGCATGGTCTTCGACTCTTCGATGGTGATGACGCCATCCTTGCCTACGGTCTTCATGGCGCCAGCGATGATCTCGCCGATTTCCACGTCGCCGTTGGCGGAGATGGTGCCGACCTGAGCCACGGAATCGTCGGTCACGGGCTTGGACATTTCACCGAGGGCGCCGCCGTTGGTGTACTTGCCTTCCTTGTCGCGAGCGCCGATCACGGCAATGACTGCCTTGTCGATGCCGCGCTTGAGGGCGGTTGGGTTGGCTCCGGCGGCGACGGTCTTGACGCCTTCGCGGAAGATTGCCTGGGCCAGGACGGTCGCGGTGGTGGTGCCGTCACCGGCTACGTCCGAGGTCTTGGAAGCTACTTCCTTGACGAGCTGTGCGCCGACGTTCTCGAGGGCGTTCGAGAGCTCGATTTCCTTGGCGACGGTTACGCCGTCCTTGGTGATGGTGGGGGAACCGAACTTCTTTTCAATGACCACATTGCGGCCCTTGGGACCGAGGGTCACCTTTACGGCGTCCGCGAGCGTGTTGACGCCGCGCAGGATCGCCTGACGGGAATCTTCTCCGTGCAGAATCTGCTTTGCCATATTGCTTATTCTCCGAAAAACAGTGTTTAGTGATCAGTGCTCAGCGGCCAAAGGTAGCGATTTGCTAACAATAGCCGAATCAACTACTTGGACAGAATTCCGAGGACTTCTTCTTCGCGCATGATCAGCAGCTCTTCGCCGTCGATCTTGATTTCGGTACCCGAGTACTTGCCGAAGAGAACACGGTCGCCAGCCTTGACATCGAGGGGGAAGACCTTGCCTTCGTCGTTGGACTTGCCTTTGCCGACGGAGAGGACTTCGCCTTCCTGGGGCTTTTCTTTGGCGCTGTCAGGGATGATGATGCCGCCACGAATGGTTTCGCCCTCTTCTACGCGGCGGACCAGGATGCGGTCGTGGAGCGGAGTAAAGGTGGTGATTACAGAGGATGCTGCCATGCTGTGCTTCTCCTTTTATGCGATTGGGTGGCGAGAGGACTCTTGCCCTCCCCGCGTTGATTGTTCAGATACATCCAAAAGGTATCCGGACGTGAAAACCGTCCGGTGTATGGCCGAGGAGCTTTAGCACTCTCACCCGCCAACTGCTACAGTAGGCAACTTCGCCGGGAATTGTCAAGGGGGTGAAAATGAAATATGAGTGAATCTCACTCACCTATCCTCAGCGTAGGCCTTTGCGCGGGATGATGTCCAAGCCGTGGTGGGGTCGCGCGACGCTCTGGCGCAATCCGACGGGCGGAATGCTGCCGTCGGGAGGCGACCCGGGTCCGGGGGACAGATGTGCGGGACAGAGGGATTTGGGTGCTTTGACGTCACCTGGCGTGCACTGTGCGGTGGGGGTTGCGAAGGACTACAATAACCGCATGTCAGGAACGTTCTCTACCTTACGCCGTTTTGTCGTTTTTGGTTGTTTGACAGTGGCTGTCACCGCAGCCTGTATGGCCCTCGCGCAGGATGCTTCACCGAAGCGCGGGCGCAAGTACAAGGCTCCGCCGCCGACGGCGCGGCTGGAGGTTACGGTCGTGCGAGCGACGACTGGCAAGCCAATCGAAAATGCTTCGGTGATCTTCCATCCGCTTGAAGACGGCAAGAATGCCGGCAATATGGAGCTGAAGACCAATGACGAGGGCAAGGCCGTTATCGACCTGCTGAACATTGGATCGGATGTGCGCCTGCAGATCATCGCTCAGGGCTTTCAGACCTACGGCGAGGACTATAAGGTCGACAAGGAAAATCTGGCCATCGAGGTCAAGATGAAGCGGCCGTCCGAGCAGTACTCGATCTACAAGAATGGCGAAGGGAAGACTCCGGACAAGTCGACCGAAAAGCCGGCGGATAAGCCTGATGCGGCTCCCAAGGATGCCGCGCCTTCCGAGACCAAGCCGGATGATCCGAAGGACGCGCCCAAGGACGAAGCGAAACCGCAGGATTCAACTCCCAAGATGTAGTTCTTGAGCGATGCCTCGTCGTGGCGTGACTGTGAGGTCGCATGTCTTCCGAAGATTCGATTTCTGACTCGCCGGGTGGCGCGTCTTCGCGAAAGACCGCGCTGGTTACAGGCGGGGCGAAGCGCGTGGGCAGGGAACTGGCGCTGGCCCTGGCGCGATCCGGTATGAACGTGGCGTTTACCTTTCGTGAATCGGTCGCCGAGGCCTCAGATACAGCGGAAGCCATTGAGGCTTTGGGCGTGCGATCGCTAACGCTCGAAATGGATGTGCGCGATGAAAAGAGCGTGCATCGGGCCGTGGCCGCGACGACTGTGCTGTTTGGCGGGCTGGACCTGCTGGTGAACAATGCGGCGGTTTTCGAGTCTGCTCCGCTGGACGAGATTTCGGTCGAACAGTGGGACCGGATGTTTGAGACCAATACTCGCGGGCCGTTCCTGATGGCGCGCGAGGCTTTGCCTTATCTGAAGTCGGCGCGAGGGCGAATCGTCAATCTTGGCTCGCTGGGTGGGATGCATCCGTGGGCGACGCATGCTCATTACTGTGCTTCAAAGGCTGCGTTGCACATGCTTACGCAGACGATGGCCAAGGCTTTTGCGCCGGAGGTCAGCGTGAACTGTGTGGCTCCCGGCTATATCGAGCTGGATGGGGCGACTGCGGAGGCTGCGCACTTTGCCCGCAAGACTCCGATGGGAAGAAATGGGACGGCTGCTGCTGTGGCTGAGGCGGTGTTGTTTTTTGCGCATGGGCCGCATTTTGTTACAGGGCAGATACTGGCTGTGGATGGTGGCCTGGGGCTATAGTTTCGAAGCAATGAGTTATAAGTCTATTTGGCATAAACCGATGCAGATGAAATTAGACTGGCTGCATGCATATTGAACTGGACCATTTGTTTGTCTGTGCTTCCCGCGGCGCTCCTGAGGCGGAAGAGTTGGTGCAGTTCGGCTTGCGCGAGGGGCCTTCAAATCACCATGCTGGTCAAGGTACAGCGAATCGACGCTTTCCTTTTCTGAATTCAATGATTGAGTTGTTCTGGGTGAACGATGCACATGAAGCACAATCCCCAGGCACGCGGCGCACGCAGCTTTGGGAGCGATGGTCTGAGCGCGACAGCGGAAGCTGCCCTTACGGCATCTGTGTGCGGCCTGTTGATGCTGGTCACGATGAACCCCCGTTTCCGGCATGGACGTATCAACCATCCTACCTGCAGGATCCACTCGTCATGCATATTGGCGAGGCGGGAATTGCAGAGCCAATGTGGGTCTATCTTGGATTTATGCAGCGGACTTATCGTGAGGAGCAGTTTGTTGAACATCCAATCGGAATTCGTGAGATAACCGGCTTAACTCTGACAACGCCTGCGCCGCTTCTATCTGCCGCGTCTCAGACAATGGTCAAGAATGAAGTTATATCGACGCAAGTCGGAAGAGGCTTTCTGCTTGAAATTGAGTTTGATAACGGCTCCAGGAAGCAGGTCAGAGATTTCAGACCGCATCTGCCGTTGCTGTTTCAATTTTGACTGAGCGGAATGAGGCGAAAGGACGACGGCCTTAGTACGATCTCAGCCTGAATAACGAGCTTTGCGACTCGTGCGTTCGTAAAGTCTGGATGAAGAGCCAAATAAGATCGGCAGCGATTGGCCAGACGATCACTATCGATACCAGCCAGCCTGATCTTGACCATAAGCTCCCTGTCGCTTCGCTGTAAACGACGAGACACAGTGCCGCATTGGCAAGATAGGCGGTATCGAGGCCGACAATGCATGCCCGAGTTGGAGAGATCTGACTGCGGAGCCGGAGCAGAACTATAGCGCTGGCTGCCACGGTGCCGAAGCCCAGGCTCAGGACCGAGAGGCGCTGCCATTCGCTGGTTCCAGCGAGATGCAAGAGAAATGGCACCTGCACCAAGGTCGTGCCTGCAATCGAGCAGGCGACTGCGCTCCAGATCAAGCGTCTCTCAATCGCCGTCGAAAGCTGCGTCGAAAAGAGCGAGCGCAGTCGGAGCCAAATCATCGGATAAGCCAGAAAGAATGGCGCACCGACGAGCAGATGCCACCAGTTACCCTGATTCCCTGGAACGCGAAGCGTTACGGCGTCCCAGGGTGACGTGTCAAAGGCAAAAGGAAGGAACGCGACAGCCCCTGCCAGCAGCCATATAAGCAGTGCGATGGCGTTGACCCAGGCTGGGCCTTGTTCTTCTTTCGAGCAGGCCGCTCCGTTGTCATCTGCAGCTCTTACATGATCGTCCACGATGAACTCCCACTTAGACAACGTAGATCGACCCGAAATGTTGCATGACTTTTGCAGCGATCATCGGCCGGCACTTGGGGCGTTACCCCAGGCTGGTATTGAATGGGCCTTTGGCCCTTGATGTTTCGTGGAAATAAACAGCAGATTCCCGAAGGGAATGACAGAAAGAAAAGCAAGTGCAACGGCAGAAGCAGAGCAGCAAGAGCAAGGGAATGACAGGAAGAAAAGCAAGGGCAACGGCGAAGGAGAAGCGGCGCGGATTACTTGCCGAACATCTTGCCGAACCAGCTACCCTTCTTTTCGCTTTCTGTGGAGTTGCGTCGGGGGGCGGATTTTACTGAATCCTGAAATTTTAGTGGGGTGCTGTCCCAGACGCCTATTGCTTCGGGCTGGCGGGGCATTTTTGTGCCGGTGATGGCGGCGCGGGGATTTTCTACGCAAAGGCGGCGGGCGGTCTCTTCTCCGGCGCGATTGGCTACGTAGTCGTAGCCCTTCTTCAGGTGAGGTGGACGCCATTCGAGATTGTGAGCGTCGGTGGCGAGGAAGTGAATCCAGTTGCGGTCGAGCAGTTCGTTTGAGAAGGCCTGGGCGGAGTTGCCGAAGCGTCCGTAGAGTGATGAGGCCGTGACCTGAACGACACAACCCATGCGAATCCACTCGGCGAGCATCTCGGGCCGCTTTACGATGATGGGATTGCGCTCGGGATGGGTGATGACATTGGTGTATCCGGCGGCCTGAAGGCGGTGCAGGGATTCGCCGAGCTGCGGCGGGATGGCCATTTCGGGGAACTCGACCATGAGGTAGCCCTTGCCGCCGATGGAGTAGCGGAGCGGGTTGCGGATGGCGTCCTGAATATTGTCGGCGTTGAGGTGGAAGTCGCAGGCGAGGATGAGCTCGATGCGATTTCCGAGACGGGCCTGAATTTCGGCCATGCGCTCGGCGTTCAACTCGGCCTGGTAGGGGTGGGTGTCGTTGGCGTGGGGAGTGCAGGCGATGTGGGTTACGCCTTCGGCGATGGCCTCCTCGGCCATTAATACTGAGGTCTCGATGTCGGGGGAGCCGTCGTCTACGCCGTAAATAAGGTGATGATGGATGTCGATCATTGTTGGGAACTGCTGTCTCTTGGTTCACTTCTGTTGTGTTGCGGCGGGATTGTTTGCTGCTACTTCACGGTTAAGGCTTCGATCATGGAGTTGAAAATTCTTAGACCGTCGGCGGAGCCTAGCAACTGTTCGCTGGAGCGGTCGGGGTGGGGCATCATGCCGAGGACGTTGCGCTTTGCATTCAGGATTCCGGCGATGTTGGCGAGGGAGCCGTTGGGATTAGCTTCCGGCGTTACTTCGCCCGTTGGCGTAGCGTAGCGGAAGGCGATGCGGTCTTCCGATTCGAGCTCGCGCAGTGTTTCGGGGTCGCAGTAGTAGTTGCCTTCCATGTGGCCGATGGGGATCTGGAGGACTTCGCCGGCTTTGAGCTGATTGGTGAATGCGCTGCCGGTGGTTTCGACGCGGAGATGGACCTGTTTGCAGATGTATTTGAGGCCGGCGTTGCGCATGAGGGCACCGGGGAGCAGGCCGGCTTCGGCGAGGATCTGGAAGCCGTTGCAGATGCCGAGGACCAGTCCGCCGCTGTCGGCGAAGCGCTTGACGGCCTGCATGACGGGCGAGAAGCGCGCGATGGCTCCGGTGCGGAGGTAGTCGCCGTAGGCGAAACCGCCAGGGACGAGGACGGCGTCGACGTTCTGGAGGTCTTCTGAGTCGTGCCAGAGGAAGGTGACTGGCTGGTGGGCGATCTCGGCGATGACGTTGTAGGTGTCGTGGTCGCAGTTGGAGCCGGGGAAGACTAGGACGCCGAATTTCATGCTTCTAGGTTATCAGGCATTCGGAGTTGCGGGCGTGCTTTGGCGTTACCACAGGCGGGTGACGAGCATGGAATCGAAGACGCCGTCTTTGCTGACCAGCGTCAGGCCTTCGATCAGCGCCTGAGCTGCGAGCATGCGGTCGAAGGGGTCCTTATGGGGATGCGGCATGCTGCCGCCCAGACGTGCATGCTCGACGTAAACCGGTAGGCTGACGAAGCGCAACTGCGCGAAAACGCTGGAAGGATCGCTGACGAGCCGGGCTGCCTCGGGAAGTTTGCCTGAACGGTACTTGGTAGCTGCCTCCCAAACATTGACGACCGAAACGAAAACGTCGTTGGTCAAAGTCTCGATCGCAGTACCTGCGCTCCGGCTCAGGCGAGGGTTGTTGTTCATTGTCCAGAGCAGGGTATGAGTATCGAGAAGGAGTTTCATTCACCCTTCTCTGGTTCCGGCTCATTCGTCGTCCATGTGGAGACGATGGGAGCTTCCCACAGGGCAAGTTCTTCTTCGGACATGGGCTCAGTCCAGTCGTAGTCTCCGGTCCCCATCTCGCTGGCGAAGATTCCGAGTGGACGCTTGGTCAGAACTGGGGCGGCATTCTGCTCGGCATCGACCGGGACAATGCGGACGAGGGGAGTGCGGCTCTTGCCGGTGGTCAGGATAACCTCTTCGCCGGCGAGGGCGCGTTTGACGAGCCGTGACAGATCGGATTTTGCTTCGTGCATAGAGGCTCGCATCAGATTTCTCCTTAGCTAATCTGATATTAGCTAAGAACCGGATTCAACGCCAGAGGGATTTTGTTGGGGAGTGACGTAGTGAAGTAAGGATTGCATGTGGTTGTGGGAGTTGCGGGCGAATTTGTGCTGGCGGCTGCGGGTGTAGGGGTAGGCCAGTTTGGCCATCCAGTGGGCGGGTTGGCAGATGGCGAGGAGATCGTAGAAGACTGCGCCTGAGGTGGGGTCGTATTCGAGGAGGAAGCGTTCTTCGCCGCGTTCGACGTGCATTGGGGTGGTGCCGTAGGCGAAGCCGAAGCGTGTTGGTTCGTCGATGACGTAGAGGATACGGCTGTAATTGACGGACCAGAGGCCGAGGGCGTGGACTTCTACGGCGACTATTTCGCCGATGTTGATTCCTGCGCCAGGGTTGGCGACTCGACCCAGCCGAGGTCGAAGTGCTGCCATTGGTGCAGGACGGATTTGGCGGTTTCGAAGGCTTCGGGTCCGTGACCGATTTGGCTTCGGGTGTGGTCGAGGGTGTAGCCGGCCGGGATGCGGGCTCCCGGTCGGCCGTCTTGGGTATTGAACTGTGAGGCATAGCTGAGAGGCAGATCTCTTGCGGCCTCTAGCTGCTGCAGGAGAAAAGGCGGCTTTCGAAGGGAGAACATCCACTCCTTAGTAGGTCAGGGTTAGTTCAGTGCCTTTGCCGTCGTCGGGAATTACTGCGGTGATGTGATGGTGTTCGCTGTCAAAGCTGGTGGTGGCTGAACCAGATGGGGTGCTCGCACTGGCTGCAGGCTTTGAGGCTCCGTAGATTTCTACTGCGAACTGGGTCCACCATGGGGTGAATTCGCCTTCGCGGGGACTGATGGTAACCGTGAGCCCGGAAGAGCTCGACTGGCACTTGAAGTTAAGTCGCGTAAACTTGCCTTTTTGAAAGGCATAGCTGATTCCGTCGTCTAGGTAGAGGCTGCCTTCACAGGCACCGCCGGGGCGTATTGGAGGGTAGACGCGCAGGGTCAGAGGGCCCTGCGGCTTTTCTTCTGTGCTTTGGACGAGCGGCTGGATGGGAATGATGGAGCCTGCGCGGGCGAAGACTGGCAGGGTATCGATGCTGGGGTGGAGCGAGATCTGGAGGTCGTTGTCGGGGACGTTGTCGTTGCCGACGCGGGTGGGTTCGAGGCCGGAAGAGCGGAGGCTTTCGCCGGTCCAGTAGTTGTACCAGCCGACCGGTGGCATGACGGCCTGGTAGTCGTCGAGTTCGTCGGGGTAGGGCGAGGGAGCGATGAGGAGGTCTGGCCCCATCAGGAATTCGTTGTTGGTGTTCAGGTCGATAGGGTGGCCGTCTTTGCTGGCGTTGGGGAACTCCAGAAAGAGAGGGCGCATGAGCGGGATGCCGGTGCGGCTCATCTCTTCGACTGAGGTGTAGATGTAGCTCATCAGCTTGTAGCGCTCTTCGATGAAGCGGCGGCGGATGTTCAAGTCCTCGGTAGTTCCGTTTTCCCATGGCTCCTGGGGATTGGTGCCCATGGAGGTGTGGTCGCGATCGATCGGGTGGAAGGCGGCGATTTCGATCCACTTGGTGAGCAGATCGGGCTGCGGTGAGCCGGCGAAGCCGCCTACGTCGGCGCCGACCATGCCGAATCCGCTGAGGCCGAGGTTGATGAGCTGCGGGGTGGTCTGGCGGAGGTGGTTCCAGGTGCTGGAGTTGTCGCCGGTCCAGGTGGCTGAGTAGCGCTGGCCGCCGGCGTAGCTGGCGCGGGTGAGGACAAAGGGGCGGACATCCGGTTCGATCTTGCGCAGACCTTCGTAGGTGCCGCGGGTGTTTTGCATGCCGAAGATGTTGTGGACTTCGAGGTGGTTTGCAACCCGCTTCTGGAAGCCGGGTTCATCAATGCGATGCTGGGTCTGGTCGGGCATGGTCTTGGAGTTGACCTGGAAGAGCGCCGGCTCGTTCATGTCGTTCCAGAAACCGGCAATGCCTTTGGCGGCGAAATCGGCGTAGAGGGTACCCCACCAGTCGCGGCTGCTCTTCTGAGTGAAGTCGGGGAAAACGGCGGGGCCGGGCCATACGATTCCGGTATAGACGGACCCATCGGGGTTGTGGACGAAGTGATCGCCTGCGATGCCCTCGTCATAGGGTTTGTAGCCTTTGCCAGGAAGGTTGGCGATGTGCAGATCGGTGATCAGGACGGTGTGGATATGTTCGGCCCGCAGGTCCTGGATCATCTTGTCGAATTGTTTAAACTTTTCAGAATCAACGGTAAACGGACGATTGTTCGACTGATAGTCGATGTCCAGGTACATGGCGTCGACGGGGATGCGTTCGCTGCGCAGGCGGGTTGCGATGCGGCGCACTTCAGCCTCGGGATAGTAGCTGTAGCGGGATTGCTGGAAGCCAAGCGACCACATTGGGGGCATTGGGGTGGTGCCGGTCATCCATGCCCATTCGCGGAGGACGTCTTTGGGGGTGGGGCCGTAGAGGATGTAGTAGTCGAGCGGGCCGCCCTCGGAGCCGAAGGAGTAGCCGTCGCGCAACTCCTTGTTGAAGTCGAAGCTGGAGCGCCAGGTGTTGTCCAGGAAAACTCCACCAGCGATACCTTTGCGGAAGGTGATGACGAAGGGAATCGACTTGTAGATGGGGTCTGTAGACTCCTGCCAGCCGAAGGCGTCGGTGTTCCAGTTGGTGAAGGCTTCGTTGCGGCGGTCGAGGGGGCCGGGTTTGTCGCCCAGGCCGAAGTAATGTTCGTCTTCGGTGGAATGTTTGTAGACGCGAAAGCCCGCGCCGTGAAACTCGATGGGGTGTTCGGGGATGTCTTCGGCGATCACGTGACCGGCGAGGTCTGTCACGGTCATTACGAGGGGTTGGCGCTGGATGGAGACGTGGAGTTTCGCGGTGGCGAATCCAACGGCTGCGGGGCTGATCTCGGGCTTGACGTCGACTTTGGCGGTGCGGGCGGGTTCGAGAACCGCCCAGGAAGCGTCTTCGGGCAAGGCGCCGGTCGCACCTACGCGGACGCGCAGCAGGTCGTCACGCAGCGCTGTGACTTGCATGACGGCCGATCCTGACTTGATTTCCAGGCCGTTGGGCAGGGCGCGAGAGCCGGTCACTTTGTCGAGGGTGACTTGGAGCGGGAGTTCGGGCATGGCTGACTGCGCAACGGCTCTTGTAGCAAAGGGCAAAAGAGCGAGCGCGGCGAAGGCCAGTACGGCGACTGCGGGTGGATTTACGGTACGGCACAATGTCGACAAGGTTGCTCCTGGAAATAACTGCTACCGGACGGAATACTGCAATGCCGAAGCATACTGCATCGCTGGATCGTGTGCCCATCGGCGGCTAAATGGCCACGGTTAAGTCTATGCCGCATGCCGGCGAAATTTCAAAAGGGAAAAACTACGGGTCTACGCTGTCGGCTCTGGTGTATTCTGCGAGTAAGTTTTACCAGTTCCAACGTTACTTGAGAAGGTTTTACGGGTGTTCATGGGTATTGATGTCGTTATTCTCGCTCGATTTATATTGACGGGAATTGCGCTTCTGCTTGCATTTCTGGCTGTGGTGACCTGGAATCGCCGGAAAGAGGCCCCTGAAGCGACGACATTTGCCGTGCTCGTCGCGTCGATGGCGGTCTATTCGTTTGGCTATGCCGGAGAACTGGCCCAGACGACGGTTACGGGCGCCCAGCGCTGGCTAGATGTGGAATACCTGGCGCTGCCCTGGGCAGGCGCGCTGTGGGTGCTGGCTGCTTGCCTGCACAACGGTCTTCGGGTGCGCAGGATTTTCCTGTTTATTATCCCGGTTATTACATTTGCCGGACACTATACAAATTTCAACAACCTCTTTTATACGGCGCCGATGACCCTCTCGCATCGGGGCCCGTTCTGGGTGTTGAACATGCAGCGGGGACCGCTTTCCACGCTGGACAACGCATTTCTACTGGTGTCGTTCATGGCTGGGACGTGGGTGTATATCGCCGGTTTGACGGATGCTTCGGCGCTTTACCGGAAGCAGGCTGTGATTCTGGTTCTGAGCTCATTGCTGCCGTTTGTCGGGTATTTCCTGTTTCTGGCGAATCTGAGTCCGTGGGGCCTGGATATCACGCCGGTCACGCTTGGCGCGACCTGCATGCTGTTGTATTACGGCATCTTTCACTGCGGCATATTCGATCTGGCGCCGGTGGCGCGCAACCTGATCTTCAACAGTATTAGAGATGCGGTGCTGATTCTGGACACGCGTGACCGTTTGATTGACTTCAATCCGGCGGCACACAAGCTGTTGCCGTTTCTGGACAAGAACCGTCTGGGAACCGCGGTGCCTGAGCTGGTGGTGGAGATTCCACGTCTGCGCGAGGCTTTGGCAAAGACCGATGAGCCGACTGAACTCGCTATGGAAAGGCAAGGCGCGGAGGAGTTTTATGAGGTTCGCACTTGGCCTCTGTTTACTGGTGGACGGGCGAGGGCATCGCGGGAGGTAGGCAGGGCGGTGATCTTCGCGGATGTGACGGCCCGGGTGCGGTTGCGGGAGGAGCTTCGCCGCCGCTCTGAAACCGACGCTCTCACCGGTATTGCTAACCGGCGGCGTTTCCACCAGGCGCTCGAAATCGAATGCATCCGGTCCCGTCGCAGCCGCGCTCCGTTTTCGGTACTCATGATCGATCTGGACTATTTCAAGGAAGTGAACGATCGGTTTGGGCATCCGGCGGGAGACGAGGTGTTGCGGAGGGTGTCGGAACGCCTGGTGGACAGTCTTCGCAAGACGGATCTGGTCGCGCGTTATGGCGGAGAAGAGTTTGCTGTGTTGTTACCTGAGACTTCGGAAGATGGGGCCAGGGTGATCGCGGAGCGGATTCGAGTGGCGATATGCGAAGAACCCGTCGAGGTGGAGGGTGCGCGGATCATTGTGAGCGCGAGCGTTGGCGTCTCGAGCCATGGGAGCGATGAAGTGGCTCACCCGGAGATTTTGCTCAAAGAGGCCGACCTGGCGCTCTACCGGGCCAAGGCGACGGGGCGCAACCGGGTCGAGGTCGTCTGAGCGAAGCAGCCTTAGGAACCTGCTGCGCGGGCAGCCTCACAGATACCCGCAGAATGCTATACTCTCTTGGGTTGAGCGCGCGGGATTCGTCTGAGTGCGCGCCAGCAACATACGGTTATCCGCACTGAGGTTTTCCATGTCCGGCCATTCAAAATGGGCCACAATCAAGCACAAGAAGGGCGCGCTGGATGCAAAGCGCGGCAAGATATTCACCCGCCTGATCAAGGAAATTACTGTTGCTGCCAAAGGCGGCGGTGGAGATCCCGATGGCAACCCGCGATTGCGCTCTGCCATTCTCGCGGCCAAGGCCGAGAATATGCCGCAGGAGAATATCAAGCGGGCTATCCAGCGTGGCACCGGCGAGCTGGAGGGCGCGGCGTACGAAGAGATTTCCTTTGAAGGCTACGGTCCTGGTGGCGTCGCGGTGATCGTGGATACGCTGACCGACAATCGCAATCGGACGGTGAGCGAGGTCCGATTCGCGTTCTCGAAGAACGGCGGCAACCTGGGCGAGTCCGGTTCGGTGCGATTCATGTTCTCGAAGAAGGGTGTGATCGCTGTTGAGAAGGCAGAGGCCACTGAAGAGCAGCTGATGGATATCGTGCTCGAGCATGGCGGCGAGGACCTGAACGACGAGGGCGAAAGCTGGGAGATCGTGACCGACCCGGGTTCGTTTGAAGCAGTGCTCAATGCGGTGAAGGCTGCGAAGATTCCGACGGTGATGAGCGAGGTTACGATGGTCGCCTCGACTTACACCAAGCTGGAGGGATCGCCGGCTAACCAGATGATTCGGCTGCTAGACGCGCTGGAAGAGTTGGATGACGTGCAGAATGTCTACTCCAACTTTGATATGGATGCGGAACAGATGGAATCCGCGGCTCACTAAAGGCTGGTTCGATTGGCAGGCTGAGGCCGCCCGGTTGGGCGGCCTTTTCTGCGAAACTTGAGATTGTCGCGCCCTGATGGCGGCACTCATATTTTGTCCGGGTTTTATCCGGGAAAGGGAAGCATTTTGTTACGATTTCTGAAGCTTGCGATTGCCTTTGGGTTGATTGTCGGTGCGGCTGCGGCCGCCACGTGTGAGCCTCTAGGAGCGGCTGCCGCGGGAAACGCGCAGGCTAAGCCTGCCGCTTCCAGAACTGGTGGAAATTGGGAGTTCGGCCCTTTCCTGCAGGGCGGGACTGGAGTTGGAGAGCGCTCCGATTTTCAGTTTTTTGCGGTTGGCTTTCAGGGAGGGCGAAATCTGACGCCGGCGCTTCATGCCGGGGTGTTCAGCGGGCGGTTTGAACTGGCGGGGAATATCATGCCGCTCTGGCGGGCATATACCCCGGCGCCGCACGACCAGATCGTGACCTCTCAGGGGCAGCAATATCTGGAGCATATCGGAGGAGGCACATTTACCGGGGCCAGCATCACCCCTGTAATTTTCCGGTGGAATTTTGCTCCCAAATCGAGCCGGTTGGTGCCGTGGGTGCAGGCTGCCGGAGGATTGATTTACACGACGCACAAGTTTCCGCCCACGGTCGAGGTTCCGAAGGGAACTCCGGGGGGCACTTCGGTCTTTAATTTTTCGCCTCAGGGGGGAGGGGGGCTGCGGTATTTTGTCAGTCCGCGGCGCTCGATTGACTTTGGTGTAAACGCGGTGCATATTTCCTCCGCTTCGCTTGGGGACAGGAATCCGGGCGTGAACGCAAGCGTGCAATTTACTTTGGGCTACACTTGGTGGAAATAATCAAGAAATTGCAGAATTGTAGGCGATGAGATTAAAGGCGATGAAATGCCAGCCATAGACGAACCAATAGTTGCGTGCGTACCAAATTTCTCAGAGGGCGTGGATCTGGCGTGCGTCAAAGCGATCGTCTCGTCGATGAGGGTGGAAGGCGTGCGGCTGCTGGACTGGTCGATGGACTCGGATCACAACCGCTCAGTGGTGACGGTGGCGGGCCCTCCGGCTGCGGTGGTGGAGTCGGCGGTGCGAGCGGTGGGCACGGCGGCAAAGCTGATTGATCTGACGCGGCAGACCGGTGTGCATCCGCGGATTGGCGCGGCGGACGTAATTCCGTTTGTGCCGGTTTCCGGGATTTCTCTGGACCGGTGCGCTGTGCTGGCGCGTCAGGCAGGGGCGGAGATCTGGAAACGGTACGGGATTCCGGTGTATTTCTATGAGGCTGCCGCTGCCAGACCGGATCGGGCGAATCTCGAAGATGTGCGCCGGGGGCAGTTTGAGGAGTTGCGGGAGGCGTCGAAGGCTCAGCCGAAGCGCCGTCCGGACGTGGGCGGACCGGGGCTGCATCCGACTGCGGGGGCCTGCGCGGTGGGGGCGCGGAAGTTTCTGGTTGCTTACAACCTCTATTTCGACTCTACGGACGTATCCTTAGTAAGAGCGATTGCCAAGGAGGTTCGTGCTTCCTCCGGGGGCCTAAAGGGAGTCAAAGCATTAGGGGTGCTGGCGCACGGGCGCGCTCAACTGACGATGAATGTCACCGATTTGCAGGCGACGCCCGTCTCAAAGGTATATGCGCAGGTCTGCCGGCTGGCTGCCAAGCATAAGACCGAGCCAGTAGAGGCTGAGATCATCGGCTTGTTGCCGCAGATAGCCTATGAGCAGGAGAGCGAGTGGATGCGTCTTCTGGTTGGGTTCGATCCGGCGACCAAGGTTCTGGAGCGCCGGTTGGAGGCTCCGCAGGACTGGCCGGAAGACTAATTGCAGTCTTTTGGGTTTTCTTGAGCAATGCGTACTACGAGTTTTTACGCTTGCCTTAATGTGACCGGCGCTGAGTCGCCTGAGATGAAGGGAAACTGGATGAAGCAATTTTGGACTATTTGTTCTTTCGTTGGATCGGTACTGGCTGCGGGAGCGATTTCAGCCTCGGCGGCTCAGTTGTCGTCGGATGCGCGTGCGGCGATTCCACATGATGTGCAGCAGATGGTGGTGATCGACTACCACGTGATGCAGAACTCTTCCGCGGCGATGGAGCTGCGCGGGCAGGTGATGCCGCCGGAGTTGACCGCTCTCGAAGAGGCGCTTCGCAAGTCGGGCCTGAACGACAACCACGATCTGGAACAACTGGCGTTCATCCTGTACCGGAGCGCCCCTGGTTCAGACGAAGTGCGCACGGTGGGGATCGCTCAGGGCCAGTTTCCTGTGCAGGATGTGCTGGCCAATTTCCGCAAGCAGAAGGTGAAGGCGACGGTGGTCCGGACGAGCCGGATTTATCCGCTGGGCAACTCAGGGATGAGCGTGGTTTTCCTGGATGAGTCGACGATGATCTTTGGCGGCATGCCGGCGGTGCGGCAGGCTCTGGATGCGCGCGATGGCGTAGCGCCCAATTTGCTGACCAATGGGCCTGTGATGGACTCCATGCGCTCTGTGGACAGCGAGCCGCTGTGGAGCGTCCTCGACCAGAAGGGTACGCAGACGATGATGAAGCAGGTGCTGGGCGAGGCCGGATCAGTTGCCGATTTTGACTCGGTGAAGAAGCGCATGGTGGCGAGCTGGTACTCGATGAACTTCCAGCATGGGGTCAAGTTCGATCTGTCTGTGGTGACCGGAGATAATTTTTCGGCAGCCACAGTTTCGTCACTGCTGAACGCAGCTGTTCTTTACAAAAAGATGAGCGGCACAGACTCCGACAAGCAGGCGCTGGATGGCACGGTGATTCGCTCGAATGCAGGGCGGCTGGACGTTCACTTTGCCACTTCGGATGCGCAGTTCAATGCGCTGCTGAAGTCGCCGATGTTCCAGAGCATGGTGCGGTAAGCAGAAGATAGACAGAGATGTCGAGGTGATGGCCCCGGTTAACAGCCGGGGCTATTTCTTTGGGACTTCGACGATCATGGCGGTGGGGTCGGGTCGAAAGGGTGCACCTGCCACTACGACGCGGTTGCGGCCCCGGCCCTTGGCGCGGTAGAGCGCCTGGTCGGCTGATTCGATCAGGTCCTGGGAGGTCTTGCCACGTACGGGAACGATGGTCGCGCAGCCGATCGAGATGGTGACGATCCCGGGGGCGTTGCCCTCGTGCGGCAGTCTTCGATTGCGGACGGCCTCACAGATTTCATCGGCCACGCCCTTGGCGCCAGTCTCATCGGTGCCGGGCAATATTACGGCAAACTCTTCGCCGCCGTAACGGGCTACCAGATCTCCGGGGCGCAGGACGACATCGAGCGCGGCCTCGGCAATCTGCTTGAGGCAACTGTCTCCCCGGACGTGGCCGTATGTGTCGTTGTAGCGCTTGAAGTGGTCGGCGTCGATCAACAACAGGGAGAGTTTGCTGCCCTCGCGCAGGGCCCGGCGCCATTCGGTGGCCAGGGCATCGTCGAAGCGGCGGCGGTTGGCTATACCGGTTAGTGCGTCGACGACTACGAGGGTTTCCATTGCACGGTAAGCCGATTGCAGATGCTCCTCGGTGCGTTTTCGCTCGGTAATGTCGCGGACGAGATTCAGAAAGCCGATGGGGTGGCCTGTGCCGGGATCGCGGTAGACGCGGAGGCTGCCCTCTGCCCAGAAATAGTCGCCATCCCGTTTGCGAACGCGATATTCGAGGGTTCCTCCTTCGGAACCGGCCCGCAGTGCGCGCAAGGCCATCTCTACCTCGGCGACGTCAGAGGGATGGATGAGTTCGCGAATGAGTCGGCCGACGAGATCCTCAGCCTCCCAGCCGGTAAGAACCTTTACGCCGGGGGACACGTAAGTTCTGCGGCCATCGAGATCGCCAAGCACAATGACGTCCCGTGAGTTATCCATTACGAGCTTGTGCAGCGCCGCAATCTGCCTCAGTTCGCTCTGGATCTTGCGGAGATTTCCAAAGACAACGGAGATGGCATAGAGGCTGAACATGACCGCCGCGAGAAAAAGCTGAAAGATCGCGGCCTTCCACTCTCCGCCAACGGTGCGAGCGAGAGATATGGGTCCGTAGCCATTGACGGTGCACCAGCCGCCGATCATGGCGACCACCAGCGCGCAGAGAGCGGCCCATCCCAGATCGATCTGCGTGACTACAAGGATAAGGAAGGGAAAGATCAGAAACAGGAGGGGGACACGGCTCTGGCTGAAGACCAGAATGGTAATGAGAATCACCAGGACGGGATATATCCAACGCCGGCGAAGAAGGTGAGTGTTGCGCATCCGGCTTTTCAGGATGGCGACAATGGTGGGTGTGACAACGGCGATGCCTAGTCCATCGCCAAAGGCCCATGCTAGCAAGATCGTCTGGAAATCATCATGCAGATAGATGTGACGGAAGATGCCATAGATGATTCCCGCGACGGCCGGGCTGAGCAGGCAGGCTAGTCCGATGAAGCGCAGCAGGTATTTGCGGTCGGTGAAATTGGGCAGGTCCCGAGAGCGCCGCTTCATCAACGTGGCGCCGATGAGAATCTCAAGAAGATTGAGGCCATTCAACAGCAGGCTGTCGCGCGCGGTCTCGCCGATCAGCATGCTCCCGAGGATCAGACCGAGATAGCCGGCAAAGATGTACATCGGCCAGCGCCAGCGCGGGGCGAGAAGCAGGAAGGCGAGCACAAGGCCGTTGGCGAGCCAGATGATGTTTGCGCCGTCTGCCGTGCGGGCAAATCTGAGGACACATACGATGGAAAGAGTGACGCTGAGAAATAGGCCCGCGAGCCGCAGGGGATAGGCGTAAGTGCGCCACCATCGCTTTCTCACGGTGCCGGTCGACACTTACTCCTCCTCATACAAGGCTTATCGGTTCGGGGCTGCGAATCGCGATATTTACTTTACGGACCTGATCTGGCCTGGATTGTTCCGCAGAAGAATTCTTGTCTATTTGCCTCATAGGGCTCCCGATCAGGTTGAGAAATACCCTTGCGAAATTGTCCATGACGCGGTGCAGCCACAGTCTGGCATCAAAACGATGTGGTTTGCAATCGTTAGTCTTCTATTATGAGGCAGGTTGCAGGCTTGGCAGGAACTCAACTTTGCCCTCCGGCAACAAGCGAATCGTGAGACTGCCCTGCTGGTGCTCGACCAGCATCGTCCCCTGAGCGTGAGTTGTTTTTCCATCCAGCAACGAATACTCCACCTTGACCGGCCCGCTGCCCCGGATTTGAAATCGATAATGCATAGTGGCCTCCGGCGCTAGTCCGTTACTGCCGAAGCTGGCACTTGGGTAATCTACCTCCAGTTCGTGGATGGACTGGCCGGTGTGGTTCTCGATCTTAGCGTCGATCCAGTAGCTTTTGCAGCCGATAGTTGCTGGCAGAATCACGCAAATCGCGAGTGCCCCGAGGATACATGAGATTCGTTTCAAACGCTGCCTTCCTTCACGGTTTCTTGTTGTGCGACTTGTTCCGAGTCAGCGGCGTGGGGCGAGGCTTGCTGCCCTGAGGGGTCTTTTTCGGAGCGGTTCTTTTCAAGCTGGTTGAGCCGGCGGAGCATTTCCGGCAGTCGCTGAAAGACGGCTGTGGCACGCAGCCAGGTTCGATTCTCAAAGGCCGGTGAGCCGGAGAGCATTTTGCCAGCGGGTACGTCATGCGAGACGCCGGATTGCGCGGTGAGAATGACTCCGTCGCCGAGGGTGCAGTGCCCAGCGACGCCTGCCTGACCCGCGAGAATGGCGTTGGCGCCCACGATGGATGAACCCGCAAGGCCAGCCTGGGCGCAGACGAGGGTGTGTTTTCCCACTTTGGAGCCGTGCCCGATCTGGACCAGATTGTCGATCTTCGCGCCGTCTGCGATTTCGGTTGACCCTACGGTGGCGCGGTCGATGCAGCTATTGGCCTGGATATCGACGTGGTTCCCGATGCGCACGGGGCCGGACTGGGGGATTTTCTGCCAATTCCCCTGGCTGTCTTTGGCAAAGCCAAAGCCATCGGAGCCGACGATTACGCCGTTTTCGAGGGTCACGTGGTCACCGAGAATGCACCCCTCGCGAACTACGGCGTGTGCGTGGGCAAAGAAATGGTCTCCGACCTCGACAGCCGGATAGAGGACGACATGAGGCAGAATTGTTGCTTGGCTCCCCAGTTTCACGTTTCGTCCGATGACCACGTAGGCGCCGATGTGTGCCTCTTCGCCGATGACGGCGGAGGGATCGATGACGGCAGTGGGGTGAATTCCCGGCGGGTAGGCTGGGGGTTGATAGAAAAGGCCTAATGCCTGGGAAAAGGCATGGTAGGGATTGGTCAGGCGCAGGGTGGCTGCAGGAATTTCGGGGAATTCGGGGTTGACCAGGATGGCTGCGGCCTGCGTGGTTCGGGCAAGGCCAGCGTATTTTGGGTTGGCGACGAAGGTAATTTCGCTTGGGCCGGCCTCTTCGATGCCTCGGACGCCGGTGATTTCAAGGCTGCCGTCGCCACGGAGTTCTGCTCCCAGCCGCTCTGCCAGCTCTGCCAGTTTCATGGTAGCGATTGTAACGGAATGGCGAATTCCGATTCTGCGCTCAGGCGTTATGGTCTTCACTCTGCTGCTTTTCGAAGAGCTCCGGCTGCGCGACGCCCCTGTGGCGCTGTGAGGCGGCGGGGGCAATTACTCCGAGAACGGTGAGCTCGCGAATAGCGCTGCGGGGAACGAATACCCGCTGGGTGCTGGATCGTGTGTCGGGAGGGGTGAGCAGCAGTCCGGCTCCGTCGACGAGGGAGCGGTCGTTGGCGGCGATCCCCTCAAGCCCGTCGCCGTCTGCGAGTGTCAAACGCAGCCAAACCCCGGCGATTCTGGGGCGGCCAGTGAACCTGCGGCGCAACAGCCGCTCGGGGTTTATGGTGTCATTGCGGGTGAGATTTCCGGAGTTGTCGCCGCTTGCGGGTTCGCGGATGTAACAGACCCATTTGATTTCGCTCCACGGCAGGCGGAGCAGCTTTCCGGAGCTGTCGAGCAATTCCAGTTCCACGCCGTCGCCCGAAGGAACTGCCGAGGCGTAACCGGCGTACCAATCACGGGTCAACTTCCGCACGATCACGGGCTTACGGGGAGCGGTCACAGGCTGGATTGTCGCACGAGCTGGGATAAGGCTCATAAACCGGCTGCAATGGTGTAGCCAAGCTGGTTACGGTGTGATAACGTACTTTGGTTGCAAGCTGTCTTGCTACCTTTTCTAAGCGTTGCTGCATCAGGTACTTGGATGTTTCAAAGTGGGGAAATAACCCCCAGGGAGTAGTGAAAGAAGAATGCCCGACTATATTTATTTGCTGGAGAACAGGCTGTCCGCCACTCAGCAAAATGCATTGCGGACTGTGCGGGATCTGGCGCGAGAAGCGCAGATGACCGTATTTCTCACGGGCGATGCCGTGCGTGATCTAACCTGTGGAAATCCTGTTCGCGACCTGGAAGTTGTCGTACATGGAAACGCACTGAGCCTCAAGATTGCGGTTGTCGCCGCCGGAGGCAAAGTGTGGGGCGAAGATACGCCGTCGCGAACGCTATATCTCTGCTTTGGCGGAAACGTCCGCCTGGATCTGGGCAGCGCGCGCCGGGCGGAATACGCCAAGCCGGGCAAGCCTACCTACCATTGGAGCAGTATTCAGGAATACCTGCGATCGCGCGATTTCACCGTGAATGCGATGGCAATTTCGCTCAACGAGGGCTCCTACGGATTATTGATGGACCCCACCAACGGGGTCGCTGATATTGAAGCTCGTAATCTGCGCCTGGTTTCGAACTACGGGTTTCTGGAGAATCCCGCGTTGCTGGTGAGGGCCACCCGCCTCAAGGCGCGGTTGAGTTTTGAACTGGACGAGCGCACCCAGACCCGCTACGAAAACGCCAAGGGCGAGGAGGTCATCGAGCACCTCTCTGAGCGCGAGCGATCTCGTGAACTGGAGCAGATTGGCCATGAAGAGGAGCCGCTCAAGGTGCTCCATGCGCTGGAGGCCGAGGGGTGGATGGCGCATCTGTTTGCGGCATGGACTGCCGCAAAGGCCGATGTGGATAAGCTGACGGCGCTGCACGATCTATCGATTGAGTTGCAGATGCAAGGGGTTCATCCCGACGTCTCGGCCGCGCAGATGCAACTGCTGACGGCCAAGCTGTCACCAAAGGATCTTGCGGAACTGAAGAAACTGATGCTCCGCGAGGGCTTTGTGGAGGAGTGGAACCACCTCGACGCCAAAGCTGCTGAGTTTGCCAAGGTGCTGGTGGCCAAGGAAAATTCGAGCCCTTCGGCGACGTACACGCTGTTCACTACTTATTCTCCTGAGGCGGTGCTGTGGCTTGGGTTTACGAGCAAGCAGGCTGCGGTGAAAGAGAAGTATGAGAACTTCCTCAAGGTCTGGCCGCAGGCTCGTCAGAAGATTCCATATGCGCTGATGCTGGAGATGCGCATTACGCCTGAACTGCCTGGCTATGCGGATCTGGTCAAGAGCATCTTTTTGCAACTGATCGATGGTGGGCTCACGAGTGCGGATGAGATGAAGGCGTTGCTGGAGCCGCATTCTCCGCCCGCGCCTCCTCCGCCAGTCACCATCAAGCGCACCAGGGCCAAAAAAGGCGCGGGCGCCAAAGCCAAAGAGCGGCTTGATGATGATGAAGATGAGGATTCGGATGACCTCGGAGGCGATGACGAGGATGAGGGCGATGACGATATTGACAGCCTTGATCTCGGTACGGACGACCTCGATCTATCGATAGGGTTGGATGACGCGCGCACTGGATTGCCGGTAGCCGAAGAGGAAGAGGATGATGTCTTTGCGCGCGACTCTGTTGGTGGCGACGACGATCTCGATATCGATGCTGAGGCCGATGGTGGCGACGACGAGCGCGATGACGATCGTCCCGTCTCCGAAACGAAGCGGGGTGGGAAGAAAGGCTCGGGCGGCAAAGCGTCTTCCCGTTCTGAATCGAAGGGTGACGGCACTACGGCTCGCGGGGCTGGTTTGAAGGCACTGGCTCTCAAACTGGACCTGGAGGAGCCGAGCGATCCGGCGGATCTGGATGAGGCTGATCCTACCTTTGGCGTTGAAGATTTAGACGAGGCGCCGGCGAAGAAGCCGGTCAAGAAGCCGGCGAAAGCTCCGGCCAAGGTTGCAGCACCAGCAGCCAAAGCGAGGCCGGCACTGAAACCGGTCAAGGCTGCGCCTGCGCCGGCGAAGAAGAGCGCCAAGGCTGCTCCGGCGAAAGCGGCCGTCAAAAAGGCTGCTAAGAAGCACTAGTTTTTCAGGCGTCGCAAGCGCTGGAGGTCGCTTGCTGACTCTTGCCGATTTTTCATTCCGCCATCGCAGAACGCCACTGTTCATGTCGATTGTCTGCCTGACTGCGGCAGTCTTTCTCGCTCTGCCTGCCGTCCTAGCTGCGGAGGCTAAGGAGCCTGCATCCGCGGTCGAAGTTGTTGCCGATTCTTCGACGCCTGTGCCAACGGCCAGGTCCGGTGCTGGCTACAGGTATCAGAAGGGCGGCTGGACCTACGTGCATTTGCAGGGACCTCCTGCGGAGGTCGGCTACCAGCACGGCTACCTGCTCTCGGCTGAGATTGAGGACATGTACCAGGTTCTCAAGCTGGAGAACACGCACGAGACCAAGCGCAACTGGGCATTCTTTCGCGAGGCGAGCAGAAAGATGCTGTGGTCGCACATTGACTCCGAGTACCAGCAGGAGTTGGAGGGGATCGCCAAAGGCGTGCAGGCAAAGGGCGCGAAGCTCGACGTCTGGGATATTGTGGCGATGGTGGCTCACGCCGGCCACCCTGTGGAGAGGACTTTCTGGCAGCGCCCTTCCTGAAGGCGCATCCGGAATATGACTACCTGAAGCCGATCCTGAAGGATATGAAATCGGGACCGTGGACCACCTTCACGGCGGACGAGAAATAAGCTTGATTCGAGGAGTGGGCGAGAGCCGCTACGACGAGTGGCTCTCTTTTGAGCCCGATTTTACTTTCGGAGTTCGCTCGGTGCCGGTATAAATCTCGCCGGCCGGATGGCGACGGGAACGAGAATAGCGTTTGCTGCTGAAAAAGCGCTTCTGGCAGTCGACGCACTCCCAGGGAAACATGCCAAATAGATACATCAATCTATGCCCCAGCGTTTTAGCACGTGCTCTGCGGCGGGTTGAGCTTGACTCACACTTTGGACACTCAGGATTCATTTTTTGGGTCCTTATACCTTGGACTCAGTCGATGCCAGCTCATGACCGACATGCAAAATGAGTGAATCGAGGGATGGTGACTGGGGAGTTGACGCAAAAAGTAAAGCAATCGGTTACAGGCTCCTATGTTAATGCAAAATAAGGCTTCATGGGCGTTTTATTGACGATGCCTGTCCCGATTTGGCACGTGAATCAGCCCTCGGGCAGGGATGGGAATCTGTCCATCAGCCGTTTTTGCGGCCTCTGATTGTCAACAGCAGGACGATCAGACCGACGATGACGGCGGCAGCACCTCGGTACGCCCACTGGATTTGCCCGGTCATGAAGCTGCCGGGAAGGATATTGATACCCAGACGGTGCCCATGCCCATCAGTAAGATGGCCACGGCTCTCAGAGCTATCCGCATTCTTTTTCCTCCGACTCTCAGGGCAAATCCTACAGGACTGAGCCAGGGTGCGGAGGGCGGAGTCGATTGCGGTACTGGTTTTCCTCATGTCGACGAATCTGCTGTTCCGATATCTTCTTCGAAGAACGCCTAAAATAGTCCCTAACCATGGCTGAATTTACTCACCTGCATCTGCACACGGATTACTCCCTTCTTGATGGCGCCTGCGACGTCGACAAACTCGTGGATCGCGTCGCGTCTATCGGCCAGAAGTCCGTGGCGATGACCGATCACGGCAACATCTATGGCGCAGTGCATTTTTTCGACGCTGCCAAGAAGAAGGGCATCAAGCCGATCCTGGGCTGTGAACTCTATATTTGCAAGAAGGAAGACCATCGGGCGGACCCGAGCGGCGACAAGTACAACCACCTGCTTGTGCTGGCTGAGAACGAAGAGGGTTATCGCAACCTGATCCGCATCACGTCTGAGGCGTCGGTGCATGGCTTTTATAAGAAGCCGCGGGTGAGCAAGCAGTTTCTGGCGCGGCATTCCAACGGGCTTATCGGTTTCTCCGGCTGCCTGTCGGGGGAGATGTGCGAAAAGCTGATGGCGGGCGAGTATGAGGCAGCTCGTGCCTCGGCGCTGCAGTATCAGGACATCTTTGGCCGCGGTAACTTCTTTCTCGAAATTCAGGATCAGGGGCTTGAGCAGGAAAAGCGCATCCACGCGGATATGTTCAAGCTGGAGCGCGAGCTGGATATTCCTCTGGTTGCGACGAACGATTCACACTACCTCTGCGAAGACGATCACAAGTCGCACGATGTGATGCTCTGCGTGCAGACAGGCTCGAAGGTGCAGGATGCGCAGCGGATGCGCTTCGACGCCGACCAGTTTTTTGTGAAGAGTGCCGAGCAGATGGAGCGCCTCTTTCCGGACAGGCTCGATATCTTGCAGCGGACGCAGGCGATTGCCGAGCGCTGCAATCTCAAGCTGAACAAGGTCGACAATCCCTTCCCGGAGTTTGCTGTTCCGGAAGGGCACACGATCGACAGCTTCTTTGAAGAGATATGCCGCGAAGGCTATCGCAAGCGTCTGGCAACGGCGATTCATCATCTTGAAGCGCGCGGGCAACTGCGTCATCCGTTGCATGAGTATGAAGCGCGTCTGCAGCGCGAGATCGACATTATCAAGCAGATGAAGTACGCGGGCTACTTTCTAATCGTGTGGGACTTCATTCGCTATGCGCGGGAGCTGGGGATTCCGGTGGGTCCGGGGCGTGGCTCGGCGGCGGGATCGCTGGTGGCCTACGTGATGGAGATTACCAACATCGATCCGATTCAGAATGTATTGCTCTTTGAGCGATTCCTTAATCCGGAACGCGTGTCCATGCCTGATATCGACGTGGATTTTTGCATGAACCGCCGCGGCGAAGTGATCGAGTACGTTACGCGCAAGTATGGCCGCGAACAGGTGGCGCAGATCATTACCTTTAACACGATGGCTGCAAAGGCCGCGATCAAGGATTGCGGACGCGCCATGGATATGCCCTATGGCGATGTGGATCGCATTGCCAAGCTGATTCCGGCGACGATCGGTATCACCATCGACAAGGCTCTTGAAGAACAGCCGGAGCTGGCGAAGATCTATGCTTCAGACGCGCAGATTCGCGAGCTGATCGATACGGCGAAGAAGCTTGAAGGGCTTGTTCGCGGCTCTGGAGTGCATGCGGCGGGCGTGGTGATTGCGCCGCGCGCGTTGACGGAACTTGTTCCGATTGCGAAGACCAAGAACGACGAAATTGTGACCGCCTACGATATGAAGGCGATCGAAAAGATGGGTTTGCTCAAGATGGATTTTCTTGGGCTGACCACGCTGACTGTCATCACGGACGCATTGAAGCTGATCGAGCAGAATCGCGGCGTGGTGCTGGATATCGAGACTATTCCGCTCGATGACAAGGAGACCTACGAAAAGATCTACCATCGTGCGCTGACTTCGGGTGTCTTTCAGTTTGAATCGGGCGGAATGCGCGACGTGTTGCGGCGTTACAAGCCGGAGACGATTGAAGATTTGACCGCGCTGAATGCGCTGTACCGGCCGGGTCCGATTCAGGGCGGGATGATTGATGACTTCATCGAGCGCAAATGGGGCCGGCGCAAGGTGGAATACATGCTGCCGCAGCTTGAGGGCCTGCTCAAGGAGACGCTTGGGGTCATCGTCTATCAGGAGCAGGTGATGCAGATCGCCAACGTGCTGGCCAGCTATTCGCTTGGTGAAGCGGATCTGTTGCGCCGGGCGATGGGCAAGAAAGATCCGGCGGAGATGGCTGCGCAGCGCAATCGCTTCATGGAGGGCGCCGCGGGGCTTGGTCTGCCCAAGGACACGTCGGGCGAAATCTTCGATCAGATGGAGAAGTTTGCCGGCTACGGATTTAACAAATCGCACTCGGCTGCGTACGCGCTGCTGGCATACCAGACGGCGTATCTGAAGACGCACTATCCGGTGGAGTTTATGGCTGCGCTGCTGACTTCGGAAATTTCGAAGCCGGAGAATGTGGTCAAGTACATCCAGGAATGCCGCGAGATGGAGATCAGCGTTGAGCCGCCCGATGTGCGGCTCTCCGGTGCGCACTTTACGCCGAGCGGCGATGCGATTCGCTTTGGGCTGACGGCGATCAAGAATGTTGGCGGCAATGCGATCGAGTCTATTCTTGCGGCGCGGCGTGAGCTGGAAGCGAAGGGAAACAGTTTCACAACTTTCTGGGAGTTCTGCGAGAAGGTGGATCTGCGTCTCTTGAACAAGCGGGTGATCGAGTCTTTGATCAAGGCCGGAGCGCTGGATGCGATGGGCACACGCGCGCAGCTTACTGCCGCTGTGGATCGTGCGATCGAGCGTGGGCAGAAGGCGCAGAAAGACTCCGAACTTGGACAGCACGGGCTCTTCGGTCTCTTCAACGAGGCACCGGGAAAGGGCCACGGCAGCAATGACCTGCCTAATGTTCCTGACTGGGAAGAGAAACAGCGTCTCGATGGCGAGAAGGAAGTGCTGGGCTTCTTCGTTTCCGGGCATCCGCTGGATAAGTATGCGGAGAAGCTGCGCAATCTGGCCAATGTTGTGAGCACTGCTGCGGCGCTGGAAATGAAGCCTCCTGCTGCGCCGCGATGGGGTCAGCAGCGGGACCCGGGAGATGAGATTTCGATTGCGGGCGTACTGGTCGGCATGCGTTCGCAAAAAAGCAAGCGCAACGACAAGATGTATGCGCAGGGTCACCTTGAAGATTCGTACGGAAAGATCGAAGTGATTTGCTTTGCCAAGGATTTTGAGAAGCTTCAGGACCAGCTCAAGACAGAAGCGGCTGTGCTGCTGCGTGGGACGCTGATCGGCGAGGAGGATTCGGCGCCGAAGCTGGCCATCAGCGGGTTGCAGCCTTTAGATGAAGTGCAGGTGCGGCTGCCTACGGGAGTGCGTCTTCGGCTGAATCTCGACCTCGCTAGCGAAGAGATGTTCGCCGCCTTGAAAGAGAAAATCGATGCCACTCCCGGCCCAGGCAAGGTGATGATGCACTTGCAGAAGAAGGGGCAATACGAGGTCATTCTGGAGCCAGTGGACCTGAAGGTAGCTGCCGATCGCGGATGGATTGAGTCGGTGGAAGAGTTGCTTGGGCGCGGTGCTGTGCAGGTGCTTAGTTAAGTTCTTCTCCGGTCAGCGGCGAACCGCTGACCGGAGAAGGTTCTCTTACTTGGAAGAAGGGGTAGTGAAATCGAAGAGGCTGAAGAGATCGTCGATGGCCGGGCTGTTCGTCGGCACATAGGGGTTGGACTTTGAGGTAGTCGGGTTGGGGAAGTTGTCGCGGCTGCGGTCGGTGACTGGATTGAGATTCCAGTTGCGCTCGATGAACTTGAGAATCGAGACATGGTCGGAGTACTCGTGCGAGATGTGGCCTCCCGTGCTGAAAGGCGAGACGACGATCAGAGGAATACGCGTGCCATCACCGAAGTAGTCCAACGGCTGAACATATCCGGAGTCGTAGTAACCGCCGCCTTCATCGAAGGTGATGAAGATTGCGGTGTCCTTCCACAGGTTGGGATTGGCCTGCACTGCATTGACGATCTTCATCGTGAATCCTTCGAACAGGTCCAGCTTTGAAGATGCAGGGTGACCATCGACGAGCCCACTGGGCTTGACGAAGGAGACAGCAGGAAGCTGTCCATCCTTGATGTCCGCGTATAGATTTGCGGTGTCCTGGATGTGAGCGGTGCGGACGGCAGCATTGGCCATGATGGATGTGTCGTACTGGAAGGGATTGCAGATGTTGCAATACTCATTCGTTTTCGCGCCGATCGCACCGTAGTTGAGCTGGTAAGGATCGGGCACGTAGTTGTTCCACTGGTCGCCATAGTATTTCCACGAAACGTTCTTTTTGATCAGCGCATCGCCGATGCTGGGAACAGAGGACGGAGGAATGGTAAATACGGTGTTATTGGCATTCTTGTCGGTGTAAGCGTTCTTGCCGTTTCCGAAGTACCCGGGGTTGTAGTTGTTCAGCAGGTAATAGTGGCCGTATTCGCAACGCGAGTCGATGGCTGGCGACAGAGATCCGAGGTAATCGCGGATCGCGGCGACGCCGGGCTGGGTTGCGTCAGCGCATCCGGTATAGGAACCGCCACCATAGGAAGGAGAACCATAAGATCCGCCCCCGTAGCCGTCTTCCGAATACCAGTTATTAGTGCCTTTGGCTGGATTAGGATTTTCGATTTCATCGACTACGCCCGCGTTCGCGGAACCCGTGGCAACCATAACATTGTGGGGAGGAGTCGCTGGATTCCCCTTGCCGTCGCTGAACCAGATCATGTCGCCATGGCCGAGCATGATGTGATTGGCGCCGGTGCCGCCGTTGACAGACTGATGGAAGTTGTCGCTCATGGAGTAGGTGTCGGCCAGATATTTGAAGTCAGGGGCGTCGCCGTTCTGGACGTTGTAAAATCCCATCGCGGTTGAGCCCTCGCCTGTGGTCACACTCTTAGGCGAATACTCGGTGCTGAAGTTCTTAGGCTGAGTGATACCATTGGCGCCGGCGCCTTCGGTCACCTCCACCCAGGGAAAGAGCCGCGAATCGCAGCCGGAGGGGTTCTTAGCGGTCGCGTGCGAGATGTTGCAATCCAACTGTTGCCACATCTGGTAGAAGCGATGCACCGGGCTTGCGGCATACGAGTTATAGGTGAAGGTATCGCCATTGGTGAGCTGGAATGGACCGGCAGGGAGCGAGGTTACATTAGAGATGCGCTTATCGGGAGTGTGTGATGTTTGACCGCTGCCGCCCGTGACCAGGTAAGCGTAATAGTCGTCGGGGAGACCGTTTTCAGATGCCACGGCCAAGTCAAGGCTGTCATCCTTCACGTACGAGTCCTGAGGTCCGCCGACCAATGGAGCGGGGAGCACGGAACCCGGAAATGTCTTCTTGGCTGGATTGAGCAGAAAGCCATCTGAAGCGCTGTCCTGAGCTGCCTGCTGCTCAACCTGGGAGAAATTTGGCCCTTGTGTTCCGTCTGCGTTGATGATGCCTTCCGAGAGAAGGTTCCAGACCTTTTGACCTTTCTTTGGTACGTAGGTAGCAAAAACGTGGTCGAAGCTGCGGTTCTCGCCGATGATCACAATCACGTGCTTGATCGGCGATGTGGTGGCGCTTTCACGTGTCACGCGAATCTGGGGAATTTCTGCTGCAAAACTGCTGCCAACTGCGAGCTGGAAGATCACGGCAGACACCAGCCCCGTCCGGACAACCTGCTTTGCGGCAGTTCCAAGATGCTTCATGGTCATACTTATCCCTCCAAAGTTGAGTTTTCAAACTCAACTCGACGAGATATAGTGCCCGCGCATTACTTTGGAGTGCTCATCTCATGAAAAATTGGTGAATGTCCAGAAAGCTGCAAAACGTTGTTGCGGTATGGCGCGTCTGCTTCATCGAATCTTTGGGACTGGTGAAAGAGACTTTTGGCATGGTGAAGCCGCGGCGCCGGTGCCACATGTGGATTGCGCAGTTTTGTAAGGACTGTCGGGAGCAGGCTCTACTCGAATCGAGCCCATCATGCCTTTGTCTTCGTGTTCAAGAATGTGGCAGTGATAGAGGAATGTTCCAATCGTGTTGGGGTCGCGAAAGTCCATGCGAAGGCGAACGCTTGGATAACTCAGGCCTCGTCCGTTGTAATAAGGGACATTTACTATGTCGCGAAGAAAGTCTTCATTGACCGTTTTTCCCATGTAGTCGAGGAGCAGGAAGTGAAGCTGATGGATATGAAAGTCGTGCAGTTCGCTGGAACGGTTTTCGATGATCCAGTCTTCGACGGTTCCCTGCTGAACGATGATGTCGGGGAGATTGGAATTCATGTCGAACATGCGGGGTTTCTGACCATCGACCGTGAGGTAAAACTCAATGGCGCTGGTAGGATCGTTCGGGTCGTCCAGCTTTTCTGAGAAATACAGCCGGCGCACCCGGACCGGCGTTACGTCTCCAAGCCACGCGTGGCTCTCGGGCGCGAGAGGCGGAGGCGATTTCTGCAGCCGCGAACGAGGCTCGGGCGCATTTGCAGAGGCGACGATTCTGGCGAGCATGCGGTTGGGATCATTTTCTCCGCCGGGGCCGGTATCGACGGTCCTTGTGACCAGCAAGGCAGGTTCATTTTCGGCCGGGCCAGTGACGATGAACTCGACGCGAGCGCCGGGTGGCACGGCCAGATGCGTCTGCCAGTTGACGGATTCTCCTGATGGATCGCCGTGAGTCATGGGGACGCCGTCCATCGCCACCAGTCCCAGTTGCTGCGGCGCATGGCGAAAGAGGACCTCGAGATTGAGGTAGGTTATTGCCGAGGCATTCAACACACGCCATAACTGCTTTTCTCCCGGCCGCATCTCGATCACGGCTGGAGTGTAGTCGGGATAGGGAACAGGCACGTAATTGATGGACAGATCTTTTGCGGGCTTGCCGAAGCCGGTGCCATTGTTGGCTGCATCGCCGTCACGATCGATCATGAACTTGGGCACGACGGGTTCGGACTTCGCGGGTGGCGCATTCGGGTTGACGAGATCCTGGTCGCGGATAATGAAGACCCGTTCGGGGAGTCCGGCGACGGCAGATTTCGCGCGCTCGATTCCTTCCACAATCAGCGCGCCCGATGCTCCCCCGAGGAGCTGCTGCTTGCTGAAACCGTGGATGTGGGGGTGGTACCAGTATAGGCCTGGCGGCTCGTTGTCCGGGATACGAAACCGGTACTCAAATGCTGCATCCCCCGGCTGCACAGAGGTCTTCATGACGTCGTCCTGGTGGCAGACCGGAGGGATGGTAAGTCCGTGAAAGTGAAGATTGGTAGATACCGGGCTCATGACCCCACTCGTACATGGATCGCCCGATGCCTGGGCATGTGAGTGCGTGTGCGCAGCGCCATCGCCGGCCGGTTTGAGGTCTGTCAGCGCGTTTTTCAGATGAAGAATTACCAGATCGCCGGGACTGACACGCAGATTGGGCGATTCCCGGCCAACGGCGTCGGAGTAGCAATAGCGGATTGCGCCATTTGCTTCTGCTATGTTTCTGGCGGTGAGGTTTGCTTCCAGAACGCCGTTCTGGCTGCGCAGGTCTTCGGGCTCCCCTACGACGCTGCCGGGCTCCGGGCGGGGACATACGGTCCTCGCCGTTGGTTCAGCGCACAAAAGCCGGCAGCACGGCGCGAGACACAATGCGATGACTGCGATCCATTTGGAATTTTGCATTCGAGAGGTATCCTCGGGAGGTCTGTGGCAAAAATAGCCTGGCCGCCCGTATTTCGATGTCTCTCTGAGTCTTCGCCTGTCTGATTAACGTAGGGTAAAGGGAGTTGTGCGCGTCAAAGCGAACGGAGGTCAGGATTGCAGTTTCGTCGCCTGGGCAACGGCCCGCTCACTGTTTCTGAAATCAGCTATGGTAGCTGGCTCACGCTTGCTGGTGGTGTGGAGCGGGAGCGGGCGATTGCCTGTGTTCATGCAGCTCTGGATCAGGGGATTACGCTTTTTGACACGGCGAATCAGTATGGCGCGGGCGAGGCGGAGCGGGTGCTTGGCGAAGGGTTGCGCATCTCTTCGCTGAGTCGCGACAAGTATCTGATTGCTACGAAGCTTTTCAATCCGGTTGGCGATGAGCCGGATCGGGGGCTTTCGGCGGCGCAGGTGGTTAAGCAGCTTGACTGCTCGCTGGCTCGCCTGGGAACGGACTACATCGATCTCTATCAATGCCATCGTTACGACAAGGAGACGCCGCTTGAGGAAACGCTTGAGGCGCTGGATCTGGCGGTGCAATCGGGCAAGGTGCGGGCGATTGGGGTAAGCGAATGGCCGGTGGACAAGATTGTTGCGGCGGCTGAGCTGACGGCAAGGCACGGCTGGACTCCGATGACTTCGAGCCAGCCGCAGTATTCGATGTTGTGGCGCAAGCCTGAGGCAGCGGTTTTTGCTGCCTGCCGTGAGCATGGGCTTGGGAACATTGTTTATTCGCCTCTGGCGCAGGGTGTGCTCACGGGCAAGTACAAGCCGGGCCAGCCTCCGCCGGCGGGGAGCCGGGCGGCGAATCCTGAGATGAATATCACTATGGAGACCAACGGGAGGCGGTTTCGCAGTGACTTTCTGCTCGAAGCTGTGGCCCAGCTTAACCCCATTGCGGCCGATCTTGGCCTGACCATGACGCAGCTTGCTTTGGCGTGGGTGCTGCGAAGGAGTGAGGTTTCGTCGGCGATTGCTGGGGCTTCGCAGCCTGAGCAGATTGCGGCTGCTGTTGCGGCGAGTGGCGTGGTGCTGCCTGAGGATGCGCTGGAGCGCGTCGATGTGGTGCTGAATCCTGTAGTACTTCGATAGGGGAACCTGCAACTGTCCAAAATCGGATATGTCTTGATATAGGGCTATGGCAAGCGAATACTTATGGAAATAGTATGCAGGTTAAATCTGCTAAACCCCAGCCTGGGACATAATAGGGCTAGAGTGGGCCGCCTTGGGCGGCCCACTCGTTTTTATGGCCAAAGAACCGGCCTAATCTCCCGGACTGCGAACCGCTCTCTTGGGAAAATGGTTACTGGGAACCTTTTCAACCCGGCATGTCCACAGATCATCACCCGATATACTTATTCCCGAAATTCTTTATATAGGCATCGCCAGGGTTCGCTCTGCCCATAATCTGCCAATTCGGAACGACTCTGGGTCGTTTCTCATATCGTCCAACCGCAGTCCAATTTGTAGGTTTCAGCCTCGGACCGTAGAATCATTGAGGACCGGGTTGCGGTAGGGCCCGGAGGTATGTTTAGCCTTCATGAGCGAATCGTCTTCAGGCAGTTCTGGCACTTCTGTAAAGGCGCAGGCTGTTTCGCCGGCGTGGATCAAAGTTGAGCGCGCACGGCATCCAAAGCGCCCCTATCCCATGGACTTTATCGAGCGGCTCTTTACCGACTTCAGCGAGATTCACGGCGATCGTGCCTTTGGCGACGATGAGGCTATTGCCTGTGGGATGGCCCGGTTTCATGGCCAGGAAGTGCTGGTGATCGGCAACCGCAAGGGCGGCACGACGAAAGAGCGCGTCCGGCGCAATTTTGGCATGCCTAACCCCGAGGGTTATCGCAAGGCGCTGCGGGCGATGAAGATCGCCGAGAAATTTAACAGGCCGGTGATCACCTTCATCGATCTCCCGGGAGCCTTTCCCGGCCTTGGCGCCGAAGAGCGCGGACAGGCTGAGGCGATCGCTCGCAATCTGGTGGAGATGGCTAAGCTGAAAGTGCCGACGATCGCGGTGATTTCCGGTGAAGGCGGCTCTGGTGGAGCGCTGGCGCTGGCGGTTACGGATCGCGTGCTGATTCTTGAGAATGCCCTCTATTTCGTCATCACGCCTGAGGCTTGCGCGGCCATCATGTGGCGCGACGCCGGCCACAAGGAGCGCGCCGCCGAGGCGATGAAGATCACCGCCCAGGAAGTGAAGGAACTGGGCTGCGTGGACGACATCATCCCGGAGCCGCCGATTGGTGCGCATGAGGATCCGGAAGCCGCCGCTGCGTTGATGGATTCGTGTCTGCTTTATCACCTGGAGCAGCTTAACAAGCTCCCGAGAGAGCAACGGCTCGAAGAGCGTCGCAGGAAGTTCCGCAACATCGCCCAGTTCTATACGGAAGTCTGAGCGATGCGCGCCCTCGGGGCGATTGCGCTCAAGAAATCGAAGAGATGACCACGACAACACCCAGCCTCGTTGCGCAAAAACCTCGGCTCATTGGACCGTGGAGAGCGGCATTGCGCTTTCTGCTGGCGATCCTCTATTTCCTGCTGGCGAGGTTTCTTGCCGACCGCGGTGCTCGCGGGCTGGTTTCAGAAGACTGGGTGCCGCTGGTCGAGCAGTCGATGCTGGTCTTTTTGTTGGTGCTGGGCTATGCGGGATTTGGGTTTGTTCTCGATGACCAGTTGAAGCCGGTGAGCCGTCAGGGGCTTCCGCTGCGCTCGGGGTGGTTTGGCGAGGCGGCTATCGGACTCGCGGCAGGCTGGGCGATCGCGGTGGCCTGCGTTTTGCCGATGGTGATTTTTGGTGGCATCGCGGTGCACCTGTCGTTGAATCTGCCTTCTTTTGGCTGGCTGGTTGCCGACGCGGCCTTCTTTGCGCTTGGAACTCTGGCGATACAGATCGCTTTCCGCGGCTACCCGTTTCAGTGCGCGATTCGAGCCATTGGAGAGCTGCCCGCCTCGCTGATGCTGGCCGTGCTTTATGGGATTTTCCAGGCATGGCTGCCTGGAGCAAGTCATGCGAGTATGGGTGTCAACATCGCCCTGAGCCTGCTGCTTGCGATGGCGTACCTGCGCACTCGCGCCCTTTGGCTGCCATGGGGATTGCATTTTGGCTGGGTTGCCTCGCGCGCGTTGCTGTTTGGACTAACCGTGAATGGCGAAAGCCGCCACTCCCCGGTGGTGCAGGGCGACCCGATGGGAGCGCTCTGGCTTACGGGCGGAGGGTTTGGTCTGGACGGCAGCTGGGTAGCATTTGTTGTGATTCTGCTGGCCATGCCGTTTGTGTACCGCGCTACGCGTGACCTGAGCTTCCACTACAACGCGCCCGTGCTGGAGCCGGGAGGAATCCCGGTGGATCTGGATGCGGCGGCTCGCAAGCAACATGAGACGGCTACGCGACCGGAGACGCCGGAAGTGAAACCCCTGGTGCAGATATTGCCGGCCACTTTACCTGTGCCTCCAGTGCTGGCGCCTGATCTCGATGATCCGCGCGATTATCGAGATTCATAGATCTGCGAATTCAACTACGGACAGTTATCAAGGCACGACAGGAAGGCTGATAAAGCTGGCCTCTGCCGGGGTGTGCCATATCCGCTGCGTGGCTGGCCCGTAGTCTGCCGGTTTGGCGTCCAAAATGTTGGGGACAAACGTCTGCGGGTTACGGTCGTAGAGGGGAAACAGGCTGGATTGGATCTGCACCATGATGCGGTGTCCCGGCAAGAGAACGTGGTTGACCGTGGGCAGTCCGAATCGATACAGCAAAGGCTTGTCGGGGGTGATGGCTTCGGGATGCTCGAAGCTGGTGCGGTAGCGGCCCCGGAAAATGTCGAGCGAGATGGGCAGTTCGTAGCCTCCCATTGCCGGTTGCGAAGGAACAGTGTCGGGAAAGACGTCGATCAGTTTGACGACCCAGTCGCTGTCGCTTCCGCTGGTGGAGACATGGAGATTCACAACCGGAGCGCCGCTTAAACGCAGAGGTTTGGCGAGAGGTTCGCTGACGTAGGTGAGCACATCCGGACGGCCATCGACGAAGCGTTGATCCTTGACCAGCCATGTTCTCCAGGCGTCATCGTCATTAGCATCTACCGGGCGAGGCCGGTAAGGCACAGGCTTGGCGGGGTCGGAGACCCAGGAGTCGGATGGGGAAGCAGAGGCCGAAGGCGGGTCAAAGGACAGGCTTCCATTCTCGGTGAGATAGAGCGCTCGCGGCTTGTTTGGACAATTCGCATCGCAACTGAGGGGCCAAGATTTGAAGCGATCCCAGTGGTTCTCGCCGGTGTTGTAGATCAGGACCGGAGGAGTGTCGGCCTTGGGTGCACCGTCGAGCAGATACTGGTTGAAGAAGGGAAGCAGAACGTCGCGGCGGAACTGCTCGGTGGTATCGCCATCCCAAAGCAGCGGGCCCAGGGAGTAGCCATCGTAGTTGACCTGACTGTGACGCCAGGGGCCCATGACCAGATAGTTCTTGTCGTTGGTGGTATCTTTCGGTTCAACGGCTTCTTAGCTGTGAATCGCTCCCCACATGTCTTCCTGATCCCAAAGCCCTTGCAGCCACATGGTTGGGATGGTCAAAGGCTGCGCGGCCATGATCTTGTCCAGCGCCTGCCCTTGCCAGAAGGCGTCATAGGCCGGATGCTCCTCTACTTTTTTCCAGAAGGGCAGTTGGTCCAGGCCACCGTAGCGAGCGAAGTCGCCGGCCGAGCCCTTTTGCAAAAAGTTCGTGTAGTCGTCGAGGCCTGTGCGAGAGATGGCTTTGCCTGAGCCCTGTACGGCGGTTTGCTCGGAGAAATAGTCGAGGTTGACCTCGCGAAAGGCCCCGTAGTGGAACCAGTCGTCTCCCATCCAGCCGTCGACCATCGGGCTCTCGGGAGCCGTGACTTTCAGCGCCGGGTGAGGGTGGATGAGCGCCATCACAACCGTAAATCCCTCGTAAGAGGAGCCGAGCATGCCCACCTTTCCGTTGGATTCGGGGGTGTTTTTTACGAGCCAGTCGATGGTGTCGTAACCGTCTGTGGTGTCATTGGGGCCGTCGGGGTTGAGGGGTCCGGTGGGCGGCGGCGTCATCACGTAAGCACCCTCGGAGCCATACTTTCCGCGCACGTCTTGAAATACTCGTATGTAACCGGCGCGCACGAAGACGTCATCGCCCGGGGGCAGTTCGTCGAGCATGTGTGGCGATTCGGATCTTGCCGCGCGTCCTGCGGCGTTGTAGGGTGTGCGCGTCAGCAGGATGGGAGCGTGGTGGGCGTTTTTGGGAACGACGATTACGGTGTAAAGCTTCACTCCGTCGCGCATTGGGACCATTTCGACGCGCTTGACGTAGTCATAGCCGATCTTCGGCTCGACGAACTTCTCCGGAATATCCGTCGTCATGGGCTTGGTCTGTGCGCGCGAAGATAGTGCGGTCACGCAGAGAATCAGGGCGGCGACAGCGGAGCGATTCGAGATATTCATATGCCTCGTCTTTTCATGATGCGCGGTCATTAGCTGGGACTTCGACCGATGTAGAGGATCCAGGGCCTCGGTCGCGTTTTCGGCGAGTATATCAAGGCAGCTGCGGCTTGCCGCGAGGTGCGGTCGCTGGAATTGATTTTGCCGCAATGGAAACAGACCCGATACGCGCTTGCCTATTCTCATTGAGGAGCTATAATCTGGGCGCAAGGTGCGAGTGGTTGATTGCGTCGGGTCGTCAGCCGCCTTGGCCTTTTGATTTTCCCGCTCGGACTCAGGTTTGCACGCGGATTTGGATTGCGATTGCACGCCGGCCAGTTGATTGAGTTTTGCTTTCAGGACGCTCGGTGACTCAGGCAGTCGGATGCGGTTCATACGCGGAGGTCGGTATGGCGCGGCACAGTTCTCTTCCACTTCGTGGCGACTCCATTTCGAAAATTTTGCTGCTTGCTGGTGGCGTCAGTCTGGCGCTCGCTTCCACTTGCTGCGCCGTGGGTCAGGTAATCACGATCTCGACCAAGAATCCGAATGGGGAGATCATCGATCGCCGCTATGCGCAGGTCGAGCCGACCAAGGTGACGTTGCCTGAAGGTCAGATCGATGCGCGCGGTCATCAAGATATTCTTCGCGCGCTGGTTGCGGAGCAGGGATTTGCCATGCGTCCTTTGCCGAAGGGCAAGAAGGGCCTGTTGCTTGAGGCTAACGGCAAGCTCAAACCCGCGGGAGAAGCCTATCTATCGCAGGTTACTGAGCAGGGGCTTTCGGTGAAGCCAGGCGACCGCGTGGTTCTCTCGAATATTCGCATAGAGCGCGATCGCATTGTCTTCGACATCAATGGCGGCCCCGACCACAAGCACGACTTCCTGCGCCATATTCAGATCGGCATGGGCGGCGGGGGCATGACGAATCCCGTCGTGCAGGATGACAGCCAGGAGCCTACGGGCTCGCGAATTACTCTGGTCTTCTCGAAATGCGTGCCGGAAGCAACGCCTGCGCAGATCAAGGCGCTGCTGGCCCCGCTCATTTCATTCGATGTGAAGACGCCGGTGCAGGCCTATACGGACACGCTGCCGCCCAAGTTGAAAGAGGCCATTTTGAATCATCACGTGCTGGTGGGGATGAGCACGGATATGGTGATCTTCGCGCTTGGCGCTCCGGAATCGAAATCGCGCGAGATCGAGGGGCAGATGCCCTTTGAAGAGTGGATTTACGGCCATCCGCCACAAGATGTGAACTTTGTGCGCATCAACGGCAATCGGGTTATCCGCGTGGAAGTGGCGAAGCTGGGCCAGCCGCTGGAGGTCTTCACGAAGGATGAGGTTGAAGGATTGATGATGACCAATGGACGTCCTGTGCTGGCCGATGCGGGGCACAAGGATACCAGGACGATTCAGCTTGGCGATGTACACACCAATCCGGATACGCAGGCGGGAACGCCGCCACCGACTCTGCGGGCTCCCGATGAAAAGCTGCCTCAGGACGATTCCAGCCAGCAGGGCGTGAGCCGGGATGGCCCGATGAAACCGGTGGTCTTCCCGAAAGACACGACGAACGATCCGGCGAGGACTGTGGACGCTCATCCGGCGGAGAAGCAGGTGAACCTGAATGCGCCGGATGACGCGGATCTGCCGAAGGTAGATTCGAAGCCCGATCCGAAGACGGACCCGAAGCCGGATTCGAATCCCGCGCAACCGGAGACGCCCAAGCCTCCGCCACCGAATACAAATTTCTATCCGAGCAGGTTTTAGGGCCGGTTTGCGGGTTTTTCGCAATTCGCGGCCTCGTGTAAACTTGACTGAGCGAGTTAACTGTTTTTCCCGCAATTGCCAATCCCAGTCCGTTTGCAATTCCCGCAAAGAATTGAAGCCGACAAACAGCTTGAGCCTTAGCTCGGGCGAAGGCGCTTGCGGAAATCGGTGCCGCGACGTCGAAGCCGCGCTGGATTTTGCGTGTGTGCAGAGACAATTCTTAAGGAGAGAAATCAGGATCCATGGCCAAGATTGCAAAAACAGGCGACCGCAAGAAAGCGATGGACACGTCGAAGTCAACCGACTGTCCCAAGTGCAACAAACCCACCCGCATCGTGAAGCGGGTCAAAGACCGCGAGCGCGGGATTCCCGGCGGAGTGTATATCTCCTGCTCGGCCTGCGACTTTTACGAAAAGCTTTAAGCCGTACTTGAAGTCTGGAAAAAGCCCGGCCTTTGCGCCGGGCTTTTCTGTGTGCGCTTTACTAAGGAGAGCTGTGGCCTGCACATTTCAACACGCCAAGGTATGCGCTCCAAGGGCCTACGGCTTCACGATATTGGCCGGCCATAATTCTTGAAATCTGATGCAGATGAGTCAGATCGTGCGTTGCCCAGGTCGCCAGCAGTTGCGACAGAGTAACTGATCCGAAGGCAGGGTGCTGACCGCGACGCTGCAGGTCTTCAAGCTTGAGATGCAAGGCGCGCAGTTCGTTCAGATTCTCTGACCGCAGATGGGCGAACTCATCCAATAATTGTTCGAGCGATTTGCCCTGGCCTTCGCGGACGTGTCCTCCGCGGTCGAAGGGGACAAATGTCTGGCTCTCGCCCGATTGCAGGATCAGTTTTGCCCGCGGCATCCAATTGACGCGCTCGCCGTCGATCAGATGGCCGATAACATCGAAGACTCGCCAGGTGTTTTCGCCTTCGTTGGCCAGCGTCCATGTTTCCGGCAGGCCGCGCAGAAGCGAATCGAGCGCAGCGGGTGTGCGCGAGAGCAGGGCTATTGTGTTTTGCAAGCTATGTTCCATCGCTCCTCGATCAGTGTTTCGAGAAATCGTACTATTCGCCTAGCATCAGCCTTTGAATGCGGTGCGACTTGCCGGTGAGCGGGTCACAACTGATGACCACTGCGCACATCTTCGGATTGCCGGTGGCTGCTTCGAACTTGCCGGGCATGCCGGTGAGGAAGCGGTTGAGCACCATCTCTTTTTCGACGCCAATGACCGAGTCGTACGGACCGCTCATGCCTACGTCCGTCTGGTAAGCCGTGCCGCCGGGAAGGATGCGCTCGTCCGCCGTGGGAATGTGGGTGTGAGTGCCGATGACGGCCGTCACGCGACCATCGAGATACCAGCCCATGGCGACTTTTTCACTGGTGGCCTCGGCGTGGAAGTCGACGAAGATGATTTTGGCCTGGATGGTTTCGAGGATGCGATCGATGGCGTGAAACGGATCGTTGGTGCCGTTGAGGAAGACGCGGCCCATGATGTTGATGACGGCGTACGGTTCGCCGATGTTCTGTCCGTCCTGAATGACACCTTGATAGACGCCGTAGCCGGGCAGGCCGTACTGGAGGTTTGCGGGGCGCAGGACGCGGCGCGCGCGGCCGTGGCTATCGGCCGGTGCGGACTTCATATACTCGATGAGTTCTCTCTTGTCCCAGACGTGATTGCCGGTGGTGATGACGTCGGCGCCTAGGTCGAAGAGCTCTTCGGCGAGGTTGGGCGTGATGCCGAAGCCGCCAGCGGCATTCTCGCCATTGATGATGGTGAGGTCGACCTGATGGCTTTCGCGCACGTGCCCCAGGTGTTCGCGCACGATGCGGCGGCCCGCACTTCCGAAGACGTCGCCGACGAAGAGGATTTTCAAGATCGGCTCCGGTCTCGCTCGGCGGTTTTTTGGAGCAAATTTAGGTCAAAAGGGTGGGGGGGGTGCTTTTTCCGGGATGAACTTGTTGCAAGTGATTGACAGGAGCGGAGTTGGCATTGTTTTTTCATGTGCGAAATGTGCACTTTTGCGCGCTTTTGTGCGCTTTTTGTGCGTGTCCTTAATGGGTGATGGCTGGGCAATCAACTGCTTACATCTATTGTGCGCTAAAGGGGATAATTGTCGGCAAATTGAGGATGCGAAAAGCGGATTTGCTTTGGGGAATGACAACAAGAAGCAGGGTGTTTCCCGCTTCGCAGTATTTAGATGGTCGCTGTTAAGGAGCAAGGTTAAGAGGCCCGGGGCTGAAGCCCCTCCTTTTCCATTTTTCCTTTTCAGGAGCCTGAAGGCTCCTGCTCCCTCCGGGTTCGTGCTTCGCACGAATGAAGCAGATCCCTGCGGGAGGACAACAAGAAAAACAAGGGCAAAAGCTACGGCAGAAATTTCATGAGGCTGGTTCTGTTTCGGTGTTTTTTTCGGGGCGCATGAGGGGGAAGAGGATGACGTCGCGGATGGATTTTGAGCTGGTTAGAAGCATGGTCAGGCGGTCGATGCCGATGCCTTCGCCGGCGGTGGGGGGCAGGCCGTAGGCCAGGGCGCGGACGTAGTCTTCGTCCATCTGGTGGGCTTCGTCGTCGCCGCCGGCGCGCTGGGTTAGCTGGTCTTCGAAGCGCTTCTTCTGTTCGACTGGGTCGTTTAGCTCGCTGAAGGCGTTGCCCACTTCGAAGCCGCCGATGAAGAACTCGAAGCGCTCTACGTGGGCTGGGTCGTCGGGCTTGGCTTTGGAGAGTGGGGAGACTTCGGTTGGGTAGTCGTAGATGATTGTGGGCTGGAAGAGGTTGGGTTCCGCAACCTCCTCGAACAGAGTGTAGACGGCTTTGCCGAGTGTTCGCCTACCCTCACTTAGTTCAGCATGCTCATAGTTACAAATGTGGACCAACTTCATGAGACGAGACGCTTCTGAGTTCGAATCTTGGAGTAAGTCTTGAAGCTGTTCGCCAAGGCTAACGTGGTAGCTGTAAATCGCGTCAGAGGCTCCTGACAGGAAGATCATAAGGGCGGCAACATCTCGGAAGTCAGCTAACTTCAGACGCCTTCCAGCATTATTAGGCCAGTTTTCGATGATTGCATCGATCATGGTCAGGCGCTGCCAGTTTGCAAGGTCGATCATTTTGCCATTGGGATCGACGCGAGGAATGGAGTTTCTCTGCTCGTCCACTTCGCCCGAGGGCAGAATCGTGGTGCCGTTCACTTGGATAGCTACCTGCTTGATCAGCTCTTCCGTCAGGTCCATCAGGTCGGTGAAGTTGGCATACGCTTGATAGAACTCCAGCATGGTGAACTCGGGGTTGTGCTGGGTGCTTATGCCTTCGTTGCGGAAGTTGCGGTTGATTTCGTAGACGCGGTCGAGTCCGCCGACTACGAGGCGCTTGAGGTATAGCTCGGGGGCGATGCGGAGAAAGAGGTCGACATCCAGCGCGTTGTGGTGGGTCTTGAAGGGGCGCGCGGCGGCGCCACCGGCGATGGGCTGCATCATGGGCGTTTCGACTTCGAGATAGCCGCGGGCATCGAAGAAGCTGCGCACAGCCTTCAAAATCTTTGCCCGTTTTACGAAGACTTCGCGGGCGTCGAGGTTGGTGAAGAGGTCGACGTAGCGCTGGCGGTAGCGAATCTCGACGTCGGAGAGGCCGTGGAACTTCTCCGGCAGTGCGAGCATGGCTTTGGAGAGAAAGGTCAGCGTCTCGACGTGGACGGTGAGTTCGCCGGTACGGGTGCGGAAGAGGTAGCCGGAGACACCGATGTGATCGCCCATGTCGAGGAGCTTGTACAGCGCAAAGCCCTGTTCGCCGACGGCGTCGAGGCGGACGTAAATCTGGAGGCGTTCGCCGCCCTGCTGAAGCGTGGCAAAACCGGCTTTACCCTGGGCGCGGATAGCCATGATGCGTCCGGCGACGGAGACATTGATGTGCGGGCGCGGCGCTTCAGGGGTGTCATTCAACTCCTCGGCAGGTGTCTCGCCCCACTTGGCGCGCACCTCGGGAATCGTGTGGGTGGCGACGTACTGGTTGGGGTAAGCCGACTGGCCCAGCTCGGTGATGGCTTTCAGTTTTTCCTGGCGCAACGCAAAAAGATTGCGCTCAAATTCCGAATCGAACACTGTCGTTTCCTTGGCAATACGGGGAGCTTTGGTGCAACTGCCAGTATACCGGGTGGCTTGTCATCGAGATTTTGGCTTGCAGGACGGCGCTGCCGAAAGGCGCCATCGCGCGGAAATGCTCGCCGAGTGTATAACCTGAGAGGATGCCGTTCCATAGTCCCAACCCGAATTCCGAAAGGCCGGCCAGGAAGTCCCGGGGGCTCGATAGCCTGGTGCAGGCCGAAAGAGTGATGCAGATCGCGTTTATGCTGCCGTGCGCGGCGCTGATCGGCTGGGGTCTCGGATGGCTTGTGGACCGATGGCTGCATAGCCAATGGGCGACCATTACGGGATTGATCTTTGGGCTGATCGCCGGCATGTTCAGCGTGATCCGCATCGCGATGTCGGCCATGAATTCACTCTCGGGAAAAGATCGCAAATGAATGAAAACAATGCAGGTTCCGGGCAGACTCCGGAGCCTTCGGCACATCCGATTGTCGATTTCACCTTTGACGATCTGACAGCTTTGCTCAGGCGCTCGGTGCGGCTTACTGCGATTTTGGGTGTGGTGATTTCGCTTATTCTCTGGCCGTGGATGGGGTGGCAGACGGCTGCGTTGTTCGCGGTGGGGTCGGCACTTTCGGTGGGCAGCATTTACGAGTGGGGCCGGTTGATTCGGGTGGTGAGCGCGCGGATGGACGGGCAGACGGCTGGGCAGAGGTCCGGATTTGGATCGGGGTTTGGGACGGGGACGGTGGTGAGCCTGTTCCTGCTGCGTCTGATTCTGTTTGCGGTGGTGATTTATGGTAGCCTGAAGTGTTTCCAGGGTTCACCGATTGCCTTGCTTTGCGGCCTGGGTCTTGCTCTCGCCGGACTGGTCTGGCAGGCAATGCGGGTGCTTCGCGGGTAGCGTGTGGACCGACTCTGAACTCAAATTTTTGAAGTGGAAAGACTCGAGAGAGATGCCTGAATCGCTTGCACTTACGCGGCTGTTGAACCATTTATTTGGCGGGCCGGTCACGTCCTTGCTCAATGCTGTAGGAGTGCATCCGAAGTACCCCGATGCGCCCATTACCGACGCGTTTGCGCTGGAGCTGCTGATTGCGGCGTTGATGCTCGCCTTCTTTCTGGCGGTGCGATTTACGCTCAGTGTCGAGAAACCCCGTCCGGTGCAGCAGTTTGCTGAGATGGTCCACGAATTTGTCGGCGGCCAGGCCGAGCAGATTATCGGGCATGGGTACGAGCGCTTCCAGAGTTTTGCGACGGTGGTTTTTGTCTTCATTTTGAGCTGTAACCTGATTGGTCTGATACCGGGCGTCAACTCTCCTACCGAACTTGAAACGGTGACGCTGGCGATCGCTGTCGCGACCTTTATTTATTACAACTTTTACGGATTCAAAGAGCAGGGTGTTGTCGGATATGTAAAGCATTTTGCTGGGCCGGTGTGGTGGCTTTCATGGCTTCTTTTCCCGATTGAGGTCGTCTCGCATTTCGCCCGCATCATGTCGCTCTCGGTTCGTCTCTATGCGAATATGTTTGCCGGTGGATTGGTTACGCTGGTCTTCTTCTCGGTGATTCCTTTGGGCGTGCCGGTGGTATTTCTCGGCCTGCACTTGCTGGTTTCGGTAATTCAGGCGTTTGTCTTCATGCTGCTGGTCATGATCTATCTTTCGGTGGCTGTTTCGCACGAAGCGCATTGATCTGATAAGCAGCAGTGATCGAAATTCCGCCGGAGAGCGCTTCTGCTCCGGGTAAACGGACGATTCTGAGCGTGAGGGGGCCAGCTCGGTGAGCCTCAACCACCCACTGAGGATCAATTTTGTGAGGCAGGAGAAACAAATGCGGAAACTTCAATACCTTTTGATGGCTCTTTCAGTTCTTTGCTTTGCTGTGCCGGCGTTTGCGCAGAGCGGCGGCGGCGTTGTAGATCTGGCGCCGATCGGCGTCGGTGTGGGTCTAGCTCTCGCTGCCGGCCTTTGCGGATTGGGACAAGGCAAGGCAACTGCCAGTGCAGTGGAAGCGTTGGCGCGCAACCCTGGCGCCCGGCCGGGAATCTTCATCTTCCTGATGTTGGGTCTGGCGTTCATCGAGTCCCTGACGCTGTTCACACTGGTCATCATCTACCTAAAGATCAAGTAAATCGGTCCGATCAAAGCCGGCCTTCTCGTTTCGTTTGCGAGACGGCCGGCTTTGTTTTCGCGATACTGCTTGCAGCAGATTTGTCGTCGTAACTTCGGTTGGCCGCTCGAAGAAATTTATTGCTGTTCATTGATGTTTCCCGCTTGACAGAGGAAAGCCGCGGCGTGTTTCCTGAAGGTACTGACTCCATATTTTCAATAGGTTTCGCCATTTCCCCGGAATACCTGCGTTGACATCAGGGTGTCTGTTTCAATCGTTGCGCAAAAATTCAGCCGGATGAACTGTTGTGCTAGTTCATTTTGGTGCTGCCAGAGAAATTTCCCGGATTGGATTTTTCGGGACGCGCAACCGTGTTGATTCACGCCTCTGACCGGTCCGGACACACTAGTCTGGCCCGGGTAGTCCCATTTGCTCGGTATCGGGGGGACCGTGGTCAAACGTGGCGTGGATGTTTTTTTGTCCGCTGTAATACTTCTGGCGGCTTTGCCTTTACTTTCGTTGACGGCTTTGACGATCTGGATCAGCTCACCGGGGCCAATCTTGTTTCGTCAGTTGCGCATGGGGCGCGGATTTGTACCCTTTGAAATTCTCAAGTTTCGCAGCATGGCTCATGCCGAGCTCGGCCTGGCCTACACGCTTGGCGCTGACCCGCGAATTACTCGCTTTGGCCGATGGCTTAGGCGGACCAAAATCGACGAGTTGCCGCAATTGTGGAATGTGCTTCGTGGCGATATGAGCCTGGTGGGGCCGCGCCCGGTGATTCCTGAGCTTGCTGCGGAGTTTCGGGTGCACTATAAGCTTCTGCTGCGAGCGAGGCCGGGGCTGACTGACCCCGCGTCACTGAAGTACAGCCAAGAGGCGCGTCTACTGGCGGCCGCGGCTGACCCGATGCGGTTTTTCAAGTCTGTGGTGACGCCGGATAAGATCCGGATTTCGCTGGAATACATGGAAGTGGCCAACGCGTGGACGGATGCGATCACGATCGCGATGACTGCCGCAATTTGTTGTTTTCCAGCGATAGGCAGCATCTATGGGCGGCTGCCGGATCAAGTGGTTGCGTTTGGCCCACTTCGGCCTGAATTGACGAGTTACGCCGCATTGCGGTCTGTCCGGCCGGTGGCCCAACGGCCCACCGCGCATGATGGGGCTGTGTTTTCGCATCGGCTGGCGCTTCTGGAAGCGGCAGCGGAAAAAGCAGCGGACCGGAGATTTGTACCGTGGAATCTGCTACAGAGGCCTCGATCAAGATCGCAATCCACGGTGCCTGTGGCTGTGGAGGAGGTATCCGGCCTTTAGAGATGGCGTGCGGCAGGCTAGGATGAGAAGCAGCGTCGGACGCCTATGCCCAAGCTCAGTCTTTATCTACCGGAACTGTTGTACGCCGAGGGTCAGTCCCACTCGGGCGTTGGCCTGCTTGTCGACGAGGACGGCCTTGTGGCGGGTCTGGCGACGCCTGATTCAGCGCCGCCGGAGACGACAGAGATACCACTTCGCGGCAAAGCCCTGCTGCCGGGACTGGCCAACGCGCATTCGCATACCTTTCAACGGCTCTTTCGTGGACACGCCGTAGGTCGCGCCGCAGGCGGAGATACCTTCTGGACCTGGCGCGAGCAGATGTATCGCGCAGCGGCCTTTGTCTCGCCGGAGGATGTCTACGACATAGCGCGCGCGACATTTTTGGAGATGGTCTGCGCCGGCGTAACGCTGGTAGGCGAGTTTCATTATCTCCATCGTGATGTGGAAGGACGCCCCTACGGCGACCAGAATCTGCTCGGGCAGCAGATCATTGCCGCGGCTCAGTCTGTCGGGTTGCGCATCTGCCTGTTGCGCAGCGCATACTTCAGGGCTGGATTCGAGCGTCCGCCGCATCCGGGCCAGCGACGTTTTTACGAGCAACCGGAAGAGTATCTGCGCAATCTCGACGATCTTGCTGCGAAGTATGTAGGTGTCGAGAACGTCACGGTTGGCGCGGCTCCGCATAGCATTCGCGCCGTGCCGTTGGATCGGCTCAAGGAGATTGCGGGCGCTGCTCATTCGCTCTGGGACATGCCTCTGCATATGCACATCTCTGAGCAGGTTGGAGAAAATGCCGCGTGTCAGGCAGAGTATGGATCGACCCCGGTTTCGCTGGCTGCTCAGAACGGAATTCTGACGCCGAAGACGACGCTGATTCACGCGATTCATCTGACCGAGGCTGAATTCGAAGCCGTCGCCGGATCCGGCGCAACCATCTGCTCGTGCCCGACGACAGAGCGCAATCTTGGAGATGGAATTTTTCCTGCCGATACGGCTGCGCGGCTGGGTATTCCGGTGGCATTTGGCACCGACAGCCAGGCGCAGATCGACATTCTCGAAGACGCCCGGGAGCTCGAATATCATTTGCGTTTACAACAGCAGCAGCGCGGCATTCTTGATGCCTCGGCGCGCGTGGACTGGGCTATTCGGGAGCCGATAGAGAGTCTGCTGTTTCGGTCTGCCAGCGCGAGCGGCTACGCTTCGCTGGGAGTTGCTGGAGGCAGTCTGGCCACGGGTCAGCCGGCTGACTTTTTCACTGTCGACACGAACGACCTTTCTATCCTGGGTATGGACGAGGCGTCGCTGGTTTCGCAGGCGGTCTTTTCGGTCGCGAAGTCGGCCATTCGCGACGTGGTGGTGCAGGGGCGGCTCATTCTCGAGAACGGCCGCCACGCGCGCGCAGGGGAGATTCGAAACCGCTATCGGACGGTGCAGAGACGATATCAGGAAGCTTCGCACTGAATCGGGATTTGAGGAGAAATTTGATGACCACGGCAACAGAATCCATTCGCGCCCCACGCGGCAGCAAGCTGAGTTGCAAAGGCTGGCAGCAGGAAGGCGCGCTGCGCTGCCTGATGAACAATCTCGATCCTGAGGTCGCCGAACGCCCGTCTGATCTGGTGGTGTACGGTGGCATCGGCAAGGCGGCGCGTAACTGGGAGAGTTATCACGCTATCGTTCGCGAGTTACAAAACCTCGGCAATGAAGAGACGCTGCTGATCCAGTCGGGCAAGCCTGTCGCTGTCTTTCCTACGCATGATATGGCTCCGCGCGTGATCCTGGCGAATTCAAACCTCGTAGGGCAATGGGCCAACTGGGATCACTTTCACGAATTGGATCGCAAGGGCCTGATGATGTATGGCCAGATGACCGCCGGTAGCTGGATATACATCGGAACGCAAGGCATCCTGCAGGGGACGTTTCAGACCTTTGCCTCGCTGGCGGATATACATTTTGGCGGCTCGCTCAAAGGCAAGCTCGTGGTCACTGGCGGAGTGGGTGGCATGGGCGGCGCTCAGCCTCTGGCTGTGACGCTGAATGACGGCGTGGTACTGGCCATTGACGTTGACCGTACACGCATCGAGCGGCGAGTGGAAACGAGGTACTGCGACACCATCGCCGAAGATCTGGATGAGGCACTTGAGCTGTGCGAGGCGGCGCGGCGCGAGGGACGTGCGCTTTCCGTTGGTCTGGTGGGCAACTGCGCCGAGGTGTTGCCGGAACTGGTGCGGCGGGGAGTGGTGGTTGATGTTGTGACGGACCAGACCAGCGCGCATGATCCTCTCAATGGCTATGTGCCGGCTGGGTTCACGCTGGCGCAGGCTGCTGCGTTGCGGGCGCGAGACGCTGCTGCTTATACCAAGCTCTCGACTGAATCGATGGCGGTGCATGTGAATGCCATGCTCGATTTGCAGCGCGCCGGGGCGATCGCCTTCGATTACGGAAACAACATTCGCCGATTCGCCGCGGATGCGGGCTGTGTCGATGCCTTCAACATACCGGGCTTTGTACCTGAGTACATTCGTCCCCTCTTTTGCGAAGGCAACGGTCCGTTCCGTTGGGTGGCGCTGTCCGGCGATCCAGCGGACATCGATCGCACAGACAAGCTTGCTCTGGAGCTCTTTCCGCACAACGAAATTCTGAACAAGTGGATGCGGCTTGCGCGCGGTCGATTCGCCTTTCAGGGCCTGCCCGCGCGCATCTGCTGGCTTGGCTACGGCGAGCGTGCTGAGATGGGCCTCGCGCTCAACGAACTGGTTCGCAAGGGTGAGCTTTCAGCTCCTGTAGCCATCGGGCGCGACCATCTGGATACTGGCTCCGTCGCCAGTCCATACCGCGAAACGGAGCGCATGCTTGACGGCTCGGATGCGGTGGCCGATTGGCCGATTCTCAATGCGCTGCTCAATACTGCAAGCGGGGCAAGCTGGGTCAGTTTTCATCATGGCGGCGGCGTGGGCATGGGTTATTCGCTGCATGCTGGCCAGGTTACGGTGGCCGATGGTTCGGCGAATGCGCAGAGGCGACTAAGCCGCGTTCTCAACAACGATCCTGGCATCGGTGTTGTGCGTCACGCAGACGCGGGATATGAAATCGCCAAGCGGACGGCGCGTGAAAAGGGCATACATATGCCGATGTTGAAAGACAGGGATTAGGTTACTCGCTTCCGATGAATGAGACTGCGCCGACGAAACTTGCGGTAGTGAACATCGGTCAGATCGTGACCCTTGCTGGACCGGCGCGTTCGCGTGTTGGGTTGGAGATGCGCGAACTGGGGCTGTTGCATGACGCCGCATTGCTGGTAGAGAACGGCCGCGTTCAGTCTGTTGGTTCGTATGCGGATTTGCGAGGTAGCATCGATCGAGATACAACGGTTGTCGACGCGGCAGGGCGGCTTGTTACTCCCGGGTTTGTGGACGCGCATACGCACACTGTCTTCGCGGGCAATCGCGCGGCTGAGTTCGAGAGACGCATCGGCGGGGCGACTTACCAGGAGATTGCGGCAGCGGGCGGTGGCATTCAATCCACTGTCGCGCTGACTCGTGCGGCCACCGAAGATGAGTTGCTGGCGGAGTCGCGTAGGCATCGCGATTGGATGTTGCGCGGCGGCACAACGACCCTCGAAGCGAAGTCGGGCTACGGTCTCAATCGCGAGACTGAGTTACGCATGCTGCGTGTGATTGCACGGCTGGCGGCTGAGGGGCCGATGCGCATCGTTCCCACGCTACTGGCTGCGCATACAGTGCCCAAGGAGATGGCCAGTCAGCGCGAAGAATATCTCCGCTCGATCACGGACGAGTTGATTCCCGAGGTTGCGGCGCTCAAGCTGGCGAGGTATTGCGATGCCTTCTGCGACGACCACGCGTTCACTGTTCCGGAGACACGGCGAGTGCTCGAAGCGGCAAAAGAGCATGGGCTTGGATTGCGTCTCCATGCTGAGCAATTTCGCAGCGGCACAGGAGCATCACTTGCGGCGGAGTTGGGTGCGGCGACGGCAGATCATCTGGAGACCGTAACGGAAGAGACGTTGCGCCTGCTGCTGGCGGCGGGTGTACAGCCTGTGCTGCTGCCTGCTTCCGTTTTCTGTCTGGGGCGCGACCAATATCCGCCGGCGCGAACGATGATTGAGATGGGCCTGCCGGTAGTTGTTGCAACAGATTTTAATCCGGGCTCTTCGCCTGCGCCGTCGATGCTGTTCACGATGTCGTTGGCCTGCATCCAGATGAAGATGCTGCCCGCGGAAGCTCTTGTTGCAGCGACGATCAATGCTGCCTGGAGTCTCGGATTGGGCAGCGAGACTGGAAGTCTCGAAGCAGGCAAGGCAGCAGACTTTCTCATGCATGAGTGTGTCGATTATCGCGAACTGGCATACTACGTCGCCGCTCCCGCACGGCCTCGCGTTTTTATCGCCGGTGTTGAGGCGATCGCGTGACCTCTTCGCTCACAGCCGCGGAGATACTTCGGGAACTGGTAGCGATCCCCACGCCATCGTCGGATTCGAATCTGCCTTTGCTCCGCTGGGTGAAAGCCTGCCTTGAGCCACACGGATGGCGAGTCGACTTGCTGCCGTATGTCGATGAGTCCGGCGTGGAGAAGGCGAACCTCATCGCACGGCCGACTTCTTCGTTGCCCAATAGCAGGATTGATCTGGCGTTTGTCTGCCATACCGACACAGTTCCATTTGCGACCGAATGGTCTCACGCGCTGGAGCTCGAAGAACGGGAAGGTCATCTGCACGGATGCGGTTCATGCGATGTAAAGGGAGCGCTGGCTTGCTTTTTGGAGGCCACGTCGGACTCGCAAGGCCATACGGTTGCGCCGGACGTCGCTTTGATTCTCACGGCAGATGAGGAGATCGGTTGCAAGGGGATGGAACTGCTGCTTGCAGCCACGAATCTGCGAATTAATTCTGCAATTGTGAGCGAACCTACATCGCTGCGGCCCGGTGTTGCGGGTAAAGGCTATGGCCTTGCACGGATCACTGTCGAGGGTAGGGAAGCGCACTCAGCATTTCCGCAACAGGGGGTTTCGGCAATCTCGATTGCGGCACGTTTGATCGCGAAGATTGAAGATCATTTCACAGAGCGCGTGGATGCTTCGTCAGACCGATTGTTCGACCCTCCGCGCACGACGTTGAACATTGGCGTGATCGAGGGCGGGACGGCGAAGAACATCATCCCGGGTCTGTGCACGTTTCTTGTTGAGTGGCGCGCAATTCCGGGCGAAGACTCCAAGGCGGTGCTCGACGTATTGAAGACCTTGGCAGCCGAGGCTCAACGCAGTAATCCTCTTGCTGGAATTGAAGTAGAAGGGGTGCGGGCGGAGCCAGGATTCTCTCCGCCTGAAAGCGGCCCGTTGCAGGTGCAACTGGGCAGGTTGCTGGGTACGGAGCCCGTGGGGATCAGCTTTGGCTCTGAGGCTAGCCGAATCGCGCGAATCGCCGACGAGGTCATCGTGATCGGTCCGGGCGACATGCGCACGGCGCACAGCAATCGTGAGTGCGTTCCAATCGCAGAGCTTGAGCGCTGGACTGATGTGCTGCGACAATTGCTGTACCCATAGAAGTCTATGTATATAGAGATTCTTTCTCGTTGAAGATCAGTGCCGCCCTAAGGTCTCGGCGATAAATGCGTCCAGAGGCTTGTGGCGGCGTTGCTCAGCGGCCTCGTCAATGCGTTCATAAGCGCGCTGCATATAGCGAACGACCAGCCATCGCAGGGGTTCGGGAATCCAATTGGGCGACCGGCGCTGGGCGAACGGGAGCGATTTGAAGCCGGTTGCATGGCCGTTGATCATCCCTGCCAGCATTTGGCCCGCAAGGTTGGCGGTCGAAACGCCCTGGCCTGTATAGCCGCCGGCAAAAGCGATGCGCGAGCCTTCATTGAATCGCACAGCGGGCGTCCAGTCGATGGGCATGCCGACAGGGCCACCCCAGTTGTGTGTGAAGCGAATGCCTGCGAGCGATGGAAACCACTCGATCAGCGAACGTTGAATGAGTGCCACGGTTTCGACATGACGATCCTGCTGGTCGGTGATCTTTGATGCGAATTTGTACGGCGCGCCGCGGCTTCCGAAGAGAATGCGGCCATCGGGAGTTCGCGTCAGATAGACCACGGTGTTGCGCGTAGACGCGAGATTTTCGCCGCTCTGCCAGCCGATCTGTGACCATTGCGCGGGTGTCAGCGGCTCAGTGAGGCAGATGAGCGAATAGACCGGCAGCAGCGCGCGATGCATCTTATGCAGTCGAGTGAGATAAGCTTCGCCGGCGAGGACAATCGCTTTGCGCGCGTGCAGTTCTCCAGCGGCCGTGACCAGCCGCGCGCGATCTCCGCCGTGGAAGGCAGTAACGGCAGTCTGCTCGTAGATTATGCCTCCATGAGCCTCAACTGCGCGCGCCAGCCCTCGCACAAGACGGCCAGGATGCAGGCTCGCGCCATCGGGAGTGTAGAGGCCGCCGTGTACATCCGTGATGCGAATGCGCTCTGCAACTTCTTCGCGCGACAAGAACTGATAGCGGCTACCAAGACCGAGGCGTTCGTAAGCGGCGTAAGAAGATTGAAGCGCGGGCAATTGATGCGCTCCTCGCGCAACGGTCAATGTGCCGTTTGAACGAAAGCATGAGTCGATGCCTTCGCGCTCTGAGGCATCGCGGATTTCATCGACAGCCGATTGCAGCGCCATCAGCACTGCACGCGCAGCGTCCGCGCCCCAGCGTGCAGTCATGGCTGAGGCGGAGACAGGGAAGCGCGGCGAGCACCATCCTCCGTTGCGGCCGGAGGCTCCGTAGCCGCAGATTTCGCGTTCGACAACGGCAATCTTGAGGCCGGGATTTCTGCGCAGAAGATAGTATGCCGTCCATAGCCCGGTATATCCTCCGCCGAGAATCGCGACGTCCACTTCTTCGGAACGCCGCATGGCAGTTCGCGGCGTGAGCGAATCGCCTGTGTCTTCTACCCAGAAGCTGTAACTCTTATAGTCTTTCTCGGTCATGCTCTCGGAGTGAATCCTTTGCCCGGTTCTGTGCAGCCAGTTCGCGTGGATTGATTTATTCGGTGATTGCCGGAGATTCCAATTGCTAGCGCTCGATTACCGCTTCAATGTAGCCGTGTGGCTCATCGATTGGCACAAATATCTGATTGGGATTGTCCTGCCCAAAGCGACTTAGGTCGACAAGCAGGCAATGCAGATTAGGCATGGTGAGCGTGATGCGGGCTATCTCCGGAACTGCTTCGAGCACGGCTTTGCCCATGTCGTAAAGGGTGTGCTGCACGCTCAGGCTGTCGTGATCCGCAAAGACTCGCAGCAGCGTTGCGAGTGTCGACGAACGTGTGGTTTCGTAGGAGTCTGGCGGGTGGAGGTATTCCCACGCCGCAGTCGCGCGCGTGCCGAAGATGCGATCTGTGCTCTCGGGCAAGGTAGTCAGCTTGTCTTTGATGTAGCCCGTGAATGCCGATTTTGTGGTCTTGAGAACAACTAGCCCATCGATGCCTGAGGTAATCTTCAATGCGTCACCGCGTTCGCGCACAACCTCTACTGTCTGCAATTCTGGGCCGCCAAGTTTGTAAGTGGTCGCATGCGGAGCGCCATCAATCAGCGCTTGGTCCCACTTCTTTTCTTCGACTTCCGCGCTGGCCTTGGTCACCTGTGGATTGTTGGACAGGAGGTAGTCGACTAACTCGATGGCAAACTCTTCGAGCGTTGTCGCATTTGATTCGCGCGCCAGCCAGTACACGGTATTCTTCATCGTGTCCGTCGGCAGAATCATGCTGTTATCGCCCTCGGTGAAGCAGCTCTCGAAGTCGCCATGCAGTAGCACGCGCACGTTCCACTCTTTCATCGCGTGATGGGTCGCTTGGCGCACTACCTTCATCACGCGTACTCGCGACTTGCCGTAGCGATTCTCCCCCAGATGTGCCAATATCCCCTCCCGAGTAAAGGCTAACTTCCTCGATAAGTCGTGTAACTGTTGTCGCTCAACAGAAGCGGAATATGATAGTGATGGTCGCCGTCGACGAGGAAAGTGACGGAGATTTCAGGGTAGATGCTCTTGCGCCCGTGCAGGGCAAAGTAGTCTTCCACGGCAAAAGTGAGGCGGTACTTGCCGTCGCTTCCGTCCTGGCAGAGATTGCGGCAACGCCCGTCACTGTCTGTCACACTCTGGCCGAGAACTATCCAATTCCCGGCGAATTCCTTTTCAAGCTGCACGTTGATTGTCGACGCCGGCTTGCCGAGCACCGCATCCAGAACATGCGTGGTAATCGCGCTCATAGCTGCAACCACTTTCTCAAGCGGATTTGAGTAATCTGTCGCTGCTGCTCTGCCGCCTCTTTCAGTTCAGTCGGCCGGTCGCTGTCGAGGCGGCGATTGAGAATCTGCAGCATCTCTTCCGCAGACTTGCCAGTTGCGCAGATAATGTATGTAAAGCCAAATAATTCTTCATAGCTCTGGTTTCCGTCAGCGAGTTGCGTCAGAACGCTGGTCTGCGCCGCTTCGGTGGAGACTTGCTCCTGGCGAGACCATGAGCTCGATAGCGCAGAAGCGTGCGCAGGCTTGCGATCTCCTATCCGCGGATGCGCGCTGAAAGCCTGCATCCAGTCTGGTTGCTGCATCTCTGCCCATACGCGATCTGCTGCAGCAAACAATTCTTCTTCCGTCGCGAAAGGCCGCATGGCGACGAGTTGTTCTGCCCAGCGTTCCGCCGCGCAGCAGCTCAATAGGGCGGCGACGGCAGGCTCTGGTTCAGAGCGATTCCACGCGCTTAGGGCAGGATTCATGCGGTTAGGCCTCTAGCGTCAGCACCTGTGAGTCCGCGCAGGAATTCGTCAAGCAGATTGGCCCCAACCTGCTTGCGATACGAGGCGGTAGATCGAATGTCGTCAATCGGCTTGACCTCATACATCATCACTTCGTGCGCATCGGCGAGGATCTTCGGCGTCAGCTCCTTTCCGAGTAGTGAAGCTTCGGTGGCCAACAGGCGCACCGGCCTATCCGCTACGCTGGCCGCCGCAAGTCGTATCTCGTTGACTCGTCCTGCTTCGACAATTGCCGTGGCTGCGAGCGCGACCTTGGTGATAGCCATCGCCCTGCGGGTGCCCACTTTTCGCAGATACTGAACATGATCCGCAAATCGCCGCGGCAGATGCAGCGCCAGCACGAGCTCATCTGGCCTGAGTACGCTTTGCTTGTAGCCAAGATGAAAGTCGCAATAGGGAAGCCGCCTTACGCCATTCTTTGAAATGAGCTCGATTTCTGCGTCGTAAACGAGCAATGCCGGAGGGGCGTCGGCGGCTGGAGAGCCGTTCACGATATTTCCGCCGAGCGTGGCACGATTCTGATTGGCGATTGCGCCAATCCAGCCGGCGGCCTGAGCGAGAAGAGGGAACTCCGCAGCAATCGTGGTGTGTCGGCGGATTTGCCCAAAGGTCACGCCGGCGCCGATCGAAATTGCATCGTCACTGACGCGCACGCCGCCCAGTTCTCCAAGCCCCCAGATGTTCACCAGCTTGTTCGCATTGAGCCTGCCTGCGGCGTGCGCAACCATCAGCTCCGTGCCTCCTGCAATGGGCATCCATTCGCCGGGGGCTTCGGCTAGCCGCGCGAGTACATCTCCGAGGCTTGCTGCCGCAACGAGTTCATGGCCCTCTGGATTACCGCGCATTCAGGTCGAATCCTTTCATGGCAGAGGCCGCGACCACAGATTCAAATATCTTCACAAATCCGGTGCATCGGCAGAGATTGCCCGCAAGCCCTTCACGAATCTCATCCATCGATGGCTGCGGATTGCGCGCGAGAAGATGTGTAGCAGCCATCAGCATGCCGGGCGTGCAAATGCCACACTGTGCCCCGCCGCACTCCAGAAACGCTTTCTGCAATGGATGCAATTCAGCATCGATGGCCAAGCCTTCCACGGTCTCGATGAGCGCTCCATCAACTTGCAATACAGGGACAAGACAGCTATTTATAAGCTCGCCATTCATGCGCACGGAGCATGATCCGCACTCGCCTTCGCCGCATCCTTCTTTCGTTCCGGTAAGGCCAAGGTCGTCTCGCAGAACGTCGAGCAAACGCTTCATCGGCGGTGCCTGCACATCGGCTTGCTGGCCGTTGATGGTGAATCGAATGTGCAAAGAACAAGCGCTCATACTGATACGATCTCCGGCGTTTGAGCCCTGGCCATCATGCGCACGAAGATATCTTCAGGCAGCAGAGGAATGGTGGTGAAATTCTCGCTAGTCGCGTCCTGTATCGCATTGAGGATCGCCGGCGCAGGCCCGTCATGCGGCAACTCGCCAATGCCCTTTGCCCCGTAGGCTCCATGCGAAAATGGAATCTCTTCGAAGCTGACGTGGATAGGCGGAACATCCTGCGCGGTCGGCATGATGTAGTTGGTCATCTGGTTGTTGAACATGTGACCGTTTTTGAGCTGCACCTTCTCGTAGAGAGCGTAGCCAATGCCTTGTGCTACGCCGCCCTCGATCTGCCCCGCGGCCAATACAGGATTGAGCACGCGGCCCACTTCCTGCACAGTGTGGAAGTTTGTAACTTCAGCCGAATAGGAGATCGTGTCGACGGCAACCTCGGCAACATACACGGCCCACGCGAAAGCAGGGTAGGCCTCGCCGCGATACTTTTGATCGTCCCAGAAGATGTTAGGCGGGGCCTCGTACCGGCACATCGACTCGACCGTCCCACGATCATCGCGGTAGCGATCACAGGCGGCGAAGAACTCCTGCGCAGTGTAGCTTTCCGCGAGGTCTACGGTCTCCTGCAATCGCTTAATCAGTTGGTGCCCGGCGCGTTCGATGAGCTTGCCTACGACCATCGATGTGCGTGAGGCAACGGTTGGGCCACTGTTTGGAACGACGCTTGTATCCGGCTGTACTATCTCGACATCGTCATAACTCAGGCCGAGAGATTCAGCGGCGATCTGCGTGAGAATCGTGTTGGTTCCCTGGCCGAACTCGGTACTCGAAACCAGCACGCGCACTTTGTCACCCTGCGGAACATGGATCCCCGCAAGCGAGTTGAGATAGCGTTCTCCGGACCCGGTAAATCCCGATCCGTGAAAGAAGGCGGCGATGCCGATGCCGCGTTTGATGGCGCTGTGCGGATTCTCGCGAGCGAACTGTTCGCGCTTCGCCGCATAGTTGCTTTCCTTCAACGCGCGTTCGAGCAATGCATCGAGAATGACCGGCTCAACCATCACCTGCTCGGTGGCCGTGGTGTCGCCGTCATGGAGGAAGTTTCTTCGCCGCACCTCGGCGGAGTCGATACCGACGGCGCGCGCAATCTGCTCCATGTGGCGTTCGATGGCAAAGATGGACTGTGGCGCGCCGAATCCGCGAAAGGCTCCGGATGGCACGGTGTTTGTCGCCCATGCTCGCGAAGTTATGCGGATGTTAGGGCAGACATAGGGGCCGGTGGAATGCAGGGTTGCTCGCGACAGCACTGTCGACGAGAGCGTGGTGTAAGCTCCGCCGTCGGTCGCAACTTCGATCTCCATCGCCAGCAGTTTGCCGTCCTTGTCGACTGCGGTGCGATGACGTGTGCGGGAGGGATGGCGCTTGGTCGTGGCGGCCAGATCTTCCATGCGGTCGTAGACGATCTTGATGGGCCGACCCGCTTTCTTCGCCAGCAGACCGGCGTGCGAAGCGATGACGGAGGGGTAATCCTCTTTGCCGCCAAAGGCTCCGCCGGTCTCCACCTGGATCACGCGAACCTTCTCGGCGGGCAGCTCGAAGACCGCCATCAGCGACTTATGTACGTAGAAGGGACATTGCAGCGATCCCCAGACGGTGATGCCGGTGTCGTCGCTGTATTCGGCAATGACGCCGTTGTTCTCGATGTACAGATGCTCCTGCGCGCCGGTGCGATATTCACCTTCGACGATGTGAGCAGCGGTCGCCCACGCGGCATTGACGTCGCCCTTCTCGAGATGAAACTGCTTGAAGATATTCGCCTCGTCGGTGTGCGGTCCCCAGATAACTTCTTCTTGGGTCTCACTTTGTTCAATCGAGAGCACGGCAGGCAACGGCTCATAGTCGATGCGAACTGCGGCGACGGCCTCAGGCAGCAGGCGCTTGTCGGGGTGGGCAAGCAGGACGATGGCTTCGTCGCAGTGATTCACCTGATCCGCGGCGAGGCAGGGCTGGTCGGCGGCAATCATATGGATGTGATTCTTTCCCGGAATGTCTGCGGCGGTCACGATGACGAACTCGTCCCAGTCGATGCGCGGATCGAAGTGAATCGTCAAAATGCGGCCGCGGGGAATCGTACTGCGAACGGTGGCTCCGTGCCACATTCCTTCGCGTTCCAGGTCGTCGATGTATTTCGCGCGTCCGAGGACCTTGTCCACGCCCTCTTTGCGCAGTTGCGGAGTGCCCACCACACGCGTGCCGGCGTGGCCGTCTGGCGGGGTATCGGCGCGGGTTTTGGGGCTCGCACTCATACGATCCTTCAAAATCACGTCTGCAAAATTACGTCGGATTACGCGTTAGCATACACGGGGTTGCCGTCGAAGCAAAGTCCGCCTGCGAACGCAGCCCTCCAAAAACGGCGTTCCGGGCTGCGCCTTCAGAGATCGACCGTACCGGCAAGGGGGATGAATCATCCGGCTACGGATTCACTCTGAATGCGTCTAAAGAGAGGGTATTCTCTTTTAAAGAACATGCGTGTACAACTACTCCCCTTCGGTGTGATGAAAGATATCGTCAGTCCAGCTCCGCTGGAGTTGCCCAACGGCGCGACGGTTGCGGACCTGCTGGCGATCCTCGGCACTAATCTGCAGGGTCTACCTGCTGCTGCGCAGCTTTTGCCTCGAATCGCGATCAGCGTCAACGCGGAGTACGCACAGCGCGGGCAAATCCTCAGTGACGGGGATCAGGTTGGGTTGCTCCCTCCTGTCTCCGGCGGCCGGGGGGCGTCGCCAGTAAACACCTGGCTCACGCGCGAGGTCATTCCCGCAGACGAACTCGTCGCATCCATCAAACAGGGAAGCGACGGCGCGGTCGTGGCCTTCGACGGCATAGTGCGAGACAACACGCGAGGCCGTGCGACGCTGCATCTGGACTACGAAGCTTACGAAGAAATGGCCGGGAAGCAGATGGCGGAGCTGGCTGCGCAGGCTATCGCGCAGTTTGGAGTGCGTGCAATCACACTCGTGCATCGCCTTGGCAGGCTGCAGATTGGGGAAACCAGCGTTCTGATCATCGTCGCGTCTGCCCATCGCGGCGCGGCCTTTGACGCCTGCCGGTGGTTGATCGACACGCTGAAGAAGACTGTTCCCATCTGGAAGAAGGAAACCTTTGTGGATGGAGCAGTTTGGGCTGACGGCGAACCTTTCCCTGCCGAACTGGTCGCCTCTCCGGAGCTGATCTCCACATCAGCAGAGGAGCCAGGCAAATGAACCTCCGCACGTGGGTGCTCGCTCTCTCCTCATTGCTCCTTTTTGCAGCTTCACAGGCCGTGTTGGCCCAGGCTCAACCGGATACGGCCGACAAGCCGGCAACTCCTGCGCCTGCGCCTGAGGCATCGAATTTCCCTGTTCTCGAAATGAACGTGAAGCTGGTCAATGTTTTTGCCAACGTGACCGACGCGACCGGAGCTATCGTTGGTGCACTCTCGAAGGAGGACTTCTCCATTACTGAGGATGGCCGTCCGCAGCGCATCGCTGTTTTCGAGCGCCAGTCGGAGCTGCCTCTGAACCTGGTGCTGGCTGTCGACACGAGTGGAAGTGTCCATAAAGACCTGCCCCTTGAACAAGATGCGGCCAGAAAGTTTGTGCATGCATTACTGCGCGGGCAAGACCAGATGAGCCTCTTCGAGTTCTCGACCGAGGTGCGGCAGGTTGTCGGCTTTACCAATCAGGTGAGCCGCATCGACCGCGGACTGACCTCCCTGCGCGGCGGCCACGCTACGGCTGTCTACGACGCCATTTATCTCGCTTCGCAGAGCCTGGCGGGCAAGCAGGGTCGCAAGGTGCTCGTGCTGGTTACTGACGGCGGGGATACCGCCAACACTGTCACCTACGCCGAGGCCCTTGAAGCGGCGCTTCGCGGGGAAGTCATGGTCTACAGCATCATCGACGTGCCAATTGAGGCCAGCGCCGGCCGTGACACAGGCGGCGAACACGCGCTGATCACCCTCGCGGAGCAGACAGGCGGCAAATATTTCTACGAGACCGCGGGTGGTCTCGACAAGGCATTTGCGCAGGTTTCCGATGACCTGCGGACGCAATATCTGCTCGGCTATTACCCGGCGCATCAGGCGCCTGGACTGAGCTTTCATCGCATTCATGTAACCGTTCCGCGAGCCTCAGAGGATGCTTTTCAGATTCGCTATCGGACCGGCTACTTCGCCGATCCGAAGCCCTCGAAATGAGAGCGAAGCGGTTTCGGGAGCCAGTTAAAGTGCAACCATTGGCCGAATGCCCGCGTCCCACTACAATCAAGATCATGAATCCCCCGCTGTCTCATCTCCGCCGCTCCAGAACTCCTCCCCCTGGCGATACAGGGGAGGAAGCGCTCTACCTGCGCTCGCTCAGCGACCGTCAGGTCAGTGTCTCCGTCCAGTTGCGCGACGGCGAGACGATCGATGGCTGGATCGAGTACTTCGATGACGGCATGATCCGCATCACGCGCGGCGGCCACCCGAACCTGTTCATTTATAAGCATCAGATTCGGACAATCACCGAGGTGACACGGCGCCGGTTGAGCCGCAGCGCTTCGGGATCGGGGATTTTATAATGAATTCCGACGGGACAAGTTCCGAGAAGAACGCAGGCCTAGTCAGCGAACACGATTTTTTGTGGGTTCCCAAGGCGGCTGAGCTGGCCCGCGTTGCCGGAGCGAAGCTGCGTGAGTTCTTCGCTCAGGGCGTGGTCACGGAATACAAAGGCGCCGCAGATCTGGTCACCATCGCCGACCGCACTGTGGAAGCGTATCTGCGCGACGCGCTGCTTACCGCGTTCCCCTCGCATGGCGTCTATGGCGAAGAGGGCACACGCGATCGCCTCGAATCCGAGTATCGCTGGTACATCGACCCTCTGGATGGCACGACCAACTTTGCTCACGGCTTTCCGCACTTCTGCGTTTCGATGGGGCTTGAGCACCGCCCGCAGGGTTTGGCCGAGGAACATGATGGACCAATCGTCGCGGGCGTCATCTACGACCCCATGCGGGACGAGCTTTTCGTCGCCGAGCGCGGTAAAGGCGCATTGCTCAACGGAAAGACGATTCACGTTTCCTCTGCCAAGGAATTGAGCGAGGCTCTGGTCGCCACTGGCTTCCCCAGCCGCAAGCGCCACGAAAATCCGAACATCCACTTCTATCAGGAGTTCACTTTGCGGTCGCACGGAGTCCGCCGGGCCGGTTCAGCCGCGCTCGATCTGGCCTACGTCGCGTGCGGGCGCGTGGATGCGTATTGGGAGTTCAATCTCAACCCGTGGGATACGGCCGCAGGAATTCTGCTGGTGGAAGAGGCCGGCGGCATGGTCACCGGCTTCGACGGCTCGTACCGCCGTTTGGAGAGCCGCGAGATTCTCGCTTCCAACCAGCACATCCACCACGAGCTGCTGAGCGTCTTCAGTGATCTTTTTGCGGGGCGCAATCTCGCTCCGTTGCCTTCGCCGGAAGAGTATGCCGCTCGCCGCGCCGCGCGCCAGCTTGCCGAAGCGCAGACGCTTTAGTCGCTTCTCCGACGCCTCGTAGCGGTTTACCAACGGACTGTGCGCAACCCCGACAAAATAGCTCGCAGATGTGGGCAGATGCTGGGCCGTATCGCCCTTTGGTACTGCGGTTCCGCTGCGGATTCTATTGCTCTTTTGTCCGCGCCAACCGCTCCGTCTGTTGTGCTACCATGAGCGAGTTGAACGACCCCGATTCAGACACTTCCGGAGAATAAAACCATGGCATACGTGATTGCAGAACCCTGTATCGGCACCAAGGATAGCGCCTGTGTCGATGCCTGTCCCGTCGATTGCATCCACCCCAAAAAAGACGAAGGCGATCACGCAGAGGCCGATCAGCTCTTCATCGATCCCGTCGAATGCATTGATTGCGGCGCCTGTGTTCCGGCGTGCCCGGTCTCAGCCATCTTCGCTCAGGACGATCTGCCGGAGAAGTGGGCTAGCTACACCGAGAAGAACGCCGCTCACTTCGGCCGCTAGAGCGGTTAGAACAGCGTAAAGTGCAAAATGCGCATCCCGGTAAACCGGGGTGCGCATTTGTGTTTATAGCTAGCTGACTAAGGACATTGCAGGCGGACTAGCGCCCTCCACGATGCCTGGCTGCACCGGTGGCAGTGAGATAATCAGAACTGCATGACCCTCCTCGCCTCAGATGCCCTGATTCTGCGCACATGGCCGATAAATGAGGCGGATCTCGTTGTCAGCTTCTTTACCCGTGACTACGGCAAGGTCAAGGGAGTCGCCAAGGCTGCCCTCAAGAGCCGCAAGCGCTTTGGCGGGGCTCTGGAACCGATGACTCTGGCTCGTGCCTACTTTGCCGAGCGTCCGCGCCAGGAACTGGTGCGCCTGGATCAGTTGGAGCTTCTTCGCTCGCCCCTTTCATCTCCAGTTGACTACACCCGTGCAGCGGTGCTCAGTTTCTACGCCGAAGTTCTCGAAGAGTCTCTGCCGGAACGCGATCCGCAGGAAACCGCCTTCCGCCTCCTGCTCGCCGTGCTGGAGCAGACTACCGTCCAACAGCCATGGATGCCGCTTACCTATTTTTCACTCTGGATGACCCGGCTCATGGGCTGGCTGCCCGATCTTGCCTCCTGCACCGTATGCGGAGAGCGTTTTGCTCCCGGAGAGGCCAGTTTCCATCCTCAGTCGGATGGCCTTTTCTGTTCGCTGCACCGCCAGGGCGCCGGCACTCTGCTCTCCGCGGATTCCTGGCAACTCGCTCAGCGTATCCTGCGTGAACCAGTCACCGCCTTCACTGAAGAATCGTGGCCGCGCCGCCGCGCACAGGATCTCCGCAGGTTTACGCAGCAATCGCTCGAGCGCCACCTTGAGCGACGCCTGCGCTCGGGGGAGGCAATCGCCCGCCTTTGAACCTTTGAGTGAAAATTCCGGACTCGATCATCGAAAGGAACCGTCGGCGCAACCGTCCGAAGACCCATTGCCGGTAGAATGATCGAAGCGTTTAGCTTGAGAGAATAAAGAGTGCCTTCAGCCCAAAGCCCTACCGCCCCCGTCGCGCAAGCTCCACTCACCTTCCAGGAACTGCTTTTCCGTCTGCAAAGTTTCTGGGCCGAACGCGGCTGCGTGCTCCAGCAGCCCTATGACGTCGAGGTCGGGGCCGGCACCATGTCGCCGGAGACATTTCTCCGCGTCCTCGGCCCAAAGCCTTATCGCGTGGGTTACGCGCAGCCCTCGCGCCGCCCGGCGGACGGGCGATATGGCGAGAATCCGAACCGGCTCTTCAAGCACACTCAGTTTCAGCTGATTCTGAAGCCGCCGCCGGTCAATGTGCAGGAGCTGTATCTTGAGTCGCTCACGGCCATCGGCATCGACCTCAGCCGTCACGACCTCAAATTTGAAGAGGACAACTGGGAGTGGCCGGCCGGCGGCGCCTGGGGCGTGGGTTGGCAAGTCATGCTTGACGGCCTTGAAATCACCCAGTTCACGTACTTCCAGCAATGCGGCGGCCTCGATCTCGACCCCATTTGCGCCGAGCTTACTTACGGCCTGGAGCGCATTGCAGCTTTCCTGCAGGACGCGGACTCTATCTACGACATTGTCTGGGCTCGCGACCCTCAAACCGGAACTGAAGTGACGTATGGCGATGTCCGTCTGGCGGAAGAAGTTCAGTTCTCCGTGTATAACTTCGAGTTTGCCGATGTTACCAAGTTGTGGGATCACTTCAGGCTCTATGAAGAAGAAGCGAAATCGCTGATCGACCAAGCAAACGCTCTTTTCAAGCAGGAAGGCGCAGACCCCGTAACCAAGCGGCGATTCCCATTGCTGGCCGCCTATGAACTGGCGCTGAAGTGTTCGCATCTCTTCAACCTGCTCGACGCACGGGGCGCTATCTCAGTTACAGAGCGAGTTGGCGTAATCGGGCGTATCCGTAACCTGGCGGTAGGCGTGGCCAGGGCGTATGCGATTCAGCAGGCTGCGTAGTTCCCGGCAATGCAGCGAAGCAAAAGGAAAAGATAGTCAAGTTATGGCAGATTTCTTACTGGAGTTAGGGCTGGAAGAGATACCCGCCCGCATGATTGCAGGAGCTGAAGCAGAACTGGGCCGCCGCATGGGCGACCTGCTAAGCCGCGAGCGATTGCTCGACATGGGCGTCACCGTTACGACCTATTCCACGCCGCGCCGCCTTGCGGTACGGGTCGAGGGGCTGGTAGCCGCGCAGCCCGACGCGGAAGAACGCCTTGTTGGCCCGTCGTGGGCCATCGGCTTTAAGGACGGCGTACCCGGCCCCGCTGCGATTGCCTTCGCCAAAAAGGCCGGCGTGGAGGTATCCGCGATCGAAAAGATCACCAACCCCAAGGGCGAATACCTCGGAGCCACAGTTCTGCGCAAAGGCCGCACGACCGCCGATTTGCTGGCCGCCGAGCTCCCGAAAGAAGTGCTCTCGATCTATTGGGCCAAGAATATGTACTGGCGCGCCGGGAAGCCGGAGAGGTTCGTCCGTCCGCTGCGCTGGCTGGTCGCGCTTCTCGATTCAGAGGTGATTCCACTGGAAATCGCCGGCATCTCGGCAGGAAATGAGACGCGCGGCCACCGCATCCTGCACGGCGACTGGCCGGTCGAGATCAGCTCGCCAGCAACCTATCTTGATGCGCTGCGGTCGGCATTTGTCGAGGGCGATGTCGTCGCGCGCCGTCACACCATCCGCAAGGCTCTGGACCGGGTGACTCGCGCCATTACGGAAACCGCTGGCGCACGCTGGCGCGAAGACGAAGCGCTGGTGGAGACGGTCGTTCACCTCACCGAATGGCCGACGGTGCTCTATGGCAGCTTCGAGGCCGAGTACCTGTCGCTGCCGGAAGAGGTGCTGGTTACCGTGATGCGCGACCACCAGAAGTATTTCGCGGTAGAAGATAAGTCCGGCAAGCTCGCTCCGTACTTTCTCACCGTGCTCAACACGCAGGTCGATGAAGAGGGCCAGGCCATCATCCGCCACGGCAACGAACGCGTGCTGCGCTCCCGGTTCAAAGACGCGCAGTTCTTCTGGGAGACAGATCAGAAGATTCCGCTAGCCGCCCGCGTCGATTTGCTCAAGTCCGTCACTTTCCAAAAGGAGCTGGGCAGTTACGCATGGAAGACGGAAGGGAACCTGCGCGTCGCGAAGGCTCTCGCGTCGACAGTCAAGGAGAGAGGCCACGTTGTCTTTGATGAAGCCGCGCTGATCAAGGCGGTCGAACTGGCCAAGACCGATCTCACTGCCGAGCTGGTCAAGGAGTTCACCGAATTACAGGGCATTGTCGGCGGCCTCTATGCCAGGGCGCAGGGATTGGGCGAGCCGGTGGCTGCGGCCATCTACTCCCAATACACGCCGGCCGCCACGGATGATGCGATTCCTGTGACCGTTGAGGGCCAGTTGCTGGGGCTTGCGGATCGCATTCACACCATCGTCGCCATGTTCGGCATCGGCAATGCGCCTACCGGGTCCAAGGATCCATTTGCGCTGCGCCGCGCCGCGAATGCAGTGATCAAGATCCTCGCCGAATCCAGCCTTCCGCTATCGGTCTCCGATCTCCTGATGGCTGCCGGGTGCGAAGATCGATCTGTCACCGTCTTCCTAACCGAACGCCTCAGCTTCTACCTCAAAGACGTGCGTGGTTTCGCCTACGACGTGGTCGCGGCTGTGCTTGCGGCGGATTCCGACGATGTCCGCGACGCTATCGCCCGCGCCGAGGCTCTCTCCACCGTTCGCGGCTCGGAGGATTTTCTGGCGATCTCGGCAGCGTTCCGGCGCATCAAGAACATCGTGCGCCAGGCAACGGAAAGCGGTGAGCAATTCGGCCCAATCAACCTCATTCCATCAGCTCTCGTCCAGCCAGAGGCGCGGGCTCTGCTTATAGCCTCGGCAGACCTGTTGATCAGGGTCGCGGAGTTGCGGCAACGGCATGACTACGCGACGGCTTTTGAAGCGATCGCCACCCTTCGCCCAACCGTGGACGCCTTCTTCGATAAGGTGATGGTGATGGCTCCTGAACCGGAGCTGCGCGCAGCTCGTCTGGCCTTGATTCAATCGATACTCGACGGCTTTTCGGGCATCGCCGACTTCAGCGAGATCGTTGTCAGTTGAAGCAGGATAATACTACGAACCTGCAAACTTACAACGTGAGAATGTGCCCCGCAAATCTCGGCCCGGCAAGCTGAGCGACACCTCTGTCGAGCGTCACGAGGATTCCACCCTCCGCAATCGCGAGCCCGAGAAGATATGCGCCGGTCAGTTGGGCTGGACCGAAGAGCTTGTCCGCACAGAAGGCAGTAGCCTCACGTAGAGGGATTTCCAGCGGCCAGAAGACATGCTCAGGCCTTTCGGTCAATTGCGAAAGAATATCCAGTGCGTCGCGCATGGATGCGGGCTTGGGCAAGACTCTGGGACTGCTGCTTATCCTCACGAAACCTGCCTGTGTCAGCGGGCAGGTAGCGAATGAGGATCGGCCTGTTTTGAGGAACCAGCGCCGCACTTTGGAGTGCTGTTCGAGATCCTCCCACACCAGACTGAGTAAGATGTTCACATCCAGCAGATAACGGGTCAAATTTCCTCCGCGAGCGCTGCGCGGATCTCTTCATCGCGGATGGTTCTTCCCTGTGGGATATCGAAAACAGGAATGCCGTCAATGTATTTAATGCGCATCTTCGGATGGACCGCCTGGACAACCAGTTCGGAAATCGCCTTACTGACGGAAATATCGCGGCTGTCTGCGTAGAGCCGCACAATTTCTTCGGCTTCGTCGTCGAGTTTGATCGTGGTTCTCATAGAGTCATTATGCGCTTTTTCGGAGTTCATGCCAATTCAGAAAAAACGCATCAAACGGTCAAAGTAGCACGGCTGCCTCTCTCTGACATTCGAGGGGTTCGTGGTACTGCCGTCGGGTTACTCTCCACCCAGAAATGCAGCTACAGCGGGCTGCACTTTTGCCCCCTCGCATCCCGGCGCAAGGTGACCGCAATCCGAGGTAAGCAGTAGCACCTTCGCGCCAAGCAACTTGGCAAACTCCATCGCAGGGCCGGGGTTGACCATGTGATCCTGCTCGGACGGGATCACCAGCACCTTGGCCGTCACGAGTTTTGCTGCCGCTTCCATGCTGCCGCCGTGTGCAATATCGTGACGGATCATCGCTTCCAGTTGATAGAGGCGGTCGTTGGCATCGAAGTCGGTCCCGTAGGCTGTGCGGTACATCTCATATCGCGTAGCGAAGCCTTCGCGGCCCACTTCGCGCGCATAGTGCGCTGGCGTGGAGAGATTCATGTCATGCAGCACGGCTACCTGTAACAGCGGCGGATTCTTCTCGTAGTTGCCGTCCTTCCAAGCCGGATCGGCTTTCGTCGCATCCTCTTCGGCATGCCATAGCAGCAGGTCGTAGGCCGTCAGCCGCGTCGAACCTACGACAGGCACCGCAAGATCCATGAAATCGGGATAGTCGACCATCCATTCGAAGGTCTGCATGCCGCCCATCGATATGCCGATTACCGCGTGGAGATGCTTCAGCTTCAGCACCTCGGTGGCCAGCCGGTACTCGGTGTTCACCATGTCGCGCGTGGTGAAGGCAGGAAACTGCATCCTGGGCTGCGACTTGCTGTTCGAGGGCGAAGACGAAACTCCGTCACCCAGAGCATCTACTACGATCACGAAATACTTTGCCGGATCGACGATTTTCGACTGCACGAGCGCATTGCTCAAGCCGTCGCTATTCCCGGTGAACCAGGTAGGCGCCAGCACGGCATTTGTTCCGGCGGCGTTCAGCTTGCCCCAGGTACGGTAGCCGATACGGCAATCTGTGATCTGCTGGCCGCTCTCAAGCTTGCAACTACCCAACTCGGCAAACTGCTGCGCGCCCTCTGCGCCGGCAGACTGCCCCAAAGCAGCGAAAGGGAGGAAAGCGATTGCAGCGGCAGTCAAAAGTAACAGGGGCAAAAAGGGGCGTTGGGCGGAGGTAAGTTTCATGGCCTCATGAGTCTATCAATTCAGGAAGCAGCCAGCGCGCCTCCCGGAGGTATTCCACAGGGCAATTGCATGAACTGAAATGCAGCCTTGACAGCCCAAAAAGCGAACAAAAGGAGTAGAGCGCCCCAGGGGGGTGTACTGTTTGTTGCCTTATCTGAAACTGAATGAACAACTTACGAGAGTTTTCGGGGCCTCAAAAGCGCGATTTTCCGGGGTTTTTCGCCACTTTTGCGCACTTTTTGCAGCGAATCGATGCCAATCTGCGGTCGGACAGAAGAGGACTGGGAATGCAGCCGAGGTGTCGGGCTACCAGCTCCACTCCAGTATGCGCCGGCCAGGCGTAATTCTGTGCAGGGGGCGACATGCTGGGAATAAATGGGCCTGGATGAGTTTGGGCTGGCCTTATTCCGGCTTCCTGCACATTCATGCGATTGCCGTGAGGTATTCCATCGCGCACTCTCAACGCACTGTAAAGCGGGAGAATCCATCCAACCCACCGACGCGTCTAAAATTATTAGAATGTCCGACGCATTTTCACTCAGTCTTTGGTATCCGCAGTTTCGTCTCGACTCCCTTGCTGAAAAGCTTGAGGGCGTGTTGAGCCAGTTTGCCTCTCATGGCGGCGAGCCTGGAGTCTTCGCCGCGATGGCATGGCCCGTCAATTGGCGCGAAGCTGCCGCCTTCGAAGAAACCTATGGTCTCGGCGAGCACGCATGCGAGATCAATTACGCCGTCACGGAGACGCTTGAGCTCCTGCATCCCGATTACTCCTACGAATTTCAGATAGGCTGGATGCTGTGGGAGCCTGAGCAGAACGCCGGTCCCCGCCCGAGCTGGGTACGCACGCGGCGTCTGGTTCGCGTGATCGGCTACGGCCCTGAGTTCGACGACGGTGCATACGAGCAGGAGGGACACATCCGCATCGACTTCGGCAGCGACGCGCCGTTTCTGCAGGAAGATGTCGAGCTGAACCCGGAAGCGATTCGCTGCATCGAGGAGAACGTCCGCCAGTTGATCGACCTCACCAATGCCGTCGAAAAGGAGTCCGAGGCCTCGGCCCGCCTGCTCTGGACCGAAACGGGCGAGAGTCTCGCCTCACGCCTCATGGCGCGCGTCAACCGTCTCCAATAAGGTGCGCCAGCCGTCAAACCTCCAAGCCATGGAACGAGCAGCATCATGCGCATGACCCTTCCGCGATTCACGATCGAGCGCCTGCGCACCACCGTGCTCGTCGGGGGCGTGCTGCTGATTGCGGCCATCGCGATCTTTCTTGCGGCAGGGCAGTGGAAGCTTCGCAAGGCAATCAAAGACGCTCCCGGCCATCTGGGTATCGATATCCAACAGAAGGCCGACGGGGTGGATTACACCCAATCGCGCAAAGGCAAGACCCTCTTCAAGATTCACGCCGCCCGCGCCGTGCAGATGAAGGCCAACAACAAGATGGAGCTGCACGACGTCCGCATCGACCTCTATGGCGAAGACGGCAACCGCGCGGACACCATTTCAGGTGCGGAGTTCGAGTACGATCCTGAGGCAGGTCTTGCCAAAGCAGCCGGTGCTACTGAGATCACACTGATGCGGCCTAGCGTCAAACCGGCAATCGCCCAGCTCAAGCCGGGCAGCCCCAAGCCGGTACCGAAGAAACAGCCAGCCGTCAATCCATCAGCCGTTCAGATCGCCAACGAAATCACCGACAGCGAAATCCACGTAAGAACCAGCGGTCTTGTTTTCAACCAGAAGAGTGGCAGCGCCACAACTACGCAACGGGTGGACTTCGCACTTCGACAGGGAAACGGCAGCTCGACGGGAGCCACCTATGACTCAAGCAAAGGCCAGCTCATTCTCGATCATGCCGTCCAATTGAATGTCTTTCGCGCAGGGCGCGCAGGAAGCGACAGCGACGGTCCCATAACCGTATTCGCGACACATGCCGAATTTCAGCGCGCTCAGCAGGTTTGCACACTCATCCGCGCGCGCGCCGAATACACGGGGGGAACCACGCAAATCGCCAACGCGGTCCTTCATTTTCGCGATGACGGCTCAGTCATCCGGCTCGATGGTTCAGGCGGCGTGGATATCCAGACGGCGACCGGTGGTCATCTCGCAGCACCTCGCGGCACCCTCGACTTTGACGAGAACAACCATCCTCGCAATGGCCTGCTGGAGGGTGGCGCGAAGATGGAGATGGATGAGCCTAATCGCAAGATCGATGGTGCTTCCCCTACGGCAAGGCTCTCTTTCGATAAACAGGGGCAGCTCCGGCAGGCGCATCTGGAGCGGGGCGTGAGCTTCAGCAGCGATCAGGAGACCACAACGGCCAAAGGTGCTGCCGGGCGGCTCAGGCGCAACTGGCGGTCCCCTGTAGCCGATATCACATTCGCTTCCGCAACAGCGAGCAAGAGCGGGCCGAAAGCCGCGAAATCAAACGCGTCGAACTCAACGCAAAGCCGCATCGAGCCTCGCACCATTCAAGGGACTGGCGGAGTAGTCATCACTTCAGAGACGAGCGGTGCAGGCGCTGCCGGTCCATCGAAACTCTCTGCCGACACTGTTGTCGGAGAGTTCGCTCCGGGCGGCGTGCTCAACAACCTCTCCGGAACCGGACACGCTATGTTTGAACAGCGCACGGCTGAGGGCGTTCACCAGACCAGCAGCTCCGACCAGCTCGACGTCCGGTTTCTGCCGCCGGCAGCCGGGAAAACTGCGCCCTCCGCAGCAAAGTCGAAGGCCGTCGCAAAGGATTCCGAAATCGCTTCCATCATCCAGACTGGCCACGTCGTTATGTCGCAGGAAGGGGCCGCGAAACCCGCCGGTCATCCACAGACGGGCACCGTTCTTTCCGGATCCGGGAAGCTCATCCGGGCGACGGCGTCGCGCGCCGACTACGACGGCCAGACCGAAATGCTGCGTCTTACGGGTGCTCCACGTATTCAGGACGACGCGCTCGACATGACCGCCAACCAGGTGGATCTCTCCCGGGCCAGTGGCGACGCCCTGGCGTCCGGCGACGTCAAGGCTAGCTGGGTGAGCGCTGCGCGGCAGGCGTCCTCGTTGCCAGGCGCATCCTTGCTGGGTGGTGGCGGCAACGGTCCCATTCACGCCATAGCTGCGGTCGCCGAGCTGCATCAGGCCTCGCAGGAGGTGGTGTTCCGAGACGCCGCCGCAAAATCCGCTGGAAATCACCCCCGAATGTGGCAGGGAGCTAACTCCATCTCCGCGCCGCTCATCACCCTCAATCGCCAGCGGCAGACACTCACGGCGACGGCTGACGGCGCTGCAAACCCCGTCCGCACAACGCTGGTCAGCAATCCCCCTGCGCGCTCCACCGCGAGCAAAAAATCCCAAAGCGGCAGGCCGGATGTGCCTTCGGTGATTCGCCTGAAAAGTGGAGAACTGCACTACTCCGAGGGCGAGCGCCTCGCTGTGTTCAACAGTGGCACAGTGGGCAGCGTCACGGCGGAGACTACGGGCAGCGGAGATGTGGCAACTGTCGTCTCGCAGCAGGCCGAGGTGAAGCTGCTGCCTGCGGGAGTCCATTCTGCGGCCGCTGCTCAGCGAGGCGATGGGGCATCTTCAGCCTCAAATGCGTCCAATACAGCCTTAGACCGGCTCACCGCCCACGGCCACGTCACTGTCGATTGGCCGGGCCGGAAGGGAACTGGTGAAAAGCTCGTCTATATCAGCGAGGATGGCACCTTCACGCTCACAGGAACCAGCACCGCTCCGCCGCGTATTACCGATCAGGCGCGGGGCAGCGTGACGGGCAGCGCATTGATTTTCCATAGCCGCGATGATAGCGTCGCAGTCGAGGGCGACGGCGGCAAAACAGTCACCGAAACGCAGGCTCCGAAAAAGGGCAGCCTGCCTTAACCTACCTCTGGATGGGAATGCAAACACTCAGCGCCGAGGGAATCGGTAAATCGTATAGCGGTCGCCAGGTCGTTCGAGATGTCAGCCTTTCCATCTCTCGCGGAGAAGTCGTAGGCCTCCTTGGCCCAAACGGCGCCGGCAAGACTACCAGCTTTTACATGATCGTCGGCCTGGTCGCGCCCGATTCGGGCCGGGTATGTGTCGACGACGCCGAAATTACCCGCGTGCCCATGTACCTGCGAGCGCGGCATCACGGTATCAGCTACCTGCCGCAGGAGCCGTCGGTCTTTCGGAAATTAACTGTCGAAGACAACATTATGGCCGTTCTCGAGGCCCAGCCGATTCCTGACCAGGAGCGGCGGGTGCGCACCGAGCGGCTAATTCACCAGCTCAATCTGCGGCACATTCGCACCACCAAGGGCTTCGCGCTCTCGGGCGGAGAGCGTCGCCGCGTAGAAATCGCACGCTGCCTTTGCATTCAGCCCAGCTTCCTGCTGCTCGACGAGCCCTTCAGTGGCATCGACCCCATCGCCGTCCTCGATTTGCAGAAGATTATCTTCGACCTCAAGTCCAGCGGCATCGGCATCCTGATCACCGATCACAACGTCCGCGAGACGCTGTCGGTAACCGATCGGGCCTACATTATCGCCGAAGGAAAAATCTTTCGTACCGGGACACCCCACCAGTTGGGTAACGATCCGGAGGTTCGGCGGGTCTATCTGGGAGAAGGTTTTTCTCTGGATTGATAGAATTGACGAGTCAGAGATCGGGTTTCCCGATCTCTGACTGCTGACAAAGTTGGTTTGGGCAAACCGGGAACGTGCAGGGGCTAAAGCCCCCGTTCATTCAATAGGCCTTATCGGCACGACTGAAGTCGTGCCCTTATTACAAGACCATCTCGCTGGGGTTTGTCATTAAGCTGAGATCGGGTTTCCCGATCTGATTTATGCCCATTCCGGTACAACTGTCCGGAACTCGGACAACTTCCTCTGCGCTTCTCCGGCAAGAGATTTACACTTGTAAGGAACCACACCCGGAAAACCGCTATGCCATTGTTGCAGCCCAGATTGAACCTGAAGGTTTCGCAACGCCAGATCCTCACCCCGGGTCTGATGCAGATGGTGAGCGTTCTGGCTTTGAATAAGCTGGAACTGACCGAGATGATCAACGCCGAGATGGTGGAGAATCCGGTCCTGGAGGAGATTGACGAGTCCGTTCCAACGCTCGACGAGATCGGAGGGCGCGAAGCGGCCCGTGACCGCGTCGAAGAGCCGACAGCTACAGTTAAAGATCCCTTCGAAGAGATCGACTTCGGCTCCTATTTTCAGGAATATCTAGACCCCGGTTTCAAGACCAGCCAGGAATATGAAGAGCTCGACAAGCCCTCCTTCGAGCAGTTCCTCTCTCAGCCGACGACGCTTACCGACCATCTCATCTGGCAGCTTGGTTCGATCAACCTGGACCCCCATGTGCGCGAGGCGGCAGAGTTCCTCATCGGCAATCTGGACGACGACGGTTATCTGTCAACTTCACTCGAAGAACTCGCGGAAATCTTTGCCGGCGGCCCCGATTCATCCCCCGCCGCGCAGCATTCCGCTTTGAAATGCATGCGCGCTGCCCTCGAAGTCATTCAGCAACTTGACCCCGCCGGCATCGCTGCGCTCGATCTTCGCGACTGCCTGCGCATTCAGCTCGATGCTCAGCTTCGTGAGCTCGAACTGGTCTTCGCGCGCCATCCCGCGGATGACCCTTATCTCCCGCACCACACCGAGCCGCCGCTTCACAGTGAACACCATGTGGATCATTCCGACGAGGCTGAAGACCTGCACCACGCCTTAAACGGCAATCATTTTTCGCTTCAAGCAAATGGGGTGGACATAAGTTCATTGCCGGACGCGGAGTCCAGCCCGCACCACGGTCTGCATGCCGCCGCCGAAGCTGTTCTCGATGATCACCGCCATACCTTTACGGCTGCCAAACTCATCGTCCGCGATCATCTGCAGATGCTGCAGAAGCGGGACCTGAAAGAGATTTCCCGTGCCGTAGGCCGGCCCATCTCGCTGGTGAGCGCGGCCATCGATCTCATTCGCACTCTAGATCCCCGCCCCGGCCGCCGCTATAACCGCGAGCAGACACGCCTTATTGAGCCGGACGTCGCCTTCGTCAAACGCGGCGACACCTGGGTCGTCGCCATGAACGAAGAGGATATGCCTACCCTCCGGCTGAGCCAGCGCTATCGCCGCATGCTCGTCGCCGAAAACACCGACAAAGAAGTGAAGGATTACGTGAAGGAGCGCTTCCGCTCCGCGATGCAACTCATGCGCAACATCGCCCAGCGCAAGAGCACTATTCTGCGAACCTGCGAAGTCATCGTCCGCCGCCAGCAGGAGTTCCTCGACATTGGCATCGAAGCCCTTCGCCCCATGATGATTAAAGAAGTGGCGGAAGAGATCGGCGTCCACCCATCGACCGTAAGCCGTGCCGTTGCAAATAAATACGCGCACACCCCTCAGGGAGTAATTGAGCTCCGCTCCTTCTTCTCCGAGGGCGCCAACGGACCAGAGGGAGCGGATACTCCGCTGGTTGTGCTGAAGCGCATGGTCAAGAAACTGATAGAGGAAGAAGATGCCCGCCACCCGCTGACTGACGATCAACTGGCCGCCCTGTTGCAGGCGAAAGGTATCCAGGTCACCCGCCGCACAGTCGCCAAGTACCGCGAAGACCTGCACATTCCCTCGACTCACCAGCGCCGCCGCCGCGAAGCCTAGTAGCCTCAGGCCGTGATGGTTACTACTCTCTAATTAAGTGTTTAATGCTGGTTCAATTCCGGAACATGAGAGATACTCCTAGCTAACTTCTCACTCCAGGTTCTGCGTGCGACTTAGCTTTTCTCTTCGGTTTCGAATCTCTCTGCTATCAGCATCCCTGTTTTTCTGCTCTCTGGAGAAAGCCGACGCACAGCATCCTCCGAACACCAATCCCGAATATGAGCAGCTACGGGCTCTCCTTCCGGGCGTTCCCACGGTCTACGTCGAGAATGTGGTGTTCAAACGGGACCTGGCCGTCTTCACCTTCATCGATGGCGACTTTGCGTTTTACGGCGAAGTGAACGGCAAGGTGACCGGAGCGGTTTTCACCGGACGGGGACATCTGCATCTAACCCCGCCGACGCCTGCCGAGCGGCACAATCTGCAGATACTCACGAAGAAACCGGAGTTCGATGAAGACTTTCACCAGGTAGTTCTTCGCTTCACCGACGATACGGCGGCGGAACTGCACCGGGACTCCGAAAGAGCCAGCGTTGCGGCACACGACGGTTCCGATGCGAGAGCGGCGATGGAACTCCGCACTTTTCAGCGCGAGCATCTTTTCGAGAACATTGATCTGCGTCTGCTACAGGATGTTCTAAGCCCTTCACCGGGCGGATTCTTCCTGGCCGCGATCAAAGGCTCATCGAATCCGCACATACTCCTGGAAATCGACCCGCACGGCGCGCCCATGGTCGCCCCTGAAGAGGTGCGGCTCGGTATTTGGAATGACTGGGGCTGGAGCTAGCCGGCAGCCTTCCATCTCGACGCGCAATATGCAGCAAACACAGCCAGCAGCCGCGAGGAAAACGCGGCGTTCACCGTCGATCATGAAGACCTGGATACCTCGATAGAAAAAAGCGGTTTTCTGACGGGGCTTGCCACCGTTCACCTGCACGCACTCACCGATGGAGTGGTGGTCGTTCCCCTGACGCTCTTTCCTACTCTGCGGGTGAGCAAAGTGGAAGGTGAGCATGGCGAGGTACTCGATTACATCCAGGAGAAGAAGGAAGAGGACTCCGACTTCGCCCTGGTGCTGCCTCATGCGCTGAACAAGGGCGAGACATCCGTTGTGCGAATCACCTACGGCGGGAAAGATGCGGTCCGCAACGCGGGCAACGACAACTACGATCCAGTCGCGAGAGAGAGCTGGTTTCCCAACGGCGGCACCGGCTTCGGCGGCTACACCACGTACAAGATGATCTTCCATTCTCCCAAAGACGAACAGTTCATTGCGACCGGCAACAAGCTGCGCGACAGCGTCGATGGAAAGATTCGCACCACGGAATGGGATTCCAGGGTGGCATTGCCTGTCGTCGGCTTTCATCTTGGTGACTTCAAAATGCTGGAAGGCAAGACTCCGCAGGGTCTCGACGTGACTGCTTATGCGAACAAGGAGCTGCCCGACTGGGTCCATGGAGGGTATCCAACGACGGCGATGCTGCCGGTCGAGCTTTCCGAAGGCACGGCGGCCGCGCAGGTCTATGAGACCTATTTCGGAAAGTTGCCCTTTGATCATCTTGCGCTCTCACAGCAGCCGGCATGCAACTTCGGCCAGAGCTGGCCAATGCTGGTCTACCTGCCTATCTGCGGATTCTGGGACTCGACAATCCAGCACAGCCTCGGTCTGCGCCCGGACGACCCATATTGGAAGACCGTGACTGCCCATGAGGTGGCGCACCAGTGGTGGGGGCACACGGTCGGCTTCAAGAGCTATCGCGACCAGTGGATGAGCGAAGGGTTCGCCGACGCCTCGGCAGCGATCTTCCTCCAGGCCACGCGCAAGTCGAGCGGCGACTACAAAGATTACTGGAAGCAACTCAAGACCCAGCTTACTGAGAAAAATACCGATGGCTTCCGTCCTATCGACGTCGGTCCGGTGACCATGGGCTTTCGGCTCAGCTCGCCCAAGACTGGCTGGAGCGTCTACCAGAACCTCGTCTATCCCAAGGGCGCTTATATCCTGCACATGATCCGGATGATGATGTGGTCGACCAAGACCGGCGACGACGACTTTATTGCCATGATGCACGACTTCACTGCGACCTACCGCCTTCGCGTAGCCACCACAGAGGACTTCAAGGCGATGGTCGAGAAGCACATGATTCCTGCCATGAATCTCGACAACAATGGCCGGATGGATTGGTTCTTCAACGAATACGTCTACGGAACCGAGTTGCCTCACTATCACTTTGAAAGCCAGATCACACCGGATGGGGACAAGATCAGCCTGCACTTCAAGCTGGTGCAGTCCGGCGTTTCAGACGCCTTCAAGATGGCGGTGCCAGTCTATTTTGAGATGGCGGACGGCCGCTCGATTCTGATTGGGCACGCCAATATCGTTGGCAACTCGACCGTCGAAAGGACTGTCCAGCTCGCCAAGCCGCCGGTGCAGATCAAACACGTTTCGATTGACGCAATGCATGACCTGCTGGCGGTTGATAACTAAGCGCTCCAACTAAATCCGCAGGAGCACGGCTATTCGTTTTTCACAGCGAAACGCATGGTTCGGTAATCGAAGGTGTAGCTCTTCAACTCGTCCAGCGCGTCCATGCCGAGCGTGCCGTAGGTGTCGTCGACTGCCGCTGCGCCCAGAGGTTGCGTGAGCACCTGTATGTAGTGGAAGTCGACCGGCGTTTCGCCTACGGAGAGAGCCACCGCGTCGGCGATATAAGCGGCTGCCGGCGGCTTGTTTTCAGCTCCGGCAACGCTCAGCAGCTGCATCTTCTTGTCCGCAAATTCGTTGGCGTGTTCGGCGTAATAGCGCGAGGAGAGATACGTCTGCTGCCCGCCGGCATCGACAACAAACATGCGCTCATCGCCGGTTTTCCCGAGGGCCACAATCACCCGGTCGCCATCCAGAAAGAACGGCGCGCCCGACGTGAGATGTTCCCCCTTCTCGCCCGGCTGTACCTCGATTTTGGAGTCGCCTGTCACCGTCAGACTTCCCAGCGCGGAGACAGCGGGATACCCCAGCGCGCCGCGAACCTGGTAGCCGGAACGGGGAAAGAAATAATCGGCATCCTCAAAGACGAACGCCGTCATGTTGCGAAAGGTAATCGTGCCCAGAGTAAAGCGCGGAATCAGCGTCGCATGCACCTGCATCGGCCGCCCTGTAATCGTGTGAACGATCGCCGACTGCTCCGATAACTTCAGCCCAACCTCCTTCGCCGTCGACCTGCAAATCAGATTGAACGGCGAGGTCGGATCCAGCATCCAGTCGTGGGACTGCGCGTCTACAAACACCGGCACATCGGCCAGCCCCAGCGCGTCGCGATCAAAGGGCAGGGTAAAGGCGTCTCCCGCCTCAACCGTCATCGGCGGATTGCCCGCAGCCAGTGGCAGCAGCTTCAACGGCAGCTCCATCTCGTCCTGCTCATCGGCCGACAGTTTGCTCCCCATCCGGGCGCTCAACTCCTGGTAGGCTCGCGAAGCCTTCATCCAGTCCCCGGTGCGCAGATAATCCTCGGCCAGCGTTTTGCGCACCAGCTTCTCGTCCTCGGGATGCTCCCCGGCCTTCATCTTGTCTATCTCTTCGAGCACCGGTTCCAGGATGCGAATCGATTCCTGAGGTTTGTTGGTGCGGTTGGCCAGCACTCCCTTGAACATCTGCGTCTGCTCCGGCGTGATCTTCGCGGCCCCATCCTGCGGAGCGTCTGCCAGGTCGTGCAGCAGCCGCTCCATCTCGAGGAACTGGTGGTCGCCCAGCAGCGTCGTCAACCTGGCCGGCAAATCGCCTTCGCCGCTGCCCACCACGGAACCGGTTCGCACCTGCGCGCCCGAGTCCGGAGAAGGTTGTTGTTGCGGAGCGGCCGCCGGATTAGGTTCTGTCTGTTGCGCTGGAAGCGCGGGTTTAGGTGTCGGTTGCGGAGCATCCTGCGCCCTGGAGAGACAGCAGCCCGCATACATCAGCAGTGCAGCATACACCAGCCAATTCAATCGCCGCACACGACCCATCCACCGGTAAATCATAGGTATGAAGTTACCAGACTGCCCATCCGTTAACCCATTCTGCCACTGCCGCTCATAGAGAACCACTCTGGTACATTTCGTCATTGGCGGTCTCGGATTTTCACCACGGAGAGTTTGTCAACTCGTCTTTTGAGACCACCGCGACCTCTTCCCCGATACACTGTGGATAGCGATGAAGCGGAGAATGATCGAGCATTACGAGATCCTACGGCGCCTGGGCGCAGGCGGCAGCGGTGTCGTCTATCTCGCCAACGACACATTGCTCACGCGCCCCGTCGTGCTCAAGATTCTCCGCCGCGGGCTGCTGACGCAAGGACAGATGCGTACCACCGTCCTGCGTGAGGCCCGCCTCGCCTCGGCCATCGAACACCCCAACGTCTGCGCCATCTACGAGGTAGGCGAAACCGGCGAAGAAGCCTACATCGTCATGCAGTTCGTCCCGGGCCAGTCGCTGGACAGGCTCATCATCCGCGGCCCCGCCAATGTCCAGCTCGTCCTCTCAGTCGGCATCCAGATCGCCGACGGATTGCAGGCCGCGCACTCGCTCGGCATCTTTCATCGCGATCTCAAACCGCAAAACGTCATGCTGACGGAGGGCGGCCTCGTAAAGATTCTCGACTTTGGCCTGGCCCGCCGCCTCAATCCTTCAGAAGCGGACTTTGACCCATCCAAGCCTGCCCTTGCGCGCACTGCCTCGGTCGCAGAGACCTACACCGCCCGTGGCGGCACCATCCGCTACATGGCACCGGAGCAGTTCGTCACCGGCCAGTCCAGCGTGCAATCCGACATCTGGGCTCTTGGCGTGCTCCTCTTCGAACTGACCACCGGACGCCACCCTTTCGCGCGCCCCGATGCGGAAGACTTCCAGGTCATACGCTCCATCCAGTTCTCCGATCCGCTCGATCTCGATCAGCTTGTTCCCGGCATATCGATGGAACTGAAGAGCATTATCACTACCTGTCTTGAAAAGAATCCCGCCGTCCGCTACTCCTCGGCTGGTGAGGTGCGCGAGGCCCTCAAGACCATCATGAAGGCCATGCAGCTTGAGACCGGAGGCATCCCCGGCGACGCAGCGGCCAACCTCGTTACGACGGGCCCCGAAGCTGAAAAGCGGTCGACCAGTTTCCTGTCGATGCTCGCTGAGCGTTTTCGCGAATCCACCAGCGACACCCCTCATCAGAACTCCGTTGTCGTCCTGCCATTCAACAATCTTGGAACCACCGAAGTTGCCCCGCTTTACGGATTTGCCCTGGCCGACGCCATTGCAACGCGCCTGGCGCGCATCCCATCTATCATCGTGCGCCCATCGAGTTCGCTGATGAGCCTCAACACTGCACAAATGGACCCACTCGAGCTCGGCCAACGCCTCTTCGTTTCGCACGTGCTGGCCGGCAATTTCATGCGTTCCGAGCAGGGCTTCGACCTCAATTGGCAACTCCTCGACGTCGCCGAGCAAAGCGTGCGCTCGGGAGGCACCATAAGCGTCGCCTCGTTCGATCTGATCGCCGTGCAGAACGAGATATCCAACGAAGTCTTTGCCGTTCTTCAGGGCATCGGGGGCGTTGACAACCGGTCGTCGCAAATCGAAGGAACGCGCAATGGTGTCCGCGGCCATCCAAAAGATGGCTCGCTTCCTGATGTCGTCTCCGAGGAGTATCTGCAGGCCCGCGCGCTGCTCAGCTCCTTCATGACTCGTACCGGCTCTCGTATCGATCTCGATCGCGCCCGCACTCTCTTTGAAAGCGTCACGACAAGCGATCCTGAATTCGCCGCCGGATGGGCCGGCCTGGGAATCGCCAATCTGCAGTATGCGCGTCACGGATTCGGCGGACAGGTGCATGTGATGACCGCCCGCCGCGCCTTTGATCTGGCCTATAAGCTCGACCCGGGTTCAACCGAAGCCAATCTCTACCGCATCTACATGCTGCTCTCGCGCGGTGAGAAAGAGTCCGCACGACACGGCATCGCTAATCTCCTAAGCTCCGCTGCCAACGACTGGAATGTCCACATGGTCGCCGGCATCACGCTGCGCATCGACGGCATGTATGACGAAGCCCTGGCGCAGTTCAGCATCGCTCTCAAGCTCAACCCGGCCAACGCGGCGCTGCTTTACAACCACCGCGCCCGCGTCTACCACTACCAGAATCAACTCGAAGTCGCAGGCGACGAGCTCGCCAAGGGTCTCGCTCTCGAACCGCGCCACCCCTTGCTGCGCACCTCTGCCGGATACCAGCAGATGCGCATGGGCAAACTCCACGAGGCCATCGCCATCCTTGAAGAGGTGATTCGGGATGACAACTCCATGCGCATCGCGGTGCCCACTCTGGCCCTCTGTTACGTGCAGGTAGGCGATCGTGAGCGCGCGGCCTCATTGCTCAAGGACGACACCCTCGCCGCAGCCGAAGCCGACAGCGAAATGGCCTATCGCCTTGCCTCCTACTTCGCCGTCGAAGGCGATGCAAGCGAAGCGCTCCACTGGCTGCGACGGGCTATCTACCTCGGCAATGAAAATTACCCATGGTTCGTCAAGAATCCCGCCTGGAACAACCTCAAAACGAACTCGGATTTCGACCGCATTCTCGAAGACCTCAAGAAGGCCTACCGCAAGAATCAGAAGATTTGGCTGCGCCTGCTGGACCAGGTGCAGCAGGAAGCTGAATAAGTGATGTAAGCCCTGTGGGCGCGGTTTTAGAGCATTTTCCGTATAGTATGGTCCAGCCAAATTCCGCGAAGTGTGGCTTTTCTTGGTGAAAAGCCACGCGGGTCTCGGTTGTTCGGTCTAAGCCTTTACGGAAAATGCTCTAATGGTGCATCAGAATAACCGCCGATAGCCATACTCCAGCCAGGGAAGCTATTGGCGCGCTCAGCGTAGACAGGAAGTTCACGGCGTCATTGCTCAGCCATCCCTTACGCTCAAGCGTTGCGCCCAGCACGCTGTCAAAGAACAAGCCGATCACTCCTCCTGCGGTGCAAAATGCCGCATCAAGCAGGCCGCCTCCCAGCGCCCAGCTCCCAACCGCAGCAACAATTGCAGCCGCAATAATGCCTGCCGCGGTTCCAGCCAAAGTCACTCCGCCGTCGGTTCCGGGTGCGACTCGCCGCAGCGTAAATACAAGGCGCGGCTGACCTCCGAATGCCTGCCCAAACTCGGAAGAGACGGTATCCGCGGCAGCTTCGGCAAGCGCTGCAATCGCCAGCATTGCGCCCAGAGTGAGGGGATTAGCTTGTGTATCCCACCCGAGGATCGGTGCAAGGGAGGCCAGCAACGCGGCCATCCCAAGGTTCGCCGCAGCCTGGTTTGCGCCTCGACCGCGCCGGCTCTCGGCTAGTCCTCGCTTCTCCTTCCTCGACCGGCCCATCCTCGTCGCGGCAAAGATCAGCAGAAAGACGGTCAGCAGAGGCAACAAACCTCCGTGCCGCCAACTGGATTCGTACGGATAGCGCACTGTCGAAAACATCAGGCTGGCGCAGATCGCAGCCCCAGTAGCTGCGGCGGCGGGCGTGCCCGCGCGCAGCCGCCACGCCACCAGCCCAAAGATCGCGCTGATTCCCAGAGTCGTCCATGCCACCACAGGCACCTGCAAAAACCACCAGTGGCCTTGCAAAATCACCGAAGCCACGGTCCACGGCACCACCAGCAGCAGAACCGTCTTCGACTGCCACGCCAGCGGCCCATCTGTCTTTCGAATCACCACGATGCCATCCTCAATTCAGGCTCTGGACCCAGAGTACCAACCAACGCACCCTTGCTGCGTCCAACCCGTATCCAGCAGGGCCCGTGATTTACAATCGACCAGTAAGCAGGACAACGACTGAATGAGTGATTTCTCCCAGCAATCCATCCGCGCCGTTTTCTCTGGCGTACGCTCTGCCCGCGGGCGTCTCACCGGGGCAAAATATTCGGCATACGGAACCGTCGCACTCACTGCTGCGGCCATCGCGCTCACAGGCTGCGGCAGCAACTATCGCCCTACCACCACTCCAATCGTCGGCACCGGACCGGCTTCGCAACCCGCCGCCAACGCCTTTGTCGTCTCCAGGCCCTCGCCTACAGCGCAGGGAATCGGCACCGTCATCGACTATTCAGGCGATACGGTCTCCGCGACGGCCCCCATTGGCCCTGGTCCCCAGACCTTTGCCTTGAGCAGCGGCGGTGCTCAGGCCTGGACCCTCAATGTCGACGGCACAGTCTCCAACATTCCGGTGACCTCAAATCTGCAGGCCAAGCAGATTACCTACAGCACCCTCGCCCCGATCCCGACTACCGGCCCGTTCGCCGGCAAGGATCCCGTTGTTGCACTGTTTGGCGGTACTCTGGGGTTGTATGCGCTGGATGTCAACACCAACGATGTCGACGTGCTCACGGGCTCGCCTGACGCGTTCAAGCTCGTAGTTCCGGTGGATCAAACCCCGGTCACCATGGCGGGAGTTTCCGGCGCAACGCGCTTGTACTCCATCAGCCAGATGATCACTTACGGAACGGCATGTAACACCAATCCCTGGGGCGTAGGCGTCAATGGGATGGCGGACGGCATCGAGACCTCCACATACACGCGCTCTTCGCAAATCCAGGTTGGCGTGTGCCCTGTCTATGCTGTCGGCACACCTGACGGCAAGCGAATCTTCGTGCTTAACCGGGGCAGCGACTCGATCTCCGTAATCAACAGCCAGAACAACACCATCAATAGTTGCGCTCCTGGCATCAACCAGAATGGCCAGCCTTACACCTGCCATCCGAGCCTGCCGCTCACTGCCGCCTCTGGCCTCGCTCACGCCGGCCCGGTATACGCGGAGTACAACTCCACGACCGGTCAACTGGTCGTAGCCAACTACGATGGCGACACCATCAGCATCATCGATGTGAGCCTCGATGAATTCGGCAACGACAGCCCCACTTTCGGCAATACGTACACCGTCGCGGTCGGCACGAATCCTGCAGCCGTGACGGTGCTGGCCGATGGCAGCCGCGCCTATGTCGCCAATCAGTCCGATGGCTCCGTCTCAATCGTCAGCCTGAGCAGCCATACGGTTGAGAAGACACTGCCTGTAACCGGACATCCCCGGACTGTCGTATCCACTGCCAACTCTATCTATGGCAAGGTTTACGTCGTGTCTCCCGATAGTCCATATGTAACTATCGTTAGAACCGACCAGGACATTCTCGCGACCACCGTGCTGGTGCAGGGCAATGCCATCGACGTACGCACCAGTTCTCCGGACACAACCTCGTCGAACCTCAACACAGTCAGCCGAATGCCTGGTGCGGGTCAGCCCTGCTTCCTGCCACCCGCAGCATTCACCACCGCAGGCGCGACGGTCACCGTGGACAACTGCAAGGTTCAGGATCCAGCTCTGCTGACAACAACTCCATAGAAAAACTCGAATGCTTGTTCATTCTCGAGCGTAAAAATGCCAGCCCGCAATCGGGGCTGGCATTTTTCATGCGCTTTGCATGGTTGCGAGTCCTGAGTTGATGTTTACTGGCCGCTCAGTACGATTGCCGAGGTTGGAACAGGTGAACCTGCCGCATCCTCCACCGTAACGCCAAACCCGCTGGCCTCCAGATTTACTGGAATCTGAGGGAAGATCACAGCCGCGCTCCCCTGCAAATCAGGCGTAAACATGCCTGCTGGCACTGGGGAGCCCTTAACGGGCAGCACCCACAGCTCGTATGCCTTGCCTTGTGGCGGGGCCGGCATATTCGATGCGGTAAATACCAGCTTTCCTGAAGTCGCCGAATAAAGCACATGTCCTTCGGGAGCCTTGATCAGAGATGGCTTCTCATGCATGCTTACCTGTTGCGCATGGTTGCCCTGAAGGAAATTTCTCAACTCCTGAAGCTGCGCAGTCTCCGATTCAATTCGATTCAGTTCTGGCTGCAATTGACGTATCTGGTGAATGTGCGCCAGATCGTCATACACCATGAAGACCAATGCCGCTGCCAGCGCTCCGGATAGAATCCTCAGCGGCATAGGCGTATCCAGCCAATGCTGGAAGGACTTGCTCATGATGTAAATGCGGCTCTTGTTCCGCATCTTGACGAACTTCGATGTGGCGGTCGAGCCGCTGGTCAGCCGGGACATAAGCCGATCGCGCGCGCCCGCAGGCACCTCGGATTGCGGTTGAACCGTGGCGTACGCAGCCAGATCCACCATGATGAGCGCAAGTTCATCGCGGCAGGCGTTGCAAAGAGAGATATGAGCCGTCAGCGTACTGAGCTGGGTGTCTTTCAGAGTCCCCAGCGCGTACTGGATCAGATCCTCTTCCGGAATGTGCAGTGAATCTCGCATGCTCATGCTTCCAGCGCCCTTCTCACCGCAGTCAACGCCGTGCGAATGCGCGTCTTCACTGTCCCTAACGGTGTACCGGTTCGCTCGGAAATCTCCATGTGCGTCAAACCTTCAAAGTAGGCCATGTGGAGCGGGGCCTGCTGTTCGTCTGGCAGCGTTTTCACAGCCACCCGTACCTGATCCATCAGATGATTCTCTTCAACGGCACGCTGCAGGTTCCGGGGCTCGGGAAGAACCAGATCTTCGAGGGGCGTAAGTCGCGCCCGGCGCCGAATCACATCGATTGACCGATTGCGCGCTACAACTGCGAGCCACGCTCCCAGGCTGCCCCGCTGGGATACAAACCCTCCGGGTTGTCTCCAAACCTGAAGCAGCACTTCCTGCATCACATCCTCCGCGAGATCGGGCTCTCGCAACACTCGCAGAGAGATCGAATACACCAGCCGCGAATATCTGTCGAACAGCGCTGCCATGGCAGACTGATCCTGCCTGGCAACAGCTTCCAGCAACTCGGCGTCTTCCATTTGCATGGCTACCGTTTCTTCAACCGTGGTTGCTTCCGTATCAAAAGTACGGAGCAGCACGGGGTTTGGATTGCTCGGTTCGGGACTGCCTGAACCTGAAACTCTGACACTATAACAACTGGCCTTGCACAGATGCGGGGAAACCCGTGCGTTCAAACCATAAGCATAATAGAGTTCATAGGATGTCCTCTACTGTACGAATTCGAATTGATACCTTGATGGTCCAAAAGGGACTTGTTCCCAGCAGGGAACGCGCGCGTGCGCTCATCCTGGCCGGACGCGTTCTCGTCTCCGAACAAAAAGTCGAAAAGCCGGGCCTCGCGTTTACTGAAGAGGTACCCATTCGCATTCTGGGAGAGCAGCAGCGCTACGTCAGCCGCGGAGGCCTCAAACTCGAAGCCGCGCTCGCTCACTGGAAGATCCCCGTCGAGGGACGCGCCTGTCTCGACATCGGCACATCCACCGGTGGATTTACCGACTGCCTGCTGCAGCACGGCGCAGCGCATGTCTCCTGCGTCGACACCGGCTTCGGCCAGATCGCAATGAGTCTGCGCGCCTTGGCTTCAGGAGATGCGCCACGTATTCGTCTCTACGAGAGAACCAATGCCCGGCTGCTCAAGCCCGGTTCGCTCAACCCAGTCGCCGGTGCGATGCCGACGCAGCCTGCCCTGACGTTATTGGTGATGGATGTTTCCTTTATCTCGGCCACGCTCGTGATTCCTCCTGTAGTGGCTGCGGCGAGCACGTTGGACGAGGCAGTCATCCTCGTTAAGCCCCAATTCGAGGCTGGGCGCGAGCATGTCGGCAAGGGTGGGATTGTGCGCGATGAGCGTGCTCATCAACTTGCCGTCGATCGCGTCTCCGCCTGCGTCAGTTCACTTGGCGGCCACTCTCTCGAAGTCATCGACTCACCCATCACCGGCATGGAAGGCAACAGGGAATTCCTCCTTCATGCCCTGCTGAAATCATCCTGAGAAACCAGCACAGTACAAGTGGAGTAAACTAGGCCGAATGAACCGTGTCGCGATTGTTTCGAAGCCACTCAGAGAAGAGCTGACCCGCCTCATTCCCGAACTGGTCGCATGGTTGCGCGCGCACGATTTCGAGCCAGTGCTCGACCGCGAAAGCGCATCCTATCTCGTCGGTCCGGCAGCCGCTGCCAGTGGCCTCTCCGGCAGCCTGATCGGAGGACTGGAAGTCCGCGACCGTCCTGACCTGCCTGCTGCCAATCCGTCGCTGGTTATCGTACTCGGTGGTGATGGAACACTGCTCGCCGTAGGCCGCATCTTCGCGCGCACCGATACTCCGATCCTGAGCGTGAACCTGGGCTCGCTAGGATTCCTCACGGAAGTGCGCCTCGCCAGCCTCTATCCCACGCTTGAGGGCTGGTGCGACGACTGCTGCACCATCGACGAACGCACCATGCTCCACACCGATCTGTGGCGCGACGGGCGATGCGTTTCCAGCTTCGAGGCCGTCAACGACATCGTCATCTCGAAGAGTTCAATCGCCCGCATGGCCGAGTTCACCATCGAGCTTGACACCATGCTGGTAGCGCGCTTTCGCGCAGACGGCGTCATCGTTGCGACACCCACAGGATCGACAGCCTATACTCTCGCCGCCAACGGCCCCATCATGGTTCCCGGAGTGGACGCCCTGGTGATCACGCCCATCTGCCCCCATCTGCTTACCCTGCGACCCATCGTCGTTCCCGGCAACTCGGCCCTTACTCTGCGCATGGAAGGCCCGAAAGGCGGCCTGCCCAATCCGACCATCCTCACCGTCGATGGCCAGCAGGCTGTCGATCTTCGCATCGGTGACGAACTGCGCTGCCACCGCTCCGAATACACCGTAAAGCTCGTTCGCCTCGGCGGCAACGGCTTCTTCGACGCCCTGCGCACCAAGCTCAAATGGGGCGAACGCTAGAGCAGAGGTCACATCCCTCTGACTCGTCTCTATTTCAACTCAGCGTTGATTACACCGGCCAGCCGCACGCCCGCCAACTCAACTCGCTTCTTCGCAATGGCGAGAGAGTTGGTCGCGTAATCAGGCGATGCCGAAACCGCAAAAGGCCCGAGGCCAATCCCGATCGGCGGATTGACATACACGCTGCTCTTATCGAGCTCAAAGCTCTCATTCACCCAGTCAGCTTCGTTCAGATCGGCCGCCGCTGTTGGGTCCGCATCGCCCAATTGTTTGGCGGCCGTGAGAGTGGTAGCCAGATCCGAGGCGATGGCCACGGCTCCGCTGTCTTTTCTGTCGCTGTTTCCGAGCAGATCATCCCAGTAGGTATGCAGTCTTTTCGCATCGACATCGATCTTCACCAGGTTGCCGCCCTGATCTCCGGTGATGCTGTCCGCTGTGAATCGACTTGTGCAATGCAGCGGCTGATGCACATCTCCAACCAGATGCTCAAGCCAGACCAGGTCATACGATTTGAGCGAGTCACCCTCGTCTGAAGCAAGATCTTTCCGCAGCGCCGCAATCTGCGTTTGCGCGTTCACTGCTGGCGTTGGAACCAGCGGAGTGCCGTCCGGGCTGAAAGGCACATCCACATAGTGCCAGTACTTGTGCATGAACTTATCGCGGTAGCCTTCATTCAGCGTAGCCTGTGGCGTTGCCGGCGCATCGTTGCCGTCATCCTTGTACCCCTTGATCGTTCCTTTGATCAGGTCGGGCCACGTCGCCGCCAGCATGAAGATGTAGGCTCTCTTATCCTTCCTCGAGGTATTTGCGGGAAGGTTAGCCGACCAGTACTTGTAGTCCGGATTATGCCGCAGCAGCGCGGAGACGCGCATCTGCTGTTTCGGCGTCAGATGCTGAAAGGCCACATACGCCACAGCCATATGGCCAATGGAGTTCCAACCCCAGGCACTCTGAAACGAAGTCAGCAGGCAGAGAACCAGAACCACAACCGATCGCAGACCAAATCGCATGCTTTCCCCCAGTTTTTAGCCACTCTGATGTGTCAGTAACACTCTACCCTGAGATATGGACAGCCGCGATAAATTCCCCAGTCAATTTTCGCGGGATTTTCTCCTGCGTGTTACACTCAGCCTGATCCGGCCGTAAGACTGCCAATCCACCCAATTACAGCGAACTCATATCTCGTGCGCGAGGGTTCGGTTCCATTGCGATAAATCTCAAATCTTCATGGAGAAACCAGCCTTGTCTTTTCTGCGTAGAAATTTCAAATTCACGACAACCGCCCTCTTGCTCGCGCTCTCGACTCCACTCGTAATCCCCGCCTCCGCCCAGGAGCGCCGCGCTACCACTGAGACGAAGGAAGAGCCGTCAAAGGACATTCCGATTCCCAAAGAGGAGACGGCGGTCACGCAGCATCAGCAGACCATCGGCGGCCAGACCCTCCACTACACCGCGACTGCAGGCTATCTGCTCCTCAGCAAAGAAGACCACGATCAGAACGAAAAGCCTTATCACAGCATTTTCTATGTGGCCTATACGCAGGATGGCGCCGACGCCAAAACCCGCCCCGTCACCTTCCTCTACAACGGCGGTCCCGGCTCGGCCACGATCTGGCTTGAGATGGGATCGGTAGGTCCAGTTCGCGTCATCTCCCAGAGCCCCGAACCCACCGGCAATCCGCCCTTCCAGGTAGTGCCCAACGAGTACAGCCTGCTCGATAAGACCGACCTTGTCTTCATCGACGCGCCCGGCACCGGATACTCGCGCCCGGTCGGGAAGGGAACTGTGAAGGACGTAGCGGGCGTCGATCAGGACCTGACCGCCTTCACCAAGTTCATCATTCGCTACATCACCGTCAATCATCGTTGGAACTCGCCCAAGTTCCTCTTCGGCGAGTCTTACGGAACGACGCGTTCAGCGGGTCTTTCGGCCACGCTCAATGAAGAGGGAGTCCAACTCAACGGCATCGTTCTGCTCTCGTCGATCCTCAACTACAACGCCCGCTCCGCCGGTCTCGACAACGGCTACATCACCGATCTGCCCACCTTTGCGGCCATCGCCTACTACCACAACAAGATTCCCAACAAACCGGCCGACATTCTCGCATTCGTTGAGCAGGCGCGCCAGTTCGCACGCGGTCCTTACGCCGAGGCGCTCTATGCCGGCAACTCCATAAGCGACGCCGACGCCGACAAGATCGCCGAACAGATGAGCGCCCTCATTGGTCTGAGCCCCAAGTTCATCAAGGAAGCCAATCTGCGCATCAGCGCAACGCGCTTCCGCAAAGAGCTGCTGCGCGACCAGAACAAGATCCTCGGCCGCTATGACGGACGATTCGAAGGCCCCGACGCCGACGCAGCAGGCGAGTTTCCCGGCTACGACCCATCCGATACGGGCATCTCCGGAGCCTACATCGCCTCCTTCCACGAGTACCTTGAAAAAGAACTCAAATTTGTATCTCCGGAGACTTATAACAACAGCGGTCCCGGCCTCAATCAGAACTGGGACTGGAAGCATCGCGGAACGGGCGGCGGCAGAGGCTTTGGCGGGCAGCAGGCGATGCCCTACGTCGCTGGCGATCTCGGCGACACCATCCGCAAAAACCCGCATCTGAAGGTTTTCGCCGCCAACGGCATCTTCGACCTCGCCACACCCTTCACCGCCACCGAATGGGAACTCGCCCACATGGGTACAGAAGCGAAGATGCGCGGCAACGTAACCTGGGGCTACTACCCCTCAGGCCACATGGTCTACCTCAATGTAGAAGCCCTCAAATCCTTCCGCCAGGATCTGAGCAAGTTCTACGACAGCGCGAAATAACCTTCTTCGTACTAAGAGAACTGGGTGCCCCACCCTCGCCACGCTTTTGTCTTTGTGGCTAGGGTGGGATTCACAGATGCTGCAACCTCATCGCCTCGCACTCGGATATATCCGCGCTTAAGAAAGCCCATTCTCAATTACAATCCCGCCATGCCCCGTCATCGCATCGCCTCCGCACTTATCGCCCTATCTCTGCCGTCCATCGCCGCAATCGCCCAGCAACCCTCCGATCTCAAGCCATCCGTCGAAGCCCAACTCCCCGCGCTCATCGAGACCTACAAAGACTTCCATCGCAACCCCGAGCTCTCGCATCACGAAGAGCACACCTCCGCCAAGCTTGCCGAAGACCTGCGCAAGCTCGGCTACACCGTCACTGAGCACGTCGGTAAATACATGGATGGCTCGCAGGCCTGGGGCATTGTGGCCGTGCTCGAGAACGGCCCCGGCCCGCGCCTCCTCATCCGCTCGGACATGGATGCGTTGCCTGTCGAAGAGAAGACAGGCGTGGACTATGCCTCGCACGCCCAGTCAAAGAACGCCGAAGGTCAGCCCACCAGCGTCATGCACGCCTGCGGCCACGACATCCACATGACCGTATTGCTCGGTACAGCAAAAGAACTCGTCGAGCACAAGAAGGATTGGCATGGAACGGTCGTCTTAATCGGCCAGCCTTCTGAAGAAACCATCGATGGTGCCCGCGCCATGCTCGCAGATGATCTTTACAAACGATTCGGCAAGCCCGACTTCATCCTCGCCGAGCATGACACGAATTCCGCCGCAGCCGGAGACATCGCCATCAAGTCCGGACCGATCACCGCCAGTTCCACCAGCATCGACGTGATCATGCGGGGCATCGGCGCGCACGGCTCGCGGCCCAACGCCGGTAAAGACCCGATCCTGATGGCTGCCGAGTTCGTCGTGCTCGCGCAAGGGATTGTCAGCCGTCAGATCGACGCCCAACAACCTGCCGTACTCACCGTCGGCATGATCCATGGAGGCCTCAAGCGCAACATCATCCCCGAGGAAGTCACGATGGGCCTCACGCTGCGCACCTACTCCGAAGCAGTGCGCGACCAGATCATCGCCGCCGTCCGCAAGACCGCCGAGGGAGTTGCTGTCGCCTATAACGTGCCCGCCGACCGCATGCCCATCGTCAAAGTCAGCGAAACTGAGATCACACCTGCCGTTTTCAACGACGCTACCTTTACCGAACGCGTGCGCAAAACAGCCGTGGCGACACTCGGAGCCGAACACGTGCAGAAGTGCGATCCACTGATGGGCAGCGAAGATGTCGGCCTCTTCTCGCTCAACAACACCATACCCGCAGCCATGTTCTGGCTGGGTGCGTCCGATCAGGGTAAGTTGGCGGAGAGTCGCAAGACCGGAGTTGAGCTACCCGGCCCGCACTCACCGCTCTTCGCGCCGGTCTACGAACCCACGATACGTACAGGAGTTACGGCGATGACCGCGGTAGCACTGGATGTTCTAAGATAGGTCGTTCTCAAACCAGCGCGCATGATCAGGTGAGTCACGCGCGCTGGGCTCTAGGGATTCAACTCGCCGAGCAATACCTTGGCCTTCTTTGCCAAAGTACTCGCGCCATCCACGTCGCCCGTTGCAAGTGCCTCGCGGGCCTGCTTTATAAATTCGCGAATTTGTGACGCTGTCTTCGCTTCCGAGTCGTTCAGCGAGCGCGTGATTCCATTCACGCCTTTTTCCGTGGAGTTGATCAAATCTTCGGTCTGCGACTTCGAATCGCCGGACCCTCCACTGGTAAGTTTGCCAACGGCGCTTACGCTGGGCACCGGGCCTGCGCTCGCGGTTTCCTGCGTTGGTGTAGGCGTTGTAGTTGACGGGGTCTGAGTTGCAGGCTTCTTGGGGCGATGCACCGGCTTTTTTGGCGGCTCCGGAGCCGGGGTTGTGTCCTTGGTCGTCGTATCCGGCTTAGCAGCCCCTACCACTGGTGGAGGCAAGTCTGCCGGCGACACCGTGGCCGGTTTGGGCGGCGGTGTATCCACAATCGGCGGAGCCAACGCCTGTGTCTGCGTCGGCTGGGTTTTATGGTCACAACCTTGCACGAGCGGCAACACCGGCAGCAGCCACAAGGCGCACTTAACCGTAATCCTCATCCCTAAATCCCTTCCGAACTTTCCAAAACCGCCGGCTGAGGATGCCGTCGTCCCCGGTCCAAGGCGGAGAGCGGTATTCGCAATTGGAACACCGAGCCAAGGCCCAACTCCGATTGTACGTCTATACTTCCGTGATGCAACTGCAGAATGCGGTATGTCATCGCCAATCCGATGCCGCTTCCGCCCTTTTTCGTAGTGAAATACAAGTCAAATATCTTCTCCCTCAGCTCATTCGAGATGCCCACGCCTTCATCCTGCACCTCGATCACCGCAAATTTCCCATCGTCGTGCAGCACTACCTTTAATCTTCCGCCATCGGGCATCGCTTGTGCACCGTTCTGAACCACGTTTAATACCGCCTGCTTCAAAAGATCCACATCCACCTTTGCAATCAATGGATAGGACGGAAGTCGACTGGTCAGGGTCACCTGACGTGTAGACATCTCCGCCGCCGCAAGGGTTACAACATCCGATACCACGGTCCGCAAATCGTATTCCATCAGCTTCACCTCGACAGGCCGGGAGAAGTCCACCAGCGTCTGTACAACTCTGTCGAGGCGATGAATCTCCGAATCGATGACATCAAGATGTCCGTGGGCAGATGTTCCGGTATTACCCAACTTTGTTTTCAGCAGCTCAAGATGCACAACAATTGCGTTGATCGGATTCTTGACCTCATGCCCCACGCCCGAGGTGAGCCTGCCGATCGCGGCCATCCTGCGTGAAAGCTCCAGCTGACTCTCGATCACCTCGACCGACTCCTGATCATGCAGGGTCAATAGCGCTCCGAGCCCCTGGCGCGAGCGGTCGTCGTGAATAAAGTCCAGCGAAACCTCGATCCGATTTCCCAGTTCAGTCACAATCTCTTCCTGCACCAGCGTCACGCCCGCATCCCACGCCTCTCGCACCGTTTGGCCCAGCACCGTGTTCCGGTCAAAGATGTCGCGCGCATGTTGCCCCAGAATCTCGTTTCGATCTACTTGGAGAAATCGCGTAACGGCATTCGACACCAGCACTGCCCGGCCATCCCCGGTAAAGAGCAGAATTCCATCCTGCAGATTGCCAAGCACCTGGTCGAGGTTTTCTTTCAGCGCAGAGAAGACCTCTTCCACATTACGCATTCGCTGGCCAATTCGCTCAATCTTGTTGGAAACACGAACAACTGTATCCGTTTCCGTCTCTTCTGTTGGTTGCTCTTCAGCAACCGGAGTCCAATAATCGAGCTGCATACTTAGCTCTTCCATTGGACGTAGAGCCAGGTTTCCCAGCAGGAATGCCACCAACAGGGCAGTGGCCAACGCAAGTCCTGTCAGGGTCAGCGCCTCTGTCAGCTCGGGCTTGTACTGTGCCTGCAGCAGAGTGGTACGCACGCCAACGCGAACCGTCATGAACTGTTCGCCGTTGCGTTCGAGCGGTTTCACCACCTCGTAAACCTGCGGGAGCCCAAAGACCGTTTTCAGTTGCTCAACAGGGTTGGCGTCTCGAAGCTGCTGGTAGTTGGGACGGGTCGGCAAAATCTGATCCTGACCACCCGGCTCGGTGGAGAGCAGAGCCCGGTTCCGGTTGTCGCCAATGCTGATATCGTTCACAGTCAGGGAATAGCGGTTGACCGAGGCCACCATGGCCTTTAACCCTGCGTTATCCCGCACCGCGGTAGCCGCCAGGGCGCGCAGTTGCACCGGGTCATTTGGATTGACCTTCCGGTCTTTCAGCCCGGCTTCCAACGCCTGTTGCAGCGCGTAACGGATCTCTTCGGCCACCAGCACATTGGTGTCATACGATTGCTTCACCTCGCCCTGAAGAAGCTGGCTCACATACACCAGCGAAAGCACCGCCGTCACCAGGAAGACAAGGCTGGTAATCGCCATTACGAGTTTTGTCTTCAGACTCAATCCCGGCCTCCCCCATTTTCGCGTCCTGTATCTCGCGAACCCTCATATTCCTTCAGCTTGTTGTGCAGCGTCTTGAGGCTAACGCCCAGCAATTCTGCAGCCCTGGTCTTGTTGTGGCCGGTAAACTCCAGCGTGCGCAGAATCAGCAGACGCTCGCCTTCGCTGACAGTCGCGCCGACACGCACCGAAATACTATTGCCGTCGTTGGCGGCAGGCGCAATCGCAGCCGTTTTTCCGAATCCTGTCGGCAAATGCGCTAGTTCGATCAGATTGCCATCCGGAGCCAGGATCACCGCCCGTTCCATCAGATTCCGCAGCTCCCGCCCATTTCCCGGCCAGTCATGTTGCTGCAACCGTTCCATCACCGCCGCTGAAATTCCAGCCACACGCCTTGCATGCTTCTGGTTCATCTCAGCCAACATCAGCTCTGCCATGTCGGGAATATCTTCTCGGTGCTCTCGCAACGCCGGCATGTGGATATGGAAGACATTCAAACGGTAAAACAAATCCGAACGCAACTCTCCGGACGCCACGGCCTCTTCGGGATTGCGATTCGTCGCTGCCAAAACCCGCACATTCACATCCAGCTCATTGCGTGCGCCCAGACGCCGCAGCTTGCGTTCTTCCAATACGCGTAGCAGCTTGGCTTGAGTTCCGATAGGCATCTCGCCCAGCTCGTCCAGCAACAGGGTGCCTTCCTCGGCCAGCTCAAAGCAGCCTGCCCGGCGCTCGACAGCTCCAGTGAACGCGCCCTTCTCATGTCCAAAGATTTCGCTCTCCATCAGCGTCTCCGGAATGGCCGCGCAATTCACTGCGACAAATGGCCGGCCCTTTCGCTCGCTCAGGTCATGCAGCGTCCGCGCCACCAGCTCCTTTCCAGTGCCGCTCTCGCCGGTAATCAGTACCGAGACATTCGACGGCGCGATGCGCTCAATCAGGCCAAAAACCTCCTGCATAGCCCGTGAATGCCCAACCAGGGCCCCCAGCACACCGCTCTGGCGTAACTGCCTCCGAGTTACCTCCAACTCCAGCTCTGTGCCAAGCTGACGAGTCGCGTTGGCGAGGATCGTCTTGAGTCGTGTTGCATCCACCGGCTTCTGAATGAAGTCGTAGGCTCCAAGCTTCATCGCGTCGACGGCATTTTCCACGGAGCCCTGCGCGGTGAGCACAACCACCGCCATCTTGTTGCCCGCATCGGTCAGCTTGGTCAGCAGGCCAAGCCCGTCCATGCGCGGCATCTTCAGGTCTGTGACCACGATAGCCGGATCCCAGGCCAGGGCCTTTTCGTAGCCTTCGATGCCGTCGCGCGCGGTCTCTGCCCGATAGCCCCAGCCGGAAATCAGCTCCGCCAGGCCCATCAAGGCGTTGACTTCGTCTTCGACAATCAGCACTTTGGTTGGTGTCTGCATTTGTCTCTAGTATCAACTTGTTTACGCCTCACCGGCGAGTAACCTTAAAAATCTTCAAGATTTTGCGGCGAGTGGTTGCACGAACAGTCTACCGTTCTACCACGCAAACGTGCTTTTGGGGCAAGGGAGGGCTCCCGGATCCGCCAAAGGTAACCGGCGGCGTACCGTGCATGCATTCGAAGGGTCTATCCAAAGGAGTTTGTTTGAGCAGCGTTCCGCGCGTCGTATCCTGTCTCTATGTACGACTACGAAATCACAGCCGCCGACGCAGCCGCTCTCCTCGCAGAAAACAAGACCGGGAATCGATCGGATAGGAGTCAGCAGGTCCGCCTTATCGATGTTCGCGAGCCATGGGAGTACGAAACAGTCCACATCGAGGGCAGTCTGCTCATGCCTATGGGCGATGTCCCCTCGCGGGCCCACCAGGAACTCGACCCCGATGACCGGCTCCTCATCCTCTGCCATCACGGAGCCCGCTCGCTCAACGTCACCAACTGGCTGCGCCAGCAAGGTTTCGACGCCGCCCAATCCGTCGCCGGCGGCATCGATGCCTGGTCCCAGCGCGTCGATACCTTCTTGCCTCGCTACTGACTCCCTCTCCGGGCGGGTCTTCGGAGACGATAGTCCAACCACCCTCCAGATCGACATTTTTCCGCAACCGGGATAAATTTCTTGCCACTGCCACGTCAGCCCTCTATAACTTGGGTAGGCTAGGCACGCAGCCTCTTCGGTCAATGAGGTGCCATTTGACCAGTGCTTCCACCTCCGGCTTCGCCAATTGGCTACGTCCCACCGCCGTCTCGGTGATTCGCGCTCTTCCCAGAGTGCGCGGCCGGGGCCGGCTGGCCAAGGTGGTGAACGACGGGTTGCTCAAGGCAGGCGCAAATCCAGCCACCATAGCCAAAATGTCCGAAGGACATTCTCTCGCAGTCGATTGCCGCTTATTTGGACAAAGCATGATGCTGTTCAGCGGAACCTGCGGTCTTGAAGACTTCATCGACGTGCTGCTGGCCTTCCTCAAGCCCGGAGGCGTCGCCCTCGACATCGGCGCCAATGTCGGAACCGTAACCGTGCCGCTGGCTCTTGCAGCGAAACGCATCGGTTCTCGCGTCATTGCCTTCGAGCCCTACCCGCGAAACGTCGAGTGGAACCGCAAAAACCTGATCCTCAACCACGTGGAGGATCAGGTCACCATCCTCGAGTGCGGTCTTTCCTCAGAACCCGGAGAAGCCACGCTGTTACTACGCGAAGACTTCGAAACCGGGGCGGGTATCGGCAATGCATCGGTAGCCGAGCCAGGAATCGACGAGCGATTCCAGACTGTAACCATTCGTTTGAATACCCTTGACGAACTCTGGCCTACCTTCGGCAGTCCGCGACTCGATGCGATCAAAATCGATATCGAGGGCCACGAAGATCGATTTCTAGAGGGCGCGCGGAATACGCTGGCTACAAACCGCCCTGTCTTCCTGATGGAAGTAAACCGTGGATACTACGACCGTCGCGGGATCAGCTTCGATGAGGTGATTCCCGAGTTGCTGCCGCCCGATTACCGCTACTTCAACTCAGACCGCACGGAGATCAGGCATCTCGCCGAATGCATGGAAAGTGACGTTCTTCTCGTGCCCGCCGAGAAAATTGAGTTGCTGCGCGCATCATGAACGCACAAGCCTCCTGCGCCGGCCAGTCCGCGGTTTAGCCAGACCTGCAGATACCCGACTGATCTTCGACCTTCACACCCCGCCGACAGGTTCCGCTCAAGACTCGACTGCCCTCGAACGCATATACTCGGCAATTGGCTATATCTACTTCCTGAGGAGCAGTAAATGTTTTCTTCCGCAATCGGCTATGCCCAACAGAACCGTCCCCGTTTCCTCGAAGAACTGAAGGCCCTGCTCCGCATCCCATCCATCTCCACTCTGCCCGAGCACAAAGGCGACGTGCGCCGCGCCGCCGAGGTGCTGGCCGAGGAATTGAAGCGCATCGGCATGGAAAACGTCCGCCTCATCGAAACAGCCGGTCATCCGCTCGTCTACGCCGACTGGCTTCACGCCTCCAATTCAGGAATCGCCAAACCCACGGCGCTCCTCTACGGCCACTACGACGTTCAGCCGCCTGACCCGCTCGGTGAATGGCTCTCGCCACCCTTTGAGCCCACCGAACGCAACGGAAACCTCTACGCCCGGGGCGCGGTAGACGATAAGGGCCAGATGTACATGCACGTAAAAGCCCTCGAGTCGCTATTCGCAGCCACCAACGGGCTGCCGCTCAATGTTCGCGTCATTCTCGAAGGTGAAGAGGAAGTTGGAGGGGAGGGAATCGCCACCTACGTCGCCTCCAAACCCGCGGACCTCGCCGCCGACTTCGCACTGGTCTCCGACACAGAAATGTTCGCCCCCGGCCTGCCCACCCTCTGCGTAGGGCTGCGCGGCATGATTTATACCGAAATCGAGGTTCGAAGCTCGCGCACCGATCTCCACTCGGGCATGTACGGCGGCGCGGCGCCGAACTCCTTCGTCGCGCTCTGCCAGATCATAGCGAGGCTCAAAGATGAGTCAGGCCACATCCTCGTCCCCGGCCTCTACGACGGCGTCATCCCGCCCAGTTCAGAAGAACTCGAAGCCTGGCAGAGCCTTCCCTTCGATGAGGAGCACTACCGCGAGACTGAGGTCGGCTCCAAAGCCCTCGTGGGAGAAGAGGGCTATTCGGTCCTGGAACGCACCTGGGCCCGCCCCACCCTCGACGTGCACGGCATGCCCGGTGGTTTTACCGGTGCAGGCGCCAAGACCGTTATCCCGGCAAAAGCCACGGCCAAGGTCTCCATCCGCCTTGTTCCCGAGATGACCTCCGCCGACACCTTTGACCTCTACAAGAGATACGTCGAGCACATCGCACCGTCCGGCGTCGACGTCGAAGTACGCCTGATCCACTCCGGCGAACCCTGCCTGATCCCGGTCGATAATCCGTACATTCAGGCCGCTACCACCGCCTTGAAAGAGGTTTGGGGCGAGGATACGGTCTTCATCCGTTCGGGCGGCTCCATCCCCATCGTCGGAGACTTTGCGCGTCACCTCAATCTGCCCAGCGTCATGATGGGTTTCGGCCTGCCCGACGACAACCTCCACGCCCCGAATGAGAAATTTCTGATCTCCAATTTCCATCAGGGCATAGAATCCATCATCCGATTCCTTGAAGTCGCAGGCGAAACCGCAGGTCGTTAAACAGCCCACTGATCCGGTCAAGCGTCCCAATGAACGAGCAGCGAAATCCAGGTACCCCATATCTGCCCACGGCTTCTGTGGGCAGATATGGGACCGGCTTCATCCTCGCCGGCGGCCAGTCCTCCCGGATGGGCACGGACAAGTCCCTCGCACCCTTCAACGGAACTCCGCTCATCCAGAATGCGCTTCAGACCCTTGCCGCCGCCGGCCTTGGCGCCCAAATCGCCGGCTCCCGCAGCCCGCTCGGCCAGTTCGCTGAAGAAATTCCCGACATTTACCCCGAATCAGGCCCCCTGGGCGGCATTCACGCAGCGCTGTCGGCATCTCCAGCCGCGTGGAACGTCTTCCTCCCCGTAGACCTGCCGCTGATGCCTTCGTCTCTGCTGGTCTGCCTGTTCGAACGGGCCATGGTCACGGATGCGCCCGTAACCATCTGTAAACTCAACGGCCGCCTCCAACCTTTCCCCGTCATCCTCAATCGCAGCGTCCTTCCCCTCCTTGCGCAGCGTCTTCAGTCCTGTCAGACCGCCTGTCATGCTGCATGGCAAAGCATCCCCCCAGCCCTCCAATCCGATCTCGATTCCGTCGCCGTCGAGTATCTGGTCCAATGCGGCCAATGCGCCCACCCCTTGGACCTCCCCCCGGTTTTCTGGTTCCAAAGCGCTAATACCCCCGCCGAACTCGCCTGGCTGAATCAACGGTCAGCCAATGTCATGCGATCAGCGGCCAATTCTCAAGTAAGCTAGGATCGTGAGCGACCCGATCATGCCCGACCTTCCGGCCCCCGAAGAGCCGCAGCCCTCTTTGGGAGCCGATCTTGACGAACTGGAATCGAAAGTAACCTCGGTTCAGGATATGGAAGTCGCAGCAACCTCAGCCCAGGCGGTTATCGCCGAAGCCGTGGCCGAGGCAGCGGCCAACCGCGCCGCCGGCAGGGCCGATCATTCCGAACCCATAGCCACCCCGTACATCGACTTCGAGGATGTCTCCATCAGCTTCGGCGACCGCAAAATCCTCGATCATGTCAGCTTCCATGTCGGCCGCGGCCAGACCTTGTGTATTCTCGGCCGCAGCGGCGTCGGCAAGTCCGTCTCGCTGCGCATCCTGCTGGGTTTTCTCAAAGCTGATTCCGGTTGTATCCGCGTCGACGGAAAGGACATATCCTCTCTCGACGACGTCGGACTCCAGGACGTCCGCAAGCACGTCACCATGGTCTTTCAGAATGGCGCCCTCTTCGACTCGCTCACGGTTGGCGAAAATATCGCCTTTCCCCTGCGCGAAAAAGGAGGTCTCACCGAAGATCAGGTGCAGCAGCTTGTCTCCCGGCTGCTGGATCTTGTCGATCAGAGCGACACGGCCGACCGCCTTCCGGCCAGTCTCTCCATGGGACAGAAGCGGTGTATCGCCATCGCCCGCGCCCTGGCGGCCCAGCCGGAGGCGATTCTGTATGACGAACCCACCACTATGGTCGATCCAATCATGGCCCACAATATCGGCGACCTCATCCAGCGTCTTAAACACCAGTTGGGCATCACCAGCATCGTTGTCACACACGATATGCGCTTTGCCATGCGGCTCGCCGATCTGGTGCTCTTTCTTGAATCCGGCACAGCTCGCTTTTTCGGGACGATCCGTGAATTCATGAACTGCGCCGACCCACATGTGCAGCAGTTTCTCGCCCTGGATGCCTACACCCTTCCTGTCTCAATCGCGAACTGAGCTCCAGCCGAGAGCCAGTTTTTCCCTGCAATTTCTCTCAGGCGGGCCCAGGCTAAAAAAGTAATTTTGAGCTAAACGGGACAGCATCCGGCACGATCTAAGGCTTTTATCTCCTCTTAACAGGGAATTCGGTTAAACTGATCTCAGGTGATATTCCCCAGTAGCTTCAACCGGAGATTGCCAGCTTGGCCTCCGGCAGATGCAGCACCACAGCGTAGCAGCGCAACGCCTGTTCAGCAGCACGACGCAACAGATTGAAGCCGGCAACGAGTGCTCGTCGCTAAGCCTCGGTCACCGGCTCCAGTTCCTGGAAGCAAATCCGCGAATAGACTTCTGATGCAATTGCACGATTCAGATGTCCTCGCTATCGAACCGGACCTTTCGCACGCATTTGTGCAACCTGAGAAGCGGGTAAGAGCTTCTAAATCTGAATCTGGTCCCACTGCGTTTTTAATTGCAGTTCCTTCTCTGTTCGCGTTCCTGAAGCGGCTGCAAACCCGCCTCGTGAATTCACAGGTGCAATTTTTTGAGGTCTGCGAAATAAAATATGGCAACATCGGAATTCTGGCAGAGAGCCTCCGCAACCCCGGCCCACTCCTCACAGGAGTGGAATGAGGGCAGCACGGCCAGTCACCAGAGAACAGCGCGCGGAAGCGCTGGCATGTGGATGATTCTGGACGTTTTTACCGTCCTGGGCGCATGCCTGGTTTCAGCCGTCATTGAACTGCACACCAGCCCGTTGGCGGGCCTTCGCGGATTTTGGCACGGCACCCTGATCCAGGGCCAGACCATGGGCATTCAGACCGCCCTTTTGCTGGGATTTACCGCTACCCTCATCGTTATCAGCCGCAGTATGCATCTCTATACGCCGACCCGCCTCACCAGCCACCTCCACGAGCAGCGCCTGAGCGTACAGGCCTGCCTGGTCTCCGGACTCCTGCTCACCGGCACTCTCTACCTCATCAAGGCCGAGGAAGTCCCGCGCAGCGTCGTCCTCCTCGCCGTCGTTTTGCTCACGGTATCGCTTAGCCTGCGCCGCCTGGTCTATCGTGCGCTGCTCTATCAGCGCTTTGAGCGCGGCATGAACACCCGCAACGTGATTATTGTCGGAACAGGCGCCGAGGCTCACGCCCTTCGCCATCACCTGCTGAGCATTCGCCAGCTTGGCTACATCTTCAAGGGATTTGTCCAGGTCCCGGGCGTCGATATGCAGTTGGCCAGCACCACAGGCGACGTCCTGGGTGCGCTGGACACTCTCTTCGATCTCGCCCGCAAGCATTTCGTGGACGAGATCTTCTTCGCATCGCCCTGCGAACGCGGTGTCATCAAGAACGTTCTAGAGCAGGCCCGCGCCAACGGCATCGACCTCCGCGTCGTCCCCGACATGTACGACGGCCTGGCCTGGAACAGCACCATCGAGTACATCGGCCAGTTTCCGACCATCCCGCTTCACCGCGGACATGTCCCCGAGGTGGGCCTCATCGTCAAGCGCCTCCTCGATATCACCCTGGCCACCATGACTCTGGTGATCATGTCGCCGGTGATGCTGGCCATCGCCATTGCAGTCAAGCTGGATTCCCCCGGCCCGGTCTTCTACTCCTCCGAGCGCATCGGCAAAAAGGCCCGTGTCTTCCGCTGTCTCAAGTTCCGCACCATGGTCCGGGACGCCGACCGCAAACGCGCTGAAATCATGCACATGAACGAGCGGCAGGGTATTCTCTTCAAGATCTCCGACGACCCGCGCATCACCAAAGTCGGACACATCCTGCGCAAGTATTCGCTCGATGAACTGCCCCAGTTCTTCAACGTTCTCCTGGGCGATATGAGCGTCGTCGGACCGCGGCCGCCCATCGCGAGCGAAGTTCGCCAGTACGACCTCGCGCATCTGCGCCGCCTCGACGTCACCCCCGGCATCACCGGCCTCTGGCAGGTCCAGGCTCGTCAGGACCCCTCCTTCGACAGCTACATCTCCCTCGATGTCGCCTATATCGAAAACTGGAGCGTCTGGCTGGATATCAAAATCATCCTCCGCACTGTAGGAGTGGTCTTCGCCGGCACGGGCTCGTAAGAGCCCTGCTGGGGTCGTTTGGAAATGCGGCTGGCCACAGGCAGCCATTCCACATTGGAAGCACCTCGGGTCCAGGCAATCTACCTGGGGTGAGTCGTGAACACGTAGCCCACCTCAGTCTCGACTTCAACCGGCACCCCGTCTACGAGGGTGGGCTGATACTTCTGTTTCTTTACAGCATTCATCTCCGCCTGCTCATACATGATCGGACCCATAATCGGCCGAACACTCTTAACTAAGCCGTCCCTGCCGACGATCACGTCCAACATGCCCTTCACTTCCGTTGCTGCAGCATCATGCAAACCAAACGCCGGTGCGCTTCTCTGGATAATCCTGGCTTCCATTTGAAACTGGTCGACGTAGTGCCTCTTCGGTGGAGGGTGAGCGGCATTGGAAGGCGGTTTGAAAAGATCGTCGTTACCGGCAGCCAGATCCTCAAGGACATCGATATGAATCTTCAAACTTGGCCGATCCTTGTAAGCCACGGTGAGATCCCGGCTAACCGCGTGTCCCCTGAACATGGCGAGGTTATTGAAAACGGTCGCGCTTTGTTGTTCGATCACGTTGGAACCCATTCCACTCGAATAGCGCAAGAGGGGAGTTGCCCGATCTAGACAGAAAGTCGGCGGAGTATTCGACTTCGACGTTAGATTTCCCTTCGGTTGAATAGAGACGCAGTGCAACGTCACTCCCGCAATTGGCCGGTCGGTTACGGCTAAATCCAACTTTTCAAGAACCTCGCGGGGAGGAATGTGTACAAAGAGACTGTCGGTGATGCGTTGTTCCACGATCATTGGCCAATCCATGTCGCCACCGCGAAGCAATCCCGCCTCTGTAATGTAGTCTGTATGGGAAAACTCCTTGCTTGCATAAGACTGATTTATCTTCTTCGTGCTAGCCCAAAAAATTTCATAAGTTCCGGTACTTGTCGCTTGTCCAACAGCGTTCAACTCGCTGTAAGTCGCGCGAAGATGCCATGGAGCCGAATCGGGGGTGAAAAAACCGTTGACCCTGCTGGCTGTCTCCAGGAGACCAAGCGCGTTCACTTGGCTGCCTTGCTGGTTTGATGGCGACCCGTTCTGCGCGCGCAAAGTCGTCGAACCATCACTCATTGACGCGCAGAAAACAATCGCAAAACCTGCTACGAACAATCGCATCGTTTGGCCCCTCTAAACAATCCCAGAAGTCCTGAGCCTCCCGGTGGAAGAGATAGGTGAAAAGAAGCGGTACACATAGAGCTTGGTTATGCTTAGCCATATCATCAGTGGGGAATTCACTAGCAGGCTCAACACGGATGAAGTCGGAATTGCCAGCCCGCAGCGGAGCAATCATAACTTGAAAGGCGGCTGGCGTCCATCCTAGGCATGGGTGGAAAATGCGCAACCACGATGCGCGTAAGAGGGGGCCAGGCAACGTCGAGAGCGGGCTGAAGCTAATGCAATCCCCTATCCTTTACACTAGAGAAGTGAAGATAGCCCTAGCCCAGATCAACCCCACCGTCGGGGACTTCACCGGCAACCTCGCAAAAATCGTCAGCGCCAGCCAGCGTGCAGCGGGCTCCGGCGCACGTCTGACCGTCTTCTCTGAACTCGCCCTCTGCGGCTACCCCCCCGCCGACCTGTTGGACAAACCCAGCTTCCTCTCGCGTTGCGCCAGCGCCGTGGATGAGCTTCGTCAGGCCACCGCCTCGCTCCCCACCGCCATCCTCGTAGGGGTAGCCCTGCCCGCTCCGGCAGGTTCCGGAAAGCGCGCGGTCAACGCAGCGATCCTCATGGACAAGGGCCACATCCTCCTCGAACAGCACAAGATGCTGTTGCCCTTCTACGACGTCTTCGACGAACAGCGCTACTTCGCCCCCGCCACCACTCAAAAGGTGGTCGATTTTGAAGGTGAACGCCTAGCCATCACCATCTGCGAAGACGCATGGAACGACAAGAACTTCTGGCCGCAGCGCCTCTACCCGGTCGACCCGGTTGAGAACATCATGCGCCAGAAGCCCACCATCCTCCTCAACATCTCCGCCTCTCCTTTCTGGCATGGAAAGCGAGAGATTCGCCAGCGCATGCTCTCGGCTATCGCCGTGCATCACAAGATTCCGGTTTTCATCTCCAACCAGGTCGGTGGCAACGACAGCCTCATTTTCGACGGATCCTCCTTCGGCCTCGCCGCCGATGGCACCCTGCTGGCCCAGGCTGCCTCGTTTCGCGAAGACATCGTGATGGCTGACAGCGAGACCGCCACCGGCGTGCCTTACGCACCGACTACCCACGAGCCCGATACCGAGTCCGAAGCAGCCTACGAAGCCCTGGTCCTGGGCACGCGCGACTATGTCCTCAAAACCGGCTTTCGCAAGGTCCTGCTGGGCCTGAGCGGCGGCATCGATTCCGCCCTCGTCGCCGCCATCGCCGTGGATGCCCTTGGGGCCGAAAATGTTCTGGCCGTAGGCATGCCCAGCCAGTACTCCTCTACCGGGTCGGTCGAAGACAGCCGCCGTCTCGCTGCAAACCTCGGCATTCGCTTTGAAATACTGCCGATCGCCGGGCTCTACCAGGAGTTCTCCCATACTCTCGAAGACCTCTTCGCAGGCACCAAGCCCGATCTCACCGAAGAGAACCTGCAATCGCGCATCCGCGGCACCCTTCTCATGGCCCTCTCCAACAAGTTCTCGTCGCTCGTGCTAACCACCGGCAACAAATCCGAGATGGCCGTCGGCTACTGCACCCTTTACGGAGATATGGTCGGCGCTCTCGCCGTCATCGGCGACCTGGTCAAGACTCGCGTCTACGCCCTCAGCCGCTGGGTCAACCGGACCCGCGAAATCATCCCGGAAGCTATCCTCACCAAGGCTCCATCCGCGGAATTGCGCCCAGATCAGAAAGACACCGACTCACTTCCGCCCTACGAAATCCTCGATCCCATCCTTGAGGCCTACGTCGAGCGCTATGAAACCACAGCTCAGATCACGGCGACATACGGTTTTCCCGCCTCAGTCGTCGAACAGGTAGTTCGCCTCGTTGAGCGCACCGAATATAAGCGCCAGCAGGCCGCGCCGGTTCTTAAAGTCACCGCAAAGTCATTCGGCTCGGGCCGCAGGTTTCCCATAGCCGCCCGGGTTCAGGTATAAACCAAGAACGTGTTGCTGCGCGCCTCACGGAGTTTCGTAAGAGGCCGCGGCGCCAAAGGAGAATTCAGCTTGATCCGTTTATCGCTTCGCCGCAGCACCGTTGCTGCACTGGTATCTGCCGCTCTTTTTACTCTGCCGTACTCCCTGTTAGCCCAGACCGATGTTCCCGCCGCTCCCACTCAGGCTCCCGATGCCGCGGCTGGCCCGACCTTTCCAAAGCCCGATCCTGCTGATTTCAGCGCAGACGCTCCGACCAAAGAGCAGGTGAATGCGTTCCTGCAAGCGTCGTGGGGATATGATCCCAATCGCGTCTATCAAGTGCAGCGCATCGCCAAGACCGCCGTACCCGGCATCGCCTCGGTAGTTGTGGCGGTAGGTGAAAAGGGCAACAAGCAGACCGGCGCCCTCCAGTTCTTTACCCTGCCCGACGGCAAGCACATCATCACCGGCGGCGAAATCCTGCCCTTCAGCGAACATCCCTACGCCGAAAACCGCGCCACCCTGATCAAGCGCGCCACCGGGCCATCCAAAGGCGATGCCGGCAAAGATCTGGAACTCGTCGAGTTTGCAGACTTCCAGTGCCCGCATTGCAAAGAAGCCCAGGCCACCATGGATAAGCTCGCAACCGATTTCCCCAAGGCGCATATCGTCTACGAGAACTTCCCGCTGGTCAAGATTCATCCTCAGGCATTTCGCGCGGCAGCCTACGGCGTCTGTGCAGCTAAACTCGGCGGCGACAAAGCCTTCTTCGACTACGCTTCGGCTGTCTTTGAGGGTCAGGCAGGACTCGCCACCGACGAGGGAGCTACCCTCACCCTCAACAGCGCCGTCACCAAGGCCGGTCAGGCCCCCGACAAGGTCGAAGCCTGCTCCAAAACCCCGGAAACCAAGGCCGCCATCGACGCAAGCGTGAAACTGGCCGAAGATCTCAGCGTCAGCCAGACGCCTTGGCTCTTCATCAACGGTCGCGGAATCCCGCTCAATGGCGTGGGCTACGACACCATCAAGCAGATGATCACGCAGCACGCAACAAACGACGGTCCCGCGAAGTAATATCCACTCGATCCAGGAATGATGGCCACCTCAACCGGGGTGGCCATTATTCATTGGCGGTCGCAGCCTCAGGCGATTGGCTCCCAGCAGATATCCACGACCTGCCGAATCCACAGCGGCGCCACTGTGTGCCTCAACCGGCTCACCGGCCTCTTGAGCGCAGAGAGCGCCCCATCTACCACCCTGCGCATCTCCGGTGCTGTATATGCCCTGCGAATCGACGTCTGTCCGTCGCACGCATTGACGGGCGAGAGCAGAGGGCACAAAAAGGCGCGAAACAACGCCAGCGGAACCGGATGCCGCACCAAATCCAGCAGCACAAAGCGGCGGCAAGACAGCCCCACATTGCCGATCATGCCCGCAAGCTCTTCTTCGGACAAATGATGCGCCATCACCACGCATACCGCCGCATCCGCCTCGGGCAGGGGATCGGAGACCGCATTGCCTGCCATGATCGGAACAGGGGCATTTGGCGGCGCAGGACGCAGATCGAAGCCGATCACCTCTGCGCCCATATTCTTGCGAATCTGTCTGAGCAGAGCCCCTTGTCCGCAGCCTACATCCAGCACTCGTTTCGGAGGCCCGGGGTCTTCTTTCAGCAGCTTCAGCACCGCCTCCGTATTGCCCAGCCAGCGATGAACCTTATCTAGTTCTCTGTAAACATGGGCCAGCGTCTCAGCGCTCACTCCATCGGCATCCATCAACTCGGTTTCTTTGCACCGGCGCATGTGTTCAACAATCGTCTACACGCGCAAGAGCTGGCAAGCTTAAAGCGAACACGAACTTGATGTAATCCAGGAACGTGATGGAATGACGGGATGCAATCGCTCAGTGAGCAGTCGCCGGCTTGTCCACCATCAGCATCGGTTCAGGCCCAGCGTGCTGAGTCTCACGAATGACAGTCGGCGTCACCAGGATCAGCAGCCGGGCGACATTCTTGCTGCGCGAAATATCGCTCACATCCTGCAGTCCTGGGATATCGCTTATCCCCGGCAATCCGCTCAGGGCGCGCGCCTCTGACCGCGAAAGATCGCTGACCAGAACCGCCGTTTCTCCAGCCTTTACCGTCAACACCCCGGAGACCTGTCGGCTGTCGAGGATGGGAATATCGTTCAGGCTTGTGCCTTCCAGCGCATCGATCTTCAGGTCCAGCGTCAGCGCAACATCATTCGAACGCATGATGCTCGGCGTCGCCTTCAGCGTCAGTCCCAGATCTTCGTACTGAATCTGCGGGATCGTCTGGTTCGACAAGCCAGCGCTGGCCAGTGCTGACACCGCAATTGAAGAGAATGAAGAGCTCTCGATCGGGTACCGCTCCCCTGTCTTGAACGTCCCGGCCTCCTGATCCTCAAGCCGCAAATGCACGTCGTCGAGTGTACGAGTGTCGCTGGAGTTCAGGTTGAAATTGAGCGTAGCCGGTCCCGGCGCGATCGCCGTCTCGGCGATTCCATTGCCGAACAGCGCAAACCCCTGTGTCAAAAAGCCTCCGTTGGTGATCTGCCCCGACGCCAGCAGAATTCCGATGATGATCAACTCATTTGTGAGGCCATTGGCATTGGGAACCACTCCAGAAGCGATGATCTGCTGCACTGCCGACGCGTTCTGCGTCAGGATCGAGTTGATCTCCGAGTAAGCATTTGCCACCGTCGTTTGCTGAAAAAATGTCGTGCCGGTTTCTCGCGAACTGATATAGGCCAATTGAATGACCTTCACATCCAGGTCCACCTGGCTCTTGCCATCCACCAGCCGCGTCACCGTGTGATTGAAGGCATTCAGCGTCTTCGCCGTCGCCCGCAGCGTTAGCGTCCCCTGTGTCGGCTGCGCCACAGACTGTTGTGTCTCAAAGACGTTTCGGGCCAGGTTGCTGACCTCCGTCAATTCCTTGTCATTCAACCCCGGCAGATAAATTGTCTCCATCTGCAGCCGCTGAAACTGCGTTCGATTCTCGCGTGTATCCTGAGCCACTATTACGCGGTGCGGATCGAGCGGCTCGTAGAAGGTATGCGTCAGCAACTCCAGCACCCGCATCGCCTGCGGAAACGTCGCATCCTCAACATCCATCCGTACCGGCTTGGCCTGCACGCTATCGTGCACCGAGGCCTCAATTCCGTACGCTCGAAATACCTGCTCCACCACCTGCCGCGCATTGCTGCGCAGATGAAAACTCTGTCTCTCCGCCTTTGGTTCCAGCACAATCGGCCCATCTGCCAGAGCCATGGGCCCGCTTTCCAGATTCGCCTGCGGACTCAGCGCCGAGCTCGCGGTCTGTCCCACCTGTGCGCTACCTAGCTTGTCCCCCAACTCCGCCAGCCGCTGCTGCAGAGAAGCATTACCAGGATCGATCTCCAGCGCATGCTGCAGAAGCTTTGCCGCGTCATCCGCAGCGCCACTGCCACGCTCCCGCACCGCTTGCTCCATCAACTGCGTTACCGCACTCTGACGCGCCAGCTCTGAAGCCCGCAAGTAAGTCGCATTGCCTGGCTCCAGTTCTGCAGCCTGCCTCAGCAAAGCCCATGCAGCCTCGGCCCGGTTCTTCTCCAGCAGCTTTACGCCCTGCAGATACAGCTTCGCCGCCTTGCGCTGCGCATGCAGCGAGTCCGCCTGCACCGGCCCGCCCGTCTCCACACCCTTAGGCTTATCCGGCTTCTGCCCGGCATTCGGCTTCGCTGCATTCGGCGCCGGAACTGGCGTAACGTCAGATGCAGGCGAGGGAGTCGAAGTATTCGCAGGCGTCTGCCCCCGCGCCGCAAACCCCGTCCCCACAAGCATCGCCGCAACCGCAGCCGCCCGCATCATGGCTATCATGCATGCACCGCCGATTCCGTCTCGCTCAGCAGCGCCGCCAGCGAAGAAGCACACACCTCAGGCTCCATTGCCGCCAGCTCATCGAAGGAATAGTTCCCCGTAGCCACAGCAATCACCGGCAGCCCATTCGCTCGCGCAGCCTCAATGTCTCTGGGAGTATCCCCAACTACACAGATACTCGACCCAAACTCGCGTCCCGTTCCGTTCCTGTCCACAGGGACAGCGTTGGAGCTCATCAATTCCCGCGCCTTCGCCGCCGCATCCGCAACCACGGCTGCGCGAATTTCAAATCGGTCGCTGAACCCACCAAAGCGAAACCACTCGCGCAGCCCCACCTCTTCCACCTTGGTCCAGCCAATCATCTCCAGGTTGCCTGTGGCCAGCCCCAGCAACGCGCCACGCGCCGCAAGATGTTGCAGCGTCTTCTCTACGCCCGGCATCGTCCACAACTCAAGCTCACCGCGCCGGGCAGCAATCGTCCGCCGCATCGCTTCGAGGATCGCCTCAGTCTGCGGCTCCCAGGCCTCCGACGGAATCCCCGCAAACGCAAATGCCTCACGCAGAATCGCCGTATCGGTGCCGCCATGCAGCACCACGCCTTCGAGAGTTATCTCAAAGCCCGTCGTCTGGCGCACGCTCGATGCAAATGAATGAAAGTGAATACGGTCCCTGCTGCTTAGCAGCGTGCCGTCAATGTCGAAAAGATAGGCATCCTGCGCGTCCCAGGCAAATCCCTCCCGGATGACCACGCGATCCTCTGCAGTTGTGTCGGCGATCGCCATTACCCGCTTCCCAGGGCGCAGCCTGCCGTCAATTGCGTCGGAAAATGCGCCCTTGGATCAGTTTAGCGAATCTGCTGACGCAGCCCGCCATGTATTAGACGTTCGCTGCGCACAGGACGCTTGAGCCCCGCGCGAACCTCCGAAACCTCCAACTCCAGCTCAGCCATCGTCCGGCTCAGCGTGTTGCGGTGCATCCCGAGCTCATCGGCCGCTTTGCACTGGTTCCCGCGATGCGCCCTCAGGACTTCCAGTAGATACTGCCGTTTGAACTGCTTGACAGCATCCTCATAGCGGATGCCGGTGGAATGCATTTGGGTGATGAGGTTATCTAGTTCGCGCTTCACGTCTCGTCCTCGTGTGTCTCAATAGATTGCCATGCTTGCCTTGAATCTGTCCCGTCCACAAGGCCACTCGCTACAGATTTATTTTTTGCTTCAACCATTCCGGCGAGTCCTGTTCCAGAACGCGCAACCCGGTCATGATCTTTTCTTTCAGATCTGCAGGAGTCATCTCTGTCGTCAAATGTGCTGTGCCAAGAAAATATTTCGCCAGTCGCGCATCTCCCAGCCATCGCGTGTCAGGAAAGAAAGCGGCCAGCGTCACAATGCACAAGACCACAAGTAGTGCACCACGGAGCAGCCCAAAGATCAATCCGGTCAATTTATCCAGCCATCCCAGCCCGACGCCGTGGATCACTTTCTTCAGCAGCAACCCCACTAGTCCGGCCACCAGCATCACCGCCAGAGCGATCAAACAAAACCATATCGCTTCAGAAAGCGCCGTGTTGTGCAACAGTGGATATAACTCATCCGCAAATCGCTTGTAGTTCCAACTTGCAATCGCAATCCCGGCGATCAACCCCAGCAACGAAAAAACACTCTGAATCAGCCCACTGCGATACCCCAGCGCCCCGCTCAAAATCAACAACAACACAATCGCAATATCCACTGGATTCATGCCGCAAAAAATCCCTTCCGCAGAGTTAAGCTAGTCCAACCCCGAACCCCGAATCTATCGAATCTAGTGATAACCGCTGGATCGCCCTAAGCCATTGTCATCCTGAGCGACGCGAAGGATCTGCTTTTCGCTCGTCTGCCGCCACACTGGGAACCACCAATCTCAACCCACAGCGATCGTGTTCTGGAATCAAACCACCAAATTCCGCCCAGTCAACAACCGAAAAGCCTCAAGATATTTCGCCTGCGTCCGCTCCACCACATCATCCGGCAACGCCGGCGCAGGAGCCATTTTGTTCCACCGAATGCTCTCCAGATAATCGCGCACAAACTGCTTGTCAAAACTCGGCTGCGCTCCACCCGGCTTCCACGCTGCCGCCTCCCAGAATCGTGAAGAATCCGGCGTCAGCGCCTCGTCCCCAAGCAAGATCTTGCCATCCACACGCCCAAACTCAAACTTCGTGTCCGCCAGAATCAGGCCGCGCGCCTCAGCATGCGCCGCGGCCTTGGCATACAGCGCCATCGTCAACCGCCGCAACTCCGCGGCATCCTCAGCACCTACCGCCCCTTCCATCACAGAGAATGGAATGTTCTCATCATGCGCCCCATCCTGACTCTTCGTCGCTGGAGTAAACAAAGGCTCAGGCAATCGCGAACCATCCTGCAAACCGGCAGGCAAGGCGATCCCGCAAACCGTACCGGTAGCCTGATATTCCTTCCACCCCGAGCCGGCAAGGTATCCGCGAGCCACGCACTCCACTGGAAACATCGCAGCCTTCCGCACCAGCATCGTCCGGCCCTCAAGCTGATCCGCATAAGGTTGCAGCAGGGCAGGGAACTCGCTTACCTCAGCCGTGATCAGATGGTTCGGAACAATATCTTTCAGCAACTCGAACCAGAACAAAGAGATCTGCGTGAGAATCTTACCCTTGCCCGGGATCCCCGACCCCAGCACATGATCGAACGCAGAAATGCGATCCGTAGCCACAAGCAAAAGAGCATCCTCGCCCTCATGCTTCACCGCATACAAATCGCGCACCTTGCCCCGCCCAATCAGCGGAACGTCACCAAGATTGCATCGCAGAAGTACAGCCAAGAAGAGAACCTCTCAATAGACAAGCCGAAGCTCTGATTCTCATTTCCCTCCCGCCGCTTGTCAACGGCTTCTATGCACGGCGTTGGCGCTGAAGATTGTTTTGTGTCATCCACGCTTCGCACCGGAGCACTCTCAACAATCCACGCCTTCACGCAACACCAGCTGCTTGAACAGCCGATCCACAACGCCATCGCTCTCCGTGCAAATCCCCGTATGCACCGAAGAAGTCTGAATCATCGTGCTCCGCGGTGAAATCAGCCAGTGAAATCGCTCCCGCTGCGAAAGCCGCGCAATCGCCCCCGCACTCTCATCGCCTTCGCAGATGCGCACCACCGCCTGCACGTGCTGCCTCACCGTCTCGACATCCAGCCCCGGCCACAACGCCAATAAGCGAGCCTCATCCACATGCACCCGCGCCTCAAGCACACGATGCTCAAGGCAAAAAACAATCACACCCACGTTGACGAATTCCTGCCGCTCAACGCGCGGCACCACACGCAAAACCGCGTAATCAAACGAGACGGGCCTATGCACGATTTTCTGGGGCTCGGTTTTCATAAGCACGAATCGCCTCCTCTTCAAAACTCGCCGAAGCCGCCAGCCTCCGCGTCAGATAATCGAGATACAAATCTCGTCTCCCCGAAGCCTTAATTGAAGCATCGATCGCATCCGACTCAAGCCACCCATCCGGAACCCTCTCCAGAATCCGACGCAACACATCCGCATTCAAACGCTCATGAGCCGCCGCCGCAGCCCGCCTGATATCGCTCGCCCACGGCAGCAACACATGATGCCGCGACTCAGCAAACGGAGACGCAATCTTAGCCGCCGCAGTCTCCCAGTTGTGATGAAAATAAAGCGCCGCCCCATGGTCGATGAAGTACAAGGCGCGATGCCACATCAGCAGGTTAGGGTTCCGCGCCGTGCGATCCACATTCTGCACAAACGCGTCAAACCACACCGCCATCGAAGCAATCTCCGGAGCAGCCACATCTCCCGCCGCCGCATCGAACATCGTTGAACCCGGCGGATAATCAAGCGCCAGATTCTGGCCCACGCTAGCCTTCAACAAATGCCGAATCTCCGCATCCGGCTCATTCCGCCCCAGCGCCGCATCCACCTCGGCAAAGACCAGCTCCGGCACTCGCAACCCGAGCGTCCGCCCAATCTCCCCCGCCACGAGCTCCGCCACCAGCGCCAGCAAACCCTGCCCAGCCCCGCGAAACTTCACCACATACATCCCCAGATCATCCGCCTCAACAATCGCCGGCAGCGACCCGCCCTCACGCAAAGCAACCGCATACCGAGTAGCCAAAACAGTCCGCAACATAGCCTTTAATTGTATCGAAGCAACAACGCTCAATTGCCAAGGCTGCATCCGATCATGGCCTCAAACGTCGTCATCTGCCAGGAGCCCTTCGTTGCCTGCTCCTCCGAAGAAAGTAGAGCCTCAAGCAATTTGCCCTCCGTTGCCTGTTTTACCGGAGGGAGCAGGGGTCTTCAGACCCCTGAATAAAGCGCACAACGAAAAGGGGCTTCAGCCCCGGGCTTTTCTACGGTTGCGATAAATGTTGGTAGATCAAAGGAAGTAAGATGCTCGCGCTCAATAGGAATGCTCACGACTCCGCAACACGCGCAATGTCCGCTTGTCCGGCGCACGTAATTTATACCCTCATGTCAGGCTGCATACTGTCGTCAACGAGATTGATCGAGAGCGCACGAACGTAGCTATGCCGTAGCCCGCTCCCGCTCGCGATTCCCCGGTTGTTGCGAGCCCAGATGCACGCTCACAATTTTAGAAACCCCAGGCTCCTGCATCGTCACGCCATAGATCATGTCCGCAGTCTGCATCATCCGCTTCGAGTGAGTCACCAGCAGGAACTGCGTATCCTGGCTCATCCCATGCAGCAGATCCGCAAGCCGCCCCACGTTCGTCTCATCGAGCGCGGCATCCACTTCGTCCAGCACGCAAAACGGAGCAGGCTGATACTGGAAGATGCCAACGAGCAAGCTGAGCGCCGTCAACGCCTTCTCGCCACCCGAAAGCAGCAGCACATTCTGCAGCTTCTTGCCCGGCGGCGAAGCCACAATCTCCAGCCCGCTCTCCGCCTGATTCTCCACATCCGTCAAGCGCAAAAACGCCTGCCCGCCCGGGAACAGCCGATTGAAGACATGCGCGAAGTTCTCATTGATGCGCGCAAAAGCCTCATCGAACTTCACCCGCGAAATCTGGTCAATCTCTTTGATCGTGCTCTGCGTATTCTCAATCGAATCGATCAGATCCTTGCGTTGAGTCTCAAGGAACGAATGCCGCTCAGCCGTCTCCTTGTACTCATCCAGAGCCATCATGTTCACCGGCCCCATCGCCTCAAGCCGCTGCTTCATTCCGCGGCTCTCTTCCTCTGCCGCCGCTAACTCCTCGCCATCAAGCAGAGTTACGCCCTGCGCAATGCCTTCTTCACCTCGCAGCGCGCTGGCCTCAATATTCAACTCGTTCAGGCAACTCGCTTCCAGATGTTCAAGGTCGCTGACAAGCTTCGCAGCCATGCTCGACAACCTGCTCCGGCTCTCGCGAAACTCATCCGTAGCCGTGCGCAGCGCCTTCAACTGCGCCTCTGTCGCCGCCAACTGCTCGCGCAACGCCGCCGCCTCTTCCGCCGCAGCCTTCGCTTGAGTCGCCGCCTGCTCGCGCGCAGCCTTCAGTTCGATCTGCTTCGCCGCAAGACTATCGTTCTCACCCAGCCGCTGATTCCGCTCAGCCTCCGCAGCCACGCGCTGCTGTTCAATGGTCAGCAAACGCTGCTGAAGATCGGCATGCATTCGATCGATGCGCTGAAAAGCAATCTCCGCCCCGCGCCGCCGCTCTTCAAGCCCCGCCAGCTCCGCCGTAACCTTCGCCGCATCCTGCTGCAAAGCCTCGCGACCCTGCCGCAACTCCGAAAGACTCTGCTGCAGCTCTTCAAGCCGCACCTCGGCAGCTTTGTGCTCGCCCTCAAGTCGCTGCGCCTCTTCGAGCTTCTGCCCAATCAGCCCCTGCTTCTGCTCGCGCGCATCCTTGTTGCGGCTGGCCTGCAACACCCACTCCTGCAAGCGCCGTTCGATGCGTTGAACCTCGGCCTCCATCTGCTTCAGCGCCGCGCCCTGATTAGCCGCATCGCGCTCCGCCTGCCGCCGCTGCTCATTCAGCAGTTCAAGCCGCGCGACCAACTCCTCAATCGCACGCGCAGCAGCCACCGCGTTGATCTCGGCCTGTCCCAGTTCCGCCTCGGTCTTCTCCAGTCTTTTCTGTGTCTCGCGTAACTCGCGCTTAACCGCAAGAGGCCCCTCGGCAGCAGGCTTGCCGCCGCTCACAGTAGCGTTGTGAAACCACTCGCCCGTCGGCGCCAGAAAATACCCATGATGGTGCTTCGTCGACAGCGTCCGTGCCGTCTCCGCATCCGGAGCGAGATAGCCATTACGCAGCTTCGGCAACATCGCCTCAAGCGAATTCCCAAACCCATTCAGCACTCGAATCGTCGATCGCAGCGGAATCAACCCATCGCCGGAAATTTCCGTATCCGAAGCAAACAGCTCCCTCGAAACCTCGTCCGGATGCACCAGAAAAGTCGCCCGTCCATCCATGCCCGAGCGCAGCAGCCGGATGCCTTCTTCCGCAGCCTTCCAGTCCTTCACCACGATGTAGTTCAACTCATCGCGCAAAAAGTCGTCAGCCACCGCCTCATGCTCGCCTGCAACGTCGACAAAGTCCGCGAGCGTGCCAATCGGAGTCATCCCGGGCCCGAGCGAATCGGGCTTCAGCAGCTTCCGCACAGTCTCCGTCGAATAGCTGTGATTTTTGATCACAGCATCGAGCGAATTCCGCCGCCCGGTCAGCGTCGCCTGCTCGCCGCGTAGTTGGTTGCTTCGCGTGCGCAGCGCTGCCTCCTCCGCGCGTCGAGTAGCCAGCATCTCGCGCAGCTCCGCAATCTCGCTCTCCAACTGTTTCAGGCTCTCCGCCGCGCCCTCGAATCGTAGGTTAGCCTGTCCGCGTTCCGCCCCCAGATTCTCAGCCTCAGCGCGGGCCTGCCCCATTTCGTTCTCAAGCCGCTGCGCCTCGCGTTCGAGCGCAGCCAGCGCCTCTTCCCCCTGCGCCGTCTGGTTACGCGCAATCCCGGCCTGTGTCAGCAGATGCATCGCCTGCCGCCGCCCCGTCTCCAACTGCCGCTCGGCATCGACCACCTGCTGCGCCGCCGCTCGAGCCTCCTGCTGCCGCACCTCAACCTGCGATCTGAAGGCGCGCGCCTCCTCAGCCGCACTCCCCAGAAACTGCTTGTTCTGCTCCCGCTCCTCGCCGATTCCGGCAATCTGAACCCGCGTCTGCTCCAGCTCCGCCGAAGTCGCCGCCAGCCGCGCTTCCAGCTCAGCGACGCGCTCAGCATTGCCGCGCTCGCGCGCCGACGCTCGCTCCAGCTCCACCGCTGCCGCGTTGGCCTGCGCACTCGCCGCCTGTCCCTGCCGGTCGAGCTCATAACCGCGCGCCGTCAACTCATGCTGACCTGCATCCAACTGCTCAATGTCGGCCGCCGAAGCATCGATCTGCACGGTCAGCGCCGCGATCTCCGCGTCAAGCCGAACCTGTTCGGCATCCATGCGCGCCATCCGGCTGGCCAGCGTCACACGCAGCTTGGCCCGCAGCTCATCACGCAGAGCCGCAAACCGCTCCGCCTTCGCCGCCTGCCGCTTCAGGCTGTTCATCTGCCGCGTTACTTCTTCAAAAATATCGTCCACACGGGCCAGATTCTGCTTGGCCGACTCAAGCCGCAGCTCCGCCAGCCGTTTCTTTGTCTTGAAACGCGTGATCCCCGCCGCCTCTTCGATGATCGCGCGCCGATCGTGCGGCTTCGAACTCAGCAGCTGCCCAATCCGCTCCTGCCCGATAATCGCGTAGCTTTCCGGCCCCAGGCCGGTCCCCATGAAGATGTCCTGAATATCGCGCAGCCGGCACAGCTTTCCATTCAGCAGATACTCGCTCTCGCCCGTCCTGAAGAGTCGCCGCGTGATAACAATCTCGCCCTTTTGCGGAGTCCGCGAAAACTTCCGCCGCCGGATCTTCAGCACCACCGCGCCGGCAGCGGTCTCCGTTCCAGCCTGCGCCGCCGCATCCGGAGAGGCTTCAGTCTCCTCGTCCTCATCGATGACCTGTCCAGGCTGGTTTTCGGCAATAATCTCATCAGCCTCAGCCGCCCGCCGCTTGCGCAGCGCATCCTCATCCCAGTCGAATGGCAGATCAGCCTCGACCTCCACCTCAGGCTCCACAATCATGGGACCCTCATAGGCCTCCGGGTCCACCATGGTGATCGAAACCTCAGCCATGCCCAGCGCCTTGCGGTCCCGCGTTCCACTGAAAATCACATCCATCATGTGCGAGCCGCGCAGCGTCTTCGCCGACTGCTCGCCCAGCACCCAGGTCACGCCGTCCAGAATGTTGGACTTCCCGCACCCATTCGGCCCCACGACGACCGCAATCCCCGTCCCCGGCAGCGCCAGTTCCGTGCGGTCACAAAAGCTCTTGAAGCCCAGAATGTGTATCTTCTTCAGTTTCAGCATCCAAACTCCCATTGTTGCCTTGCCATCCCATGCCTTGTCATTCTGAGGAGCGCAGCGACGAAGAATCTGCTTCTCATCGCCACGCGCCCATCTGGACAAGGCCGTCAACTACAACGCTAAGGTCGTGAATTGGCAGGGTCAACAGCCAGAGAGGCCGTTCTTGTGGATAAGGAGTCCCAAACCCCCATTCCGGGAAATAACCGGGAGAGAACCCGAATTAAGCCCACGTTTTCCTCAGAAAACGCGAACCATAATAGTTAACCCAGCTATTGTTTCAACCGCAGGTCGAAGGGGTATTCGTAGCTGCGCGCGATCTCAAACTGCACAGCATCGGGATGGGATGGATTCAGCAGATAATTCCATGTCTCAGGCACAAGCGCAGACGGTACGCAAAGCAGCGCCGACCGTCGGCTCTCCAGCCATTCGACACCAATCTGCTGCGTCAGTTCTCTCTGGGACACCCAGTCTCCCGGCAAGTTGGCGAGCCCGATCTCTGCAACAGAGTGACCAGATCCCTCAATTTTGAGCAATGTGAATGTCGGTGGCAGATCGTCCGCCGATGTATTTGCACATACTTCGAGCAGCGCACTGGCAGGCGATTCCGCAAGGTAGACTACGGGAATCCCTGCTACATGCCACCGCGCCGAAAATAACAATCCACCTTGGCCATTCAGATCGTGAAAAGGGCTAATGCGCCACAACACCATCTAGATAAACATCCCGTGAGCAATCTGCCCCAATAACTCCTCCACCATCCGTGCCCCAGTATCCGTCGTTAGCAGCGACAAAGGCGTT
>Ga0182024_10000312_pt1 | contig 122320 bp, 120 predicted proteins | sample P32metaG_FD_120480 | JGI IMG/M metagenome (GOLD analysis project Ga0182024, IMG submission 120480) | Permafrost microbial communities from Stordalen Mire, Sweden - P3-2 metaG (Illumina Assembly) | ecosystem: Environmental > Terrestrial > Soil > Wetlands > Permafrost | place: Sweden: Stordalen... | reverse complement strand
TGGCATCGGTCCCCCAGAACTCCCGATGTGCGTCGTTGACGAGCGCATCAGCGGCGAAGGTAGTGACGATCGCCTCCTCGTCGAAGGCGTTGACCGCGGCAATGTGCTCGGCCACCACACCAGACAACGTGTTCAGGTTCTCGTTCATGTGCGACTCATCTCCCTCTTGCCTTTAGCCACCATTCGGCGGTACTGACCAGAATGAGCGGTCCAGATACGGGAGGGTCCAGCCCCGATCTCGCGCTTGACACTCCCGTAGGAGGAGGGTTGAGACTTGAGGGGGTGACAGCAAGCTTGACGGTGGGTGAGTTCTCCCGGATAACCCACCTGAGTGTGAAGACACTGCGGCATTACCACCAGGTGGGCCTGCTGGAGCCGGCAGAGGTGAATCCCGGCACTGGCTACCGTTACTACCTCTCGGATCAGATCCCGACCGCTCAGGTGATCCGCCGCTTGAGGGATCTGGAAATGCCGGTCGCGGAAGTAAAGGAAGTACTCTCGTCGTCCGAGATCTCCGTCCGCAATGCCCTCATCGCCGCCCACTTGGACCGGCTCGAGGACAAATTGTCGAAAACACACAGCGCGGTGGAGTCATTGCGCAACCTCTTGCAGCCTTCCGGCGAGGTGCCCGCCGTCAAGCACCGCACGGTGCTGGCCATGCCGGCCGTCGGAATACAGCAAATGGTCGATCGAGAGGACGTGTTGTCATGGTGGCAGGGAGCGCTCGGCGAGCTGCACGCCACGGTGCGCGCTCAAGACCTCCACGCCACCGGTCCGAGCGGCGGACTGTACGGGAGCGAGTTGTTCCAACACGGCCGAGGCGAGGCGACCGTGTTCATTCCCGTCGACGGCATCGTGCGTTCGATCGGCCGGGTGGTCCCCTTCATTGTCCCGGCGGCTGAACTAGCCGTGCTCATGCACCACGGCTCCCTGAGCGATGTCGACATCACCTACGGCGAACTTGGTGCGTACGCGACTGCGCACGAAATAAGTATCGAGGGACCACTTCGGGAGTACTACCTCGTTGATGCAAACGAGACGCCTGATCCCGAGGAATGGAAAACGGAGATCGGATGGCCCATCTTCCGCTCCGACGGCAAGCCCTGACGCCGCGATCGTCACGCTCCCAGCGGCGAGAATGCCCGAAGCTGGTCGTGAGGTAACGAGGGCACGCATCGGTTCAGCGCTTCAGAGTCGCAAGAAGTTCCGGGAAGCGACCTGAACTTTCGAATGGTTCGCATGCCCTCGTTGTGCCGCACCGCAGCAGGAAACTTTCGCGAGCACGAAGGCCCGAGGTGAGGGTCCTCAACCCGGCGGGCCGGCTGATGCGCCGTCTCACCTTGGATCCGACCCGGGACTACCAACCCCATGAACGACCCGGGCGTCTCCGATGTCTCGCGACACAACACAGCGCGCTTGGAGGGACTCGAACCCCCAACCTTCTGATCCGTAGCGGGATCAACGTTTGATCATCGCGTCCGATCACGTCTCACGGCATCGCGAAACTGCTACTCAGAAACCACATCTCACCGAGAGCCCCGATGAACGTGACACGTCGCAGGACGGGTTAGGACGCGATTGTTGGCTCGCGTGTTGGCTTTTCCTTCAGCACAAGTAGCGGATTTCCCCTTGCGCAAACGCGCGTACGGGATCAACGTCGTTACCGGCACGGAGACGCCGATTGCGGAGCCGGTGCTCCCGGGCTCCTGGGTGACCTCGCTTGCCTGGTGTCGTTACCGGATGGTCTCCTCGCCCGTTTCCGGACCTAGCCCACACCGGTGTCCGGCAGTTCCGGACTGCCTGACACCATTGACGACCCGCAGCAAAACGGGTGATCTGCGCTACCAGGATCCGCCGGATCGCCCCGATGCAGGTGCCCCGTACCCGGCATTAGCGCGCGCAATGAGTGTGCTGCCATCACTGCCTCAATTGTGCGTGATACAGGGCGCCGAGCTTTAGGTCGTCAGCTGCGCCTGGCTCGCGTCGTACCTCTACCACGCGGCAAGACCACTTTCTCGAATCCACACCCGTCGCGGGTCAATGAAGAGCCACCTTGACCGGGCGGGCGCTGTGAGCCCAGTGGCCGTTTCCGAGTTCACCATCCTTGCCCCAGCCCCAGCATTTCACCCCGCCGGAGTCGAGCACCGCGCAATAGTCGAGTTCTTCGCCTGTGACGGACGCCACCCCCGTGAGGCGCCCTCTTGCCACCTGGACTGGCGTGTCACTACCGTAATTGTCCCTTCCGTTGGGGAAGCGCCCGTTCCCGAGCTCGCCGTCGTGGCCCAAGCCCCAGCAGTCCACCTCACCCGAGGCGAGGACTGCGCAGACACCCTGGAGAACGCTCGCGAGCGACCTCACCCCTGTGAGTGTGCCCGTGCCGCCCACCCCCTCGACCTGGACCGGCGTGGCACTATTTGAAAACGTCCCGTTCCCGAGCCCCCCGGAGAAGTTATCGCCCCAGCAGTCCACGCCGCCCGATCCGAGGATGGCGCAGTAGGCGGTGTCGCCGCTCAGAAGCGACCTCACCCCTGTGAGTGTGCCCGTGCCGCCCACCCCCTCGACCTGGACCGGCGTGGCACTGCCGTCATTACCCGTACGTGGGTAGAACGTCCCGTTCCCGAGTTCGCCTCCGATGCCGAAGCCCCAGCAATCCACGCCGCCCGAGCCGAGGATGGCGCAGAAGCCGGAGCCGTCGCTCGCGAGCGCGGCCACCCCGTTCAGGGTGCCGGTGCCGCCCACCCCCTCGACCTGGACCGGCGTGGCGCTGCCGCGGTTATTCGTAGCTGTATAGAACGTCCCATTCCCGAGTTCGCCGTCGACGCCCCAACCCCAGCAGTCCACCGCACCCGAGTCGAGGAGTGCGCAATAGCTGCTACCCCCCTCGCTCGCGAGCGCGGCCACCCCTGTGAGTGTGCCGGTGCCGCCCACCCCATCCACCTGGACCGGTGTGGCACTGCTTGAGAACGTCCCGTTCCCGAGTGCGCCATAGCCGCCGGAGCCCCAACAGTCCACTCCCCCCGAGTCGAGGAGTGCGCAATAGGTGCCATCCCTGTCGGTCACGAGTCTCGCCACCCCGGTCAGGGTGCCGGTGCCTCCCACCCCCTCCACCGGAACCGGGATTGCACTCACGTTGAACGTCCCGTTCCCGAGCTGGCCTTCGTCACCGAAGCCCCAGCAATCCACCCCGCTCGAATCGAGGAGGGCACAGGTGGAATCGGTCCAGTCGCCTGTGAGAGACGAGACCCCGCTAAGGGTGCCGGTGCCTCCCACGCCCTCCACCTGGACCGGTCTGGCATTGGCAGTATGACCCGTCCGGTAGAAGGTCCCGTTTCCAAGTTGGCCGAAGAAGCCGGCACCCCAGCAATCCACTCTGCCCGAAGTTAAGAGCGCGCAAGAGCCGTAGCCAAAGCTCGAGAGAGACGCCACCGATGCGGGCGCAGGCCTCGGTGTTTTGGCCGCCGCGGGTGAAGCAGACAACACTCCCCATATGCCGAGGATCCCCACCCCCGTTACCGCTGCGATGCGCCCGAGTCTCGTCATGCCGAAACCTCCTCAGGGCCGGAGCGTCGAAGACGAGGACTTCTCGCAGGATTCTGCTCTCGCTGAGGGCAGCCGGCATCACCAAAATTAACGAGGCGTCGGGCTCCCAGAGGAGGGCCCTCACACCGAGTGATCGTTCGCGGACGACACCCCTCGCCCTCATGATGCGATCAGTCGAGGAGCAGGCGTGATCATCGTCCGGTGCCCGAGACGTCGGTTCCTCGGAATAGAGGACTCCGGAGGCCCGTGAGGTTGCAGACGGTGCCAGGTGCCGGGGGCCGCCGGGAAATGCGGAATCGATGAACGAAGCCGACTTCTACGGAACGCTCACGCGGCCGATCGAGTCGTTGAGGTGATCGATGAACCACATGGCGCCGTCGGATCCTGCTGTGATGCTCACCGTCCCCACTTCGTCGATGGAGCTTCCATATGTCGTGATCTTCCCGGCAGTGGTGATCCTGCCGATCGGGGGAATCGGTTCGAAACCGCTATCGCCTGGGACGGTGTAGTTCGTGAACCACAGGGCTCCGTCCGGACCGGCGGTGATACTGAGGACCTGACCGACCTCACCGGGACCTGTGTACTCGGAGAACTTGCCCAACGTCGTCACCCGACCGATCACGTCCTCCCCGTCGTTGCCGAACCAGATGGCACCGTCGGGCCCGGTGGTCAACACGGTGGGGTCAGCCTTGAAGGGGATGGAATACGTCGTCACAGCTCCGCTCGGGGTCATGGTCCCGATGTACGTCAACTTTGTCTCGTTGGAGGCATACTCCATGGAGAACCACAGGTTTCCGTTGGGCCCATCCGTGATGCCCCACAGGAATCGGTGTGTGTTGGAGGCCCAATTAGCATTGCCGAGCTTCGGATCCGTGAACATCGTGATGTCGCCCGTCGTCGTGATCCGGCCGATGGCATTGTCGCCATTGTCGGTCGGTGCACCGACGTCGGTGAACCAGAGCGCCCCGTCAGGTCCCGAGGTCAGCGCTGTGGCGGAGCCTGAAGGCACTGGGAACGTCGTGGTCGACCCCGATGTCGTCATGCGACCGATGGCCCCCCCGTCGTCGGCGATAAACCACAGCGCGCCGTCCGGGCCGGTGACGATGCCGCCGTCCCCCCACGTGCCGGAAGCTCCGATGGGAGCTGGGAAGAACGTCGTCGTTCCCGAGGTCGTCCTGCGACCAATGAGCCCGGCCATGTAGGTGGTGAACCACAGCGCCCCGTCCGGTCCCGTCGTCATGCTCGTCGGCAGATAGTCCTGGGCGCCGCAGATGGGAGGCACGAGCGGATAGACGCTCAAGGTCTTCCCGACCATCCCACAGGCTGGGCCGATGGTGACGGTGCCCGACACGCTGTCACTACTGACCGGCCCGCCTGCGCACCCTGCGGCGATGTCGGACGGCACCTGAAGAGTCACTACCGCAGCGCCGGAGAACCAGCCCGTGGCGATCGAGCCGTCAACGGTGGTCGTAGGAATCGAGCCCGACGGCCAGACAGTGGAGCCCTTCCAGTTGATCACGGCCGACAAGGCTGCATTCGTCGGTGACGACGAAGAACACGTAAAGGGCCTCGAGGCAAACGTCCCCGTCAGTTGCGGCGTGCCGAAGCCCTCGACGACGCCCGAGTTGGTCGTGCAAGTCGACAACGAGGCCTCGATGGATGACTCGGCGCCACCGCCTGACCCGGTGAGCGGAGGTGTGAACGCAACAGTTCCCGACAGGGAGCATGTGGCCGCGTCAGTCGACGCACCCAGGGAGATCGTGCCCGACACCGGGGCAGATCTAAGGCCTTTGCGCGCGCACGCGCTGTGGAGCGTCGAGGGGACTTGCAACTGCAGCTCGACTCCACCCGCGAACGATCCGCTCGCCATCCCCGCAGCAATTTCCGTGGGCTTCATCTTGCTGATCGGGAGGGCTTCCCCCACCCAATGGATCGTGGCCGACAGGGCGGCGCCCGTTTGCGACGAGGACGAGCAACTGAAGGGGCTCGAGCTGAACGAACCCCGCAGGGAGGCGGAGGTAATCTTCTTGACGGTTGTCGAGTCGAATGTGCAACTTGACAGTTTTCCCGAGACGTGAGAGTTCGTGCCCCCACCGGACGTCCTGAGGGGTGGCGCGAAGTGCACGACACCGGAGAACGCGCAGCTCACCGAGCCATTCACCGTCTGCTTCTGTGCGGCGGACGCTGCTTGCGATGTGGTTGTGAGTATCGCCACAACCACGATCGGCGCCAACAACATCTGCAGGATTAGACGTGCCCGCACTGGAGCGCGTCGGCGAACAATGCCCATGTCCCCACCTTCCGCACGAACCCAGCCACCCTATGAAACCAGGAGGCGTGCCCGGGCCCTCAGCCGAAGCCTAACTCGATTTCTTCGGCGCGTCACCGTCCGTTCTGCGCCGAGGAACCGGCCACCCGACGCTGGAATTGGTTGTTCTGGCTCTGGATATATCCGGATCCACCAGTAATTCGCACGAGCACTTGATCGAGCTGACCTCGACCGATAGCGCCTTCTCGGCGCGCTTGGAGGGACTCGACCCCCAACCTTCTGATCCATAGCGTGAGCAACTTTTGGTCATCGGGTCCGATCACGTCTCACCGCGTGGCGAAACCGCTACTCAGAGACCATGCTTAGCGAGAGCCCTGATGGACGTGACACGTCGTAGAACGGGTTGGGATCCGATTGTTGGCTCGCGTGTTGGCTTTTCGTTGAGCGAAAGTAGCGGATTTCACTTTGGGCACTCACGCGTGCGGTAACAACGTCGTTACCGGCACGGAGGGACCGATTGCGGGGGTCGGCGGCTCCAGGCTGAACTCGCGTTATCTGGTGTCGTTACCGGATGGTCTGTCGGCCCGTTTCCAGGGACTTGCCCACTCCGGTATCCGGCAGCACTATTTCCTGGTTACGCAAGCCGGCAGGGCAGTAGCTGAGGACTTACCCCTTGACCGATACCGGCAGGCGCAACAGTCCTCGTATCGGCCCTGAGTGCAGCCGCTCGGGAAACCCTGCGACCGTCCATTCCGGTGCGCGTGCGAGGAGTTCGGAGTAAACGATCTGAGCCTCCAGGCGGGCGAGGGGTGCGCCCAGACAGAAGTGGATGCCGTGGCCGAATGCGAGTTGCCGGTCGACGGTGCGTTCGATGTCGAAGATATCCGGCTCGGAAAACTCTCGATCATCTCGATTGGCCGACCCGTATACCAACAGGACCTTGTCGCCCTCCTCTATTGTCTGGCCGTGGATTACGACCGGGCGGGTCAGCGTCCTGGCCAATGCCTGGACCGGAGAGTCGAAGCGGAGGCACTCCTCGATGGCGCCGGGCAGTAGGGACGGGTTGGCAACCACGGCCAACCACTGATCGGGGTTCTGGTCAAATAGGACCGCACTGTTGCTCACCAGATTGGTGGTGGTCTCGTTCCCGGCCACGAGGAGGAGCACGCACATCCCGAAGAGTTCGTCTTCGCTGAGACGCTCCCCATCGACCTCTGCGGTGATGAGGGCGGTGAGTAGGTCGTCTCGGGGCGATCGGCGCCGCTCGGCGATGAGGTCGGCGAAATAAGCGAGCAGGCTGGCCCCTCCCTCCATCGCCCTCGCCGCCGCCTCCGGGTCGTCGGGGTTGTCCTGGACCAACTGGTCCGACCAGTGTCGGAACTCCTTGCGGTCTTCCCGGGGCACGCCGAGCAGGTCGGCGATGACGATTGTGGGTAGTGGCTTAGCGAGATCCTCCACAAGGTCACCGCCACCGGCCTCCGCAAGAGCCTCGACCAGATCCCGGGCGATCTCTCGGATCGCCGGTTCTCGGTCGGCAATCCGCCGCCTCGTGAATGCCCGGTTGACGAGGCTGCGAAGCTGGGTATGTCGGGGAGGATCCATCATGATCATCACCGGTATCTGATCGGGGTTGTACTCGCCCATTCCGGGAAAGACACCCTGCCCTGAGCAGAACGTCGCCGGATCGTGTACGGCATCCCAGACGTCTTCGAAGCGACTGAGGACCCAGACCCCTCGTGCCTCGCAGTAGTAGAGCGGGTGCTCGTCCCGGAGTGTGCGGTAGACGGAGTAGGGATCATCGTGCAGTTCGTGCGAGAACGGGTCGTACAACTCGGGCACCGCAACCCCCCTCGTTCTCGGACGGTGGTCGCCGCCCTTCCGGCTCACGACAGTACACTATACTCCAACTGTATGGTCAACCTCCTGAGGGCGACACGAAGCGCTTCGGAGGCCGCAGCCGTATTGGCAGCTGCCTTGCCGATTGACTGACAGATGCGAACCCACGGATGGGGCGGTGATCCCCCAGCAAGCGACGACGAGGCCATCGAACGAATCCTGGCCGCAACCAGGAACTGCATCGATGCCAAGGGGTCGTCGACCAGTATCACGGACGTCGCCGACCATCTGAACGTGACCCGCCAGACGATCTATCGGTATTTTGCCAGCACCGAGGATCTGCTTAGGGCCACTGCCATCGACGCAGCGGGCGCGTTCATGGACCGGCTCGCATCCAAGGCTGCGCACATCCAGGACCCGGGCAGTGTCGTTGTTGAGATCGTGGCTTACGCCCTTGAGCGTCTTCCCTCTGAGCCGTATCTCGGGCTGCTGCTCACTTCGGAGCGAGCGGGCACTTTTGCTCAAGGGGTTACCTCGGCGACGGCGATGGCGTTCGGCCATTCGCTCCTTCAGCGAGTCAATGTTGACTGGGAAGCGGCTGGCATCACACATGAGCTGTTTGATGAGTTCGTCGAGCATGTCCTCAGGACAGTCCAGTCGCTGATACTGGATCCCGGCGACCCACCTCGAACGGGCAACGCCTTGCGGCAGTACCTGTCTCGATGGCTTTGGTCTCCGTCAGCGGAGACCAAAGCAACTCAGGTGACGTAATTGAGCCCAAGCGACTCGCCAATCTGACCGCACGAAATGTGTAGGTTGTTCGCACCCTGGCCTCGGGCGGACCCGCTTGCAAACAACGCCCGGCAGCGATCCTGAGTGGTTCGGCCTTGCCGGGCCTCCTGGGCTGAAAGGTAGGGTCGAGACCGGACCGACGGAAGGAGGCCAGATGACGCAACGGACCGTGGAGATCGAGACCGTAGACGGGACCTGCCCCGCCGCGCTCAGCATCCCAGACGGAGGAGGTCCGTGGCCGGCGGTGATCATGTTCCCCGACGCCGGCGGGATGCGCGAAACAATCCGGGAGATGGGCGAGCGATTGTCCAGCCTTGGCTACATCGTCCTGGTGCCCGACTTCTATTACCGCAATGGCCCCTACGACCCTATCGACATGCGCACCGCGTTCACTAACAAGGACTCGATGGAAAAGATCATGAGCATGATGCAGGGCTACACCGCAGACAAGGTGGTGCGCGACGCCGGCGCCTGGGTCGACTACCTGGAATCGCTTCCCGAGAAGAAGGCCGGAGGGATCGGCACCACCGGCTACTGCATGGGCGGCCGGCTCTCGCTCATCACGGCGAGCAACCTCAGCGACCGGATCGCGGCGGCGGCCTCCTTCCACGGCGGGAACATCGCCAAGGACGACGAGCCCGACAGCCCCCACCACAAGGCCGATGCCATCAAGGCCACCGTGTACGTGGCCGGGGCCATCGAGGACCAGTCCTTCCCCGACGAGCAGAAGGACCTCTTGGAGAAGTCTCTGACGGAGGCGGGGGTGACCCACACCATCGAGACCTACCCCGCCCACCACGGCTTCGCCGTACCCGACAACGCCAGCTACGACGAAGCTGCCGCTGAGCGCCACTGGCAGGCGATGGAGAACCTGTTCGGATCGGTGCTCGAGGCATAATCGCCATTCCCTGGCCGAAGGGTGTATCTGGATGTCGCGACCTGGAAGTGCCGTTTCATCGCCCCCGTAACGCGGACTTCGCTCAGCGCGCTTGGAGGGACTCGAACCCCCAACCTTCTGATCCGTAGTCAGATGCTCTATCCAATTGAGCTACAAGCGCCGGCGACCACCCGGGACCAGGCCATGGGGCCCGCTCCAGGGACGGCCGGTCATCCTACCTTGGCACCGAACGCCCCTCACCCCGCCCTGTCACGAGACGGCGCCGGTGCCGAATCGCTCCAGCGCCGCCAGGTTGGCCGCCGAGCCGAGGAGCTCGACGAAGGCGGCGTCCTCGCGGTCGCGCGCCGCGATCACCTGCGCCCGGCGCGTCGCCAGCAACAACCGCTTGCTCGCCATGACCGCCTCGATGGGGGCCGCGGCGATGGCAGCGGCGACGGCCAGGGTCTCCTCCTGCAACGACGCCTCGGGGAAGTGCGCCAGCGCGATACCAGCGTCGACAGCCTCCCGCGCTCCCATCCAGGTGCCCGTGAACAGGAGATGGGCGGCACGCTGCCACCCCATCGTGAGGGGGAACAGGTAGCTGCTGGCCGCTTCGGGGGGCACCCCCAGCTCGGCGAAGGGCACGCGCAGGCGGGCGTCGTCGGCCATGAACACGAGATCGCAGTGCGCCAGGAGCGTGAACCCCAGGCCCACGCCAACGCCATTCACCGCGGCGAGCAACGGCTTCTCGAAGCTCTGCACCGCGTCGAGCAAGCCGCGGAACCCCTTGGCCGCTTCCGGTGTGGCCTCGCCCGTGACGATCTGGGCCATCTCCTTCAGGTCCTGCCCGGCGCTGAAGGCGGAGCCGCTTCCGGTCAGCACCACGACGTGCACCTCGCTCGACACCGCCGCGTCGGTGATCGCGTCGGTCACGGCGTCGTAGAGCGCGAAGTTGAAAGCGTTGCGCGCCTCGGGGCGGTTGAACCGAACCAAACGCACCGCCCCGTCCTCCACGCTCTCGATCTCCACCACCGGCGGCGTGCTGCTCGCACCAGCGGTCACGGGCGCATGACCTGTCCGCCGTCGACGCTGAAGATGTGCCCGGTCACCCACCGGGCGTCATCTGACAGCAAGAACATGCACATCCCGACGAGGTCGTCGGGGGTTCCCTTACGCTTGAGCGCCAGGGAGCCCACCAGCTCGCGCATGTACTGGTCGGGCACCACCGAGCGCGCCGCCTCGGTGTCGGTAGGCCCCGGCGCGATGGCGTTGACGCGGATGTCCATCCCCCCGAGCTCGTGTGCCAGCTGCTGGGTGAGCGAGTTGACGCCCGCTTTGGCCCAGCCGTAGTAGCCGGCGTAGAGATAGGCGGCACTCGAGGACTGGTTGACGACCGCTCCCCCTCCTCGCGCCGCCATCGACTGGTAACAGGCCCGCGTGCACACCAGGGCGCCGAGCAGGTTCACCTCGAGAAAGCGCTGAAGATAGGCCCAGTCCACGGTGAGGAGGAAGTCGAGCTTCATGCCCCCGAAGATCGCGGCGTTGTTGACCAGGTAGTCGATGCCTCCGAAGCGTTGCGTAGCCGTCTCGGCCATGGCGGCGACCGAGTCGTGATCGGCGATGTCGACGCGCACCGCGGCGGCCGACCCGCCCCCCGCCAGCACCGCGTCGGCGGTCTCTTTCGCACCTGCCTCGTCGATGTCGGCGACGAGCACGGCCGCGCCGGCGGATCCGAGCGCCTCGGCGTAGGCACGGCCGATGCCGCGCCCCGCCCCGGTGACGATCGCCACCTTGCCCGAGAAGTCGTAGCCGCTCACGAGCCAGGGCCCGACGTCTCGGGGCCCGACGTCTCGGGGTCAGACGGCTTGGGCCGCCGGCGCGCGATGACGCGCTCGGCGGCTTCGCTGACCCCGGTGGCCAGGGGCCAGCCCACGTAGTGCGTCAGGTGGACGACCAGCTCCCGCACCTGGTCCTCGGTCAGCTCGCCGTTGTCGAGCGCGCTCTGGAACTGCACGTCGAGAAGGTCGGTCTTCCCGAGCGCGGCGAGCACCCCGACGGTGACGAGTCGCCTCTCGAACACCCCCAAGGCCGGGCGGCACCACACGTCTCCGAAGAGATGGTCGACGGTGTAGGCCACGAAGTCGCCGGGCACGTCGTCGGGATCGACGGTGAAGTTGTAGACCTCCTGCATCTTGGCCATGCCTTTGGCCCGATCGGGCGAAGGCGGCCGTCGCGCAGGATCCGTGCCGGCCGGGCTCATGCCGGCTCCGCCACGACCTTGGTCTCGAGGTACTCCTCGAAGCCCATCACTCCCATCTCGCGCCCGATGCCGGACTGCTTGTATCCCCCGAAGGGAACGTCGGGGCTGTACCAAACTCCGCCGTTCACCCCCACGGTCCCGGTGCGCATGCGCCGCGCCACGGCCATGGCCCGGTCCCTGTCGCCCGACCACACCGATCCCGACAACCCATACGGGGAGTCGTTGGCGATGGACACGGCGTCGTCGTCCCCGTCGTGGGGGAGGACGACGAGGACCGGACCGAAGATCTCTTCTCGTGCCACGGGGGAATCGTTGCCGATTCCGGTGATGAGCGTCGGCTCCACGAAGAACCCCCTGGTCTGATCGGCGGGCCGGCCGCCGCCGACCACGATGGTCGCGCCCTCGTCGCGGGCCGAGCGGATGTAGCCCTCGACCCGGTCGCGCTGGCGGGCGTTGATGAGCGGGCCGCAGATCGTGCCCGGGTCGGTCGGGTCCCCGGCGGGCAACTTCGCCAGCGCCGAGGCGGCCTCCTCCACGGCATCGTCGAAGTGCTGGCGCGGCACGACGAGGCGCGTCGTGATGGCGCACCCCTGTCCGGCGTGCACGCACACCGTGAAGGCCGCCACTGCGCACGCGCCGCGCAGATCGGCGTCCTCGAGCACCACGAAGGCCGACTTCCCGCCGAGCTCGAGGAACACGCGTTTGAGCGTGCCCGCCGCCTGCGCCATGACGGTGCGCCCCGTGGCCGTCGAACCCGTGAAGCTCACCTGGTCGACCCGGGGGTCGGCGACCACTCGCGCCCCGAAGGCGGGGTCCGACGAAACCAGGATGTTCACCACACCGGCCGGGATGTCGGTCTCCTCGACGATCAGGCGTCCCAGGACCGTGGCGCACCACGGGGTGTCGGGGGCAGGCTTGAGGATCACGGTGTTGCCCGCCGCCAACGCCGGGCCGAGCTTGGCCAGGTTGATCTGATGGGGAACGTTCCACGGCGTGATGGCGGCCACCACGCCGGCGGCCTCCCGACAGATCCAGCGTCGGGCGGGCATCCCCAAGGGCTCTGCCCTCCCCAGGTCCGTCGTCCACGCATAGTCTTCGGCGAGATCAGCCACCCACCCCAGAGATTCCACCGGGTCGTCGAGTTGGGCCGAGCGCGTCATGAACAACGGTGAACCCGTCTCGGCGATGGTCATGGCGCGCAGCTCGTCGGCGTGCGCCCGCATGGCCGTCTGCAGCTGACGCAGGCACCGCACCCGAAACGCCACGTCGGTCGACCACGAGGTCGTGTCGAAGGCACGCCGGGCCGAGTCGAGGGCACGCTCGGCGTCGTCGTCCGACGCGTCGGCGACGACCCCGAGGACCTCCTCGGTGGCGGGATCGACCGTGTCGAACACCGCACCGGTCGACGCCCGTACCAACGAGCCGCCGATGAGCATGCGCTCTTCGCCGAACGAAGCCGTCACCGGTCCTCCCCCGTGGCGGCGCGGCCCTCGATCCCGAACACCGCGTCGCAGCGGGCGTCGGTCATTGCCGCGAGAGGCAACTCGACATGGAGGGACCGGCCGAGCGCGAGGGCGGCCTGGAGGTCCTTGTGGGCCAGCGCGGCTCCACCCGCCATGGCGCTCACGATGCCGGGATGGGTGTCGGCCGCCATCGGTGCGACGGTCTCTCTGAACATGAGCCGCGACGACCCGCCGATCAATTTGTCGCTCGCCCGGATGACCTCGGCCAGCTTGGACAACTCGATCCCGGCCGCTTCGGCCAGCACCTGCGCCTCGTACGCGGCGAGCCACGACCCGTACTGCACGAGGTTGCGCGCCAGCTTCGCCTTGAGACCGGCGCCGAGGGGGCCCATGTGCACCACCAGCGAGGTGAAGCAGTCGAGAACGGGCCGGACCCGTTCGATCACGCTGGCATCGCCTCCGACCATGGCCACGAGCGTGCCCTCGGCCGCCGCCACCGGGCCTCCGCTCACGCCACAGTCGACGACGTCGACGCGCCTGCTCGACGCCGACAGGGCCGCGGACTCGATGGTGCCCGTCGACACGGTGCTGAGGATCACGACCGCCGACCCCGCCGCCATGCCGGCGAGAGCACCGTCGGCTCCGTCGAGCACCGCGAGGACCTGGCGGTCGTCGACCACGGCCACGACCACCACGTCGGAGCGCGCTCCGAGCAGCGCGGGTGTCGCCGTCACGTGGGACGACGCCGCGAACAGATCGGTGACCTCGGCCCGGAGGTCGCAGACGCCCAGGTCCAGGCCGGCCCGCACGACCGAATCGGCCACGCCACGGCCGATGTCGCCGAGCCCGATGACCCCGACGGTGGTCACTGCCCCCTCGCTCCTCGGATTCCCATCGATGCCCCGATTTCCCTCTAGTCAGACAGCTGTCTGGAATGTAGTCTGAGGCCATGCCCGACCGCAACGACTACTCGGGGCCATTCGACCCCGACTTCCGCTACGAGGACCTCTCCAAGGACGCCCTCGTCCGCCTCGTGCGCGAGTACGCCCTCATCGTGCACCTTCTGGACCGGTCCATGTGCGCCGCCATCGGCATCCGCTATGGCGCCGACATGGTCAACGAGCTCGCCATCGAGGAGTGGCGCGGGGCGAGCCCCATCTACGGCGACCGCCTGCGCGAGATCATGGCCGTCGAGGGGAACGGCATCGAGGCCATCTTCAAAGTCCTGCAGCTCGACCCTGGCTTCCCGCATCACTACATGGACGTCCACTACGAGGTGGTCGACGACCACCACGGCTATTTCGAACTGCGCAGCTGCGGAGCGCTCATGGACGTCGAGCCGTGGGGAGATCGCATGGTGACGGGCATGTGCCACACCATCGAGGACGGCACCTTCGACGTCACCGCCCAGGCCGTCAATCCCAAAGCCCGGGTCCGCGCCGTCCACCGGCCCCCGCGCGTGCCGACGGACCGGGTGCCGCACTGCCGGTGGGAGGTCGTGATCGACGAGGACACCGAGACACTCCCCGAGGCCGACATCACCACCATGACGCGCATGACGGGAGCGGCCACGTTCCGTTTCCCCGCCATGCGCGACGGGACCCCACATGTCCCGCCCGGTGAGGTCTCCGTCAAGCTGAGGGCAAAGGCGTGACCGATTCGGCGCTGGCGGGCCTCGCCGCCGAAGCCTCGCGCCGTCGCCTCACCGTGCGACAGGTCGCCGTCGTCGAGCAACTGGTCGAAGCGGCCGCGGACGAAGCGCGCCAACAGGGGTACGAGGGGCTGACCGTGCGCAGCGTGGCGCGGCGCGCCGGTGTGGCACCCGCCACCGCGTACACCTACTTCGCGTCCAAGGACCATCTCCTGGCCGAGGTCCTGTGGCGCCGGCTCCAGGCACTGCCCGGGGCCGAGCCGACGGGGCCCAACGGCACCGCCGCGCCGGCAGTCGACCGGGTCGTCGCCGAGTTGCGGGTACTGGGCCTGTTCATGGCGGGCGACCCCATGCTGGCGGCGGCGTGCACCACCGCGCTTCTCGGCAGCGGGCCCGAGGTCCGCGCCCTGCGCGTACTGTTCGGGACGACACTGCACGAGCGCATCGCCCAGGCCCTCGGCAACGATGCCGACGAGGCGGTGCTGCGCAGCCTGGACCTCGCCTACAGCGGGGCCATGCTGTGGGCCGGCATGGGCCACATCCGCTTCGAGGACGTGCCCGATGCGCTGGCCGAGGCGGCCCGGTTGGTGCTCGGAGGCGCGTCGTGAGCGGAGCGGGCACCGTCGTCGACACCAACGCCGGTATGGGCACCCCGGTCCACTACACCCCCTACGACTATTCGGTCCACGAGGATCCCTACCCGACCTACGCCCGGTTGCGAACCGAGGCACCGCTGTACCGAAACGACGAGTTCGACTTCTGGGCCTTGTCGCGCCACGCCGACGTGCTCGCCGCCTTCCGTGATCCGGCGCATCTCTCCAACCGCTACGGCGTGACGCTCGACCCCGCCGCCTACGGGCCTCAGGCCCACAAGTCGATGTCGTTCCTGGCCATGGACCCGCCCCGCCACACGCGCATGCGCTCGCTCGTGTCCAAGGCCTTCACGCCACGAAGGGTGGCAGAGCTGGAGCCCGACATCCGCGCCCTGGCCGTGCGCTACCTCGACGCTGCGGTGGGCGAGGGCACCTTCGACATGGTGGGCGACGTGGCGGGGAAGCTTCCCATGGACGTGATCTCGCAGATGATCGGGGTCCCCGAGGCCGACCGCACCGAGGTGCGACGTCTTGCCGACCTGCTCGTGCACCGCGAAGAAGGCGTCTTCGACGTGCCACAACAGGGGATGGAGGCCGCTCTCGTCCTGGCCGGGTACTTCTCGGACATGGTGACCGAGCGTCGCCGGGCCCGGCGCGACGACCTCACGTCGGGACTGCTCGACGTCGAGGTGGACGGTGACCGGCTGAGCGACGACGAGATCATCGCCTTTCTCTTCCTGGTCGTGGTGGCCGGGAACGAGACCACGACCAAGCTGCTCGCCAACGCCTGGTACTGGGCATGGCGCTTCCCCGACCAAAAGGCGAAGGCCCTCGCCGACGCCGGTCGCGCCGCCGAGTGGGTGGAGGAGACCCTGCGCTACGACACCTCCTCCCAGATGCTGTTGCGGGTCGCCACCGGGGGCGTGGAGCTCCTCGGCACAACGGTGCCCGACGGCGGGCGGGTGCTGCTGCTCGTGGGCTCGGCCAACCGGGATCCCGACGTGTTCCCCGACCCCGACCGCTACGACCTCGACCGTGACACCACCAAGCTCATCAGCTTCGGCGGTGGACGCCACTTCTGCCTGGGAGCTCCCCTGGCCCGGCTCGAGGCGCGCGTCATGCTCGAAGAGCTCGTCGGACGCGTGTCCGACTACGACATCGACACCACCCGGGCGCGGCGGGTCCACTCCATCAACGTGCGGGGATTCGCCAGCCTGCCCACGACCGTCACGGCGCGCCGCAGCGCGAATTGAGCCAGGATCGAAGCCGTGCCCAGTGCGAAGTTCGTCGCCCATCCGCAACGCCGTCCCACGGTCGTCACGGGCGCGTCTTCGGGGATCGGCGCCGCCGCGGCCGCGGCACTGGCCGCGGCCGGCCATCCGGTGATGCTCGGTGCCCGGCGGGTCGAGAAGTGCGAGGAGGTGGCCGCCGGCATCCGGGCCGCGGGCGGTGAGGCGCACGTGCACCGCCTCGATCTCGCCGAGGCCGCCTCAGTGGAGGAGTTCGCCCAGGCCGCCGAGGAGGCGGTCGGTCCCATCGACATCATGGTGTCGAGCGCCGGGCACGCCACCCCCGGCACCGCGCTCGGCACGTCCCCGAAGGACTTCGCCCATACCGTCGAGGTGAACCTCCTCGGTGCGCACCGGCTCGTCGCCGCACTGGCGCCCGCCATGGCCCGTCGGCATCACGGCGACCTTGTGTTCGTGAGCTCCGACATCATCCGCACTCCCCGGCCCCTCATGGCCGCCTACATGGCGTCGAAGTGGGGGCTCGAGGGCTTCGTGCGCGCCTTGCAGCTCGAGCTCGAGGGCACCGGGGTGCGCGCCACCATCATCCAGCCGGGCCAGACCCTCACCGAGATGGGGACCGACTGGGGACCCGACGCGACCGCGACCGTGCTAGGCGAATGGGTCCGCTTCGGCGCGGCGCGCCACAGCCACTTCCTGCGCCCCCCTGCAGTGGCGGCGGCGGTAGTGGCGGCGGTGACGACACCGCCGGGGACACATCTCCCGCTGATCGAGGTCCAGCCCGAAGCGCCGGTCGTGCTCGACGAGCACCTCCACGACACACAGAACGAGCGCACAACAGGAGGCACAGCATGACCGTCGACGTCGGACTGCGCGAACCACCGCAGGTATCGGGTGGAGAGGGCGAGCACGGGCATCTCGACGAGCTGCGCGTCGATCCCATCGGGCTCATGCGGCGCGTGCGGGACGAGTGCGGTGACGTGGGGCAATTCCGGTTGGCCGACCGCGACGTCGTGCTCCTCACCGGGGCGCAGGCCAACGAGTTGTTCTTCCGCGCCCCGGAGGAGGTGCTCGACCAGGCCGAGGCCTATCCCTTCATGACCCCGATCTTCGGAGAAGGGGTGGTCTTCGACGCGCCCCCCGAACGCCGCCGCGAGATGCTGCACAACCAGGCCCTGCGCGACAAGTTCATGCGGGGCCACGCCGCGACGATCGCAGACGAGGTGGAGGGAATGGTGAGCACGTGGTCCGGGGGTGGGACGATCGACCTCCTCGACTTCTTCGCCGAGCTCACCATCTACACGTCCTCGGCCTGTCTCATCGGGCGCAAGTTCCGCCACGAGCTCGACCGGCGCTTCGCCGAGCTCTACCACGACCTCGAGCAGGGCACCGACGCCATCGCGTACGTCGACCCCTATGCGCCCATCGACAGCTTCCGACGGCGCGACGAAGCCCGGCTCGGACTCGTACACCTGGTGCAGGGGATCATGGACCGACGAAGTGACGGGCCTCCCGCCACCGATGACGACCGCGACCTGCTCGACGTCCTGATGTCGATCCGCGAGGAGGACGGCACGCCGAAATTCTCGACGGACATCGTCACCGGCATGTTCATCTCGATGATGTTCGCGGGCCACCACACCACATCGGGCACCGCCGCGTGGACACTGATCGAGCTGCTGCGCCACCCCCGCGAGCTCGCGGCGGTGCAGGCCGAGCTCGACGAGCTGTACGCGCACGGCGAAGAGGTGAGCTACCAGGCGCTGCGCGCCATGCCCCGTCTCGAGTCGGCCATCAAAGAAGCGCTCCGGCTCCATCCCCCGCTCATCCTGGTGCTGCGGGTCGTCAAGGAGGAGATCGAGGTGGAGGGGTTCCGGATCGCCCCCGGCAAGCTCGTGGGAGCGAGCCCGGCGGTGTCGAACCGCATCCCCGAGGACTTCCCGGACGCCGATGCCTTCGTGCCCGAGCGCTATCTCGAGCCCCGGGCCGAGGACCGCGCCAACCCCTGGACCTGGATCCCCTTCGGGGCCGGTCGCCACCGCTGCGTGGGAGCACCCTTCGCCATGATGCAGCTCAAGGCCATCTTCTCGGTGCTGCTGCGGCACTGGGACTTCGAGCTGGCCCAACCGTCGGACACGTATCGCAACGACCACTCGAAGATGGTGGTGCAGCTGGCTCAGCCGTGCGTGGCGAAGTTCCGGCCCCGCGCCGTCCCCGCACCGGCGCCCGAACCTGCCCCGGTCACCACGCCGTGAGGGTCGTCGTCGACCGCGACCTGTGCCAGGGTCACGGGGTGTGTGAGTCCGAGGCCGAGGCCGTGTTCACGGTGTCGAAGAACGCGGTCGTCGTCCTCGACGAGACGCCCCCCGAGACACTGCGGGCCCAGGTCGAGGCGGCCGTGCAATTCTGTCCCACCCATGCATTGCGAATCGAGGAGGACTGACGTGCCGGCATTCGCGTACGACGAGCTCGAGGAAATGGTGCAACGGTGGTTGGAGACCAACCGCCGGGCCCAGGACGCCGGTGACTGGCGGCCCATGTCGGAGATGTACACCGAGGACGCCACCTACGGCTGGAACATCGGGCCGCACGAGGATTTCATGGTCGTCGGTCGCGACGAGATCCGCGACATCGCCCTGGGTCTCGAGATGGGTGGCCTCGACGGGTGGACGTACCCGTACCAGAAGGTGCTCATCGACCCCAAGCAGGGCGAGGTGATCGGCCTGTGGAAGCAGATCGCCGACACGACCCGACCGGACGGCTCGCCCTATGTGATCGCCGGGCTCGGGGGGAGCTGGTTCCGCTACGCCGGGAACTGGAAGTGGTCATGGCAGCGCGACTTCTTCGACGTCGGCAACGCCACCGCCCTGTTCATCGAGATGATCAAGGCCGACGCGCTGTCCGACGGCATGCGCCGCCGCATGGAGCGAGCTACGTCGGGTGGACTGCTCCCTGGGCACTACCTCCTGGGACAGGCGCCCGCCGACCTCTGGGACTGACCGACGTGTCGTGAACCACCTTCGGATGACCGGGCCGAGAGTGGTGTCGTCGGATCGTGGAGCTACTCGGGAAGCGGAAGGCCGATGGGGTTGGGCACAGGGACCGAACCGGCCGACGCGATGGCACCTGCAAGGGGTGTGAGCACGGCGCGCAGCGACTCGGTGTCGTCTTCGCCCAAACGCTCCCAGGGCTCGGCGGCAAGGAGGTCGGTCAGGTCCTCGATCTCACGGCGGGCCTCGGCGCCCGATGTCGTCTGGGTGCCGTCCTCGTTGAGCCAACCCCGCTCGATCAGCCCGCCCGTCGAGGCATCCCACGCTTCGTCGTCCCAACCCCGGGCGGCCTGGAGCATCGCTCTGGGCACGGCGCCGGTCGCCGCCATCGTCACGAGCGCCTGGGGACCGTCCAACCCCGCCGCCACGAGAGCGACGACATGCCCGTCGCCACGGTGCTCGCGCAGCACGGTGGTGGCGTGCCACAACGCCAGATGGGGCTCGTCGGGCCATTCCAGCGCTACGTTGGCGGCCGCCAGCGCACGGCCGTCGATGGTCAGTCCTTCCAGCGCGGCACGCGCCAGCGCGGCGGCCCGGGCCATGGCGCCGTCGCCGAGGCCCGTCCCGACCCCGTCGGGCCCGAAGAGCCGGCCATAGGCACGGTCCACCCCGGCCAGACGGGCGTCGAGCACGCGGTCGGGGGCGGCGAAGGACCATGCGTCGGGCAGGGCCCGGTTGACGCGGTCGGGATTGAAGCTGAAGAAGGTGGCCTCGACCACGCCCGGCGCGACGGCTCCCATGGGTGCGGCGCGACCGGCGAAGTAGCCCATCCAGAAGCCCTTGAGCCCCGCCGCTCTGTACGCCTCGAGGCACTCGTCGGCGAAGTAGGTCACGGCGTGCAGGGGCTCGAAGAGCTTCCACATGGCCCGGGCGGTGCGGGGGGCGTCCATGAGGCAATGTTGCCACCGCCTGCCGTGGGACCCGGCGTCGGGCCTTCTGAGCGCGGCTTCGGGTTCGGGCCGCTGACGCGCTCGCGTCGTTCAGGCGACGAGGTGCACGGTCGAGACCGTGACCGCCTGACCGCTCAGGACGACGCGCTGGCCCTTCCGGGTCATCCGCACCACGCCGCCGCGCGCCGAGGCCTGCTCCCCCACCAAGGTGTCGCGGCCGAGGCGCTCTCCCCAGTACACCGCCAACGTGCAGTGCGCCGAGCCGGTGACGGGGTCTTCGGGAATGCCGGCGTTCGGCGCGAACACGCGACTGACGCAGTCGATGCCGGGGCGGTCGCCGGCCGCGGTGACGATGACACCCCGCGTCCCCAGCGTGGCCACGGCGGCCAAGTCGGGACGCAGGCGGCGGACCACGTCGGCGCCCGACAGCTCCACGAGGACGTCGATCCGGGCACCGGCGTAGGCACGGACCGGCGACTCTCCTTCGGTCTCGGCGTCGAGGCCCAACGCGGCGGCGATCGATGGTGGCGCGTCCTCGGTCAGGGGCGGATCGGCGGGGAAGTCCATCTCGATCCAGCCGTCGCCACCCGGCGTGCACACCAACTCGCCGCTCTTGGTGTGGAACGTCCCCGTCCCTCCGAGGACGTGGGCCGCGGCCAGGGTGGCGTGCCCGCACAGGTCCACCTCCACCGTGGGAGTGAACCAGCGCAGGTCATGCGAACCGTCGGCGCGGGGAACGACGAACGCAGTCTCCGACAAGTTCATCTCACGGGCGATGATCTGCATCCGGGCCTCATCGGGAAAGGCGTCCACCACGGCGATGGCGGCAGGGTTGCCCGCGAAGGGGCGATCGGTGAACGAGTCGACGACGGTGAGTTCCATGGTTGGGGTCACGATCTTGAAGGGATCCGGGACACGATCTCGAGAGACGGTCCGAGACGAGTGAGTGAGGTTGCCGTGCCAGGTTGAGCAGTGTCGTGTTGAGCTCTCGAATCTAGGCCGCTGCGTGAGCGTGCCCGGACGCCGCCCGGGCCCAGATCTGACGGAGCGTTAGACTGCCTCGATGGCCACCACCAAGACCCGCGTCCCGGCCGTGGAGGGATGGTTCACCACCGACGGCGACGCCCCGGCCCTGCTCGGGAGCCGATGCCAGGCCTGTGGCACCTACGCCTTTCCGCGCGAAACCTTCTTCTGCCGCAACCCCGGGTGCGACGGCACGGCGTTCGACGAGGTGTCCCTGAGCCGTCGGGGCAAGGTGTGGTCGTATACCGATGCCCGCTACACCCCCCCGCCGCCGTATGTCGCCGCCGACCCCTACGTGCCCTTCTGCATCGCGGCTGTAGAGCTCTCCGAAGAGAAGATGGTCGTGATGGGCCAGGTCGTGCCAGAAGTAACGGTGGGCGACCTCAGGGTGGGCACCGAAGTCGAGCTCGTCGTCGACGTGCTGTACGAGGACGACGACCACGAGTACCTGGTGTGGAAATGGCGGCCGGTGACGGCCGGATCAGGAGGCTCGGGTGCCTGACGACCGCAGCGTGGCCGTCCTCGGGGTGGGCATGCACCCTTGGGGCAAGTGGGGCCGCAACTTTGTCGAGTACGGACTGGCGGCGGCGCGAGACGCCCTCGCCGACGCCGGGGTGGCGTGGACCGACGTCCAGTTCGTCTCCGGTGCCGACACGATCCGCAACGGCTACCCCGGGTTCATCTCGGGAGCGACGTTCGCCCAGGCGCTCGGTTGGTCCGGGGCACGCGTGTCGAGTGCCTACGCGGCCTGCGCGTCGGGCGCCACCGCCATCGCGGCTGCTCGCGCCCAGATCCTGGCCGGCCTGTGCGACGTCGCCCTCGTGGTCGGGGCCGACACCACCCCCAAGGGATTCTTTGCTCCCGTCGGCGGCGAACGCCGCGACGATCCCGACTGGCTGCGATTCCATCTGATGGGTGCCACCAACCCCACGTACTTCGCCCTGTACGCGCGTCGTCGCATGGAGCTCTTCGGTGCCACCGAGGACGACTTCGCGGCGATCAAGGTGAAGAACGCACGCGCCGGGGCCGCCAACCCGAATGCCCGCTACCGCAAGGAGGTGAGCGCCGGCGAGGTGCTGGCGTCGCCCATGGTGGCGGACCCCCTGCGTCTGATGGAGATCTGCGCCACCTCGGACGGCGGTGCCGCCATCGTGTTGTCGAGCATGGACTTCGCGCGGCGACACGGCGGAGGCGCCCCGCCCGTGTCGATCCCCGCCGTGTCGACGGTGACGCCGCGCTTTCCCCAGACCGTCATCGAGATGCCCAACTTCTCGACAGACTCCGCCGTCGCGTTGGGCGCCTTCGACGGCCCCGCCTTCCGCCGTTCGATCGCCTTCGCCGCCTACGAAGAGGCCGGGATCGGCCCCGAGGACGTGGACGTGGCCGAGGTCTACGACCTGTCGACGGCCCTCGAGCTCGACTGGTACGAAGACGTGGGCCTGTGCAAGGAGGGGGAGGCGGAGGGACTCCTGCGCGACGGTGACACCGCCATCGGCGGCCGCATTCCGGTGAACCCCAGCGGTGGGTTGTCGAGCTTCGGCGAAGCCATCCCGGCCCAGGCCATCGCCCAGGTATGCGAATTGGTGTGGCAGCTCCGAGGCCAGGCTTCTGGTCGCCAGGTCGAGGGGGCCCGAGTGGGCGTCACCGCCAACCAGGGCCTGTTCGGTCACGGGTCGAGCGTCATCGTCACCACCTGACGGCCCAACCGACCCAATCGACCCAACCCACACAACCGGCCCGGGCCACCTGCCACCCCACAGTGTCCGAGCCTGACGTCGCGCTCCTCGAGGTGGCCGACCGCGTCGCCACCGTCACGCTCAACCGCCCCGGTGCGCGCAACGCCTTGTCGACCGAGCTCATCAGCGCGTTGGGACGCGTGGTGGGAGAAGCCGACGGGCGCGACGACGTGGACGTGCTCATCCTCACCGGCGCCGACCCCGCCTTCTGCGCGGGGCTGGACCTGAAAGAGCTCGGGCGCGACGGCGGACCGCTCAAGCGGGCGCCCGGAACCGGCGCACGGGGTTCTGGTGGGCCAGAATCTGATCGCGACCCGGACGTCCGCACGCGCCGGGGACGGGGGCCGACGCTTCCCACGTCGAAGCCGATCATCGGGGCGGTCAACGGTGCGGCGGTGACCGGTGGCCTCGAGTTGGCGCTCAACTGCGACTTCCTGGTGGCGTCGGAGCGGGCGCGCTTCGCCGACACCCACGCCCGTGTGGGAGTGCATCCCCTGTGGGGTCTGACCGTGCTGCTGCCCCAGGCGATCGGCATACGGCGGGCCCGGGAGATGAGTGCCACCGGGAACTTCATCGAGGCGCCGACCGCGCTCGAGTGGGGGCTCGTCAACCACGTCGTCGCGCACGAGGAGCTCCTCCCCACGGCGCGCCGGTTGGCCGCCGACATCGTCTCCAGCGACCAGCGTGCGATGCGCGCCATCCTCGCCACCTACGAGGAGGCGAGCCGGGTGGCCGGCGGCGAGGCGTGGGACGTCGAGGCCCGTGGCGCGGCCGTGTTCCAGAAGGACGGTGTCGACCCCGAGGAGATCGAGCGTCGCCGACGCGGCGTCGTCGACCGGGGCCGTTCGCAGGTTTGACACACAGAGACGCCCTGCACCGGACCGGGACCGCGCTGGACCGACCCCCGCGGCAGGGTGGAGACTCCACCCCGGCGACGCCGGGGTGGGCAGGGGCCTCAACCCGAGTTTGGGTTGCGAGGGGTGTCGCCGCAGGAGAGGCGAGATGAGCGTCGAGGCGTCGACAACGACCAGCTTGTGGTCGTCTCTGGTCCAAGCGCGCGGCCGACGGCTAGAAGCCGGGGGCTGGTGGCGCGCACCGGTCACCTTCGACGGCCGGGGTCCCGAGGGCCTACTCACCGAGGACGGCCGCAAGGTCGTGACCTTTGCGTCAGACGACTACCTGGGCCTGTCGCGGCATCCGGCCGTAGTGGCCGCCGCCCACGAAGCGATCGACCGATGGGGCACGGGGTCGGGTGGGAGTCGACTGGTCACCGGCAGCCGCCCCGTGCACGAGGAGCTCGAACACGCCTTGGCGACGTGGACGGGAACCGAACGAGCCGCAGTCTTCCCGACGGGCTATGCCGCCAACCTCGGGGTGTTGAGCGCATTCGGCGACAGTGGGGTACGCATCTGCTCCGATGAGCACAACCACGCATCGATCATCGACGGGGGGCGCTTGTCGCACGCCGAGGTCGCCGTCTACCGCCATCGGGACCTGGAGCACCTCGAGGACCTCCTGAGTGAGGCCACCGGCCCGGCTCTCGTGGTCACCGACGTGGTGTTCCCGATGAACGGAGACGTGGCACCGGTGAAGGACATCGCGGCGGCATGTCGCCGCCACGGGGCGCTCCTCGTGCTCGACGAGGGGCGCGCCGTCGTCGGGCCCGACGTCGGCACTGACCTCTCCACCGACCTCGCCGACGTTGACCTCCTGCGCGTGGGCACCTTGTCCAAGACACTGGGCTCACTGGGGGGCTTTGTGGCCGGTCGACGCGCCTTCATCGACCTGCTCGTGCACCGCGCCAGCTCCTACGTCTTCACGACCGCACCCACGCCCCCCGACTGCGCCGCCGCGCTCGCCGCGCTCCGCTTGCTGTCCACCCCCGAGGGAGAGCGTCTCCGGACGCGCCTCGCCAACCACATCGAGCACGTGGCGCCAGGCCACCCGAGCCAGATCATTCCCATCGTCTTGGGGGACGACGAGCAGGTGCTGGCAGCGTCGTCGGCCCTCCAGGAGCACGGGGTGTGGGTGCCCGCCGTTCGGCCTCGCACCGGCACCGCCCGTCTGCGCGTCACGCTGTCGGCCGCGCACAGCTCGGAGCACATCACCTTGCTCCTCGACGCGCTTGCGTCGGTGCCGTCCTCACCCGACACCTTGTCCGAGGACGTGTCGTTCCCGGGACCGGGGCCGATCCCCTCGGCGGTCCCAGGGAGAACGAGCTAGGGCCGGGGCGGCACGAGCACGATCTTGCCGAGTTTGCCGCCCTGGGCGAAGCGCTCGTACGCCTCTACGGCGCGGTCCATGGGGAACGTCGCTTCCAGGAGCACGCGCACCCGACGAGCCCGCAGAAGGGGCAGGACGTGATGTTCCACCGCCGCGGCCACAACCGCCTTGTCGATCAGCGTCCGGGACCGCAACGTCGAGCCACTGATGCGCAGTCGGCGCTGCATGATCGCCAGCAGGTCGATGTCGGCTCGCGCTCCGCCTCCCACACCGATGACGGCGATACGTCCGGTCATCGCCATGGCACCGAGCACGCCGGAGATGCTCGACGCCCCGACGAGCTCGAGGACCACGTCGAACGGGCCCATGCCGAGCGCATCGTCGGGACCAGCGGCCCGGGCGCCCAAGGTGGAGACCGCATCGCGTAGTTGCGCGTGCCGAACCGAAGCCACGCAAAGGGCGCCGGTCGCCGCCGCCAGTTGCACGGCTGCGCTGCCGACCCCACCCGCCGCACCCGTGACGAGCACGTGCTCTCCGACGGCGAGACCGCACTGGGTGAAGAGCGCGTCGTAGGCGGTGGAGAACGCCTCGGGAAAGCCGCCCGCTTCGGGCCAGGCCAGATCCCGTGGCACCGGCATGGCGGCGCGCTCGTCCACGACGGCCAGCTCGGCCTGGGCGCCTCCACCCACCACCGCCATGACGCGATCGCCGACAGAGAAGCGACCGGTTTGGCGCCCCGTGGCAACCACCTCTCCAGCGAGCTCCATCCCCGGGATGTCCGGGGGCGAGCCGGGCGGCGCGGGGTAGAAGCCCAATCGCTGCATGAGGTCGGCGTTGTTGATCCCGGCGGCACGGACGGCGACCACCAGTTCGGTGTCGCCGGGCACAGGGTCGGGATGCTCCAGGTAACGCAGGTCCCCGTCGACGATGGTCACGGCACGCATGACGCCGAACCTACCGGTGTTCGGCGTGCGGGACGACCCCGGCCCACGCCGTCCGATTTCCGGCGCGGTTGAGCTTCCCGGGACTACCGGGCTTCGCGGCGCGCTGCCTTTTCGGCCTTGCGCCGTCGACGCAACTTCCTGCGCTCGGGGATCCCCAACGCGTATCCGAACACGATGCCCGCCACCAGGCAGGAGAGGACAACCCAAATGAGGCGCGCCCGGTGGGTGAAGAACCAGAAGTGCACCGTGACGAGCTGCGAGTTCTGGATGACGAAGGCGAACACGACGACAATCAGGGCCAGGGTCAATATGCCCCGGATGGCCCGCCGCCGGCGCCGGCGAAGGACGTGGTCGATCTCCCCCTGCTCGGGGTCGGGGGCTGGGAGCTCAGTCATGGCACGTCACCTCCCGCCCGGCGCCTGTGACCGCGAGGCCGGCACGTTAGACCGCGATGTGCGACTCGTCCCACAGCCTGATCCCGCCGAGAATGCCAGCGGTGTTGTCCACCATGGAGACATCGGCACCGAGGCTGCCGTGGATCTTCTTGGCGTTCCCACCTCCGATGTAGCAGTGGTCGAAGAAACACAAGGCGCGGAATGTTGCGACCGCTTTGCGTACTCGCTTGTTCCAACGCTGGTTGCCGACGTCCTTGCGCGCCGCGTCCCCCAATTGCTCGTTGTACGTGTCACCTTTCAAGAAGGGATGGTGGGCGAATTCCAGGTGGGGCAGGAGCCGACCGTCGTAGAAGAAGGCGGTCCCAACCCCGGTGCCGAGTGTGATGACGAGCTCAAGCCCCTTCCCAGCGACCACGGCGGCGCCCTGGATGTCGGCGTCGTTCGCCACGCGGGTGGGCTTGCGCAGTCGTTTCGTGAGAGCGCCGGCGAGATCGAACGCCGACCACTGCTTCACAAGAGCAGGATCGACCGTGGTGCCCGGGCCGTGCTGGGTCACGAAGTGCGGCGCCGAGAGCACGACTCCGTTGCGGACCATCCCTGGGAACCCGGCTGACACGCGGTCTGCGGGTGGGAGGGGCGCCACCAAGGCGGCGAGATCGTCGAGCATCCTCGACGGCGGACAGGGATACGTCGTCTTCACCGCGACGCGGTCGGCCACCATCGCCCCGGTGGCGTCGAGCACCGACGCCTTGAGACCCGTTCCGCCGATGTCGATGGCCAAGGTGAACGGTGCCTGGGGCGAGTGGCCCGGCGCCCCAGGTGCGACGGATTTCGGTGCTGCGGCACGTGCCGTAGGTGCGACGGGCTTTGGGGCGGCGGCTTTCGGGGGGGCGACTGCGGGTGCTTCGGGTGTCGTGTCGCTCACGGTTCGAACCTTTCAGACGCAGGGGCGCCGGTACCCACCGCCGGGCCCACGGCCCGGCTGGCCGCGGCGGCGTTGATGACATCGGGATCACGACGATCCCAGTGGTCGAGATGGAGTGCCGCCTCGAGAGGCAACCGTGTGCGCCAACCGGCACGCTCGAGGTCCGGCGTCTCTTGCAGCTTCCCGACCGGTCCCACACACAGCCACGCCACCGGTCGGATGCCGTCAGGGATGCCGAGCAGCTCACGCAGGAACGACTCGCGATAGAACGACACCCAGCCCATTCCCCACCCCTCGGCTGTGCACGCCAGCCACATGTTCTCGATGGCGAGGCACACCGAGTAGAGCCCGGCATCCGCGATGGCGTGGCGTCCCAGGACGCCGGGCGCACCACGAGCGGGGTCGTAAGTGACCACCACCGACAAGCTCGCCTCGAGAATGCCGTCGATCTTGATCCCGGCGAAGCGCTCGGCGCGCTCTCCTTCGAGCGTCGCGGCGAATTCGCGCCGCTCCGCCTGGACGTGGCTCCAGAAGGCTCGGCGGACGGCTTCGTCGGAGACGAGAATGAAGTCCCACGGCTGTGACAGACCCACGCTGGGCGCGCTGTGGGCCGCGTCGAGGATGCGAACGAGGACATCCTCGTCGACAGGCTCTCCACTGAACTCGGCCCGAACGTCGCGCCGACGGTGGATCACGTCGTAGAAGCCGGGGAGCACGGTCGAACCTTACAAGCGCAGGGACGACGCTCCCACCGGCCTCGGCCCAGGGTGCCAGAGTCGGCCGACGAGCCCCGGCACACCGACGGCAGCCTCCGGTGCGCTCGGAGTCGTGCCGGCGGTCACAGCACCGGCCGGGGCTAGCCTCGGTCTGATGACCGACCAAGCCTGGACCGGGGACGCCTGCTCGCTCGTCGACTCCTTCCGAAAGGGCGAGATCACCCCGCCCGAAGCCCTGGAGCTGTCCTTGGCTGCCATCGAAGGCTCCGCACTCAACGCCTTCAGCCACGTCGATGCGGATGCGGCGCGGCACGCCGCACAAGACGCCGACGTGACGCTCCCCTTCGGAGGAGTTCCCACGGGGATCAAGGAGCTCGAGTCGGTCGAGGGTTGGCCTCTCACCGAGGCGTCGCTCGTCTTCGCTGATCGGGTCGCGACCTACTCCTCGACGCAAGTGCGCCGCCTTCGCGGCGCGGGAGCAGTCCTGGCGGGACAGACGACCGCTAGCGAATTCGGTGGCATCAACGTCACGTACACGAGGCTGCACGGCGCCACGCGCAATCCCTGGAACCTCGAGCGCACACCTGGTGGGTCCTCGGGCGGGACCGCCGCCGCGGTGGCGGGAGGCCTGCTCCCCATCGCGTCAGGTGGGGATGGTGGCGGGTCCATCCGCATCCCGGCCGCCTTTACGGGCATGTTCGGCTTGAAAGCGAACTACGGACGAATCCCCAAGGGACCGTTCGTGCACCAGACCCCGCACACCGTCACGATCGGTTGCATCAGCAGGTCGGTGCGCGACACAGCTCGCTGGTACGACGTGTGCAACGGTTACGACCCCCACGACACCCTCAGCCTGCCGCGCGTCGAGGGATGGGAGGCCGGCCTCGGGAGCCACCGCCAGGAGCTCCGAGGCAAACGGGCCGTCATCGCTGTCGACCTCGGCGTGGCGGTCGTCCGTCCCGAGGTGACCGCCCTCGTCACTGCGGCCGCCGAATCGCTCATCGTCGACGCCGGGCTGGCGCGCGTCGAAGTGGCGGTGAGCTTTCCGCCGGCGCTCTTCGAGTGGGCCATGTCCAACCTCGTGACGCTCGCCGCCGACCTCGGCGACAAGTACCCGGCGTGTGAGTCGGACCTGACGCCCGAGATCATGCTCGGCCTCAACATCGCGTCCCACCACTACGACCTGGCCATGGCCGCCACCGCCGAGCGGTTCCGGGTAGGCGCGCACGAGGTGATGGCGAACATCCTCGACGAGGTCGACTTCATCTTCTGCTCGACCAATCCCGACGTGGCGTTCGGGGCGGAAGGGCCCATGCCCACCAAAGTGGGCGACATCGACCTCATGGAGAAATTCGGCGACATCATGCGGGTGGGCGCCAACCAGGGGAACCTCACGTTCCCCGCCAACTTCGCCGGGAACCCGGCCGTGTCGATCCCGGCGGGGACCGTCGACGGCCTTCCCGTCGGCATGCAGGTCATCGGCCGACACCACCAGGAAGAGCTCCTCCTCGATCTCGCCCTCGTCGCGGAACGGGAGCGACCTTGGCCTCTCGTGGCGCCGGGGGCTCCCCACTGATGCTGCGCACCCGACGGTGTCCTCGCCCGGCCGTGACTCGTTTCGTCGAACCGTGACCGAGTCATAGCCCGATGATGAACGGGAGCGGAGGCAACAAGGACAGGAGCGCGGAACACCATGACACCGAAGGGCGCGGTCGCCCCCGCTTCTTCTCCCGTCACCATTACCTCCGCAATGCGCTGATCGCCGTCGTGATCGTGGTCGGACTTGTCGTCGGGATCGTGGTGGACGCGAATGTGAAGACGACGCAACGGCAGAACTCGCTTCAAGCTTTCTACGACACCACCGGGTTGCACACCTCGGGACCCCTCGGGCAGGTGGTCCGTAGCGAGCCGCTCGGTGTCCACGTGGACAACGGGACGGCACTGCGGATCCTCTACCGGACCCAGCGCGCCGATGGGTCGAAGACCTTCAGCTCCGGCATGGTGTTCATCCCGAACAACAGCGCGGCGGGAACCCCGCGACCGGTAGTGGCCTGGGCACACGGCACCGTGGGCCTCGGGCCCCAGTGCGCGCCGTCGCGCTCGGCCCATCCCGTCGGGAACATCTCGTGGGTGTCCTCGATGCTCGAACGCGGATGGGTCGTGACGGCGACCGACTATGCCGGGCTCGGCACGCCGGGAACCTCGGGGTACCTGGTGGGCGACGACGAGGCGAACGACGTGCTCAACAGCGTCCGGGCGCTCAAGTACATCCCCTCCGCCCATGCGGGCAGTTCCTTCGCCGTGTGGGGCCACTCCCAAGGCGGGAGCTCGGCGCTGTTCAGCGCGTCGCAGGCCCATTCCTACGCGCCCGAGCTGCACCTGGTGGCCACGGTGGCCTCGGCCCCCGCGGCGGAGCTCGTACCTCTGTTGAACGAGACGTACAACTCGACGCTCGCGTGGGTGATCGGCCCCGAGGTACTCACGTCGTGGCCGGGCACCTACCAGGGGCTTCCGGTGCGTTCGATCCTCTCCAGCGCCGGGTACGACAACTACCAGCGCATCGGGCAGAAGTGCATCACCTCGGCCGCGGTGGAGGGTCTCATCCGCAACGCCATCCATCAGCGATTCTTCAATGGCAATCCGGTGAACTCTCCGCGCTGGAGGACAATCGCTCAGCAAGAGACGGCACCGGTTCTCGCGCCGTCACAGCCGCTGATGGTGGCCGAAAGCCTGACTGATCAGGTGGTATTGCCGAACACGACGGCTCTCTACATCCAGCGCGCCTGCGCCGCAGGGTCCGATCTCACCGCGTTGTGGCTCACCGACGTCGGGCACATCCAGCTCTCCTCGACCATCGCGCCGGCAGTCGTCGACTGGTTGGGTGACCGGTTCGCGGGCAAACCCACCGCCCCGACCTGCGATCAACCCTTGCCGATCGCCCCCGCCTCTTCATAGGCGGGCCACTTCTCCGACCAGCCGGGCGGCACCGGTTTCTCCCTAGGCGAGCGGCCTTATGCCGACAGGTGGACGGGGAGTGCTTCGAGTCCCCGGAGCACGATGTTCTCCTTGTAGGAGAGCTCGTCGGTCATCCGCTCGAGACGGCGAGCCCGCCGCAGCAGAGCCGGGAGTGCGATCTGCGCCTCGAGGCGGGCCAGCGGCGCGCCGAGGCAGTGGTGGATGCCGAAACCGAAGCCCAAGTGATTGTTGTCGGCCCGGGTCACATCGAAGGTCTCGGGGTCGTCGAAAGCATCGGGGTCACGGTTGGCCGAACCGATGAGCAACATCGAGAACTCGCCCTTCGCCACACGGGCCCCGCCCACTTCCATGTCCTCGAGAGCCACACGACCGGTGAGCTGTACCGGGCAGACGAAGCGCAGCATCTCCTCGACGGCGCCTCGGATGACCCCGGGGTCGTCACGCACGAGCGCCAGCTGGTCGGGACGCTCCATGAGGGCGAGCGCTCCACCCGAGATGAGGTTCACCGTCGTTTCGTGGCCGGCCACGAGCAGCAGGATGCAGGTGGACAGAAGCTCGGCCTGTGTGAGCACCTGGCCCTGCTCCTCGGCCAGGATCAATCGGGTCAGCAGGTCGTCGCCGGGCTTCTGGCGACGCTCCTCGATGAGCGACGCGAAGTACTGCACGAACGACAAGATCGCCCCCAACCGTTGCTGCACGGCATCGGGAGGCAGCAGAAAGTCTGGATCGAGACCCCGCGCCAGCGCGTGGGACCACACGCGGAACTGTTCGTGGTCCTCGGCGGGAACCCCGAGCATCTCCACGATGATCTGGACAGGCAAAGGGTAGGCGTAGTCAGCCACGAGGTCGACGTCACCGCGTTCCAACGCGTCGTCGAGGAGCCCCTCGCAGATCTCCTCGAGCCGGGGGCGCAGGCCTTCGACGACCCTCGGCGTGAAGGCCTTCTGGACGAGTCCGCGTAGTCGCGTGTGGTCGGGCGGGTCTCGAAACAAGAACGGCGCCATCTCGGCCAACATCCCCTCCGGGCCCTGCTGCGCCGCGATGTCGACGGCGCGCAATTGGCGAAACGTGGTCTCGTCGACATTGCGGCCGTCGCTGCTCGAACGCCGGTCACGAAGCATCGCCAGACAGTCGGCATGGCGGGTGAAGACCCAGAAGCCCAGTGTGTTGCGATGCACCGGATTGCTCTGTCGCAGCGCCGCGTAGACGGCGTAGGGATCCTTGACCCACGCAGGGTCATAGGGGTCCCATACGAGCGTTCCGGCCGCGGCGGCCTCGTCGCGCTTGGCGCGTGCCACTTCGCTGTACTCGGCGGTCCGCTGGGCCACGAACTCGGCGATGCCCGGTTCGGGTCCGGCCGCCGGCTCCGAGCTCGTCATGACACCACCGTAGCGATGGACCCGGTTCGCCCACCATCGGGCCGCAGACGAGGCTAACGACCTGTCTCGGCGCGGGCCCGTAAGAGCCGGTCGTTCTGCCAGGGACGGAGCCGGAGTCGGATCGGGGGGAGATGACCCGACACCACCACGGCGTCGCCAGGTGGGACCCGACGCAAGGCGTCGGCCGGTGCCAGCCGGCGCAACGAGGGTGAGTCGGTGTGCGACATTCCCCCCGAGCGGTCGACGGTCGTGGCCCAGGTCCGCAGCTCCGTCTCGCCGATGAGCGAGCTGGCATGCTCGAGGGTCCCGGGGTCGGCGATACCCGAGAGAAAGACCTTCACCCGGTGGTTGTTCACGACGCTTCCCGCCCGCGTCCCGTAGCGGGCCTGCAGTTGGGCGAGGTCCTGCCACACCGTGACGAGCTGCACGCCGTGACCCGCCGCCGTCGATGCCAAGACATCGAGCTCGGCCAGCGGTGCGACGTTGGCGGCCTCGTCGAGCACGACGAGCAACGGAGGATCGAGCGGTTCGCCCCGTCGGCCGGCACGTTCGTAGGCAGCCTCGACGACCTGGGACACCAGTGTGGCGAACAGGGGCCGGAGACGCCGCTGGTCGTGTGCGGGCGCACACAGGTACAGGGTGTCTCGCCCGTCGAGCAACCGATCGGGGTCGATGCAACCTGCGAGATGTGTACCGGTCGGTGCCGGCTCGCTGGCCGCGACCGAGGGATCGGCGAAGATCTCGACGATCGTCTCGGTGGTGGTGTAGACGGCGCTGCGTTGCCGCTCGTCGCGGCCCCACGCGGCGCGCACCGCTTGCAACGCGGACCGCTCTCCCGACCCACTGAGCGCGTCGAACACCTCATCGACCTCCTGGGTGTCCACCCACCGGACGACGTCCGCCATGGTCCCGCCCGACATGGCGGCTGCCAACAACAACGGGGCCAGAAGCTTGGCGGCCGTGGCGTACCAGAAATCTCCGTCGGCGAGCGCTCCCGGTGCCGACCGGGCCACCTCGGTCAGGGACGCGGCGGTACGACGCGCACCCTCCCATGTCACCGACGCCTGGAGAGGCGACCACGAGGCCGAGGCGAAGCCTGTCGACGCGGAAGGGTCGTAGACCCAAACCTGTCCCTGGTCTTGCCGCCACGCCCGCGTGTGCTGCGCGAGGTCGGACTTGACCGAGGCGGCGACCACGGGCCCATCCCACTCGAGGATGGCGGGGATGGCGAAGCCACTCGTCTTGCGGCTCTGGGTCGGCCCCACCACCAGGACCGAGTGGCCACGCTCGGCCGCCAGCAACCGGCGTTGGGAGGTGCCGAGGGTCAATCGACCGGCGCGGGGTGCCTCGACGACCAGGGCACCTACGTCGCGCCGGGTGGCCCAGCGCGCCGGCTCGATTCCGCCCGCGCGACGGCCGCCGAGAAGCCCGTCCCATCGAGAGATCCTCGACGAGGCGCGGAAGCCCAGACCGGCGCGGGGAGCCCGACCCATGACGGGTGATCGCGCGGGGGCATCCGGATGTGGTGTCTGGAAAGGGTACGCGCCGTTTCTCTCGGCGTGTCGGCGCCCCGCGGTCGCGCCGAACAGGCGCCAACCGGCGACGAACGCGGCGGCCACCACCACCTCGGCGAGCGCGTTCACGCTCGGCGGTCCATCTGTGAGTCGGTGTCGACGATCGCCATCTCGTACGGCGACAGACGGTGCTGGACCAGGAATGAACGGGTGCCGACCTTCCACAGGGCCACCCCGCGTCGGAGGTGCGGCACGAGCTCCGCCTCGGTGCTCGACAGTCCGAGCAGCGGCGCGGCACGTTCGAGCTCCCCCGGCGGTTGCGCGTAGACGACCCGCGTCTCGGAGTCCGCCAGGAGGCCCCGCGCCAAGCCAACCTGCTCGGAGCCGACCGCTCCCGTCGTCTCGAGGTCCGAAAGCCGGTGGAGCACCGCGACGTTGGACACTCCCCTCGCTCGCGACAGCTTCCACGACGACTGGAGCCAGCGAGCCACGCCGAGGTTGGCAAGGATCGCCCAGGCCTCGTCCACGACGACGACAACGCCGTCGGTCCGGGGTCCGATCTCTCCGCTCGGGCCTGGCGCGCCGCTGCCGACTCCGAGCCCTGACTGCAACCACGCCGTGGCGCAGGTCATCAGGATCCCCAACGCCGCCGAGTGGTACACCGCCGAAAGGTCGAGGACCACGAGAGGAGCATCGAGCCTGATTCCCGACGACGTGGCCCCGTCGAACATGCCGCGCAGGTCACCGGCCACCAGACGACGGAGCTCTAAGGCGACGTTTCGCCCGTCGGCGGCAAGACCGGCGACGTCAGTGCCCAGCGTTCGTGCGGAGTGCGCCTCGGGGTGCAAGAGCGCGTCGACGACCGTCGGCAGGGTGGGACCGGATGGAGACCCTCGCGACCCTCGGGCCGATGCAGGTGCACGCGAAGACGCGTCGGCCACGGCCACATCGAGAGCACTGCGCTCGGTGGGAAGAAGAGCGCGACCGAGGCTCGCGGCCGAGAGCGAGGCGAGCAACTCGCAACGCTGTCTCGCCACGTCCTCGCCGTCTGTCCCGACGCCAGACACCGACGGCACGGCGTCGAGAGGGTTGAGTCGGATCGACCCTCCGGGGCGTAACGCCACGGGTTCGACGCCCCAGGCGCGTGCCAGCGCGCCGTACTCGCCCTTGGGGTCAACCACCCAGGCCCGACGTCCGAAGACGGCGAGGCGCCACAGATAGGTCTTCACGAAGGCGCTCTTGCCCCGGCCGATCTGGCCGATCACCACCATGTTGGGATTTGTGAGATGCCCGTTTTGATAGAGCTCGAAAGGGTCGTAGGAGAACGCGGCTCCCAGCAGGTCCCGCCCCACCAACACGCCGCCGCCACGACGCGCGCCGCCGGACGTGACCGGACCCACGCGGGCACCCGGACCGGAGCCGAGCCCGGGCTCGCACAGAAATGGGTACACGGCACCGAGATGACGGGTCGTGGCCTCGTGGGCGGGGATCCCCATGACCCTGAGCGGTCTCAGGCCAGGCCGCGGCCGAGTGGAAGCGTGCACAGGAAGGTGTTGGCTTGGTCCCCGTAGCACCGGCGCAGCTCGAGCCCGGCCTGTCCGGCCGACTGCTCGACACGACCGCACGCCTCCTCGAGCGCGTCGGGGTCCGAAACGCTCACCGTCACGTAGCCCGAGAATCGGTATTGCGCGTGGCCGTCGGCGAGCTCGACCTCACGGCGAACCAGGATCTCCTCTTCCCGCCGTCGTCTCGCCGTGGCCAGAAATCCCCCCCGCCGACGGAGTTCGGCGTCGGCGATGTCCGCAGTGCGCGCCTGCTCCACCTTGCGCGACGCCTCGACCGGTCCGAGCGGTTCCATGACGACCGACATGGTCCGCCGGACCTCGGACGACAGCAGGAGAGGCCCGAGGAAGTCGGGCCCGGCATCGGTGCGCGGCCATTCCGCCACCCAATACGTGGTGTGCCAGGTGCCGTCGGCTCGGAGGCGGCTCCACTCTGCGGCCACGCCCATGGGCCACGGCCAAGGCCCCGCGGTCGACCGGGCGGGTTCCGTTGTCCGCTGTGGGAGGATCCGGCTCTCGCGTCGCGGTGTCGTGCGGGTGCCGGTGCCGGTGCCGGTGCCGTAGGCCCCACGAACCGCTGCCGCGAGCATCTCGGGCGACAACGCGGCACCGACGTCGATCGAGGCATCGGCCAATCGCCGACGGAGAGCGGCGACCTCGCGCAGGAGCACCACGCTCGCGCCGGCGTCCCCTCCACCGGCGGTCTTCACGGCCCGCGCCGAACGACCGACGTGGATGCTCACGGCCAGAAGCACCTCGTGGCGAAGCGACGCGTGCGCCTCGGAGCCCACCAGCGCCTCGTACGAGGCGCGTGCCGCGGCGAGCCCATTCCCCCTTTCACGGCCGACGGCCTCGGCCCCGGTGTCAGCGCCGGCGCCGGCTGTGACCGGACCCGAGCGGTCATCGGCGGACACGACGCGCTCCACCCACTGCAGGCGGTGGACGGCCGATCCGTCGCGAGCCAATGAGGCCAGGACTCCGGACCAGGCGCCTACCCGACGCACCTTGTCGGCTTCGCTGAGGAGCACGAAGCCGGACACCGACGCGCCCAGCACCGCCGTGAACGTCCGGCGCGGGCGATCGTGAAGGACCCCGATCCCCGCTGCCACGACGGCTGACTCGTCGGACTCCGGCACGCTCGGGTCCACGCGGATGAGTCGGATACCGACAAACGGGCCCGGCCCGGCCCCGGACCGGCGTCCGAACGCGACGGCGTGTCGCAACGCGTCGGGCGCCCACTCCTCAGGCGTTCGTCCCGCGATCGGCCAGGTGGCGACCCCGACGCCGATCGCCAGGACCGCCAGCGCCACGACCACGCCGACCGGTGAGGCGGACGCCCGCACCACCCCGACGCCGACCACCAACGCGATCGCCACCGCACCGATCTGTCCACCCCGCCATCCCGCCACGAGACCGCGCCGCTCGAGCGGCCCGAACCGGTACCGGGTCGGGGACCCGTCACTCACCGACGCGCCCCGTCGCTTCATCGTCTGGGGCACGACGGCGACCGGTGTCCACTGCTCCGGGGCCTCGACGAGGGTCTCCTCCCAGGTTGCCGCGCTCCATGACCGGGGCATCCGAAGCAGCAGTTTCCGGTCCCCCGGTCGCGCCGGTCGCGCTGGTCGTCACATCGGCTCCGCCCGCCGCGGGCCGATCCGAGGCGTGCGCGCCGCGTAGTGCCAGTTCCGCCTCGGGATCGCCGGCCACCATGGCAATGGCAGTGCTACCCGCCGATCCCGTAGCCATGGCCCCGGTCCCCACCGCACCGGAGCCCGCCGCGCCTCGGGAACCAACCGCAGCGCCAGCCCCGACCGCACCTCCGGAACCGACCGCGGCCGCAGTGCCAAGCGACGTCACCGTCCCGACCGACCCGGCCTCGTCTCCTTCGGACGTCGGCCCCGACTTCTTCGCCAGGTCCAGAGCGAGGTTCCTGCCGTTGCCGAGGGGGGAAGCCGTCGCGCTCTTGAGTCGATGCCGCGTCGTCTCGAGATGTGCGACCGCACCTGCTTCGACGGCCGGGACCAATCGCAACAGGGTGAAGGGCGACAGGATGGCGATCATGAGCAGGGCGATCCCCGTCACCACCGCCGCGAAACCTCCGCCGTTGCCGCTCGACGACGCCCCCAGACCGCCGGCGGTCGCACCGGCGGCCAGCGACAACACGGCCGCCACGACGAACTTCGACAGCACCAGGGCGACGAGCGTGTCGGCGAGCCGCCTACACCAGTGCGCCACCGACGGCCATACGAGGGCCGCCAACGCCAACGGGAGGAAGAGCACCGCCACCGACACCGCCGCGGCGCGTACCACCAGCTCCAACCACAACACCAGCGCCGCCGAGGCCACGACGAGACTGCCCAGGAATACGACGAAGCCGGGAGCGGGAGACACCGAGGTGGAGGGGATCAGGAAGGCGAAGAGGCCGGTCAACAGGTTGGTCGTGTCCACCCCGGCGCTCGACAACACGGCCGCCGACATGGCGTCGGTCAGTGCCAACGCCATCCGCACGAGCGTCACAGCCACGCCCGTGAGCAACAGGGAGAGAGGGAGATGCACGAAGAAGGTGCGCAGGAGCATCGACGCGCTCTGCCGGTAGACGGCCTGGATCGCCGCGCAGCACGCCATGGGAAGCACGACCGCCGCCGCCAGGCTCGCCATCACGGCCTCGTGGGCGCTGAACCATCCCGCGTTCAGGTCGATCGACGTCGTTCCCGACATGGCCCTTCCCACCTGGGCGATCAACCACACCGCGCCCGATGCCACCCATTGCGCCGCCTCGGAGAAGATGGTGCCGATCCCGGCGCCGGCCACGGCGCCGGCGACGCTTCCGGCCGCACCGGACACCGAGTTGCAGACATTGCCCGCGACGGGGAGTGCCCCGGGACACAGGGGGAATGCTTCGAGCACGCTCAGTGCACCCCCTGCCCGGCATGGAAGAAGAAGTTGACGATCGCCGGTGCGGCCCCGATCAACAGCGCAGCCAGTGCGGAGACGAGAACGGTCTTCTTCCCGTTGAAGGACTGGTGGTAGTTCTGCGAATGGGCGCCCAGCGCCCAGGCGGCGGCACCGATAACGAGTCCGACCAGCGCCATGATCAGCGCCCATCCTCCGAGCCCGTCGGTCAACTGCTGGAGCACGGCGCCGCCGGGGAGGTTGCCGGCATTGGGGTTGAGCGTCACCGTCGACACCGCCTCGCGCACTGCCCACAGCACCATGACGATCCTTCTCCGCTGTCATGCCCGCCGGCGTCGGATGCCGGTCAGGCGGTGCCCTCCGAGGGTAGGGGTGGCTATGCGACGTTTCAAGCTTTTTCATGCTTTTTTATATCTTTCCCTCCATGACGCCCGACGAGAGGCGCCGGGCCGTCAAGAAGCGGTCCGAGCACGGCACGCCTGTCATGCTGGTGACCGTGCTCGGCACTTCCAGCGTTTCGTCGAACGTCGTCGTCGCCGGGTTCGCCGCACTCGGCGCGGTGGCGATCATCGGCATCATCGTGGCGACGATCCTCGGACGACGTTCGGGGCGGCGCTCACTCGAGCAACGCTTGTCGGCGCTGGCGTCTCGACTCGGGGTCGACGCGCCCGCCGAAGACCACGGCATGGGGATCGAGCCTGCGTTGCACCACCTCGAGCTCGTCACCGATCGCGCCGCGGAGGCGGTGGCCGAGTCCTCCTCGGACGCCATTCGCCTGCGTCGCGCCCTCGACACGCTTCCTCAAGGTGTCATCGTGTGTGACGAGAACGGCACGGTCGTGTTCCGCAACGCGCGCGCCGTGGGGCTCATGGGTGGTCGACACGGTGACGCCCTCGCTGCGCAAGCCGTCGTCGACCTGCTCGCCGATGCCTGGAAACAGGGCTCGGCCCACAAGACACTCGACCTCTACGGCCCACCCCGGCGCACCTTGGCGGTCTCCACGCAGCTGATCGACGACGGTCGTCGCACCTTGGGCGTGATCGCCGCCATCGACGACGTGTCCGAGCGTCGCCGCCTCGAAGAGATCCGGCGCGACTTCGTCGCCAACGTGAGCCACGAGCTGAAGACGCCGATGGGCGCCATCGGCCTGCTGGCCGAGACCCTGGCGGCAGAGAAGGACCCCACCGTCGCCCAGCGGCTCGCCAGCCGCATCCATACCGAGGCCTTCAGGATCAGCAGGATCATCGACGACCTGCTCGACCTGTCCCGCATCGAGGCGGAAGAGGCTCCCCCGCGCGAGCCGGTGCTCGTGAACCTGATCATGGCCGAGGCCGTCGAACGCATGCGCGCCGCGGCGGATCAACGCGACGTGAAGATCGACCTCGAGGAGCCTTCGCCGCCGGTCACCGTCCTGGGCGATCGGCGCCAGCTCGTCTCCGCGCTCTACAACCTGCTCGAGAACGCCGTGAAGTTCTCCTACGACGGGACCGCCGTGCGCTTCGTCGGCAAGGTCGCCGACGGCCAGGTACGACTCGACATCGAAGACCAAGGCGTCGGCATCCCCGCCCGGGACCTCGACCGGATCTTCGAACGCTTCTACCGGGTCGACCAGGGTCGCAGTCGCAACAGCGGAGGGACCGGGCTCGGCCTTTCTATCGTCCGGCATGTGGCCGCCAACCACCAGGGGCACGTCGAGGTCGATTCGCGCGAAGGTGAGGGGTCGACATTCCGGCTCATCCTCCCGACACACTCCGAGGTCGTCTGAATCGTGAGCAGCACCCAGGGCCCTTCGGGGCCCGAGTCGTGAGCAACACCGCGGGCGCCCACTCCACCCACGCGCCGCGCTCGTCGCAGCGCGCCGGAAGGGGCGAGCGATCGGGGGAGTCGTCCGAACGCGGTCGCGACGGCGCCCGGGCGGTGACGGTCCTCATCGCCGAGGACGAGGAGTCCTTCGTCGACGCGCTGGTGATCGGGCTCGGGCGCGAGGGCTTCGATGTCTCGGTGGCCCGGGACGGTCCCGAGGCGCTGGCGCTGTTCGACGCCATCGACCCCGATCTCGTGCTGCTCGACATCATGCTTCCCAAGATGTCGGGCGTCGACGTCTGTCGCGCCATCCGTGCCCGCTCCCACGTCCCAATCATCATGGTGACGGCCAAGGGGACCGAGATCGACACCGTCGTGGGCCTGGAGGTCGGAGCCGACGACTACGTCACGAAGCCGTACCGCCTGCGCGAGCTCGTCGCCCGGATGCGCGCCGTGCTGCGACGGTCCCCTCTGGCCACAGGTGGCTCGCAACACGCCATCGACGAGGCCGCCGAGCGCGGCGCCGTGCTCGAGGTGGGAGGCATCCGGGTCGACCCCGATCGTCACCGGGTCTTCGTCCGGGAGCAGGAGGTCCACCTGCGACGCAAGGAATTCGAGTTGCTCGTGCTGCTCGTCGAGAACGCGGGGCGCGTCCTCACCCGGGACACGCTCATCGACCGTGTGTGGGGCGCCGACTACGTGGGTGACACGAAGACCCTCGACGTCCACATCAAGCGCCTTCGCACCCACGTCGAGGCGGATCCCTCCTCGCCGGCAATCATCACCACGGTGCGAGGCGTGGGGTACCGATTCGAGATTCCTCCCGACGCGTGACCGTCGACGGGCGGCAGGAGGCCCCGACGCCCGGTGGCGCGCCGTTCGAGGCGGCCCGACTCGGACCGGTCACGCTTCGGAACCGCTTTATCAAGGCGGCGACATTCGAGGGGTCGTCACCGAAGGGACAGGTCACCGACGCGCTCGTCGAATTCCACCGCCGCGTGGGAGCCGGCGGTGCCGCCATGACAACCGTCGCCTACCTGGCAGTGTCTCCCGAGGGACGCACCGACCGTCACTGCATCTACGTCCACGATGACGTGCTACCGGGCCTGCGTCGGCTCACCGACGCGGTCCACGACACGGGGGCGGCCGTCGCCGCCCAGCTCGGCCACGCCGGACCGGTGGCCAATCCCAGGTCGAACCGGGCTCCCGCCCTGGCCCCGTCCCGACACCTGAGCCCCCTCGGGACCGTCAGCCGGGAGATCACCCCGCACGACATCGCCCGTGTCACGGCTGACTACGCCGACGCGGCCCGCCAGGTCGTCGACGCCGGCTTCGACAGCATCGAGATCCATCTGGGCCACAACTACCTGTTGAGCGCGTTCTTGAGCCCGAAGCTCAACCGTCGCCACGACCAATGGGGTGGCAGCGTCGAGAACCGCGCCCGCTTCGCCCGCCAGGTCGTCGGCGCGGTACGAGAGGTCGTGGGTGACCGGGCGGCAGTGACCGCCAAGCTCAACATGGCGGACGGAGTGCCCGGAGGGCTCTGGCTCGAAGACAGTGTGGAGGTCGCTCGGCTGCTCGAGGCCGACGGCGCCCTGGACGCGCTCACGCTCACGGGCGGCAGCTCTCTGGCCAACCCCATGTACCTGTTCCGGGGGGAAGCCCCCCGGGCGGAGTTCGCCGCCACCCTTCCCCGGGCCCTGCGACTCGGGTTCAAGGTGATGGGCCGGCGATTCATGCCCGACTACCCCTTCGAGGAGGCGTTCTTCCTCCCCTACGCCCGCCAGTTCCGCGCCGCGCTCGACATGCCCCTGGTGCTGCTGGGAGGGATCAACGAGCTCGGCACCGTCGAGCAGGCCCTGTCAGAGGGATTCTCGTTCGTCGCCATGGCGAGGGCGCTGCTCCGCGAGCCCGACCTCGTCTCGAAGATGAGCGCCGGCACCTCCCGCTCGTCGCTGTGCATCCACTGCAACAAGTGCATGCCCACCATCTATAGCGGCACCCGTTGCGTCCTCGTCGACGGAGCGCCGCACGAAAGGATCGGGGTCGACGGAAGGCCGCGCCGCGGGACCCGGCTCGACCAGAAAGCCCCGTAGCGTCCGAACTACGGTCCGGGCATGCCCCTCCACGTGCACGAATCAGACGGAGCGACCGACCAGCTGCAGGTCCGCCCCCAGTTCGCCCAGCTGGGCGAGATCGACGAGGTTCCCAAGCTCCGGTTGGCCCCGAAAGGGATGCCCGAGAGCACGGCCTACGAGGTCGTCCACGACGAGCTCCTGTTGGACGGCAATGCCCGGCTCAACCTGGCCACCTTCGTCACCACCTGGATGGAGCGCGACGCCGAGCAGCTCATGGCGGAATGCTCGGCCAAGAACATGATCGACAAGGACGAGTACCCGCAGACCGCGGAGCTCGAGCGGCGCTGCGTCAACATCCTGGCTGCACTGTGGAATGCCCCCGAAGATGGTGGGGCCACCGGATGCTCGACGACGGGCTCGAGCGAGGCCTGCATGCTCGGTGGCCTGGCGCTCAAGTGGCGCTGGCGTCAACGGCGCCAGGCGGCGGGGAAGTCCGTCGATCGACCCAACCTCGTGATGGGCGCCAATGTGCAGGTGTGCTGGGAGAAGTTCTGCCGGTACTGGGATGTCGAAGCCCGTCTCGTCCCCGTCGGGCCCGAGACCACCTGCCTGACCCCTGAGGGTGCTGCCTCGCACTGCGACGAGAACACCATCGGCGTCGTGGCCATCCTGGGATCGACCTTCGACGGTGTCTACGAGCCTGTGGCTGCCATCGCGGCCGCCCTCGACGAGCTCGCCGCCTCCAGCGGCGTGGACGTGCCCATTCATGTCGACGCCGCCTCAGGGGGGTTCATCGCCCCCTTTCTCGATCCCAAGCTGAAGTGGGATTTCCGTCTGGCGCGCGTCCATTCCATCAACGCGTCGGGGCACAAGTACGGGCTCGTGTACCCCGGGGTGGGATGGGTCATCTGGCGCGACGCCGCCGCGCTGCCCGACGAGCTCGTGTTCAACGTGAACTACCTCGGTGGCAACATGCCGACCTTCGCCCTCAACTTCTCGCGACCGGGTGCGCAGGTCGTCGCCCAGTACTACAACTTCCTGCGCCTCGGGACCGACGGCTTTCGCCAAGTGCAGCAGGCGAGCCGGGACACCGCCCAGTGGCTCGCGCACGAGATCTCGGGATTGGCGCCCTACGAACTCGTGTCGCAGGGCGACGGCATCCCCGCCTTCGCCTTCCGCATCAAGGAAGCGCCCTACACGGTCTACGACGTGTCCGACACGCTGCGGGTCCGCGGCTGGCTCGTCCCTGCCTACACGATGCCCCCGGCCCTCGACCACGTCGCCGTGCTCCGCATCGTGGTGCGCAACGGCTTCAGCCGTGACCTGGCCTGCATGTTGATCGACGACCTGAAGCGGGTGGACGAACGGCTGCGCAGCGCCCATCTCGCACGACCCACCGACGTGGGCTTCCACCACTGAGCCCCGCCACGAAGCGGTGGGCGGCGGACCGAAGCCCAAGAGCAACACCTGCCTCGCCTCGTCACCGTCCGCGGTCGTCTCGACCACTAACGCCTCAACGGTGTGCCTCAACGGGTCAGAGGGACAGGTCCACGGTTCTCGGGATCGTCACAATTGATAGTTCTCCCTGGTCGGGACACCCCGTATCGTGTGGAGGCAGGTGTCACCAGCTGTCAGGACGTCAGTCTCAATCTCTCCTATGGCGAGGGACGTACAAGAAGACGCATTGCATTGATTCCTTGACCAACTCCAGAGTGGCGGAACTCGATGGGACTCGTTCACAGCGTTCGCCAACGGCATCTCATGCACCGGTTGGTCGCCATTGTCCTGGTGGCGGGAGGCTTCGTCATCTTCAAGACGGCCTCGGCGTCCGCGTCCTCGCCCTCGATCTCCGTGCAACCGTCCGTCGGCCTCACGGGCGGGAAGAAGGTGACGGTCTCGGGCTCCGGGCTCGCCGCCAGTGCGAAGGGCTACGTCCTGGAGTGCAACGAAGCGCCGGGCGAGCCCACGATCCACATTGGACCGCCCTTTGACGAATCGCTCCCGATCGGGTGCAGCGCTCCTTCGCTCCGACGCATCACCGCCACGACTCCCAACGGAACGCTGTCGACGATCATGATCGTCCACGAGGGAAGGAAACTCGGCCCTCCGTGCGGAGTGTTCCCCGTGATCGCCGGATGCGGCCGTGCCGACAGTGCCGGGAAGCGACCGCACGAAGACGCGCAGAACTATCCCTGCCCACCCTCGCCGATCCAGCAAGTCATGGGCGTGCGGTGTGCCCTCGTCTTCATCGACACGGGCCAAGATCAGGTGTCGGCACCGATCTCGTTCCTAGGCGCGGCCGACCCGCCGCCGGTCACGGTCCCACCGACCACACCGGTCACGGTCCCGCCGACCACACCGGTCACGGTTCCGCACACCCCGCCCGGCACGACGCCACACACCACACCGGGCGGAAGCACGGGCGGGGCGCCGGGGAGCACGGGTACGAGCACGGGCGGGGCATCCGGGGGAGCCGGGGCATCCGGGGGAGCCGGGGGATCGGGGACGGTGGGAGGTGCGGTGCCACCGTCGACGGCAGCCGGCACCGTGTCCGCCGGCTCGGGCTCCTTGGCCTTTACCGGCTTGGGGCTACCCGAGAAGATCCTGGCGCTTGTCGGAGCCCTCCTCGTGCTGTTCGGGTTCGCCCTCTACTTCTTCGACCTCAAGAAAGTCATGGTGTGGTTCCTCGGGCGCTGAGCAACCGGCGTTCTCGGAGTTGAGCGCACACGGCCTGGGGCCAGGTCAACGACGGCGGTAGCGAACCGGACAGCGACCTGCGGCACGCGCCACGCCGCCGATCTGGTTGCGCACTGGCCAGGGGTGGCCCACCCAACCCGGCTCCAGGTCGAAGGCGGCGAGGAGCCGGGTGGCAGCGACATGCATCGTCGCCAACGAGAAGGGCTGGGCCGGACAGGTGTGGCGACCATGCCCGAAGGCCGTCACTAACTCCACCGCGGCGAGCGATGAGGGATCGGCCAGACGACGACGGTTCCATCGACCGGGATCCCAGGACTCGAGCCCGGGGGCCGCACTGGTGTTGGTCAGGGGGAGAAGGGTGGCGATGGTGACACCGACGCCGACGTCGTGCGCGGCGTTTCCCACGTCGATGATGACGGGTTGCACCACGTAGCGGGCCATGATCGAGCGTTGCGCCAGACGCGTCGACTCGAGCGCACACACCTCGGCCCGGGTCCGGTCCCCGGCTCCGACGCGCGCCGACTCGTCGGGATGCTCGAGGAGGTCGATGAGCATCCATCCCAGCGCGGCGAAGAGGTTGGACATCGACGCCACGTGGATCAGCGCCACGTCCGACGCCACCCCGACGGCGCGTTCCTCGCCGGACACGTCTTCCCACGCGGCGGCCATCCGGGCGAACAGGGCATGGTCCGACTCGGTTCCCGGGAGCTCGCGCAAGGCCAGGCCGAGCTCCTCGACGACCACGGCCAAAGCGGCGCGCTCGGCCGACTTCCCCGTGGCCGCCACCGCCGCCATGGCATCGGGGTGGACGAAGGACTCCGAGCCGTCCAGCGCGTCGAATGCCGGCGCCAGCCGATCGAAGCGCGCCCCACCGGCGCAGCCCGGGCCACCCCACGACGCCAACCCGACCCTGTGCCCGATCCGCCGGGTGAGCTCGAAGACGTCGAACTCGCCGGCGTCACCCAGTTCGTCGACGGTGCTGTCGAGGGCGTCCTCGACATTGGTGAGATAGGTGGCGACGTCGTCGCGCCCGAACAACTGGTGCGGAAGCGTGCGCCTGCCCACGAAGATCTCGTCGGGGAGCTTGCGTCGCAACATCCGCCAGTCGGCGATGCCCTTGCTGGCCCGATCCTCGGGCAACCCGTAGAACGACGCCACGCCCACGGGAGAGAAGGTGAAGAGGTAGCGGTCGTCACCGCTGTCGACCACGAACGTGTCGCCCAAGCCATGGCGTGCCTGGGCCAACGCCGCGACGGGGTCGTCCACGGCGACGTCCCACGGGAGCCCCACCGTCGCCGCCACGGGCGGCATGGGCGAGATCGTCGGGGTGTCCATGGATGGCATGCTCCCCCTGTTGTGCCGGGTGGTCCTCCCAGCCTCTCTGGGGTCGGATGGAACCTTTTCCCGGCCTCGTGCGTCATGTCAATGTGGATCGAGTGGCCGACGAGGAGGCGCTGCACATGACGTCGGGGCACGAGGCGTCACCGGACCAGACGCCTTCCTCGGGCTTGATGGCTTCCTCTGGCCCGATGCTTTCCTCGGACCTCGCCACCTTGTACCTCCGCCAGCGTGAGGCGATGGTTCGTCTCGCCCGCCTGCTCACCGGCTCCATGGGGGCGGCGGAAGAGGTCGTGCAAGAAGCATTCCTCCGGATGCACCAGCAGCGCACACAGCCGGACAACCCGGCCGGATATCTCCGCACCACGGTCGCCAACATCTCCCGGAGCCACATGAGACGTCTCCGGCTGGAGCGACGCGTGGGCTCGCCTGATCGTGTCACCTTCGACGAGCCGGTCATCGACGAAACCTGGGCGGCGGTGCGCCGGCTGCCGTTCCGGCAGCGAGCCGTCTTGGCGCTGCGCTTCTACGAGGACCTGCCCGAGGCCGAGATCGCCCGGGTGCTCGGCTGCCGGCTCGGGACCGTGAAGTCGAGCCTGCACCGGGGGCTGGCCAAGCTACGAGACGAGCTGACATGACCGACATCGATTCCATCGAGCAACGACTGCGACGCACCTTCCAGGTCGTCGCCGAACAACCCGTCGCGGCCCTCGGTGACCCCGAGCCGTGGCGCAACAACACCACGGGACCACGGCGTCGGCGTCTGCATGTCATGGCCGGCGCTCTCGCCGTGATCGCGCTGGTCGTCGTCGGCGTCACCTACGGACCGCGCAGCTCGCGGGTCACCCCCACGACCCAGCCCGGCCTAGGCGGCGCGCCGGGCGGCGGTCTGCGCGCCGTCTTCGCTCCCACGAGGCCCACGTCGCCGGCGGTGCTCGACAAAGCGGCCGCCACGATGGCGGCGCGCGTTCACGCTCTGGGCGACACCGACGCCCGCGCCACCGTCGACGGCGGCTCGATCGTGATCACGAGCTCGAAGTTCACGCGAGCCAAGCTGCAGCTGATCGGGTCGAGGGGATCGTTGTCGTTCCGGCCCGTGCTGTGCGGGGCTCCGGCTCCGAGCGCGGCGTCACAGCCGGCTGGGGCGGGCACCACGCCACGTGCACGGGCCCTCCCCGCGTGCCAAGCGCAGTACGCCACGAGCCCGTCCAACCTCGATGTGAACACGACCACGGGTCAACCCGGCAACACGATCGGCCCCGACCCGATCTTCGCCTCGTACCCGTCGACACCGGCACAGGACGACGATCCCGCCGACTCCGTGTTGCTCCCGGCCGATCCGGCGGCCGGAGCCCAGCAGTACCCGCGCTTCGTCCTCGGTCCGGCGCAGCTCAGCAATCCCGACATGGCGCACGTGCAGGCCCACATCGACCAGAACATCGGGGGCTGGGTCGTCGACGTCACGCTCACGTCTTCGGGGGCGAACAGGTGGAACGCTGTCGCACTTGCGAATTTCCATGCCTATCTCGCTATCGACATGGACGGAGCGGTCCTCGAGGCGCCGCTGATGGAGCCGAATAATTTTACGTTCACCTCCTTCGGAAACCGGATGGAGATCTCGGGCAGCTTCACCCCCACGGAGGCGAAGAGCATCGCCGCCGTGCTGGGGAGCGGGGCGCTACCGGTGCCCTTCAAGCTGCTGTCGCTCACCACCGTCAGCTAAATGGGTGGTCCACGGAGGGCACGAACGTCTCCTGAGGCTGGGCCTGGTCCGTCGCAATGCTCGCACGGAAGGGCCGATTCCCCCGTCCCCGGTGGGGACTACCCTGAGGGCGCGAGGAGTGTGACATGGCAAAAGGCAAGGAACTCGACAGACACCATCGGTCCACGGTGGAGAAGATCTTCAACCATCCCGTCAGCCACAACATCCAGTGGCATGACGTCTTGTCGCTTCTGAAGAGCGTGGGCAGCGTCAGCGAGGAGCACGATGGCAGGTTCGCGGTGACCTTGGGCGCCGAGACCGAGACGTTCGACGCGCCGCGCCATCACGACATCGACGAGCAGCAGGTCATCGACCTGCGCCGGATGCTCAAAGGCGCAGGCATCACTCCCGACTCGACGTAACCGGCACGGCCCATCACCCGCACGCACCGGGACACGGCGCGGAGTTGGGGGGCGGGGTTCCCGCCCGCCCTACGCCGACGGGGGTTCGATGACGGTACGGCCCCCGAGATATCGGCCCAGGGCGGCGGGCAGCACCACCGAGCCGTCGGATCGTCGGCCGGTCTCCACCAGCGCCGCCCACACCCGGGCCCAGGCGATGGCCGAGCCGTTGAGGGTGTGCACGAACACGGGTTGGCCACCACCGCTGCCGCCGCCACCGCCGGCGCGGTAGCGGATGTTCGCCCGGCGCGCCTGGTAGTCGGTGCACCAGCTCACCGAGGACACCTCGAGCCACATGTCGCATCCCGGCGCGTACACCTCGATGTCGAAGGTGCGCGCCGCCGCGTTGCCGAGCTCGCCCGTGCACAGGTCGAGAACGCGGTACTCGAGTCCGAGCTCCTGGAGCAGCGTCTCGGCCCGCCCCACCATGTCGGTGTGCTCCGGGGGCGACTGCTCGGCGGTGGCGTAGGCGAACAGCTCCACCTTGTCGAACTCGTGCACGCGCAACAGGCCGCGGGTGTCACGACCCGCCGAGCCCGCTTCGCGCCGGAAACAGGCCGTGCCCGCCGTCAACCGGAGCGGTAGGCCCGCCTCGTCGAGGATCTCGTCGCGGAACATGGAGGTGAGCGGGACCTCGGCGGTGGGGATGGCCCACAGGTCGTCACGCTCGAGGTGATAGGCGTCATCGGCGAACTTGGGAAGGTGCCCGGTCGACACCATGGTCTCGGTGCGCACCAGCGTGGGCGGGCGGATCTCCTCGTAGAGCTCGGTGTGGTGGTCCAGCGCGAAGGCCGTGAGCGCCCGGATGAGCCGGGCCCCGAGCCCGCGGTAGAGCGGGAACATCGAGCCCGACAACTTGGCACCGCGCTCGAGGTCGAGGATGCCGAGGGCGGCACCGACGTCCCAGTGCGGCACGCGTTGCTCGTCGCCGTAGGCACGCGGCTCGTCGGGCCACCGCCTCACCACCACGTTGTCCTCGGGGCCGACACCGTCGGGCGCCTCGGGGTCGGGGAGGTTGGGCAACCACAGGAGCATCTCGCGCACCTCGGCCTGGAAGGCGGCGGCCTCGGCGTCGAGGGCGGCCTCCTCCTCACCCACGGCGCGGCTCAGGTCGGCGGTGTCGGCGGCCAGCGCGGTGTCGCCGGTGCGACGAGCCTCGCCCACCTGACGCGACAGGTCCTTCACGCGACCCCGCAGCTCGTCGCGTGCTCCCACGGCCTGGCGCGCCCGACGATCGGCGTCGAGCAACCGGTCGACGTCGTCGGGGTCGACCCCCTTGCGGGCCAGGGCGGCCTTCACCGCATCGGGGTTCTCCCTGGCCAGGCGGATGTCGATCATGGGGCGCAACGGTAGCCTCGCCGCGATGTCCATTCCGCCTGGCCACGACGGTCCTGCCGTCGAATGCCGCGACCTCGTCGTGCGCTACGGCGCCAACGTGGCGGTGGACGGCCTGTCGTTGTCGGCGGAGCGTGGCCAGGTCGTCGCGCTGTTGGGACCGAACGGGGCGGGCAAGACCTCGACCGTCGAGACCCTCGAGGGCTACCGACGCGCCACCGGGGGATCGGTGCGGGTGCTGGGGCTCGACCCGGTATCGGAGCACCGCCGCGTCGTGGCCCGCATGGGCGTCATGCTCCAGCGCGGCGGCGTGTACCCCGTCATGGGACCGCGACGCGTGCTGGCGCTGTTCGCCGACTACTACGACGACCCCGAGGACCCCGAGGAGCTGCTGGACCTGGTGGGCCTGCGCGCCGTGGCCCGCACACCGTGGCGCCGGTTGTCGGGCGGCGAGCAGCAACGACTGTCTCTGGCGCTCGCGGTGGTGGGCCGGCCCGAGGTGGTCTTCCTCGACGAGCCGACCGCCGGTGTCGACCCCGAGGGCCGCATCGCGGTGCGCCAGGTCATCACCGGCTTGCGCGACCGGGGCGCGTGCGTCGTGCTCACCACCCACGAGCTGCCCGAGGCCGAGCGCGTGGCCGACGACGTCGTGATCATGGCCCGGGGTCGCGCCGTGGCCCACGGCACCGTCGCCGAGCTGGCCGAGGCGGGGGGCGAGGGTGGGATCCGTTTCGAGGGCCCCGTCTCGCTCGACCTGGCCGGGCTCAGCACCGCCCTCGGGGGCGGGGGCACGGTGACCGAGGAACGCCCGGGCCAGTACAAGGTGGACGGGCCGGCCACCGCCACCCGGTTGGCGATGTTGGCGGGATGGATGAACGACCGCGACCTGCCCCTCACCGAGTTGCGCGCCGGGCGTCGTTCGCTCGAAGAGATCTACCTGCGGGTGACGAAGGGGGATGACGAGCGCGACGCGCCGGAGCACCGTGAAGACGTACGGGGGGCCGGTCGCCGAAGGGGACGGGCACAGGGCCGGGGCCGACGATGAGCACGCGCCCCGAGCGGCCGCTCCCCCCGGCGTTACGCCGGCTGGTGGCCCAGTGCTCGGCGGAAGTGGGCATGACGCTGCGCCGGGGCGAGTCGCTGCTGCTCACCATCGGCATCCCTGTGATCCTTCTCGTCTTCTTCTCCGAGGTGCATCTGCTCCCCACCGGCACCGCCCACCCGGTGACGTTCCTGGCCCCGGGCATCCTGGCGCTGGCCGTCATGGGCACCGCACTCGTCAACCTCAGCATCGCCACCGGGTTCGAGCGGGGCTACGGGGTGCTCAAGCGACTGGGCTCCACGCCCTTGGGCCGCCCCTCGCTGCTGGGCGCCAAGATCGTCGCCGTCCTCGTGGTCGAAGTGGTCCAGGCCGCCGTGCTCGTCCCCGTGGCCCTCGGGCTCGGTTGGCATCCGACCGTGGGCGGGGCGGGGCGGGCGATCGTCGTCATAATCCTCGCCACCGCCGGGTTAGGGGGCATCGGGCTGTTGCTGGCCGGCGTGCTGCGCGCCGAGGTCAACCTGGCCGCCGCCAACGGGCTGTGGCTCATGCTCCTCCTCGTGAGCGGGATGCTGGCCCCGCTCTCCAAGTTGCCGGGCGGGCTCCAGGCCGTGGCCAAGGCCCTCCCCGCCGCCGCCCTCGCCGACGCGCTGCACCGCGCTGTCGGCCTGGGCCTGTCGGTGCCGGGATGGGCGTGGCTCGTGCTCGTGGTGTGGGCGGTCGCCGCCCCCGTCGCCGCCGCCGCTACGTTCCGATGGGAGTGAGCCGGCCCCGGGATACCGGCCCGCTCTACATCGCCGTGATCGGCGGGGGCGGTGACGTGGCGCCGGGCCCGAGCGCTATGGCCGACACGGTGGGACACGCCATCGCCGAGGCAGGGGCCGTGCTGGTGTGCGGGGGGCTCGACGGCGTGATGGAGGCCGCCTGTCGCGGCGCGCACCGCGCCGGCGGGATCACCGTCGGAATCCTCCCCGGTCGCGACCGCGGTGCCGCCAACGCGCACGTCGACATCGCCATCCCCACCGGGTTGGGCGAGGCGCGCAACGCGCTGGTGGTGCGCGCTGCTGACGCCGTGGTGGCCGTGGCCGGGGAGTACGGCACGCTGTCGGAGATCGCCCTGGCCCTTCAGGCGGGGATCCCCGTGGTGGGGCTCGACACCTGGGAGCTCGGGCGCGGCGGCGAGCCCGACGACGCGGTGGTGCGCGCCACCGATCCGGCCCAGGCAGTGGGGCTGGCCCTCAGCCTGGCGCGCTCGGCACGCCGCCGGCGCTGACGCCATGATGGGTCCGATGCGGCGCGTTCGTGCGGGGAGTGCCCCGAGGTCCGGAGGGTTCATCGGCGCGAAGTTGATGGGCGCGGGCGGGTTGATGGGCGCGGTCGGGTTGATCGGCGCGGTCCTCGTGATGGCCGGGCTCGTCGCTCCCACCCCTCACCTCACCGCTCGTGATCACGGCGCCGGTGCGGATCACGCTGCGACCACCACATCCCAAGCCATCAGCGGCGCGCCCATCGTGGACGTGGCCGCCGACGCCGCCACCGGGGGGTACTGGCTCGTGGCCTCGAACGGCGCGGTGTTCAACATCGACGCACCGGCCCTGGGATCGGCGGCGAACCTGGCGCTCACCTCGCCCGTGGTGGGCATGGCGGCCACCCCCGACGACGGTGGGTACTGGCTGGCGGCCGCCGACGGTGGGGTGTTCGCCTACGGCGACGCCCACTTCGCGGGGTCGATGGGAGCGGTGCACCTGACCCGACCCGTGGTGGGCATGGCGCTCGACCGCGCCACCGGCGGGTACTGGCTGGTGGCGTCGGACGGCGGCATCTTCACCTTCGACGCGCCCTTCGACGGCTCGGCCGGCGCGCTCAAGCTCAACTCGCCCGTCGTCGGCATGGCGGCCACCCCCGACGACGGCGGCTACTGGCTGGTGGCGTCGGACGGCGGCGTGTTCGCCTACGGCGACGCCCGCTTCGCGGGCTCGATGGGAGCGGTCCACCTCGCCCGGCCTGTGGTGGGCATGGCGGTCTCCCCCGACGGCGGCTACTGGCTGGTGGGGGCCGACGGCGGCATCTTCTCCTTCGGGGCACCGTACGAGGGATCGACGGGTGCTCTCGTGCTCGACCGGGCCGTGGTGGCCATGGCGGCGACGGCCGACGGCGGTGGGTACTGGCTCGTCGGCGCGGACGGGGGTGTCTACGCGCGGGGCGACGCCGTGTACCAGGGATCGGTGTCGGTCCTCCCCCTGGCAGGGCTGACCGTGGTCATCGACCCCGGCCATGACGGGGGCAACGGCGCCGACACTTCGTTCATCGACCGCCCCATCGACGGCGGCGGGTTCACCGAGCCCTGTGACACCACAGGGACCGAGACCGACAACGGCTACACCGAGCACGCCTTCAACTTCGACGTGGCGCTCCGGGCCCAGGCGCTCCTCCAGGCCGACGGCGCCCGTGTCGTGCTCACGCGCACCACCGACACCGGTGTCGGACCGTGTGTGAACGTCCGCGCCGCGGTCGCCAATGCGCTCGACGCCGATGCGGCCGTGTCGATCCACGCCGATGGTGGCCCCGCCAGCGGGAGCGGGTTCGCCGTCGACACCCCCGTGCCGGTGGTGAGCTCCATCTCCGACAACCGCGCCATCGTGGCGCCGTCGGACGCCCTGTCGGTCGACATGCGCAACGCCTTCGAGTCCGCCACCGGTGAGCCGCCCTCGAATTACACGGGACAGGATGGCATCGTCTACCGCGGAGACCTCGGCGGCCTGAATCTGTCGACGGTGCCCAAGGTGCTCATCGAGTGCGCCAACATGCGCAACGCGCAGGACGCCGCCTCGGTCCAGAACCCGGCGTGGCGTCAGAACGCGGCTCAGGGCATCGCGAACGGCATCGAGCAGTTCCTCGAGGTCTCCGAACGAACCTGACCCGGCCGGTGTGTCCTGTCTGTCAGGACGGGGCGCCTACCGGGTGGCGCCGCGCAGCATGGCCGCCATGCCTTTGATGAAGGGGTCGGGATCGGCGGTCTTCGATTCGACGATGGCACGCATGTCGGGCACGTAGTGCTCGAAGGACTCGCCCTCCATGGCGCGCACGATGCCCTCGGCCATCTCCTCGGGGGTGATCTTGGGCCCCGAGTACAGGGGGTCGTCGTTGTCGGGGAGGTCCCAGATCTCGGTGTCGATGGGCCCCGGGTTCACGAGCCGGATCTGGATCCCGGAGTCGAACAGGTCCACTGCGATGGCCTCGCTCCAGCCGCACAAGGCGAACTTGCTGGCCGAGTAGGCGGCTTCGTTGGCGTTGCCGAGCCGGCCCGCCACGCTCGAGACGTTGACGATCATGCCCTCACCCCGAGCCGTCATCCGGGGCAGCAGCACCATGCCCATGTGGGCGGGGGCGAAGAAGTTGACCCGCATGACCCACTCGACGGTGGCATGGTCGAGCTTGCTGGCGTGGCGGCGCATGGGCACGCCGGCGTTGTTCACGAGACAGTCCAGATGGCCCAATTCGTCCCACGCCTCGAGCGCCACCCGCCCGGCGAGCTCGACATCGGCGAGGTCCGCCACCCACATCCGCGAGTCGGGGGCGTCGACCTGGCAATCGTCGAGGACCTCGGCGAGGCGCGCCTCGCGCCGCGCCACCAACCCGACGGTGGCGCCGCGTCGGGCCAGGATCCGGGCCAGGGCGGCCCCGATCCCCGACGACGCCCCGGTCACGAGCACGCGCGATCCTTCGATCTTCATGGGAGCCTCCAGTTCAGGGCCGGTCCGGGAGCTTGTCGGGAACCTGGTGAGGGGCCAGTACAGCACGGGGAGTAGAACACGACCATGGCCATCCTCGACGAGATCCGACGTTTCTGGGACGACGACGCTGCCACCTATGACAACGCCCCCGGTCACCACCCCACCAGCCCGGCGGTCCAGGCGGCATGGACGGCCGCCCTCGAGGCGCTCTTGCCCCCCGCACCGGCGAGCGTCCTCGACTGCGGCGCCGGGACGGGGTTCCTGAGCCTGATCGCCGCCCGCCTCGGGCACCGCGTCACCGCCCTCGACCTCTCGTCTCAGATGCTCGCCAAGCTGAGCGCGGCGGCGGATGCCGAGGGGCTCGACGTCGCGGTGGTGGTGGCGCCCGCGCACGACCCGCCGCACGGGCCCGGGGCGGGCTTCGACGCCGTGATCGAGCGCCACCTCCTCTGGACCCTTCCCGACCCCGTCGCCGCGCTCGGGGCCTGGCGCGGTGCCGCCCTGGGCGGACGGCTCGTCGCCATCGAGTCGTTGTGGGGCGATGCCGACCGTCTCGAGGCACTGCGGGGCCGCGCCTGGCGATTCGTACGAGGCCGGCGCGGCACCGCCCCCGATCACCACGGGTCCTATCCCGCCGCGGTACGGAGCGCGTTGCCTCTCGGGACGGGCACCCATCCCCGTGACGTCGCGCAATTGGTGGCCGCGGCGGGCTGGGTGGCCCCCCGTCTCGTCCGACTGCGCGACGTCGAGTGGGCCTCGACGATCGAGCTGCGCTTTCCCGAGCGGCTCCTCGGGGTGACACCCCCGTTCGCCGTCGTCGCCACCTGACCCGGGGCCCGCGGCCGCATGGAGCGTGCCTCAGGCGTGCGTCACGTGTGCGACAGGCGAGTGAGGTAGGTCTCGAGGGTGGTGTGGCTCACCGGACCGTGCACGGTGTCGACGATCTTGCCCGTCGCGTCGATGAACACCGTGCCGGGATACCCGACCAGGGTGAACCTCGGTGCCAACGCGCTGTCGGCGTTGGTGCCCACCACGAACGACACACCGCTCTGGCGCGCGAAGGACAGGCCACTGGCGGGATTGTCGTTGCCGTCCACGCCCAGGAACACGACACCGTCACCGGCAGCCTGTTCCTGTCGGGCCACCCGGGCCACCATGGGCAGCTCGGCGCGACAGGGCGGGCACCACGACGCGAAGAACGTGAGCACCACCGGCCTGTGCGCCTCGGCTCCTGTGAGCGGATACGACACCGGCTGTCCGCCGCCGAGACGGGGCAGCGAGAAGGCGGGGGCGTTCTGCGGACCTCCCCCGGTGCCGACGGTCAGCCCGACCCCCAGCGCTACCGCCACCACGACCCCGATGGCGATCGACACGATCCGGCGGCGCCCCTGACGGGGTCCGCGCCCGCCGGTCGCATCCGCCGGATCGGCGGCGTCAGGCGGGTCGGCCGCGTCTGTCAATGGAACCGGATGAGCACGTCCCCGGCCATGGCGACGAACAGCAGCGTCAGGTACGTGATCGAGTAGCGGAACAGGGCCATGGCGGCGCGTGGGGTCTGGTCGCGTCGGAGGCGCAAGGCGAACACGATGAAGAGCGCGCCGAGCACGAGCGCGCCGACGAGGTACGTCACCCCCATGTGACCCACCACCGCGAACAGCACCGTGACCGCCACGAGCAGCACGGTGTAGACGAGGATCTGCCGCGCCGTGCGGCGCAGGGTGGCGACGACCGGCAGCATGGGCACGTTGGCGGCCGCGTAGTCCTCCCGGTAACGGATGGCGAGCGCCCAGAAGTGCGGCGGGGTCCAGATCACGATGACGGCGAACAGCACCAGGGGCGCCCACCCCAGCCGATCGGTGACGGCCGACCACCCCACCAGCACGGGCACCGCCCCCGCCGCGCCTCCGATGACGATGTTCTGGGTGGAGGTGCGCTTGAGCCACAGCGTGTAGACGACGATGTAGAAGGCGGTGGCCGCCACCGCCAGCACCGCCGAGAGCAGGTTGACCCCCGCCCACAGCTCGGCGAAGGCGGCCACCTCGAGGACCACGGCGAACACCGTGGCGGCGCGGGGCGTGACCTCGCCCGTGACCAGGGGACGGTGACGGGTCCGGTGCATGACCTTGTCGATGTCCCGGTCGAGCACCATGTTGAGGGCGTTGGCTCCGCCCGCCGCCAGCGACCCGCCCAGGAGCACGAGGCACATCAGCCCCAACGACGGGACCCCGCGTTTCGCCACGAACATCGTGGGCAGCGTGGTGACGAGAAGGAGCTCGATGATGCGGGGCTTCGTCAACGCCAGGTAGATGCGGGCTCGCACCCCCGTCGCGCGTAAGGCGCGAGGGAATGCTGGCGACAGCGAGGACATCGACCGGAGCCTACGGCGGCACACCGCGCCAGACAACGTGACCACGGGCGCGCCACGCCGGGCACGGGCGTGACGAGGGGCGAAAGCCCGGGGGGGCCGCCCCCGGAGGGGGTCGGCGCGCCCCAGTACGATGATCCCCCGGTGCAGCTCCCCGGCGTCACACCTCGGGCCTTCCTGCGCATCACCCAGGTCACGGTGGTGATCGTGGTGCTCAACATCGTCACGGGCGCAGCCGTGCGCCTGAGCGACTCCGGGCTCGGTTGTCCCGACTGGCCGACGTGCTCCCAGCACCGGCTCACGCCCCCGCTGTCGTTGCATCCCGCCATCGAGTTCGGGAACCGCATGGTGGTCGTCGTCCTGTGCATCGCCACGGCCATCGCGCTGGTGGCGGCCCTGATGCGGGTACCCCGGCGTCGGGACCTCGTGTGGCTGTCAGCCGGCCTTCTCGGGGGGGTGCTCGGGGAAGCCGTGCTGGGCGCGGTCGTCGTCTACACCAAGCTCAACCCCTACGCGGTCATGACCCACTTCATGGTCGGGATCGCCCTGCTGACCGACGCCTTCGTGCTGGCCTTGCGGGCGGGCCGCTCCGAGCGTGCTGGTGCCGGTGCTCGCGCCGGCGCGCCGATCTCGAAGGTGGCCCCTCGGGAGCGGCGCATCAGCCAGGTGATGCTGGGCCTGTTGGCCGTGGTGGTGGCGGCGGGCACCGCCACCACCGGAGCCGGTCCTCATGCCGGAGGGCCCGGGGCCAAGCGCCTGCCGATCGCCCTGGAGGAGATGGCCCGGATCCACTCGGGCATCGTGATCTGTCTCGTCGCCCTCACCATCGCGCTCTTGTACCTCCTCGACCACACCTCGGCGCCGTCGTCGGTGCTCGACCGGGCCCGCGTGCTGCTGGGTGCGATGGTCGTCCAGGGCGGCATCGGCTACGTGCAGTACTTCACCCACCTGCCCGCGCTGCTCGTGGGCGTGCACGTCTTCGGGGCCACCGTGGTGTGGATGGCGATGCTGTGGTTCTACGACGGCCTCACCCACCACGACGCCGAGCTGCTACCCGACGGCCATCTGGCGCGCCGCCACGCCGGCGATGCTGCCGTCGTGGATCGGGACGGCGTGGATCGGGCCGGCGTGGATCGGGAGGGCGTGGACGTGGCTCTTTCGGCCGTGCCCCACGCTGAGCCCTTGTCGGGTGGGCCTGGTGGCGTCGCCACCCCGGTCACCCCATGACGGGCCCGGGCACCGAGGTCCAGCCCGTCGAGGTCGACGAGCCCGTGGGCGGGGAGGACGTGCGCCCGGACCGGCCCTGGCTCGTGATCGTGTGGAACGACCCCATCAACCTGATGTCGTATGTCACCTTCGTGTTCCAGAAGCTGTTCGGCTTCAGCCGCGACAAGGCCAACAAGCTCATGCTCGACGTGCACCACAAGGGCCGGGCCGTGGTGAGCTCGGGGCCGCGTGAGCGGGCCGAGCTCGACGTCTTCCGGCTCCACGAGCACGGGCTGTGGGCCACCATGGAGCAGTCGTCGTGAGCAGCCGGCGGCGTTTCGCGCGCGACCGGCACGGCCGCATCCGGCCCGGGCTGGAAAGCCCCGAACGCGACCTGCTGCGGATGCTGCCCCAGCAGGCCCGTGAGCTCGTCGACCACGACGACCCCACGTCCCAACGCCTCTTCCCCGTCGCCTACCCCGACGATGCGGCGGCCCAGTCCGACTACACCCAGATGATGGGGGGCTCGCTGCTCGAACACCACCAGCATGCGCTCGACACCCTGGTGTCGACCATCGACGAGGCCAGCATCGACGCCGACGAGCTCAACGGGTGGCTGGGGGCGGTCGAGGTGCTGCGCCTGCTGCTCGGGACCCAACTCGACGTCGGCGAGGACTTCACCGAGATCGACCCCGGCGACCCGCGCGCCGACCAGTTCACCGTCTACCAGTACCTGAGCATGCTCCAGAACGAGATCGTGGACACCCTCGCCGCCGCCCTGCCCCGGGGAGGGACCGCGACGTGACGCCGCGGCTCCTCACGATCATGGGATCGGGCGAGACGGCCCCGACCATGGTCAAGGTGCACCGGTCGGTGGTCGAGAGACTCGGGCCGGGCACAGCCCCCGGGTTGCTCCTCGACACGCCGTTCGGTTTCCAGACCAACGCGGCGGAGATCGCGTCCCGGGCCGTGACGTACTTCCGCGACAGCGTCGGCTCCACCATCGAGGTGGCCGGGCTACGCCGGAAGGCGGACCTCGAAGGTCCGGCCGGCGACGCCATCGTCGCCAAGCTGGCCGCGGCGCCGTTGGTCTTCGCCGGGCCCGGGAGCCCTACCTACGCGTTGCGACAGTGGCAGGACACCCTCGTCCCCGGTCTGCTGGCCGAAAAGCTCGCGCTCGGAGGTGCGCTCACCTTCGCCTCGGCGGCGGCGCTGACCTTGGGGTGCTCGACGGTGCCGGTGTACGAGGTCTACAAGGTGGGCGAGGACCCTCGCTGGGTGCCCGGGCTCGACCTGCTCACGGCCATCGGGCTACGGGTGGCGCTCATACCGCACTACGACAACACCGAGGGCGGCACCCACGACACGCGGTTCTGCTACCTCGGGGAGCAGCGGCTGGCCAAGCTCGAGCACGAGCTCCCCGAGGGCGCCTTCGTCCTCGGGGTCGACGAGCACAGCGCGCTGTGCATCGACCTCGACGCCCAGCGGGCCGAGGTGGTGGGCCACGGTGGGGTCACCGTGCGGGTGCTGGGCCGATCGATCCGCATCGAGCCCGGCGAGGCCATGGCCTTGGGTCGCATCGTGGAGTTGGCAGCGGAGCTGGCCGCCCAGCCGGCCGCCGGACGGGGGACGGGATCGACAGGTCCCGACGGTCCGGGTGGACCGGGTGCGGCTGCGCCCGTCGATGTCGGTACGCCTTCGGCTCCCGGCGGTGACGGGCCCCCGTTGCTGGGATCGATCCGCCGTCTCGAGGAGACGTTTCGTGGCGCGCGGGGCGCGTCCGACGTCGGGGCCATGGTGGAGACGATCCTGGCGCTCGACGACGAGCTGTGGGCGTGGAGCGCGGACACACTGCAGTCCGATGCCCTCGATCGCGGCCGCGCCAGCCTGCGGGCGATGGTGGCCGAGCTCGGCGAGCTGGCTGCGCTCGGGGCGCGCGACCCTGCCGGGGTGGTGGGGCCCTTCGTCGATCTCGCCCTCTCCCTCCGAGACTCCGCCCGGCGCGAACGCCGCTTCGGTGATGCCGATGCCGTCAGGGACGGGCTCGTCGCTCTCGGCATCGAGATCAACGACACCCCCGACGGTTCGGCCTGGCATCTTCCCGGCAACGGCGCGTCCGCCTGAGCGTCGCGGAGGACCCTGGTAACCTGCCAAAGCCCTGATCGGTCCAGCCCCCATCGTCTAGTGGCCGAGGACGCCGCCCTTTCAAGGCGGTAACACGGGTTCGAATCCCGTTGGGGGTGCAGCGAAGCGGGGGCGACGCTGACCGGGGTCCTGTGGTGCAGCCTGGAGTGCACGCCGGCCTGTCAAGCCGGAGGTCGCGGGTTCAAATCCCGTCAGGACCGCCGCCTGGGACTACCGTCCCCGGCTCTGCGGTCGGGTAGCTCAGTTGGTAGAGCGCGCGCCTGAAAAGCGTGAGGTCACCGGATCGACGCCGGTCCCGACCACGAGATGAGGGCCGGCACGCCCGGCCCGGCGGACATCGCGTCTGGCGGGGGCGCTCGGACGGCGCACCCGCGGACCTCGAGCGGAAGTGGGCACCGGGATGGTCGAGCCAGACCTTGGGGGTGCTTTCGGGCAGTCAGACGCCGACGTCCGTTTCGAATGGGGACCGACCGGGGCCGCGCTGCTGGCGCAGGGTGCCGGGTGCCTGGTGGTTGTCGACGTGCTGTCGTTCACCACAGCGGTGTCGATCTGCGTGAGCCGGGGCATGACGGTGTTCCCCCACCGCTGGGACCTCGCCGGTGCCGAGGCCTTGGCGCGGTCCCATGACGCCGAGCTCGCCGTGCGCCGGAGGGAGGTGTCGGTCGACCATCCCTGGTCGCTGTCGCCCGCCGTCCTGAGCACCGCGCCGCTCACACCCCGTTTGGTGCTCCCGTCGCCCAATGGCTCGACCATCTCCGCCGCCGCGGCCGAGGCGGGCACCGTCGTGGTGGCCGCGTGCCTGCGCAACGCCACGGCCGTGGGCCGATGGTTGGTCGCCCATGGCTATGGCACCTCGGGCCATCCGGTGCTGATCGTCGCCTCGGGGGAGCGATGGCCCGACGGCTCTCTGCGCCCCGCCCTCGAGGACGCACTCGGTGCCGGAGCGGTGCTCCACCACCTGAGGACGGCGGGCTGCTCCTTGTCGGCCGAGGCGGCCGCCACCGCGGTGATGTTCGAGGCGACCAACGACGTCGAAGCCGCCCTCCGGTCGTGCGGTTCCGCGTACCAGATGGTCAACGCCGGCTATGGCGGCGACGTCGACGTGGCGGCGCAGCTCGACTCCGACCGATCGGTCCCCGTTCTGCGCGACGGAGCGTTCTCGTCCTCAGCCGTCTTGAGCTCTTAGCCAGCGCTCCGCGCTCATAGGCCAGTGCTCCTGGGCTCATAGGGCTGCTCATTGGCTCGGATCGTGGGGATGGGGCGGATCACCGATGGAGCGCCGGCCGCCGCTGGACCCGGTCCGGTTGAAAGTCCAGCCCAGGCCCTGTATCGTGCCGCCACCGCGCCAACCCCCCTTTGTGGGTTCGCCGGGGGGGTGGGGACGATGGGGCGACGACAGCTTCGACCTCGGGGCGGAGTTGGCGCGTCGCCAACGAGCCGGCTCCACCGGTGTCGACTCATTGGCCAAGTGATTGCGGCCACGGTGATCGCCGTCGGGGCCGGCATGCTCGCCACCACGCGGGCCGGAGCCGCAGCAACGGGATGGCAGGTCAGCGCGTCCTACACGGCCCCGGTGGGAGCACTCGGAGGAGTGTCGTGCCCGACTGCGACGGCCTGCGTCGCCGTCGGTGCCAACGACGAGAACGCAGGCGCCCAGATCGTGAGCAGCGGCGACGGGGGCGCCACGTGGACCAGCCAGAGCCCCCCGGCCACGGCGGGGCCGCTCGCATCGGTCAGCTGCCCCACCACCACCTTGTGCGTGGCCGTGGGCTCCGACCCGACCGTCGCGGCGGCGGGCATCGACACCTCCGCCGACGGCGGGACCACCTGGCTGAACCAGACCGCCCCGGCCGGTGCCGGGCCTCTGTCGGGCGTGAGCTGTCCCACCGCCACGACGTGCGTCGCGGTGGGGATCGATCAGCAGTTCATGAACGGCGTCGTCCTCACCAGTAGCGACGGGGGGACCACCTGGGTGAACCAGACCGTGCCCAACGACGTCGGAGGCATCGAGGCGGTCTCGTGCTCGAGCGCCGCATCGTGTGTAGCGGTGGCGACCGACGTCGAGGACGAAACGGCCATGATCATCTCCACCGCCAACGGCGGGGTCACATGGACGAGCCGCAAAACCCCGAACAGCGCCGGGGCCCTGTCGGGGGTGTCGTGCCCGACGTCGACGTTCTGCGTGGCGGTGGGGATCAACACCGACGACAGCGCGGCGGAGATCGTCTCGTCGGCCAACGGAGGCACCACCTGGAAGGCCGACACCGCGCCGGCGTCCGCCGACGAGCTCTACGGCGTCAGCTGTGCGACCGCCACCACCTGCACCGCGACCGGAACCGGGGGCACCAGCGGCCTCGTGATCGGCACCACCAACGGCACCGCCTGGACGGCCGAGACGGTGCCGTCCAACAGCGGTGAGCTCGTCGGCGTCGACTGTTCGGCGGCGAAGGCGTGCGTCACGACGGGAGCCGACCTCTTCGGGCTGGGCATCGTGCTCGCCACCTCCGACGGGGGTTCGGCGTGGACGGCGGGGAGCCTGCCGGCGGGGACGGGGCTGTTCACCGACATCAGCTGCCCGACGCCCTCCAACTGCTTCGCCTTGGGCATCGACTCCAGCGGCCCGATCGTCGAAGCGAGCGCCGACGGAGGCGCCACCTGGACGGCGAAGGCGCTGCCCTCGGGTCTGACGCTCCTCGAAGCGTTGGATTGCACCTCGGCGACGGACTGCTTCGCGGTCGGGTTGACCGTCAACGCCGCGCAGACCGAGCTCGAGGGGGAGATCCTCGCCACCACCGACGGGGGGACCACGTGGGCGGCCCAGACCGTCCCCGCCGGGACAGGGCCCATCTTCAACATCGACTGCTCCTCCACGACGTCGTGCGTGGCCGTGGGCGGGAGCTCCGACCTCTCCTCCGGAGTCGCCATCAGCACCAGCGACGGGGGTGGCACCTGGGTCTCCGACGCACTCCCGTCGAACACCGGACTGCTCACGTCGGTGTCGTGTCCCACCACCGGTGCATGCGTGGCGGTGGGCATCAGCAACGCCCTGACATCGCTGTCCGAGTCCGCCGAGATCCTCACCACCGGCGACGGCGGCACGACGTGGGTCTCCCAGGTCGTACCGGCGACGGCGTCCGAGCTCGACGCCGTGACCTGCCAGTCCGCGACCTCGTGCCTGGCCGTCGGGGTCGACGACTCCAGCCCGCTCGTCATCGGGGCCGTCGCCCTCACCACCACCGACGGGGGCGCCACCTGGCAATCGGTCGATCTTCCCTCGAGCGCCGGGCCCCTCGACAGCGTCACCTGCGTCCCGACCACCACGACCTGTTTCGCGGCAGGCCAGCCGCCCGTCTCGTTGCCCCAGGGAGGCACGGGAGTCCTCACCACCGGGTTCGCCGCTTCCGAGAGCGCGTTCCTCGGGCACGCCCTGGCGGCTGGGCCGGCACTGCGCGGCGCCGCCGCTCTGCGCTCCGGCGCCATCCAAGTCCGGGGCAGCTCCAGGCTGGCCGCCGAGCTCGGGGCGGGGGCCGGAGCGGGAGCGGACACCGGGGCGAGCGTGACCGGCGGGGCCCTGCGTGACGCGGCGACCGCTGTGCTCACCACGGGCGGGGGCGAGATCTTCGGTTCCGGAGACGGGGGCGCGACCTGGACGCCCCAGGTGGTGCCCTCGGTGACCGGTTCGGTGTCGCACATGGCGTGCCCGTCGACGACGGCCTGTTTCGCGGCGGGGGCAGATGATGCGGGCGCCGGCCTGATCCTGTCCCTGTCGGACCCGGTGGCGACCACCACCACGACCACGTCGTCCCCGACCTCCACGTCGACGACGGTCGGGCCTATCACCACCACGACCGCCACGGTGGCGCCCACGACCACCACCACTGCCACGGTGGCGCCCACGACCACGACAACAATTGCGTCCACAACCACGACTACAGCACCGCCGGCGACGACAACGACGACGACGAACGCGCCCGGGACGACGACCACCACGAGCCGGCCCACCACCACGACGACGAGCGCGGAGGTGGCCACGGGTGCGGGGTCGGGCGGCACATCCGGTTCGGGGGGATCATCGACGCCTACCGTCTCGAGCGGCGCACTGGCCTTCACAGGCCCTGGGAAAGGCCTTGCGGGGACGGCTCAGCTCGGGGCGCTCCTCGTGGTTCTCGGTGTGGTGCTCCTGGTGCTCGTGAGCACGCCTCGGCGTTTCCTCACCGCTCTGGTCCGGGCCGGGGCCGGGTGGCGACTGCAACGCGCCGACGACGATGAGTCGATGCAATTGGTGCACGCGTCATCGCGAGCACGCCACATTGGCACTCGTCTTCCGGTGTTCGGCGCCGCAGTAGTGAAGCATGCGACACGCACGGGCCGATGGATGTTGGGGCGCTGAGTCGAAAAAACTCAAAAAAACCGGGCTTCGCTTGGCGCGTTGCCCCGCGCGTAGACCACAATAGGCCCCCATGAACAAACGAGAGCTTGCCAAAGCGGTGGCCGTACACGCGGATGTGGACCTCAAGACGGTATCCACAGTCCTCGAGGGCTTCACCGAAGTTGTGACCTCGGTCGTGTCTCAGGGGGAGCCGGTGGCAATCACCGGATTCGCCAAGTTCGTCAAGGTCAATCGCCCCGCCCGAATGGGCCGCAACCCAGCCACAGGGGAAGCGATCCGCATCAAGGCGTCCAAGAAGGCACGCATCACTCCGGTGAAGGCGTTCAAGGACGCGGTGATGGCCCCGGCGACCGCACCACGACTGAAGCGTGGTTCGTTCCCCACCAATGACGACGCCGTGCGCGCCGCGGGCAAGACCGTTGCCGCCGCGACACCGCGTGCCAAGAAGGCGGCCCCGGCGCGCAAGACCGCCAAGAAGCGGGCCCCGGCCAAGAAGGCCGTCACGCGTCGCGCCCCTGCGAGGAAGGCTCCGGCTCGTCGTACCACCGCCAAGAAGGCGCCGGTCCGTCGCACCGCCAAGAAGACCACCGCCCGCAGGCGGTAGCGACACACGAGCTCCGTCGAGGGCTCGTCAAACGGCCATGAGAATCGAAGGCGCGCACATCCTCGTGACGGGGGCGTCGTCGGGGATCGGCCAAGCTCTGGCTCCCATGCTGGCGGCGCGCGGCGCGACCGTCGGGATCGCGGCACGCCGGGCGGAACGTCTGGAAGAGACGCTCGCCCTGTGTCGTGAGCACGCGCCCGGGTCGCGTCTGTGGGTCGTCGACCTGTCGGACGTCGACGCCGCGGTGCAGCTCGTGCACGATGCCTGGGAGGCCTTCGGCGGGCTCGACTGCCTGGTGAACAACGCCGCCCTCGGAAAGCGCAAGATCGTGACGGACCACACCGCCGAGGACCTCGAGGTGGTGATGCGCACGAACTTCATGTCGCCGATCCGCATGAACCTGGCGGTCCTGCCGTTGATGCTCGAGCGCGGCTCGGGGACGATCGTGAACGTCGCCAGCGGCGGCGGGCGGTTCGGGATCGTCCATGAGTCGGCCTACTGCGCGGCGAAGTTCGCGATGACGGGGTGGAGCGAGGTGGCGGCCATGGACCTCGCAGACACACCCATCGAGGTGAAGCTGATCCAGCCCGGCGCCATCGCCACAGAGATCTGGGTCCCGCAGCCCGGTGAGCTCCCCGGCCTGCCCGGCGCCGAGTTCGCCACCGCGCAGGAGTGCGCGGCGGGCATCGTCGACGCGCTCGAGACCGACGGTGTCGAGTTCTTCGTCCCCGCCGACCTCAAGGCGCACGTGGACCTGAAGAACGGCGATCTCCAGGGCTGGATCGACCTCATGGTGAGCCTCGGTCACGCCAAGGAGACGACGGCTCCCTGAACCGCGGCCGGAAAACGGACTTCGTCTCGTCGAGCGCCTACGCGACGCGGCCGAACCGCCGACCCGACACGAACGAGGGCAGGATCGAGATGACGTGCGCATCGACGCCGGGCTCCCACAGGTTGGGGGCCTGATCGAGCGCCAACGCGATGGCCTCGTCGTCTCGGAGCTCGCGGGCCACCCCTACCACGAGCACACTCCATCCCGCTGTCCACGACGGGTCCACGTCGTCGACCTCAAAGGCGACCACCGTGTTCGCCGACGCGGTGTACAGGTCGGTGCCATCACCGGTGCAGAAGACGATCTGCCCCTCGATCAGGCGGTAGTGCACGGGGAAGATGGCGGGCACGGCCCCGATCGTGACGGCGATGCGGCCCAGTCGTGACCCGGCCAGGAGCCGGAGGCACTGTTCCGCGACGACGACTTCGAGCCCCTCCGCGTCGATCAACACAGGAGCCAATTTGGCCCCACGCGCCCTTCGCCGCCTAGAGGCGAACGGCCCTGGTCACGTGCCGTTCGGACGTGCTCGGCGTCCGGTGGCCATCGCGGCGGGCCGGTAGCTTCGGTCCGTGGAGCGATGGCACCGGGAGCTTCGACGGGAGGCAGTGTGACCGAGCAGGTCGAGCAGGTCGACGTGGTGGTACTCGGGTTGGGCCCCGGCGGCGAGGACGTCGCCGGCCGCCTGGCCGAGGCGGGGCTCGACGTGGTGGGGATCGAGGGCAAGCTCCTGGGCGGGGAGTGCCCGTACTGGGGCTGTGTCCCTTCGAAGATGATGATCCGGGCCGGCAACCTGCTGGCCGAGGCGCGTCGTGTCCCGGGGATGGCCGGGTCGTCGACGGTCACCCCCGATTGGGCGCCGGTCGCCCGGCGCATCCGCGAGGAGGCCACCGACAACTGGGACGACAAGGTGGCCGTCGACCGGTTCGTGGGCAAGGGCGGGCGGTTCGTGCGCGGCTGGGGGCATCTCGACGGGCCAAGCCGCGTCGTGGTGGGCGAGGTCGCCTACGAGGCGCGCCGCGCTGTCGTCGTGGCCACGGGCGCCAAGCCGTGGGCACCACCGATCCCGGGACTGGACGAGCTCGAGGACAGGTACTGGACCAACCGCCAAGCCATCGAGACCGAGAGCGTCCCCGCGTCGCTGGTGGTGCTCGGGGGCGGGGCCATCGGTGTCGAGCTCGGACAGGTGTTCGCCCGCTTCGGCACCGACGTGTCGATCGTCGAGGCCGCTCCCCGGCTCCTGGCGCTCGAGGAGCCCGAGTCGAGCGCGCTGGCCGCCGAGGTGCTCGGGCGCGACGGCGTGCACGTCCACACGTCGGCGCGCATCACTGCGGTGCACGCCGACGACGGTGGGTTCGTGATCGAGCTCGACGGGGCCGCGCCGGTCACGGGCGAGCGGCTCCTCGTCGCCACGGGCCGGCACCCCGACCTCGCCGCCATCAACGTCACCAGCCTCGGTCTCGACGACACGGCGAAGGGCCTACCGGTCGACGACCATCTGCGCGTCACCGACGGCGTGTGGGGGATCGGCGACGTCACCGGGGTGGGCGCGTTCACCCACGTCTCGATGTACCAGGCCAACATCTGCGTCGAGGACATCCTCGGCCACGATCCCGCTCCCGCCGACTACCGGGCCCTGCCCCGCGTGACCTTCACCGATCCCGAGATCGGCTCGGTGGGCCTGAGTGAGGCCGCGGCGCGCGACAACGGCCTGGACGTGCGCGTGGGGCAGTACCCCATCCCGAAGTCCACCCGGGGATGGATCCACAAGGCGGGAAACGAGGGGTTCATCAAGCTCGTGGAGGACACCGGCCGCGGCGTGCTCGTGGGCGCGACCTCGGCGGGCCCCACGGGCGGTGAAGTGCTGGGGATGCTGACGCTCGCCATCCACGCCGAGGTTCCGGTGCAACAGCTCCGGCGCATGATCTACGCCTACCCGACGTTTCACCGGGCGGTGGAGGCCGCTCTCACGGATCTCGTGTCGTGATGGCATGGGCACCTCGTGTGCCTCGGCCACTGCGGATGATCCCCGCGTCGCGCTCGTTCCGCACACCGCGTTCTTCCCGCACACGGCTGTCATCTGGTGTACCGCTGTCTTGTGCTGTACCGCTCCCTTGTGGCGCGCCGGGATCCCGCTTCTCCCGACGCGACGGATGCCGGCCTCGCGCGCTCCGGACGCGATGCCAGCGCAGCGACCGCAGGTCGATGAAGCGGTCGACGGCCACGGCGGCCAGGATCACGAGAACGACGTCGAGCGGGGTGCGGTAGCGGGTCTGTCCGAAGATCACGGCGCTCATCACCAGGACCTCGCCCAGGATCACGGCGAAAGGCACAAGGGGCAGCCGCCGGCCCCGCAGGACAACCGCGCCGGCCACGCCCAGCAGGGCGAGCACGTAGTAGCAGCCCAGGCCGATGGTGGCGGGCAGCTGGGGTCGGCCCAGGATCAACCACTCGAGGTCGATCTCCTGGCCGGGCCGGAACACCCCCAGCGCCCGGCCCACCCGGGCCGCCACCACCACAGGGACGCGTCCGGCGTGGTGCTCCACGTACCGCAGGGCGTCGCGGCGCAGATCATCGTCGCGCACCGACGCGTCCTTGGCCTTGGGGGTGAGGATGTCGACCTCGCACTGCTCGTCCCAGTACCCGAGGAGCTTCCCGCTGTAGGTCTGGGCGCAGTTGGCCGAGGCGAGGGTCACACCCAGCTGGTCCGACAACAGTTCCGGATGGCTGAAGCGCGGCACGGTGTAGGCCCACCACGGCGCGAACATGCACAGCGCCCCGACCAGTGCGACCCCGCACATGGCCAGGCGCCGGCGCCGCGAGCGCGCCCGGCACACCAGCCCGGCGGGAAGGGCCAGGAACACGACCAGGAGCACGAGCTCGGACCGGGTCAGCGCGCACAATCCGCACAGCGCGCCGAGCAGCGCCGCCCTCGGGAGCGAGGGCCGGTGCCAGAGCCGGTAGAAGGCCCACACCACGAGGACGACGAGCGGGACCACCAAGGTCTCGGCCAGGAGCGACCCGTCGTCGATGAGGAAGACGGGGTACACGGCGGTGATGCCCGCCGCGATGAGCCCGGCGCGCGGCCCGGCGACCTCGCGCGCCGCCCCGGCCACGAGCGCCACCGACGCCGAGCCGATCACGCAGCCGTAGAGCAGCTGCCCGAAGAACGTCTTGATCCCGATCACCGCCGCCAGGGCGAGGACCAGGGTCCACAGCGGGGGGTGGGTGGCGCCCGGGACCACCTTTTGGGCCCAGAACAGCGAGTAGGGGTCGACGAACCCCTTTCCCGTGGCCAGCAGGTCGGCCTGGTAGTGGAAGTAGAAGGCGTCCCCGCTGGGCGTGATGTGGCGCCGGTAGGCGAAGACATATCCGACCCGCACGGCGAGGCCGACGACGACCAACAGGACGAGTCGGAGACGCCACGTCACCGTGGGTCCATTCGCCGCGTCACCGTCCGCCCATTATGTGTCCCTTCGGACCGCGCTTCGGCGTTCCCGCCGACGTGAATCAGGGCCCGTCGTAGTCGAAACCGAGCTCGGGCGCGCCGAGCAAGGCCCGGAACGTGACGCCTTCGGAACCCAGGATGCCTTCTGCGGTGCCGCCGCGGTCGACGACGGCCAGCGCCAGCACTACCTCCGCGCCGGCGGCGCGCACGACGTGCACCGCTTCGAGCAGCGACGTGCCCCGGGAGACGGTGTCTTCGGTCACGACCACCTTGTCCCCCGCGTCGAGCGCACCGGCCACGCGCCCGCCGGCGCCGTGGTCCTTGGTCTCCTTGCGGACACTGAACGCCTTCAGGGCGCGGCCCCGGGTGGCGGCCACACCGGCCGCCACGAAGGCGACGGGGTCGGCCCCCATGGTGAGGCCGCCGATGGCGGTGGCGTCACCGGGTATGGCGTCGAGCACGGCGTCGGCCACGAGCAGCATGCCGTCGGGACGGCACACGGTCTGCTTCGAGTCGATGAACCATTTCGACTTGCGCCCGGACTTCAGCACGAAGTCACCGGTCTTCACCGAGTGATCGAGAATGTGCTGACGCAGTGCCTCGAGCGTCACGTGTTCCCTCCCCCGCGCGCCATGTGCCTCGTGAACGTCACGACCGCGATGCGCGCCCGGTCATCCGCACGCGTCCGCTGCCTTCGACGACATCGCCGATCAACGCAGCGCTACACCCCGCCCCACCGAGCGCATCGACGACGCCGTCCGCACCGGCGGCATCGACCACGAGCACCATGCCGATGCCGAGGTTGAACACACGCGCCATCTCCTGCTCGTCGACGTCGCCGAGGCGGCGGATCTCGGCGAACACCTCGGGCTCTTGCCACGACCCACGGTCGACCACCGCGTCGGCACCGGGGGGGAGCACGCGCTCGAGGTTCCCGGGCATCCCGCCGCCCGTGACGTGGGCGATGGCGTGCACCGCGGCGTCCGAGGCTCCGGACGCCGCGAGGACGGCTCGCACGGCCGGCGCGTACACCACTGACGGCCGCATGAGCTCGTCGGCGACGCTGTGATCGGCACCGTCCCAGGCGGGGTCGTCGAGACCGAGCCCGGCCCGTTCGAGCAGGACGTGGCGGGCCAACGTGTAGCCGTTGCACCGCAGGCCCGGGGACAACAGCCCCACCAGGGCGTCACCGACGTCGACGCGCTCCGCACCCAACATGGCGTCGCGCTCGACCACGCCCACGGTGAAACCGGCGAGGTCGAATTCGCCGGGGGGGAGGGAATGAGGATGCTCCGCCATCTCGCCGCCGAGCAGGGCACAGCCCGCCTCCCGGCACCCGGCCGCCACGCCGGCCACGAGCTGTTCCATCTGATCGGGGTCGATCTTGCCCGTCGTGATGTAGTCGAGAAGGAACAGCGGCTCCGCCCCGACGCACACGATGTCGTCGACACACATGGCCACGAGGTCGATCCCGATGGTGTCGTAGCGACCGGCCGCCGCGGCCACGTACGACTTGGTCCCCACCCCGTCGGTGGAGGACACGAGAACGGGTTGGCGGTAGCGGGCGGGGTCGAAGGCGAAGCTCCCCCCGAACCCGCCGATGGCACCGAGCACCTCGGGACGCGCCGTGGACGCCACGAGATCACGGATGCGCGCCACGGCCGAATCGCCGGCCGCGATGTCGACCCCGGCGCCTGCGTAGGTGGCGCCGTCACGGTCCGGGCTCACCGGGCCCACCTCAGGCGGAGGCAGGTGCGGGCTCGCCACGCCCGGTTCCCGCCGCGGCGAGGCGCACCGGGACCGGCACCGGGTACTCCCCGGTGAGACACGCCGTGCAGAACCCGGCCCCGGGGGCGTCGATGGCGGTCACGAGGTTGTCGAGCGACAGGTACTCGAGCGAGTCGACGTTCAGGAACTCGGCGATCTCGGGCACGGTGTGCTGGGCCGCGGCGAGCTGGTCCCGGTCGGGGATGTCGATGCCGTAGAAGCACGGCCAAGCGAGCGGCGGCGACGAGATGCGCAGGTGCACCTCGAGCGCACCCGACTCGCGCAGCATGCGCACCACGGCCCGCTGGGTCGTGCCGCGCACGATGGAGTCGTCTACCACGATGATCCGCCTGCCCACGATGTTCTCGCGCAGCGGGTTGAGCTTGCGGCGCACTCCGGCGTCGCGGGCGTCTTGTCCCGGGGTGATGAACGTTCGGCCGATGTAGCGGTTCTTCACCAGAGCCTGGCCATGCGGTATCCCGCTGGCGCGCGCGTAGCCTTCGGCGGCGGGAACGCCCGACTCGGGCACACCCATGACGAGGTCGGCCTCGACGGGTGCCTGTGACGCCAGCAACTCCCCCATCCGCCGCCGGGCGCTGTGCACCTCACGGCCGTACAGGCGGCTGTCGGGCCGGGCGAAGTACACGAACTCGAAGATGCACAGGTGCGGGTCGATCCGCTCGGCCGCGAACAGCTGCTCTGAGCGCACGCCCTTGGAGTCGACCACGACCATCTCTCCGGGCTCGATCTCGCGCACGAAGGTCGCTCCCACGATGTCGAGCGCGGGGGTCTCGGACCCGAGCACCCAGCCCTCGGGTGCCTCCGCAGGCCCGAGCCGGCCCAGGCACAGCGGCCGCAGCCCGGCGGGATCACGCACCCCCACCAGGTGGGTGGCGTCCACGAGCACGAAGGAGAAGGCCCCCTCCAGCATGGGGAGGACGTGGCGCAGTGCGTCTTCCAGGGCGTCATCAGGGGCGTCGAGCCCGGCACCGATGCCGGCGGCGACATCGAGGCCCCCCTCGCCTTCGCTGTTTTCCGTGTCGGCGGTGGCTTCCCACGGGGTCGGGGCCGGGAACCGCAGGGACAGGAGCTCGGCCACGAGATCGCTGTCGGACGCGACCACCCCGGGCAGCATGCCGGCCTGTTCGGCCAGTGTGGCGGTATTGGTCAGGTTGCCGTTGTGGCCGAGCGCGAAGCCGGCCCGCCCCACGGCACGGAACACGGGTTGGGCGTTGCGCCATTCCGAGGCACCGGTGGTCGAGTAGCGGGTGTGGCCGATGGCGAGGGCTCCGGGGAGGCACGAGATGGTGCGCTCGTCGAAGACGGTGGTCACCAGGCCCATGTCGCGCACGACCGTGATGGTCTCGCCGTCGCTGACCGCCATGCCGGCAGACTCCTGGCCCCGGTGCTGCAGCGCGAACATGCCGTCGAAGGTCAGTTGCGCGACGGCCTTGCCCGGTGCGTACACACCGAAGACACCGCAGGCTTCTTTCACTGGGCCCTCATCGCGTTGCCCTCACTGCGCCGGACGTTCACGGGGGTCCCGTTCCCCCGGCGCATCCTCTCGCCCCGCACTGACGAGCCTACCTTCCCACATCGACGCGACAGGTCCCTGCATCGTGCCTGAACCGCAGATTTGCCCACGTGAGGCTGTCGCGATCGGGTCGGACCGAGGCCGGGGAGAGCTCGGGCCCCCGGGTAGCCTCCGGAGGTGATCGACCTCCACACACACTCCCGGGTGTCCGACGGTTCGGAGACCCCCGGACGTGTCGTCGAGCTGGCCGCGGAGGCGGGCTGCTCGGCGATGGCGCTCACCGATCACGACAGCCTGGCCGGCCTGGACGAGGCCGGTCGGGTGGCGGTCGGGCTCGGCGTCCGGCTGGTGCCGGGCTGCGAGGTGTCGTGCCGTAAGCCGGCGGCGCCAGCGGGAGCTCCGCCGATCAACGGCTCGGTCCACGTGCTCGTGTACTTCGTCGAGCCCGGAGAAGGGCCGCTGCAGAACGAGCTCGTCAAGCTCCGGGGGGATCGGGCGGTGCGCAACAAAGAGCTCGCCGCCCGTCTCGAGGAGCTGGGGACGGGAGTGACCTATGAGGACGTCCTGGCCGAGGCGGGTGACGAGGGGGGGATGGGCCGGCCCCACTTCGCCCGGGCCCTCGTGAAGGCGGGCGCCGTCGACGACATCGACGACGCCTTCGACCGCTACCTGGCCGACGGTCGTCCCGGCTATGTCCCGAAGGCCCGCCTCGACCCTCCCGACGTGGCGCGCCTGGCGCACGAGTCGGGGGGCGTGGCCGTCCTCGCCCACCCCCTGTCGACCGGGCTCAACCCCCAGCACCTCGAGCGCATGGTGGCGGAGCTCGCCGACGGAGGTCTCGACGGGATCGAGGCGGTCTACTCCTCCTATACACCCGACCAGCGCTCGGTCCTCCGTGGGATCGCAAGACGCACACGGCTCGCCGCGACGGGTGGTTCGGACTTCCACGGCTCGTTCAAACCAGGCCTGTTCGTGGGGACCGGTCGCGGCGATCTGAATGTGCCCGACGATCTCCTGCACGCGTTGGAGGCGCGTCGAGGCTAAGTCCTTGGGACGCATTTCTGGCTATCAGGAGACTGGACGCTGGCATGAATCACCGACCTCTCCTTCGGACCGGAATCGGGTCCTGGCATTTCGGAGGAGGCCCAGAATTAGCCTCGCCCCATCGCCGACCAACAGGCCGGGTGGGGCGGGCTCACTACCATTCTGCATCACGCCAGCCGGACACGTATCCAAGCCAGATGGGCTCGATTGATGACCACTCCCCCGACCGAATACGTCGTGATTCGCAGGCGATACAAGCACGCCCCTCACGATGCCGTGATGTACGACGCCATTGTCAATGAGCGCCAACAGTGGCTCGTTCTGAGTCCAGGAGAACTGGCTCCTGAAGTCGCAGATGCCCACCGTCCCGACTTGGTAGTCCTGCGGCCGTGGCTGGACCCCCGAATCACTGCAGTCGAGGTCCGACTCGAAAACATCGGGCGGGGCGGTGGTTCATGGGTCAACGCCTTCGCCTACGCAATCCAGGAAGAGCTTCCTCCCGAGGAGCGCAGGCCAATTCGGCACCGCCTCGGCGAAGTCTTCGGCGCCGAGCTGCGGACCTGGGTCGACTACATGTGATGGCGCTCTAGAGACATTTGCGAACGCTGGCATGCGCAGGCGTTTGTCCTGTCAGGTTAAGCCCCGAGGGGCTGTAGTCGATGCTCTTGAGTGTGAGACAGCCGGGTCGTTCGCTGTGGCGGACACCGCCCCTACACCTAGCGTCGTTGTTTTTGATGCTCTGTTCAGGTCTTCTTTTCGTCGTCTTTCCATTCCTCCTTTGGGCGTATTTCACCGACAGGGGGTTGGCCCACGACCCGGTCCTCCTGAATCCCGTTCTGAATCCCGCCGCTATGGCCCGATCCGCTCTACTCGGGGCCACCGTCTGCGCCGTTAGTGGAGTCGTTCTCGGGCTCGGGGCCTGGCGCCTGTGGAGGGTTGGTAGTCGGCGATCCGCCCTTAGCCAGACACAAGAGTTGGATTCGGCCTCGACCGGCGCCCTCTAGAGACATTTACGAACGCTGGCGTGAGCGGGCGGTCTTTCCTTTCAGCGAGAATGTCCCTTCCCGGAAACAGGAATCGTGAGCGGTCTCGTAACCCGTTCCCACAATCACCTGCCTAACTTGGCCATGGATCGTCGAGGACCCCCAACTTCATGAACGGGCGAGTTGTCGGCTCCGATCCATTCCCTGACGACCTTGGCGCCTGGCATGACGATCGCCTCCTCGGTCATCGATTCCCTCAGCCTTACGACGAGGGACGCACGACCGGCTTGTAGCCACGCTCCTTCAGGAACCCGGCGTCCCCGCAGTAGAACCCGGTGGGCGGGGTCGGGGCCACCCGTTTGATCACACCGTGCTGGACCTGGGCCAGGAGAAAGCAGCCCGAAGGCACGCCGGCGGCGGGGTCGCTCGGTGGGATCAGTCCCCCAGCGTTGAACAGAGTCACCTTGTTCAACGCCCGGACGAGGCCGGCCCGGGTGGGAGGACTGCCTGCCTGAACGAGTGCCTGGACGAAGAGCTCGGCCGAGGTCCAGCCGAAGACCGACTCGATCTCGAAGTTGGGGTCGGAGGAGACCTTCTTCATCCACTTGTCGAATAGCGCCACGGCGGGAACCGTCTTCGCATCCTGCCCGAGGTAGAGGGCATCGCCCTGCTCGATGTATATGTTGTTGGCGGAGCTTCCCGCCAACTTCAGGAATTGGGCCGAGTACGCGGCGGCCTCAATGTTGATCGCCTTGAAATTCTGCTGCTGGAACTGCTTGGCCAGCGTGGCCGCGTAGTTGTCGGGCAGCTCGGTCGAGAAGAACACCCTTACGCCCTTGCTCTTCATGGAGATGATGTCGGGGAGGAAGTTGGTGTCGAAGGGTCCCACGCCGTGGTCGTAGACGATCTTCCAGCCCGCCGCTTTCATGCCCGATTCCGCCGCGTCTTCGTTCGCCTTGGTAGAAGCGGTGGCGTTCTCCCAGATGATGCCGACCTTCTTCACGGCCTGCGGGTTCTTGCTAGCGAAGTACTTGAAGAAGTTCAGTGGGTAATCGCCGATCGGGTTGGGAACCGGGCTGTAGATGTTGGGGTCGGTGACCAGCCCCGGGTTGAGCGAGAGCGCCACGTCGGGCATGTGGGCCAGATCGATGATGGGCTGCTCAGCTTGGTCCAGCAAGGAGAACCCACCCACCAGGGCGAAATCACTCTTGATCTGAGCCGCCGTCGCCGTCGCCACCGGGCCGCCCTGGAAGGTGCTGTCCTGGGCGTCAAGGTGGATCTTCCTGCCGTTCACACCGCCCGTCGAGTTGATGTAGGCGAAATACGCCTCGGTCCCGTCCTCGGCCCCCTTGAACAGCCCCGGAATTGGCGATGACAGATCGTCGACCTGGCCCACGGTGATCGAGTTGGCCGTGACCCCCGGCGAGGGTCCGGTGCCGCCCGAACCGCTCGGGGACGACGTGGTAGAAGCCGCCGGGGCGTTGCCCGAGGACGTGGGTGCCGAGCTCGACTTGGAGGAACAGGAGGCCAGCGCCACCGTGAACACGCACAGGCCGGCCAGGAGTGCATCCCGTGGCCTGACCCTCCCGACCAGTCCATGTGCCGCGCGCGAACGGGTAGGCCGTCGGCTCACGTCCACTCCACCCCCCTCAGGGTTCCCATCCTCAGGCGATCCAGCCCCTCCTTGGGAAGTTCCAGCTTGCCATGTGCGCCTGTTCTTGTTCGATCCCACCACGGACCGACGAGAATCCATGGTGCAGAGACAGTGACAAACGCTGGCGCGAGCCCCTGACGGGGAGCACCACACATCGGATGATCCAAAGTCGAGTTCGGTGCTTCTCCAAGGGGTCCGAATCGGATCCGGAGGCGTTACAAGTTCGAGTTGTCGACGATCTGAGCGATTTCGACGAAATCGATGCTAGGGCTGACGCCGTAGAGGCCGGTCACTCGTTCACGCAGCTCTTCCGAGAAGAACGCGTCGGCAGCATCTCTGGACTCCCAGACGTAGAAGTTCGTCGCACGCTTCTGCTTCTCGTCGAAGGTGAAGAATTTAAAACGCAGGCCAGGCATTCCCTCGAACATGGCTCGAGCCTTATCGGCCACATTGACGACCCGATCGCGATCAAGGTCACCGTCGAAGTCGAACGTCACGTTTACTCCGATCACAACCGCTCCCTTCGTTCCCGGGCGTGACCATTCCAACCGGCCACCCCGGCCAGCCTCGCCCCCGTCAGAAGCAGGGTCTACCAGCTATCGAGCAACGTTGCTCATGGGATCTCTGGTGTTCGTGCGAGTCGACACAATCGGCTGTAGGGGCCCTGGGTGATCGTTCGTCATTCGCCTTGGAGGTCTCGTCGCCAGAAGGCGAACCCTCCAAGGGTCGCACTTGCGACGCCGACTCCGACCAAGACGCCGTTCGCCTCCCACTGCGGCGAAACGGCGGGAGCCGACGCCATCTGATGGAAGACCGAGGTGTCGAGGATCCAGTGACTCGTGGCGCCGATGCCACCGACGATGACGATGAGGAGCGACCACCCCAGCAGCGCATAGACAACGATCGACGTGATCCGAGGCCGGATCCCGAACGCGAGTACGCCGATACCTAGGATCGTGATCGCCGGTGGGACAAGATTCAGACCGGCGTCCAGCAGTGTCGTGAACCTCACTCCGGCGTGCTGGCTGGCGGCCCCGAGCCAGGCGAAGACTCCCGCGGTCACTCCACTCGCCAGGAGGACGACAACGGCAACCAGGAGCCTTCCGGCGAGCCACGAGGAGCGCGCGACCGGGCGTACCAAGAAGTGGTCGAGTCGCCCTTCCGACTCTTCGCCACGAGCCGCTGTGAGCTGACCGGCGGCCACGAAGCCAACCAAGACGGCCAGAATGAGGAAGCAGACGCCGAGCACGGCATCGGCACCCGTTCCCGGTGCGCCGAGTTTCGAGAACACCTGTTGGACCGACGACCCGGAGATCGTCGCACCCGCCGACTTCGCGATAAGCCCGTACAGCAATCCCGAGATGGCAATCGCCACCCACCAACCAACGACCGTGGGTCGCACCATCCGGATCGCGAGTCCCGTCGGGCCGAAGAGAAGACGCAGGTATGGCTTCCGGCGAGCGCGGTCTGGCACGACGCTTGCACCGACGTCGCGGAAACCGGCCAGGTGCGCTGCGGTGATGGCGAGCACCGCGGTGAAGACGAAGATCGGGACGAGGGCGAGGGGTTGAGGCTCGGTGAGGGGTTGGAGCTCCTCGACCCAGCCGAGCGGCGACGCCCAGATCAGCCCGTGAAGGCCGACTCCGGCGTCCGCGATCAATCGCACCCCGTAGGCCAGGCCGAGGAACATTGCCGCGTACGAGGCTGCCCGGCGGCGCGTCGCCGCCAGCTGACTGGTACATGCGCCAATGGCCAGGAACATGACGGCCGTTGCCACCATGGCGAGGGCAAAATACAGCGCAGGTCCGACGGCGATGTGCACCTCTGAGTCCAGTCCCGCGACGGTGGTGATGAGGGCGGTGAGCACCCACAAGGTGAAGGCGCAGCGCCGAGCCCAAGAAGTGCCTGCGTGGTGGCACCCCTTCGGGTCGTCTGGCCGGCGAGCAGCAGCTCCCAGCGACCCTGGTCCTCCTCGCCGCGCAAAAGCCTGGTGCTTGTCAAGAGTCCCCACACGGCACCGAGGACGATCAATGTCATCGAGATCTTGAAGACGGTGAAGCCGGCCACGGTCTGGAGGTGGGGTGCGGGCCCAAGGAGTGCGCTCATGGCCTTGTCAGGTCCATAGGTGTCTGCCAAGGCGTCGCGTTGGGCGGGAGTCTTGTAGAGCCTCGTGTAGCTGATCGCTGACGAGGCGATGGCAGCTCCGAAGATGTAGCCCCAGATGAGCCCGGAGCGGGCGCTCTTGCGAGCCGTCAGGCCGGCGATGACGGTGCGCGGCGACCGTCCCACCCCGACGCGTGCTCGAAATGCCAATTCAGCGCCCACCGTGCTGCGCCTCTTGGAGTTGACCATCCCTGCCGTATTGGGCGAGGAAGAGCTCTTCCAACGAGGGCTCGCGGCTCAACAGCTCGGTGACGCCAGAGGCCGCGAGGACCTTGAGCAGCGGCTCGATCGAACCGCGCACCTGGCAGCGGACGACGCGTCCGTCGGTCTCCACCGAGCTCACCCCTTGCACCCCAGACAGATCGGGGGCCGAACCGTCGAAGGTCGCCTCCACGGTGAGCGCGCTGAGGTGTCGCATCTCCGCAAGCATGCCGATCTCAACGAGCTTGCCCTCTTTGAGGATGGCCACCCGGTCACAGAGAGCCTCGACCTCGCTCATAATGTGCGAGGAGAGGAAAACTGTCTGGCCGCGTTCGCGTGCCTCGTGGATGCTGTGGCGAAACGCCTGCTCCATCAACGGGTCAAGACCAGTAGTCGGCTCGTCGAGAAGAAGCAGCTCGGGACGGGCCATCAACGCGCCGATCAGGATGATCTTCTGGTGGTTCCCCCTGGAGTAGGCACGGACCTTCTTGGTGGGATCGAGGTCGAAACGGTCGATCAGCTCGTCTCGGTAGACCTCGTCGATCTGGCCCTGGACGCGCCCGAGCAGCTGGAGGGTCTCGACGCCCGTGAGAGACGGCCAAAGGTTTGCCTCGCCTGCCACGAAGGCCAAGCGACGGTGGGCCTCGACCGGCTGTCGCTCGCAGTCGAGACCGAAGATCTCACCGTGTCCCGCCGTCGGACGGATCAGCCCCAGCAGTAGCCGAATCGTCGTCGTCTTGCCGGCGCCGTTGGGACCGAGGAAGCCCACCACCTCACCTTGGGCGACATCGAGGTCGAGATGGTCAAGAGCGACGATGTCGCCGTAGCGTTTGGTGAGGCCCTCTGTGCGTATGGCCATGGCCTGCACCGGCGACTCCGTCCTCTTGTGGGTCTGAGGTGAACCCTTGGTCCAAAGAATTCACAAACGCGGGCGTGGCTCGGTTCGGCCGTCTTGGACCGGCGTGTGCCCGATCGGCATCTACGCATTCCCGTCGGGGTGACGAGATGGCCTCAATCAAAGCGACTTGCCGGGTCCGAGACCCGTCTGGACGCACGACGCTCGAGCATCAAGGAGCCTGCGACGAGACACGCCACTCCCAGAACGGCGGATAGCTCGCCGAAGATCGTGAACGCCAAAAGGAAGGTGAACACCAGCAGCAGTACACCTAAGCCAATCAGAGCGCCGGGCACCGCGCGAATAGTAGGCCGTTCTTGAGGCGTCACCCGCATATCGGATCCGCCCAACCGGCTCTGCCAGATCCGAGGCAGACTACGACATTGTGCTCCAGAGGCCCGAACCCTGCCCAGCTTCGCTCCAGAGACGTTTACGAACCCTGGCGTGAGCGGGCCGACTGTTGGTCGACCCCGAAACGGCAGGTTTCGAGAACCGGCCTTTGGGGCGTTGCAAACCGGCACGCCCGATACGAGACTCAAAGAGGTGTCTGACCTCTGGCGAGGAGCCCAGCAGCGTTCCGAGGAGTTCGATGCGAGGGCCCTCGACTACGACCAGTACCGACCTCGATATCCAGACGGCCTTTTCGATGACATCGTGGAGCTTGGCGCACTCCAGCCTGGCGCAACAGTCATCGAGATCGGGGCGGGGACGGGCATTGCCACCGGAGCGCTCGCTGACCGAGGCTTGCAGGTCACGGCGATCGAACCCGCGTCTGCGATGGCCGCGTTGGGAGTCACGAGGTTAGGCAGCCGGGCTCGGTTTGTCGTTGGCCGCTTCGAAGACTGGTCCCCGATCGAACAGGTCCAATTGGTGCTGGCCTGCAATGCATGGCACTGGATCGAGCCACAAGCGGGTGTACAGCTCGTTGCGGACTTGCTCCCCTCGGGAGGATCTCTCGCCCTCGTCTGGACTGAGATCGTGTCGTGGGGCGAGGAGCCCTTCGAGGACCGATTGGCGACGGAGTTCGGTTCACTTTGGGCAAAGACTTTCGATCACGTCCTCGGCTCGTTGCGATCGGTAGAGCAGGACCAGCGCTTCGACGACTTCCAAGTGCGACGCCACCGATTCGAGCGAACCCTCGACGCCTCAACCTTCGTCGCCGTGAGCAGAACCTACGGGGCCGACTACGGGGCTGAACACGACCGGATCATTCACCGCATCATCGACGACGAACTCGGGGGCACTGTGACAAAGGTCGAAGATGCCGTCCTCTATCTCGCAAGGCGACGCTAGGGGACCGGCTTGACCGAGCGTTCCAGAGGGCCTGGTCCGGGGCCGAATTCTAGAGACAATGCCGAACACTGGCATGAGTCAGTGGCATCTCCCGGCCCCCCAATGCCGACCCGATCAGGAGTTCATGGTCGAAACGAATTCGATCGAGGCGTCACCCAGACGAGGACGGGGTCCTATGCAGCCGATCCGTGGAAGACCGCGTTGCCGAATGCAAAGACGCCACCGTCGGCACCGAGGAGCCAATAGCCACCTCCGTCGGGTGTCGCGGTGATACCGACGATGGGAGCGTTGGGGGTAATACGAGCGGCTACTCGGCGCCGACAACCAGGAAGTCCTGGTTGACGAAGACGTGGTGCGGCCAGTTGACGCCGATGTAGTGCACGTTGTACTCGCCATTGCTCAGCAGCACAACACGGTCGACGATTCCTCCCGGGTAGGCGGCCAGCGCAGCTTCCGTCGCCCTATTTGCTGCCGTTCCGCTGACGATCGTCCCCGACCCCTGACTAAAGCTCGCCGAGATCTGACCGACCTGCTTTGTCGTGGTCGGTGCACCTTGCTGGAAGGGGATCACTGCTGCCGCCGAGGAAGTCGAAGATCCACCGCCAGTCGTTTGCACGATGACCTGCGTGGCCGTGATGGTCGTTCCGTTGGTGATCCCGAGTACGAGGACGGGCTCGCCCTTTGTAATGGCACTCGATGAGATCGAGTTCGTCCCCTTCTGATACTTCGTGGAGGGTGCCTCGTCGACCGTTACCTTCTGACCCGCTGACGTCGTCATTGTGAAGCTCGACGTGGACACGCTGCCGACCGTGCCGGATGCTCCCCCTGAGGCCGGTCCAGACCGAGCGTTGGATCCCCCGCCGCCGGAGGCGGGACCGCCAGCCGAGCGGCTGGCGGGCACGAGGTGTCCCGCCGTTGCCGAGGAGGATGTGGCGGTTGCCGAGGGAGACGTGGCGAGACCGACGGAAACTCCGGTCACCGAACACACGAGCACAGCGGCCACGATCCATCGGCTCTTTCTGTTCGCCAGAAATCTCCGTAGCTTTGGCCGCCGTGCCTGGTTGGCCGTGGGCACCGAGGCCGACCCCTCTGGCGAAGACGCGGGCGGGGGAAGCGGCGCAGTGCCGGCGTCACCGGACGTCGAACTCGATCCGGGTTGAGCGGAGAAGGTCTCGTCGGGACTTGTTGGGTCGTAATCGTTCATGATGGCGCTCCTCTTCCGTATGCAGCTACAAGGAGAGTGCCAGCCGTTCATGTGGGGTCCCTGCAGGCGCCCTGTGATCGGCCTGTGACTGCTCCGAACCCTTCCCCCCCATTACCCGACCCCCGTCTGGGCGCTGGTAGTTCTTCACGCGGATCGATGGGCGTTCCATCCATGGACGTTGGTGCGGAGACCCAGCCGCGCACATACGTGTGCACGCCGGCGCCAGATTGACGGGTCTCTACTGCGGTCTGGGAGTGGCCTCTGAGGAGTCGTTAACCGGCGGGACTATTCGCAATCGCTCCGCGCCGCGCATGCGGGTTCGTGTCGCCCCCGCGCTGGGCGCTGACAAACATGCACTTCCAGGATGGCGGCCGCCACCCAACTTGGCTTTGTGCCGTTACCGATCGGCCGTGCGTGTGATCACTCGGGACGACTTCACACGAGTGATCAGGGCACGCTGACTCGACCGATCGAGTCGTTCAGGTGATCGTTGAACCAGACGGCGCCATCAGGCCCGGCGGTGATGCCCATCGCCCCCTCTTCGACATAAGGGCTGCCGTATGTGGTGATCGTCCCGTCTGTGGTGATCCTGCCGATCGGCGGATATGGAGCGAAGCCGGTGTCGCCCGGGACGCTGTAGTTCGTGAACCACAGGGCCCCGTCCGGCCCAGCGGTTAGGCCGAGCACCTGCCCAATGTCGCCCGACGAGCCGCCGTACTCGGAGAACTGGCCGGACGTCGTCACCCGCCCGATCGAGTTCCCACCGAAAAAGTCCGATCCCGCGAACCAGATGGCACCGTCAGGACCTGTGGTGAGTGGCCCGGGATTGGCGTCGAAGGGGATGGGGAACTCGCTCACGACACCCGAGGTGGTGATCCTTCCGATCGACGCGGCGCCAGGGCCGACGATATTCGAGGCGTATTCGCTTGTGAACCAGAGGGCTCCGTCGGGGCCGCTCGTGATATCTGTCAGCTCGCGGTGGTCACTCGAGCTCCAGTCGCCGGTACCGAGGCTCGGGTCGGTGAACAACGTCATTGTCCCCGAGGTCGTGAGCTGCCCGATGGCGTTGGGGCCCGCGTTGTTATACACCGTGAACCACAGCGCCCCGTCGGGGCCCGACGTGATGGCATCTGCAAGACCGGAGCGCGCCGGCAATGGGAAAGTCGACACCGACCCCGACGTCGTAATCCGCCCGATGGCCAAGCCGGAGTTCGCGATGAACCAGAGCGCTCCGTCAGAGCCGGAGGTAATCCCACCGTTACCCCACTCTCCGTCCCACATGTATGGGAGAGGGTAAAGCGTCGTGACCCCAGCGGTCGTCATGCGCCCGATGAGAGCATGGCGGTTGGTCGTGAACCACAGCGCCCCGTCCGAGCCGGTGGTGATGCTTGTCGGCATGTAGTTCTGTCCGCCACAGATGGGCGGCACCATCGGGTATTCGGTGAGGGGACCGTCGACGCCTCCACATTCCTGACCGATGGAGATGGTCCCCGACACGATGGCCGACCTGATCTTCCCGCCGGCACATCCGCTGGCGAGCGCGGGGGGCATGTAAAGGCTCACCACGGCGCTCCCGGCGAACGACCCCGAGGCGCTCCCACGCTCCACCGTCGTCGGTCCGATGCCTCCGTGAGGCCAGGCCTTGGCGTGCCACCTGACCGTCGCCGAGAGGGCTGCGCCAGTCGGTGACGAGGAGGAACAGCTGAACGGGCTCGAGGCGAAGATCCCCCCCAGGTGGGCGGAGTAAACGGCCTCGACGATCCCGGAGTTGTACGTGCAGTACGACAGTGTCGCCGTCACGCGAGAAGCATGCGTGCCCCCACCCGACCTCGTGAGCGGCGGCGAGAAATGGACGACTCCCGAGAGGGAGCACGAAACGGAGCGATCGCCACTTTGTGCGGCGGAAGCCGCTTGGGACGTCAACACAAGTACGCCGCCAACCATCATCGACGCGACAAGCCATTGCATGGCGCGCTTGCCCGCCGCCATGGCTACCCTGCTCCGCAGGTTCTCCATGACCCCACCCCCGCCAGGTCCGTGATCAGTTCCCCGACAAGGAAGCGTACGCCTCGATCCTCATTGGCGCATGAGCGCCACGCATTGTGTCGGCGTCCCCACCGTTGGTGAAGAGGAACAGGTCTAAAGATCCTCACGACGGTTGGCTTGGTCTGGCGGGATTGGCGTGGTGGTAGTGGCAGCAGCCATAACGCTTGACGGATCACCGACGGGCTCGCTGCGACGACTGTCGCGAACCACGGCGGCGTTTTCATTCCTGTTGGCCATTGCACTTGCTGCGCTCACCGAGATCTACATCTGCTCCCACGTGGCGAACCACATCGACTACCGGCGGCATTATCGGCTACTAGTCGTGGCGGCCAACCGGCTGCCCTACGCGCCGGCTACGGGTCACGCCCGAAGGCGCCTGGGGGGTCGGCGCAAGATTCATCGTGTAACACGCCGATCGGCAACGCCTTCGCCTACCCTGGTGCCTTCCAGGCGGAGGGTGCTTCTTGGCTGTCGAGAGCGCAAACGATCCTGTTGACCGCAGTGATGGGCTCGACGGAGCTGTTTCAGAGCCTGTCGCCCGACGCCGATGAAGAGGTCCGTATCCAAGAGCTATCTGGGGCGACTCTGAGTGTAGAGAGGTCGGGAAGAGCGTTATGAAACGACTGCTCATCGTTGGGCCGCTGTTCGTCCTAGCAGTGTTCTTGATCTTCGTGATTGTCTTCTGGACGGACTCAGCTCACTGGTTCCTGCGTTACACCGGAGCGGATGCCGAGTCGGGTACATGGTATGGTTTCTGGTCCGGATTCGGTGGGGCGATTCCTGACTTCCTCATCCTCGGCAGCATCATCACGATCTACCGCCACCACAATTGCCACGTCAAAGGGTGTCTACGACTTGGGAAGCCGGTCGAAGGCACCCCCTATCTCGCTTGCCCGGTTCACCACCCTGCTCATGAAGGCAACAAGCGCTCGGTGTCAGAGGAGGTCATCAGGCTCGCTCACAAGGCCCACCTCGAGCGTGAGGCGTCGTAGCGAAACCCTTGGGACCTCAGTCTGGCGGCAACGGAATTCGTGTCACGGAGTTCCTTCTCCTGCAGCGTCATCGAGCGGCGGCCTTTTCGGTGATCTGCCCGGCGCGCTCGGCTGCATTCACGTGCAGTCACGCAGACACATCGGGGATACAGGTCTACGTTGCTACGGAGCAACGGCTGATTCGGCCCGGAGTCGAGGATGTCGAGATCGAGCCGGAAGCATGCGCGTCCGGCTTGCCGCTTGTTGAACCCGCTCCCAGGTAGCGACAGCGTCGCCCTAGGCGAGAGCCCTTCATGAAGACGATTTCTCTCCCACATGGACACTCACGAGGCGGATTGTCCCTGATCCGGCTCGACCGGACCGTTCTTCGCTGCCTCGGCGTCTGCAGCGGCGTCGACGGCAGCCATCTGGGGTGGCGTGGCACCGAGCCGACGCTCGACGTCGGCAAGTCGGTCGCTGATAACCGCCAGTTGCTGGCCGAGGTCGGCATGGCCCTTCTTGATCTCTTCTTTGTTGGCGTCGGTGTGCTCCTTGATGAAGACAGAGGCGACAGTGGCGGTGAGCACGCCGATGAGGCCGATCCCGAGGAGCATGAGGATTACGGCCACGGTCCGGCCACCTTCGGTGACAGGGAACCTGTCTCCGTAACCCACGGTGGTCACGGTGACGATGGCCCACCACAGCGCGGCCGGGTAGTTGTGAATATTGCTCCCCGTGGCCTTTTCCTCAAAGAGCAATACCAGCCAGGCTCCGAGGAAGAGGGTTACGGCAGCTGCGATGAGCACGCGGAAGAGGCTGTGATGCTTGAGGACGGCTTCCACGCGTAGCTCTCCTTCGTGCAGAAGGAGGCCCATCTTCTCGATGCCGACGAAGTGCCAGCCCTGGAGAGGGGGCACAACCACAGTCGCCGGCTCTACCCATCGCCGCTTGAGATAGCCACGACGATCAGGGGTGACAACCAGGCGCACGAGGTACTCGACCAACACGATGGCCCAGAGCACGAAGAGGGATCCGACCAGGAGGGTGGAGGCCGAGCCGTTGACGTCGGTCGTAAGGATCGTTATCGCAACGATCATCCAGGCGATCCCCAGGAGGGCCAGCGGGTACTTCGTGACCTGTTCGATGCGATCAACGAGATCGTGGCGTCCACCTGACGGCTTCGCTCCGGCGATCCTCTGGCGCCTCTCTTCCTCCTTGTGTTCTTGCTCCTTGAGGCGCTCCTCTTCCAGCCTCTCCAGGCGTTGGATTCGCTCGATGGAGGTCGGCTTCTTCTTCGACGGGCTGTTTCCCGGAACGGTGGTGGTATCGGTGGAGTCCCCCACAACAGAACGAAGTTAGTAGGTGGGCCGCCTGACGTGGCTGACGCAGTACCGATGATCGCCCTCCGGCGTCATGATCGGACACCATCGACGAGAACACGCCAGGGGTGACGTAAGGCTCAGAGGGGCCTCGCCGTCGATGAATACGGTGTTGTCTGACGAGGAGATTGTCTCCCCCGGTAAGCCGGTTATCCGCTCAATCTCGGGAGCTCCAGGAGAATGGTACGACCTGTTCGGAGGATCGAAGACAACGACGTCTCCTCTCTGCAGGGGTGAATACCGGGAGACTCCTCTCTGCAGGGTGAATACCGGGAGACAGCACTGATCCGATCGCCGGGGTGAATGGTCGGTTCCTGGGAGGCCGACTGCTCGATGCAGAAACGGACGTCACCGGAGTAAGCGCCGTTGACGGGAGATCGCGTGTTCGCCGCTGCCGCGTTTGGGTGTGACCTCCGATGACACCCACGACCGCGAGAAGTGCGCCGCAACGATGGCGGCGAAGAACCACCTGCGGCGTCGTCGACCCAGACGCCTCCTTTAGGGGAGTGGGAGCGAATTGAGAAGCGTTGTGGAACCCACGTTCATGGCACTACTGTGACTAGTACCATGCTTCTTGTCACCGTCGACCGGTCGGAGCCGATACCCCTCCACGACCAGGTGGCTGCCGAAGTTCGCCGGGCCATCGCCGAAGGAGAGGCCGCTCCCGGCGAACGCCTCCCACTCGTCAAGGACATCGCGGCGGTGTTGGAGGTGAACAAGAACACCGTGTTGAGAGCGATGCACATTCTGCGAGATGAGGGACTCCTTGAATTCCGCCGGGGTCGTGGCATCACCGTGGTCGGCGCTCCGGAACAAAGTGTGTTACTCGCCCAGGTGCGGGATCTCCTCGGGACGGCTCGACACCTCGGCTACCGCCGAGAGGACTTGATCCAGATGATCGAAGAGCTTCCGGATTAGCTGACATTCAAGTGCCGGCGAGTTGCATCGCCGTCACCGTGCTCTTCAGCCACTACGAACCTTCTGCATCTGGTTGTCGTTGCGTCGGCCAGGGCTGGACTGCAGGGTGCTCCCGGTCACCGACTCGAGATTGCGATTCCCACCCACAGCACGCGCCGACCCTGCAATCCACTCGACACCGATCGCTACGGTTGGTCGGGGTACGTCGCCAATATCGATTCGGCCCACCTGGTCTTCGGGTCATCGGCACCGAGGAGCCGAGTTCGTCGTTCCAGGAGGGTCACGAGCAACGCTCTCGCTTCGACAAACTCGTTGCACCTTCCGAGACAGATGATCAAGCTGGCCATTGCGTCAAGCGTGGCCGGGTCGTCACCACCGAGGGCTTCGGTACAGCTGGCGACGACGGTGCGGCACACATCCAGGGCGCCCTCATAGTCGCCGAGCTTCCTCAGGGTTCCACCGACCCAGCTCATGGCGCCGATCGTCCTGCGATCGTCCTCACCGAATCTCTCGGAGAAGTAGTCGGCAACTCGCCGCAGGACCGGGAGAGCATCTTGCGGCCGGTCGAGCTCCCTGTACAGGCGACCGATAGAGAATTCGATGTGCCATCTAGTCTCTGAGTCCGCCTCCCGTCGACGCGTGATGCTTCCGAGGGCGTCCTGCCAGACTCCAAGGGCCTCGGCCCAGTACCCGTGCCGGTCGTAGTATTGCGCCAACTGGATCTTGGCGTTGACCGTGATCTTGTGATCCTCGCCGAACAAGCGCCGCGACCTCCGTAGCTGGCGCTCGAGGGTGTTGCGCATCCGGCCTGGAGACGCCATCCATGTCTCCACAGCTTCTTGATCTATCTCAATTTGCCAGGGTCGGTCACCCCTCGACAGGGCTGACCAAAAGTGAGTTCGACGGCGAGCCACGGCCAAAGGTACGGCCGCCCGCGAGAATTCGGCAAGATCTCCGCCTCCCAGCTGGCGCTCTGCCGAAGAACACGCGAAAAACTCCGAACCTGGTTGAAGCCGGCGAACGGCGAACATAGATTGCTGGTGAAGCTATGCGGCGCTAAGGCGCTGGTTCGAGCGCCCGCGGTCGGCGATGAGGGGAGTCCCTAATGTACAGTGTGATTGTCGTTGGCACAGACGGTTCAAACCGAGCTGGAGTTGCTGTCAGAGAGGCCTTTGCCCTGGCAAAGGTAACCGGCGCCAAGGTGCATGCCGTTCATGCAGTTCATCCCGTCGCCGCCACAGGATTCTCCGACGTCCCTGGATCGGCGCAGGCCGCCAGTGCAGACCTGCGGGACCACGCTGACCGCGTCGGTACGCAGCTCCTCGCCGAGGCAGAACGTCAGGGAGTGGCTGCCGAAGTGCACAATCCCGACGGTGATCCAGCTGACGCCCTGATCAGCATCGCCGAGGCTGTTGACGCCGATCTCGTCGTGGTGGGGAACCGGGGCATGACGGGGGTGAAGCGTTTTGTGCTCGGGAGCGTTCCTAACAAGGTGTCCCATCAGTGTCCCTGCAGCTTGCTGATCGTCGACACTGATCGTTCCTGATCCTGATCTCGAACACCGGGCGGCTCTGAGCATGTGCTCTGGTCATCCGTCCGAGGCCGGAACCTCGATGAACGCGATCGTGTTGCCCTCGGGGTCGACGACAGGAGCCTTGCGTCCACCGTCGACCGTCTCGATGGCCGCATGGCTGAGTCCTCGAGCCACGATCTCGGCAAGAGCCTGGTCCAAGTCGGGCACCGCCATCGCGACCAACGCATGCCCTGCTCGGCTGGGGTCCTCGACGAGGTAGATCCAGCCTCCGTCGCGGACCTTCCACATCACTTCGTCGTCGTTCACGATGATGTCCGGCGGTCGCCCCAGGAGGGCGCGGTACCAGGCCATAGCAGAGGCAAGGTCCGCGGTCGCGACTCCGGCGAAGAGCACGTCGGTCGGCATCGATCCAGATTGCCAGATGGGCCGGCCGGCTACCGCCACGGGACAGGGCGTTCGAACGATGGCGCTGAGAGGCGTCGAGCCAAGGGTCGAAACGCGTCAGTCGTGTCGACAAGAGGCCCCTCAGCTATGTTGGCTCAGCGGGCTGGCGGGGGTCGGTTCCGAAAAGGGGGAGTCCGTGATGCGCCATCGTCACTTCGGACAAGTAGGTGCCGTCATTTCCTTCCTCGTGCTGTGCGCGTCGGTGTTCATGCCCGGCGTCACCGGCGTCGCGTCGGCGGGCCTGCCCGATATTCCGGCACCCCCTGGCCTTCCTTCCTTCTACAGCGTTCCCCAGCCGCTCCCGGCCGGAAAGGCGGGCACGCTGATCAAGTACGAGGTCGTCTCCGACCCGAATCTCGTCGGCGCCACCCTGTACCTGGTGATGTACAAGTCGAAGGGACCCAAGGGCCTCGTCCCGGTGACCGGAATGGTCGCCGTACCCGACGGAACACCGCCCGCCGGCGGGTGGCCCGTGGTGAGCTGGGGTCACGGGACCAACGGGATGGCCGACATCTGCGCCCCGAGCCTGCAAGGTTCATCACAGATCCCCGGGGCGAACGAGCTCGTGGCCGCCGGCTACGCGGTCACGGCCAGCGACTACCAGGGCGAGGGGACACCCGGCCTGATGCCGTACGTCGTCGGTGCGTCGGCAGCCGTTGACACGGTCATGATCGTGGCAGCCGCCCACTCGCTTCCGGGGGTCTCGCTGAGTCCGAACTACGTGGTGTGGGGGCACTCCGAGGGAGGCCAGACCGCGCTGTTCACGCTCTACTCCCACGCACGTCACCTGAAGCTGCGCGGCGTCGTGGCCGGTGCGCCGCCTTCGCAGTTCTCGCTTCTCTACGACTTCCTCGTCACAAGCCCGTTCGACTACTACCTGTTGATGGTGGCCGGCTCGTACAACAGCTACTACGGGAACAAGAAGGCGCCTCTGGCGTCGATCATGACTCCGCAGGCACAGGCGCTGATCCCCCAACTCAACAACGGGTGCTCCAGCTACGTCCAGGGCGTTGTCGATGCGGCCGTGGCCGCCACCCCGGACCACACCTTCGCCGATCTCATCCCGCACAACCCGTTCACGGTGAAACAGTGGGCCAAGCTCTTCTCGGCCAATGATCCCGAGTCATTCAAGAAGAAGACGAAGACCCCGTTGCTGATCATCCAGGGGGGCGATGACGAGCAGATCCCCGTGATCTCAACGCAGATCCTCCAGAGCCACCTGTGCCAGATCGGTCAGCCCACCGAGCGGTGGGTGTACTCGGGACAGAGCCATGCGGGCGTGATCGAACCGAGCTTCGACGACATGCTCCACTGGATCGGTGACCGCTTCAAGACCACCTCTGTCGTCGACCCGTACATCCCGACGGCGGACAACAGCGCCACCATCACCATCAGCCAGAAGACCTGCGGCTAAGAGGCACTCTGAGAGACGGCCTCAGTCGAACCGAATCGTGGTCACGATAGCGAAGCGGCGACCTTCTCGAGATGGTCCATCGCCTCTTGCATGCCGCCCTCCATACCGGAATCGATGTGCGCGTCACGAAAGGCCTGGCTCGTGTGCTGCACGAGGATCGTCAGGGTCGTGCGCCCATTCTCCTCGGTGAGGGCATCGGTGGCGACCGCTTCGCCTTCAGGAACGGCTTCGAAGACTTCAGTCGAGACGATGCGCTCGTTGGTGACGATCTCTTTGTACTCGCCGTGGAACGCGACCTCGAACCCACCGTTCGCAATCATCACGAAGCGCCACGTACCGCCGACACGAAGATCGACCTCGGCGATCGTGACCTCGCCGCGGTCCCCACTCCACCAGCGCTTGATGAGCTCGGGTGTGGTCCGCGCCTTGTAGACGAGGTGCCTGGGTGCGTCGAATTCCCGCGTGATCAGGATCTGCGTATCGGTCGGAAAGGTCACGGTCGCAGAACGGCTACCTGTGCTTGTCATCTTGATCCTCCCTTTCCTTGAGTTCCTCCAACACGACATCCATCCGATCGAATCGCCGTGACCACGACTCCTCGTAGTTCGTCAGCCAGTCGTGGATGGGCTTGAGCGGGCCACCGTTGACCCGGTACACCCTCTGGCGCCCTTGGTCCCGGACGTCGACGAGCCCGACCTCGCGCAACACCCGAAGGTGCTTGGAGACGAGTGGCTGCGCCACACCGAGCAACGCCACGAGGTCGTTCACGGGCAGTTCCCCGCCCGACAGGACGTCGAGAATCTGCCTGCGTCGGGGCTCTGCTACGGCGTTGAATGCGTCTGCCGTGGTCGACGCTCGGGCCATAGGTCGATCATATATCCATATGGGTATATGTCAACGGGTGGCCGGGGTGACGCGGTGACGCGGGGACGGGTTGAGGAGTCAGCCGGGGAGGGCTTCGGCGAACTCGGAGGCGAGTGCCTGGGCCGCGTCCCGCAGTCGGGAAATGTCCGGACCGTCACAGAGCAACGACCGGGATGCGCTGGGGATCACGCGATCCGGGCAGCGGGCGAAGATCCGGGCCACGTCCGAGGAGGTCGCACCCTGGGCACCGACCCCGGGTGCAAGGAACAGGCCCTGGACAGCCCGCAGGTCGAGCGCCGGCTCGATATGAGTCGGGCCGACCACGGCACCGATGGGCCCGACCCCACCGGGGGCCAGATGGGCGTTGAGCTCGCCGATCTCGACGAGGAGCTGCTCCTCGGTGCTCCGACCAGAAGCATGGCGCGCCGACTGCACCACTCGACCCTCGGGGTTCGAGGAGCGGGTGACAACCAGAAGGCAGCTCCCGGCTTCGTGGGCACGGGCAACGAAGGTCCCCATGGCCCCCACCCCCAGATACGGATGCACGGTGAGGGCATCGGCCTCGAGGGGGGCGTCCTTCCCGAGGAACGCTTCGGCGTAGGCGTCGTTGGTGGTCCCGACATCCCCCCGCTTGGCGTCGACGATGACCAGCATCCCGGCGCCTCGCGCCTCGGCGATCAACCGCTGGAGCGTGCGAAACCCTCGCCACCCGTGTCGTTCGTAGAACGCGGCCTGGAGCTTCACCAGCCCGACGGTCCCGGCGGCAGCGCGCAGCGCGATCTCGGCAAAGCGGTCCAAGCCGTCGGGCGTGTCGCCGACCCCCCACGCATCGAGTATCGCCCCGGAAGGATCCAGTCCCCACGAGAGCGGCCCGTACTCGGATCGCACCGCCGCCAACCGGGAGGCGAATGTGTCGGCCACAGCGTCATTGTTGCCCGTGGGGAGGTGCGAGGCCAGTCTCTTTGAGCGCTCAGCTCGTCACCGAGTCATACGGCCCGCTGGGTGTGACCGGGTGCAGCCGAGCTCGTCCTCCGACATCGTGATGGCGAAGTCTCCACGAGGAGGGACGAGGCGAAACACGAAGCCCATCATGAAGGATCGAGGCTCTCCTCATCCTTGAGCCGGGCCGCAAACCTCTGCAGGCCCCCGTTCCAACCTTCGGGAGAGCCGACCGCACCGTGCATCTGCTCCCAACCCTCGCCGTGGCGGTGAATGTTGCGGTGTTCGAGCTCGACGCGGGTCTGTTTCGGCGACTCGGAGACGAAGCGGACCTCTATTTCGCTCGTCTTGGCGGGGTCCTTCTCGATCTGCCACTGCAGGTTGATGTCCCACGAGATCACGATCCTGCGGGGCGGCTCGTAGGCGAGCACACGCGCCCATCGACACTCGCTTCCGTCGACACCGCGGTCGTACACGTGGCCACCGACCCGGGGCTCGAAGACCATCGAGGCGAGCTGCGCTTCGAGAATGTGATGCTCGGGTGGCCACCAGCTGCCGATGTCCGCGGTGAACACGGTGAACGCTCGATCGATCGGTACGTCGACGAGAACCGACGACCGAACCGGCGCGCTCTTCGAATCACTCATGCGACTCTTCCTCTCTGTGCTCGACGACGGCTTTGAAGCTGGTCAGGGCGCAGTCCCAGAATCGGTCGAGATAGGCCCTCAGCTCCCCGATCCCACCCGGGTCCAACCGGTAGATCTGCCGGTTGCCGTCACGGTGGCTGGCGACCAACCCGGCGTCCTTCAGCACCTTGAGGTGTTGCGACACGGCGGGCCGGCTCACGGGAAGGAGCTCGGCGAGGTCACCGACCGCGGATGGATGGTCAAAGAGCTGCTCGAAGATCGCCCGTCTCGTCGGATCTCCCAGGGCGCCCAGTGCGTTAGTTCCCACTTACGGTAAGTATAGGCTTACTCTCTTGGAAGTCAACCCACGTGTCAACACCACTGGCCTTCACAGAGACTTCACAAGGAACTCCAAGGAATTCCCAACCCGTGCGCATCACGATGTCGTGCGGTGGCCAGCCCCCGGGGGGCGCAAGCCGGCTCGGCTCTAGCAGCCGCACTTGCAGGGCTGGTCACCACCAGGAAACGACGCTCGGGGGCGCGTCCGGCTGACAGAACGTCAGCCCGTGTCTCGAAACCCCCGGACGTTGGGCACCATCACCGACTCGACCCGCACTACCCGGGGTCCACCTCGTGGTCCGCAAGGACGGTCCAGGTGGAAAGAGCCGTCACGAGTCCGCTCACGAGCCGGTCGAAGCTGCGGTTGATGTCGACCGGGAGCCCGAAGGCCCCGCCGGTCTCGAGCGTCACGAAGCCGTGCAGCGCGGCCCGCAGGGCACGGATGGCGTCGATGGCGTCGTCCTCGTGCAGCTCGAACGCTGCCATGACGTCGGCGACGATCTCCACGGCGGCTTGGCTGGCGATCTCGTCGTCGAGGTCACCGGGCACCGGGGCTCGCTGCGCGGCCGCATACCGACCGGGGTGATCGAGCGCCCACCGCCGGTACGCGTGCGCGAGGGACACGATGGCATCGCCACGCGACCGGCCGACCGCAGCACGGGCGAGAACCTCGGCGAGCTCGGTCTTGGCCTGCACGGCGATGCCGCGTTGCAGTCCCGCGATGCCCTCGACGTGCTTGTACAACGACGGTTGCCGCACACCCAGTCGCAGCGCCAGGGCGGCCAGCGTCAACTGCGACAGCCCGACCTGGTCGACCATCGTGGCGGCCTCGTCGACGACCCGTTCCGTGGTGAGCCCCGCCCTAGGCATGCTCGATCGCACCACCCAGAAAGCGCACCACGGCGTGGTTGGTGACGTCGGGCCGCTGGGACTGGGGATAGTGCCCGGCGTCGGGGACCATGACGACCTCGGCGTGCAGCGCCTCGGAGATCCACTGCGCCTCGGCCACCGGGTCGCGGAAGTCGGGGTCGAGCTCGCCCATGACCACCAGGGCCGGGGTCGACACATCGACCAGGCGGGACTCGGCGGGAGCGTGGTCCGTGCGCGTGGTGAGGGAGAACGCCCGGGCGTACCCGGGCCGGCGCAGGCTTCGGACCACGCGGCCGCGGTACTCGTCGAAGTCGACGGGCCGACGACCGGCGTAAAGCTTGGGCAGGTACATCCTCCACGAGGCGGCCGCCCACACCGGCGCCATGGCGACACGGAGGAGGACGCGCTGGAGCGCGCCCACCTTGCCGTTGCGGACGAACGGGCCCACGAGCACGATCCCGTGCACGAGGTCGGGACGCTGCGCGGCCGCCAACACGGCGCAGCCGGCTCCCATCGAGTTCCCGATGACGACGGCGGGGCCGCCGAGCTCCTCGATCAGCGCGATGACATCGCCCGCTGTCTCGACATCGCCATAGGAATCGAATGCGGTGTCGCTGTCGCCGTGACCCCGGAGGTCAGTCGAAGCGACGCGGTAGCCCGCGTCGCGCAGGGCCGGAGCCAGGAACCGATACGCGGCCCGGAGGTCGCCCATTCCCGGCACGAGGACCACGAGGGGGCCTACGCCTTCGACGTCGTAGCCGATCCGCCCTTCCGGACGAGCCAGATAGCGGGTGGTGTTCTGGACTGGGGATTCCTGGTTCGTGGTCATGTAGCTATAATACTTAGCCTATTAGCTATAGTCAATAGCTACACTCCGGTAGGCGCTGATCTCCAGGCTGTGGGTAAATTCCGTGTCGAGCGTGAGCCGAGAAGCGAGGTTGAACTGTGACCAGTCCGATATGGATCGTGTGGTGGCTCACCCTCGTGGGCTTTGTCGGCTGGGTGGCCTGGCTCGGCCGGCGGTGGGCACAACAGCTCTCCGAACACGACGATTGACCCACCGACGAGAGAGCCACCAGGGGCCCCTTGGGTGGCCCTTGTCGCCCGGTTTCCATTGACTTACCTATATAGATAGACCTATGTTTATTGCATGGTCAACCGTCATGACGTCATCGGTGAGGTGTTGTTCGCACTGGCGGCCCAAGCGGTTCGTGACCGGGGCCGCGAGCTGAGCCTGACGGGCGCGTCGACGCTCTCCACCCTGGAACGGACCGGGCCCCGCCGGCTGACGGACCTGGCCGTGAACGAAGGGGTGACCCAACCGTCGATGACGGCGGTGGTGAGCCAGATCGAGAAGCTCGGCTTCGCCGAGCGTCGGCGCGATCCCTGCGACGGACGCGTCGTGCTGGTGGCGATCACCAGCAGCGGGCGACAGCACCTGCGAGAGATGCGCCGCGACGGCGCGTCGGTGTTCACCGTCCTGATCGACAAGTTGCCCGAGGACGAAGTGACCTCGCTCGACGCCGCCCTGCCCGCGCTCCATCACCTGTTGGACCTCGCCGCTCAGGGAAACGGCGGCTCGAACCGCACGAATGCTGACAAGGAGGTAATGCCATGACCAGTACCCGGGGAGCATTGCGCTTGGTGGACGCTCCGATCGACACCGACCGAGGCACCGAAGCCGTGATCGTCGTGGGCGTGGACGGTTCGCCGACGAGCTGGGACGCCTTCACCTGGGCCGCCGGCGAGGCGGCCCGCACCCACGGCAGGCTGATCGCGGTCTACGTCACACCTGCGGTCGAGCCCGGCGCCGAGTTCGGCGCACCGATCGACTTCGGCGCTGCGGAGGAGGCCAGGGACGAGGTCGTCGAGGAGCTGAAGCGCGAAGTAGCGAACCGGGCTCGCGACCTCGACATCAAGGTCGGCTTCGCCCGGGAGCTCGGTGACCCCGCCAACGCCCTCACCCGCCTGGCCCACTCGGTGGAGGCCGATCTCATCGTTGTGGGGAAGTCTTGCAAGATGTTCCATCGCCTCGCCGGCTCGCTGGGCCGACGGCTCGTCTCGCGTCACGACGCGCCGGCCATCGTCGTCGTCCCCTGATCCGCGCTCACCTCCGCCGTTCCTCCGAGCGCGACACAATGGCCAGGTGGACGATGGCCCGGTGGACGATGGCCCTGCGGCGTGGGACTACCTCCGTTCGACGTACGACACGGTGGCGGCGAAGTACGAGGCGCGCTTCGTGGACGAGTTGCGGGACAAGCCCCGTGACCGGGAGCTCCTCGAGGCGTTCGCGCGGTCGGTGGGGGACCCCGTGGCAGAAGTCGGATGCGGACCGGGTCAGATCGGCGCCTTCGTCCGGGAACAGGGCCGCCGTGTCATCGGGCTCGACCTGAGCCCGGAAATGACGAGATTGGCGAGAGCCCGGCTCGACGCCACGCTCGTCGCCGACATGCGGGCACTCCCTCTCGCCACCAACAGCGTGGGAGGCCTCCTGTCGTTCTACGCCGTGATCCATCTTCAACGCGCCGAGCTCGGGATCGCGCTCGCTGAGTTCCAACGCGTGCTCCGGCCCAGCGGGCGCGTCCTGCTCAGCGCGCACGAGGGAACCGACGTCGTCGAGCGCGACGAGTTCGTCGGTGAACCGGTGCCCTTCGCGGCGACGTTCTTCCAGCTCGACGAGCTCGTCCAGGCCAGCCGGGACGCCGGGCTCGAGGTGACCCAGGCCGAGCGAAGAGCGCCCTATGCGACCGAGGGCGAGACCGTCCGGCTCCATGTCGAGGCACAGAAACCTGACGCCACCACTCCGGGAGTCGGGACGCGTCTTCGGAGCTAACTTGAGCCTGTGGCGATCGCCCCCCACATCAGGCGGCTGCGAGAGCTGGTGGGGAACGAACTGCTCGTGCTCCCGTCGGCGGCGGTGCTCCCCCGGGACGAGGCCGGCCGGGTCCTGCTGGTGCGCATCATCGACACCGGTCAGTGGGCGGCGATCGGCGGGGCGATCGATCCCGACGAGTCACCCGGACAGGCGGCGCGCCGCGAGGCGGAGGAAGAAGCCGGCGTCACTGTCGAGTTGGGACCGATCCTCGGCGTCCTCGGTGGCCCCGAATTCCGCATGACGTACCCGAACGGGGACAAGACCTCGTACGTCTCGACGGTCTTCACCGCCACCGTCATCTCGGGCTCTCCCCGGCCCGACGGCGACGAGACTTCGGAGGTGGCATGGTTCGACCTCGACCGCCTCCCCTACGACGAGATGAGCGCCTTCACGTTGGCGCTGCTCAGCGCCGTCGGCTTCGGTCCCTCCGACACGGGCGGGATCGACCGCCCCAGGATCGGCTGACACCGACACCCCCACGTTGAACGGTTTCGTCACGCGCAGATCGGGAACTTAGGGCGTCACCCGCCCTGCACGACGAGTCGGAGCGCGCCTTCGAAGACCTCGTTGTGGCGCAGGTACCCGTAGCGCTCGTCCCAGGCGCCGGTCTCGAGGTCGACGCGCAACCGCTCGACGAAGCGCCGCTCCACACCGTCGTCGAGGAACCCCCATGCCGACTGAGAGCGGCGGGTGGCATCGTCGAGGAACGCCTCGGGCCGGGCGAAGTGGGCCTCGGTGAAGCCGTCGAGACAGTCGCGCGCCACCGGCACGGTGGTGATGGTGGCGCCGCCGCCCAGGACGTCGCCGATGACCTCGAGCGCGGGGTAGCGCCGGCGCTCGGCTTCGATCAACTCCGGGACGTAGTCAGCCAGCCAGAACCGGTCGAGGGCCTCGCCGTCGAAGGTGAGCACGACCACCGGCCCGCGGGTCACGCGTCGCATCTCGCGCAGGCCCGCCCGCATGTCGGGCCACTGGTGGACGGTCAGGGTGGCCATCGACGCGTCGAAGGACCGGTCGTCGAAGGGCAGGTGCTCGGCCACGCCCTGCAGGGCGGGCGCGGCGTGAGCCGGACGTTGCGCCCGCATGGTGGCGGACGGCTCGAGCGCCACCACGTACCGGTCGGTCGGCTCGTACGAGCCGGCACCGGCGCCCACGTTGAGAACCGTCCGTGCCGACCCCAGCCCCTCGTGGACACGGGCCTCGATACGGGGATCGGTGCGCCGGATGGTGGCGTAGGCCTTTCCGCCGCGCTCGTAGTCGAAGTCCCCGGCAATCGCCACGGTCAACGTCCGCCGCTCACGTCGCCGAGGGCGCCGGTCACGTACGACGCCTCGGCCGAACACAGCCACACGATCGCGTTGGCGACCTCCTCGGGACGGCCGCCGCGCTGCATCGGGATCTCGTGCTGAAGGCGCCGCACCCGGTCGGGCTCGCCGCCGCGGCCGTGGATCTCGGTGTCGATCAGGCCGGGCCGCACGGCGTTGACCCGGATCCCTTCCTGCGCCACCTCTTTGGCGAGCCCGATGGTCATGGTGTCGATGGCTCCCTTGGACGCCGCATAGTCGACGTACTGCCCCGGGCTCCCGAGACGCGACGCAGCCGAGGACACGTTGACGATCGATCCCCCCGTGCCGCCGTGGCGGGTCGACATGCGCCGCACCGCCTCCCCCGCGCACAGGAAGGGGCCGATGGTGTTGACGGTGAACATTCGCTGCAGGCGCTCGGCCGTCATCTCGTCGACACGGCTGCGGCGATCGACGATCCCGGCGTTGTTGACCAGGACCCCGATCGGGCCCGCCCGCCCGGCCGCCACGAAGAACGACGCCACCGACTGCGCGGACCCCACGTCGACAGGGACGGCGAGCGCGGTGACACCCAACTCCTCGCACTCCTTGACCACGCGTTGCGCGGCGTCGGCATCGGTCCGGTAGCCGATGCACACCGACCACCCCCGGCGCGCCAGCGCCAACGCTGTCGCCGTTCCGATGCCCCGGCTCCCGCCCGTGACCACCGCCACTTCGGTCATCTCCCGAACCTACCGGCCCTGTGCGGTGGTCCGACCGGTGTAAGTGAGCGTGATGGCGTCGCCGTCGCCCAGCGCGCGCCATTGCCCGGAGAGATCGAGCAGCCGGTGTCGAACCGAGGCGATGGCCTCATCGGAGGCCCCAGCCGGGAGGCCGAACCCGGTGCCTGACCTGAGACTGTCGCCGTCGGGCGCTTCGGTCGACGAGGGGTCCAGGCGCGCCACTGCCAGCGCTCCGACCTCGTCGATGTGCATGCCGGTGGGGCCCAACAGTGCGACCGCCTCCTCGGCGCGCCGCAGGTCGGAGAAGTCGATGCCGGGTTGGCGCACCAGGGGCTCGCCGTCGCGCTCGAGCGTGGCCTGGTTGTCGACGAGCTCCACCTCGACACCCCGGTCCACGAGGCCCCAGAAGCCCTCGACGATGTCGAGACCTTCCTCGACCACCAGGTGGCAAAGGTCATGCGGGAGCCGATCGCCGTAGCTCGGGAAGTCCCAGCCCGTCGACGACCCGTCGTCACGGGTGACATAGACCCTGTCACGACGCTCCCGGTGACGCACGAACGACACCTGCATGGCCATGCTCCCGATTCTCCCCCACCGAGCGCTTGTCAAGAAAAAGGCGCGACCGTCGATCCTCCTCCGGAGCTCCGGCCGGGCGCCGCGCTCGAGGTGGTGAGCTCGTCGATCCAGGCGATGACCGCCTTTTCGTAGGCGACGCCGAAGGCGAGGACGGCGCCCGTGTGGCGATCGGAGGCGGTGATGCTGTCGTAGTGGCGCAGCCGCTTCTCGTGCACCTCGCGATTCGAGTGCAGGAACCCCGCCACGGTGTCGTCATCGAGGTGGCGTCCGAACCACAAGGTGATGAGCAGCGGGTTGCGAATCTGTTCGGGACCGGGCTCCTGCTCGATCCACTGCTTGAACGCCTTCTTCCCTGCGGCGGTGATCGTGAAGGGGCGACGGTCGCGCACGCCGGTCCGGCCGGCCGTGACGAGCCGGCGGTCCTCGAGGGTGCGGAGCTCGCGGTAGACGTGGCTGGGGGTGACGTTCCAAAAGCGCGCCAGGCCCCGTTCGATCTCTTGGAGCAGGTCCCAGCCCGTTTTGGGCCCGTCGTAGAGGAACCCGAGCAACGACCCCTGCGTGGCATTCACATCGGCCGGCATCTTGACATTCCCTTCTGGAAGGTGAACCATGGCCATCATATTCCCTTAGGGAGGGTCAATGGGCGACGAGCCGGCGGTCGGGGACGAGGGCACGCACGCGGTCGTCGACGACATCGTGGCCGCCCTGGACGGCCAGGGGTACGCCACGATCCCCGACGCCATCACCGAGCAGCAGGTGCAATCAGCGAGGGGCGCCCTGGAGGACATCGTCGAGCACACCCCGTCCGGGCGCGACGACTTCGAAGGCCGTAACACCCGCCGCGTCTATGCCCTGTTCGCGAAGACGCGCGCCCTCGATGCCATGGCGACACACCCCACCGTGCTGGCGGTGCTCGACCGGGTCCTCGGGGACTACCAATTGAGCGCTCCGGCAGCCATCTCCATCGGCCCGGGAGAAGTGGCCCAACCGCTGCACCCCGACGACGCCATCTACCCGATGGTCCGACCCCATCAGGAGCTGGTTGTCAACGTGATGTGGCCGCTCGAGGAGTTCACCGAGGCGAACGGCGCCACGCACATCGTGGCGGGGAGCCACGGGTGGACCGACGAACGACCCGACCCCACCACGCCGACGACGACGATCGAGATGCCGGCCCGCACGGCGCTGCTCTACCTGGGAAGTGTGTGGCACGGTGGCGGCGCCAACCACACCGACCGCGCCCGGTTGGGCGTGGTCCTGCACTACGCGTCGGCGTGGCTGCGCCCTGTCGAGAACCACGTGCTGGCCGTGCCGCCCGACCTGGCCCGCACCTTGGCACCGCGCCTGCAGGAACTGCTCGGGTACAACATCTACCCGCCCTTTATCGGCTACGTCGACGGTCGCCACCCACGCCGACTGCTGAGCCCGACGGTTTCGCCGTGACGGTGCGCGTCACGACCAACGGTCCGGTCACCATCGTCACGATCGACCGTCCCGAGGTCGCCAATGCCATCGACGGTCCGACGGCGGGCGATCTCGCCGACGCGTTCAGGGACTTCGACGCTGATCCGGGCCAGGTCGTGGCGGTGTTGACAGGAGCGGGCGGCACCTTCTGCGCCGGCGCGGACCTCAAAGCGATGAGCGAGCCGGGCCTGGCACGCGTCAGCCGAGTCGAACCCGACGGCGACGGCCCGGTGGGGCCGACCAGGATGCTGCTCGGCAAGCCCGTCATCGCCGCGGTCGAAGGGCACGCCGTGGCGGGAGGGCTGGAGCTGGCCGCCTGGTGCGACCTGCGCGTGGCGGCGGTCGACGCGGTCTTCGGCGTGTACTGCCGACGATGGGGGATCCCGCTCATGGACGGCGGCACCTTCCGCCTCACCCGGCTTCTCGGTCACAGCCACGCCCTCGACCTGATCCTCACCGGCCGCGGCGTGAGCGGGGACGAGGCACTGCGGATGGGTCTCGCCAACCGCATCGTGGCCAAGGGCCGGTCCCTCGAGCACGCCACCGGCCTGGCGCACGAGATCGCCGGTCGACCCCAGGCGGCGCTGCGCAGCGACCGGCTGGCGTCCTACGAGCAGTGGTCGCTGGCGGTCACCGGCGCGATCACCAACGAGTACGAACACGGCATGGCGACGCTACGCACGGGACAGATCGAAGAAGGCCTCGTCCGCTACCAGAGCGGTGCGTGGCGGAGCGGGACGCCTCGACCATCCTGATAGGCGGCACATACCAATGCCGAGCGGCGCGACTACCCTGCTCGGTGCCGAGCCTGGTGATCGGCATCGCGGCTTGGGCGGAGTCATCACCATCTTGGTCAGCGGTCGACGTGCGCTGCGACAACGACATTTCGTCGAACGCGCTTCATCATCATCGTGGTGCGGACCGCGACCCTGCTCATCGTGGCCGACGGCTGTCTTCTTGATGACGGGCCACGCATCGGGACTCTCCTGGCAGGCCGCGGGGACTGGGGTCTGCCTGGTGGCCGGCATGAGCGACGCGTGGGTACTGCTTATCGAGATCCTGCGTCAGACGAAAGGTCGGTACCGGTGCTCGGCCGGAGAGGCGACGAGCGCGCCAGGTCCGTGGGACTATTTCATGGCGGCAACAATGGTAAGCAATACCACCAACGCCACCAACATGTAGCCGACATAGGCATCGAGCCGACCCGATTGGAGGCGCTTGGCGCCCGCGGCCAGCCACAGCCAGACGGCGCGGGCCGGCCGATACAGGTAGGTCTCGAAAGGCTCGATGACGCTCGAGCGAATCTCGATGTGTGACCCTGTCGAGCTGGACTCCGAACCCTGACTGACGGTCACGACCGCGGACCGCCGAGAACCCAGGACATTGGCCAAGATGTGGCGCAGCACGTTGGCGTAGCCGAAGGGGGTGTAGCTGTCGGGGCCTGCCACCTCGGCTGTCGCCGACCGCCAGGCCGGAACGCGCCGGATGCGCAGCAGCCCCCCGCGCGATAACGCCAGTGTGGCCAGGGCTACTGCTGCGAGCCCCATTGGCATGACGACGAACAACCACGACGGAGACAGGATCGAGAAGCTCGCGAACACGGGTTGGAGCACCCAGGGCGACCTGAGGGCTCCGGTCACAGCGTGAGAGGGAACGACCGGCGCGATCCCGTAGGCGATGAACCGGATGACCCAGGGGGCCGCCGCGGCGAGTGCGAGGCAGGACATGGCCAGGACCACGAGTCCTCCCCGACCCACGATCCCCCCGTCGAGCACGCCGCCTTCGGGACCCTTGCGCTCCGAGGGACGTCCAAGGATCACGAAACCGAGAAGTCTGATGAAACAGAGCGTGGCAACCCCGACAGTCAGTGCCACGAGCGCGCCCGCGAAGGCCATTCCGAGACGCAGAGCGAGGATGTGGACCCGGAACTCCTGGAGGAGGGCTTCGAGCATGAACCACTCCGAGACGAATCCGATCGTGGGGGGCAACCCGGCCAAGGTGAGCGATCCGAGCGCGAAGGCCGTGCCGCTGAATCGGTAGCGTTTGCCCACACCCCGCAGTGCTTCGAGTTGATCGGTGGCGAAGTCGGACTCGAAGAATGCCGACGAGGCGAACAGCGAGGACTTGGCCACGGCGTGCGCGAGGACCTGCAGGCTCGCGGCCAGAAGGCCGACGGCCATGACGCCGGGGTGGTGCGTGGCGGCGCCGGCCAGGGCGACACCGTAGCCGACGAAAATGATGCCGGCGTTTTCGATGCTCGAGTACGCGATGACACGGTTGAGCCCTGATTGCACGGACGCGAAGACGATACCGACGAGAGCGGTGATCCCACCGATGATCAGCACGGCAACGGCCAGCCACACCGGAGGGCTGCCCAAGACCCCGAGGAACCGCCAAAGGCCGTAGAAGCCGACGTTCACGGCGAGTCCGGCCATCGCCGCCCTGATCGGTCCGGGTGCCGCAGGGTACCCCACCGGTAGCCAAACCTGCAGCGGGACGATCCCGACTTTGGCGCCGAAACCGACAACGAGGAGCGTGAGGCCCGCATCGTGAATCGCTCCGGGCCCCAGATGGGACCACGCCGTGAACGCGTCACTGTGGGTCCGACCGGCGAGCAGCAAGAACCCGAAGAGCAATGCCGCGCCGCTCAACTTGCCGAACCCGAGCATCACCCAGCTGGAACTGGCCTCGGCTTGGTCGCGCCGGCGGATCCCCGCCAGGACGTAGAACGAGACGGTGAGGCCTTCCCATGCGAAAAGGAAGGTAAAGGCGTCTCCGGCAACGAGCACGATGCTGACCGCCCCGAGCAAGAGCAGATATCCGGCTCCGGTTCCATGCCCATGCAGCCGGCCGGCGGGTCGGACCCAGCTGACGAGGCACGCCGAGATGACGACGCCGAGCCCGCCGGCCAAGGTGAGGAACATCCCCGCCAGAGGGTCGAAGCGGATCGAGCTGGTGCCGACTCCCAAAGTCGCACCGAGATCGACAACCCGTGCCGGTCCCAGCACGGCGCGCACACCCGACGCGGTCACGAGTGCGCTGCCGACCAGTCCACAGACGAAGGGCGTGATCCGGGCCCGGCGCCGTTCGGCGCCGACGACGAGATCAAATGTCGCACCGACCCCCCAGACGATCACGGCGACGAGAAGAAGCGTCGGAGTCATGCCGCTGATCCAGCGAGCAGGCCCATCGCGGCCAATATGCCGTGCAGCAGACTGAAGGGGCTGGGCGGTGACCCTGGCACCCAGACGTCCACCGGGACGATCGATCCGATGCCGGGCCCGGCCGCGTAACTGGGATGCACGAGCCCCCCGCTAATGGCGTCGGTACCCGCCGCGATCACCACCCTAGGGTCGGGCATGGCATCGAAGGTGCGCTGGAGCGGGCCGGCCATCCCGGCGGTCCCGACTCCAGTGACGAGCAGAAGATCCGCATGGCGGGGGGTAGCGGTAAAGAAGATCCCGAGCCGTTGCACGTCGTAGACCGGATTGGTGAGAGCGGCGATCTCCCACTCTTCGGAGCCGTCCGAGCCCGCGTCGACGTGGCGGATGTGAATGGACCGGCGTAGCGCGCGCGCTCGCGCGTAGAGCTCGGCGCGGACGTCCTTCAGCGCGCTGTCGTCTTCTCGGGGGACGACAAGCGCACTCCGGCCGAGTGTGGCCACCTCAGGAGAGGGCTCGAAGGCGAACCGGTCTGGACGGGCTTCGACACACCGACCACAGACGATGCAGCTCCCGCGGTCGACGCGCAGACGACGGTCGACACGGATGGAGCCCGTGGGGCAAAGGCTCACAAGATCCTCGTCGGCCCCGGTGGCGTCTCGACCGTCGACCGGTGCGCTGTTGGGCGGGTCGACGACCGAGACGGCAGCCCGGTACCCATCGCCGTAGCCGTCGGGCCGCCGCGGATAGCGGGTGGTGACTATGCCTTCGCGCAGACCTCGGAACACCCAGGCCATCAACCCGACACCCCCGCCATCGAAAGCCCGAAGCTGGCTTCGATGAACACAAAATCAGTGAAGATGTCGCCCCGGAAGGCCTGGGCGAACAGGGCCAGGTTGTGGAACGACGCGCATCGCGCCTTGACCCGAACCAGTCTGCCACGCTCTGCCTCCACCACGTACAACAGCTCTCCGTGGGGGGCCTCGACCCAGCCCAGGACCGTCCCGTGCGGGGGTGGGACGTCGTGGCGCCACGGTCCGGGCTCGCTTCCGGACAGTTTGTCGAGCGCCTGTCGGACGAGGTGGAACGACTGGCGGATCTCCTCAAGACGTACCGACTGCCGCGCCAACGCATCGCACCCGTGGAAGCCGGTCGCGGCCTCACAACCCAGGAACCGGTACGCACCGTAGGGTCGCTGCACCCGGGCGTCGTCGACGAAGCCCGAGCCACGCCCCACCGGACCAAGCGCGCCGTGCTCGACGGCCACCGCCGTGGGCAGCATGCCGGTACCCCTGAGCCGGTCGAGGAACGAAGGAGTCGCCATCAATGCGCGGGCGTCGCTGGCGATGGCGCGGTCGATCGTCTCTACTTCGGCCAGGGCCTCGACCGCCTCGAGTTGGAGCGGTCCGCCGACCCCTCCGGGGACCACCACGCCTCGACCGAAGCGATGTCCACACAACCGGGCGCGCAGACGCAGGATCCGCTCCTTGTACAACGTCATTCGGGCGTAGGCGACAGCCTGTCCGGCGCCCTCGGTATGACGGATGATCGAGTCGAGATGGACAGCCACCCGTTCCAACTCGGCGTGGACGGCGCGCACCAGTTGCGCACACCGGGGCGGTTCCACTTCGCCGAGAGTCTCGAGCGCCTGGCACAGGGCCATGGCGTGGGCGACCGATGCCGTCCCTTCAACACGTTCGGCCAAGAGCACCGCGTCGTCGACCATGAGGTCGCCGAAGCGTCGGTCCAGTCCCCGATGCTTGTGGTACACGCGGGTGCGCAGATGCGGGATCTCCTCTCCGGGAGTCTCGACCAGGTACTCGACGCTCTCGAACACACCCGACCGGACAGGCCCGTAAGGAATGGTGAAGACGCCCTCGCCGCTGACATGTCCCGACAAAGCGGCTACGTGGGGTTCGAGTCGGGGGAGGTCGTCAGATCCTCCCGGTCGTGGTCGTGGCTCCTCGGGGCGCAGGGGAAGGACGAGCGGGTCGAGGCGGGGATGGCCCACCGGCTCGAGACCGAAGAGGTCGCAGATCTCGCGTTCGTACCATGCCGCCGCGGCCACCAGCGCGGCGACAGCCGGGTACCTCTTCGAGCCCGGCTCGAGAGTCGCCTCGATCGTGGAGAAATGTCTCGGGTTGGCTACCAGGGCGCGCAACACCGTCGAGTCATCGCCTCGGGCCGTGGCGACGAGACCGGCGAAGCGACCGCCGGCTGCAACGGCGGCGGCTACTGACTCGGCCAGCCGGGCCGGCGCGATGAGCACCGGGTTGGGTGCGGGGCTCACGGTCGGGCACCGAGCTCGCCTGCGGCCCGATGGAGCAGGTCCGACAGCTGGCCGGGCGGGTGGACGCCGAGGAGGGTCAACGCGGCCAGGCCGATCACCATGGAGACGACGATCCAGACACTGGTCTCTCCGCGCACGACACCTTCGGGGGACGGGGTCAGCATGGTCTGGCTGGTGAACCACGATAGCCCGAGCATGGCGAGGGTGACCCCGACGATCAGGACAGCGGCGACAACATCGCGCGGGTCGGCCAGCCCGCCCGAGACGATGAGGAACTCGCTGCGAAAGATCCCGAAGGGCGGCATGGCGCACAGACCGAGGACCGCCAGCACCAGCATGGGACCACTCCACGGCAATGCGCCGATCCCACCACGGATGCGGCTCATGTCCTTGGTACCGAACTTGCGCAGCACGCTGCCGGCGCCGAAGAACGCCGTACCCTTGGCCGCCGCGTGAGCGAGGACGTGCAGCAACACACCTACCACCGCGATGGGGGCGGAGAAGCTCATGCCGATGGCCAGCACCCCCATGTGCTCGACACTGGAATAGGCGAACAGACGTTTTAGGTCACGCTGTCTGGCCAGGTAAAGAGCGGCCAGAACCAAAGAGGCCACACCGAAGGCGAGGAGCACATTGCGGGGGAACGTCGAGCCGATAGCGCGCACCGTCACCTGGTAGAAGCGCAAGATGGCATAGAAGCTGACAGCCAGGAGCGATCCCGACAGCATGGCGGAGATCGGCGTGGGCGCCTCGCTGTGGGCGTCGGGAAGCCAGGTATGGACGGGGACGAGGCCCATCTTGGTGCCGTAGCCGAGGACGGCCAGCACGAACGAGAAGCGCACCACTTCGGGGGCGAAGTGGCCAGCGACGCCGAGCAGCTTCGGATAGAAGAGCTCGTAGGAGCCGCCGAATACTGAACTTCCCGCGTAGTACATGACGATGGTGGCGAAGAGCGCGATGCCGAGTCCCATCGAAGCGATGAGCAGGTACTTCCAAGCCGCCTCGGTGGCACTGTCGGTGTCGTCGATGGCGACCAGCAACGCGGACACCACGGTGGTGACCTCGATCGCCACCCACAAGAGCGCCAACCCGTTGACCAAGGGGGCCATCGCCATGGACCAAGCGAAGAGGTTCAACCCGGCGAAGAACCGCCGGTTGTAGCGCGCCGCCGATCCGTTGCCCCCCGCGGGCAGTACATAGCCGATAGCGAACACGGCCGTCACGGCATATAGGAACGCCACGGCGATGAGAAAGACGATCGAAAGGGCGTCGACCCGAAGCCACCCCGACAGCGCCGTCGTAGTCTTGGCCGGGACGAGCAGCACCGCCAGCACGAAGGTAAGCACCCCACTGGCCAGGGTGAGCCCGCGGCAGATCTGAACAGGTGCGAAGTAGCAGACCACGCTGACGGCAAACGGCGCAGTCATGATCACAAGGAGAGCCCAACCCATCGCTACCCTCGCAGCCGATCGAGTGCTTCGGTGGAGAGAGTCCGGCCGCGGCCGTGGTGAACCCGCATCAGTACCCCGAAGACCACCACCGCCACCATCAGATCGAAGAGGAAGGCGACCTCGACGATGAGTGGGATGCCGGCGGCGATGACCAGACTGGCCATCGAGACCCCGTTCTCCAGTGAGAAGAAGCCCACGGCTTGCGACACCACGTCAGATCGCAGGATCACCAGCAGGAACGCCACCAGGATGACCGCGGTGGCGAGCCCGAAGGCGGGGGCGGGCAGCGAATGCGAGTGCACCGACAGGTTGCCGACCACGAAGAATCCGAACACCGAGATCCCGATTGCCACGAGCACCATGGTCGCCACGCCGAACCGGTTGCTCCCCGCCAGGTCGGCCCGGGTGCCGCGCAGGAGCCGGAGGACGATGCCCGGCACCACCACGACCTTGAGCACGAACGACAGGGCGGCGAGAACGTACAACTCGTCGATGTGCTGAGTGGCGGCGACGAACACGGCTAGGGCGCTGACCGCTAACGACTGAAAGGCGTACAACCGGATCTGCGAGCGCGCCGTTGGCGCGCGCAGCATGGCGAACTCAGTGAGCAACACCACCAAAGCGATGGCCTCGGTGCCGCCCGAGAACGAGGAGGGGACCGGGGGCACAACGACCATGTCAGCCTCCCCCCAGGTCGAGGACGAGCACTGCGAGGATGGCGAGAAGGAAGGCGGCAGCCATGAACTCGGTGATCTTGAACAACCGGAGCTTGGAGAAGCTGTTGTCGATCACCGTGAAGATCGCACCGACGGCAAGCGCCTTGCCTATCAGTGCCACGATGGCGAGTAACACCGCGCCGAGGCTCCTCGATCCCGCCAGACCCCAGGGAGCCACGAAGACATTGACCAGGAGCACGTAGAGGATCATCTGCTTCATCGCCGATCCCCACTTCAGCAACGCGAACAATGGACCGGAGTGCTCGAGTGTCCGCGCCTCGTCGATCATCCCGAACTCGAGGGTGCTGGCATGGGTTTCGACCGGAATGCGCCCCGTGTCGTTGAGTACGACCAAGAAGAACGCCAAGGCCACGAGAAGATGCGCTGGTCGGATGGCCTGGCTGAGAGACGAACGGGCCGCAGCAGCCTCGAAGTACGGCAGGTCAGTGGTGGTGATGAGCGCCACCGTGAACGTGATGAACAGGATCGAAGGTTCGATCAGGGCCCCGAAGGTCATGGCCCGGCTGCTGCCCAACTGCGCGTAAGGGCCACCGGTTTCCGCCGCGGCCAGCGCCACCGCGAAACCGGCAAGGGCAAGGATGAACCCACCGCCCAGGATGTCGCCCATATACCCGAGTGGAAGCGGAAACGTCGTGAGCACTGGGATCAGCATCGGGACGACGAGGTAACACATGAAAGCCACCATCGGTCCGACCACGAAGACCCAGCTGGCGTCCTCGGGGACGAGGGTCTCCTTGCGGAACAACTTGGCCAGGTCGTAGTAGGGCTGAAGGGTCCGGGGACCCCGACGACCCTGGAGGCGGGCTTCGAGGTGGGCGATCCCCCCGCTCACGAGCGGCGCGAAGAGCAGAATCGTCAGCACCTGAAGAACTTGAATTTGAGCCGGTGCCAACTCGATTGTGGCCATCGTCACCTCCACGTCACGAACAACCGTGCGTAGAGGCCATCAGCCCGAGGGCAGTTCGAGCGCCCCTTCCGGGTGCACCCACCGGAGCCTCATCCGGTGTTCCTACCATAGCCGTGGTTGCCGGCGTTAGATGGCCCTAGGCGCTCCGGAGTCGGTTTCGCCGGCGGAGTCGGTTCGCGGCGAGCAATCAACCGAGTCACACGTCGAGATCCAGGCACCCCTCGACCTGGGTCCATTGAGAGAATGCGCGCCATGGACCAGCGACTGAGTCTGATCACCTTGGGCGTGCACGACCTCGGCCGAGCCCGCGCCGTCTACGAGGCGCTCGGGTGGCACAGCGACGCCGGCCCCGAAGACGACGTCGTGTTCTTCCAGGCGCCGGGGATGATCGTCGCGCTCTGGGACCGGGCCCGGCTCGCCGAGGACTCTGCCGTCGAAGACGCCGGTGGCTGGGGCGGCGTGACGCTGGCCTACAACGCGAGGGGCCAGGCCGAGGTCGATGCCGTCGTCGCCGAAGCCCGCACCGCGGGGGCGACGATCGGAAGGGAACCGGGAACGACGTTCTGGGGCGGGTACTCCGGTGTCTTCATCGACCCCGACGGCCATCCCTGGGAAGTCGCCCACAATCCCGGTTGGCACATCGACGCCGAAGGGCGCGTGAGCCTCAGGCCGTGACGGGCTCGCCCAGCGCGCCGGGCAGTGCCACCCGCCACGCCTCGGCGGCATCGGCCACGGCCAGGTCGAGGAGCCCGGCGACCACGATCCGGTCGCCTCCCGCCGACCCGATGACGCGCGCCGGGACACCGGCGGCCTCGGCCCGGCCCAGCACCTCGTCGGGTCGCGCCGTCCCGATCACCACCCGCGACGACGACTCGGAGAACAGCTCGGCGCGGTCGCGCACCCCGTCGACGGTGCAGCCCACTCCCGAACGCAGCGCGCTCTCGGCCAGCGCCAGCGCCAGCCCTCCACCTGAGACGTCGTGCACGGAGGTGAGCAGTCCTTCGGCGGCAACGATGCGCTCCAACAGAGTGAGCAGGCGCGCATGGGCGACGAGGTCGAGAGCGGGAAGCGTTCCCCCCAGCCTGCCGTGGAGCTCGACCGCCCACCGCGAGCCGGCCAGCGACGGGTCGGTGTCCCCGAGGAGCACGAGCGACGATCCCGCCTCGAAGGCCATCCCCGGCGGCCGGCGCACGAGGTCGTCGATCACACCCAGCACCGCCACCACGGGCGTGGGGTCGATGTCGGTCCCCGCACTGGCGTTGTAGAGGCTGACGTTGCCGCCGATGACAGGGGTCTGCAACGCGAGGCACGCCTCGGCCATGCCGTCGATCGACTCCGAAAGCTGCCACATCACTTCGGGGTGCTCGGGGTTGCCGAAGTTGAGGCAGTTGACCAGGGCCACGGGTCGGGCCCCGGCACAGGCCACGTTGAGCGCCGACTCGGCGACGGTCATGGCCGTGCCCAGGCGCGGGTCGACCGCGCACCAGCGCGGGTTGGAGTCCGTGGATATGGCCAGACCGCGCCGGCTGGGCGGCAGTCCCGGGGCGGCGAGGCGCAGCACCGCGGCGTCCTCCCCCGGCCCGACGACGGTGTTGAGGAAGAGCTGGTGGTCGTACTGGCGGTAGACCCACGACGCGTCGGCGAGCAGGGCCAGCACGTCGGCGTCGAGGCTCGGCGTTCTCACGCCCGCTGCCCCGGCTCGACCGGGATCGTCGCGTCGGCGCGCCTCGAGGTCGGCGGGAGCCGAACACGGACGGTCGTAGAGCGGGGCGTCGTCAGAGAGCGAGTCGGCAGGGACGTCGGCCAACACGGTGCCGTCGGCATCGAGGACGCGCAGGCGGCCCCCGGCGGTGACCGTGCCGATGACCGTGGCCCGCACCTCCCAGCGCCGGCACACCTCCTCGACCGCGTCACGATCGGCGGGCGTGACGATGGCGAGCATGCGCTCCTGGCTCTCCGACGTCATGACCTCGAAGGGCTCCATGGCCGGCTCGCGCCTGGGCACGACGTCGACGTGCACGTCCATGCCCATGCCGCCGCGCGCGGCGGTCTCCGAGGTGGCACAGGTGAGCCCCGCCCCCCCGAGGTCCTGGATCCCCACCACGAGACCGCGGTCGAGCAATTCGAGACAGGCCTCGATGAGCCGCTTCTCCTCGAACGGGTCGCCGACCTGCACGCTGGGGCGCTTGGCGTCGTCGCCGCCGCCCTCACCCCCGAACGCAGCCGAGGCCAGCACGCTCACGCCGCCGATCCCGTCGCGTCCCGTGCTCGAGCCCAGGAGCACGGCCAGGTTGCCCTCGCCCGTGGCGGCACTCAGCACCAGGCGCTCTTTGGGCATCACCCCCAGACACAGCACGTTCACGAGGGGGTTGCGGGCATAGCCCGCCTCGAAGGTGAGCTCGCCCCCGACGGTGGGCACGCCCACGGAGTTGCCGTAGCCCGAGATGCCGGCCACCACGCCTTCGGTGAGCCACCGGGTCCGGGCGTCGTCGAGGGTGCCGAAGAACAAGGGGTCCATGAGCGCGATGGGCCGGGCCCCCATGGTGAAGATGTCGCGCAGGATGCCGCCCACGCCGGTGGCCGCCCCCTGATAGGGCTCGACGGCGGAAGGGTGGTTGTGGCTCTCGATCCGCAGCGCCACCGCGATGCCGTCCCCGGCATCGATGACGCCGGCGTTCTCGCCCGGTCCTACCAGCACATGGGGCCCCTCGGTCGGGAGGCGCTTGAGGTGCAGCCGTGACGACTTGTAGGAGCAGTGCTCGCTCCACATCACGGCGTACATCGCCAGCTCGAGATGGTTCGGGGGGCGCCCCAGGATCTCCTCGATACGCGCCGCCTCGTCGTCGCTGAGGCCGAGCGCCCGATGCAGCTCCATCGCCGTCACCGTACCTGGCCCCGGGTGAGGGCCAGGTCGGACAATGGCGGGCGCGGTCATTTCGAAATGGCGCTCCACCAATAGGTTGCATTCCCTGAATCGACAAACCCATAATCCCTGCGATGCCTGACACCAAAACACGGCCCGGACGCCAACCGATGTCGAGCACGCACAAAGCGGCTCTCGCCCGGGGGCGCGACGAGGGCCGGGCCGTGCGCCGCTATCTCGAGGCGCTCGAGCACAACCGACCCAAGCGGGGCCGCAAGCGCACCCCCGAATCGGTCAGGAAGCGGCTGGGCGTCGTGAACGACCAGCTGACGTCGGCCGAGCCCCTGGCGCGCCTGCACCTGCTGCAGGAGCGGGCCGACCTCCAGGCCGAGCTCGACCGGGCATCGTCGTCCAACGACCTGTCCACCCTCGAAAAGGCCTTCGTCAGGGTGGCCCGGGCCTACGGAGAGCGCAAGGGCATCGAGTACAGCGCCTGGCGCGCCGCCGGGGTGAGCGCCGCGGTGCTCCAGCGCGCCGCCATCACCCGCACCTCGGCCGACGCCGGAACCGCCAAAGCCGCGAGGACCGCCAAGAAGAAGTGAGGCGGAGGTAACGCCGACGTTCAGACGGGAACCTGGGCGTGCCGGGTGGCGGCCACGACGAGGGACTCGAGCAACCCCATGCCGTCGGTCGACGCCGTCATGGCGTCACACGCCCGTTCGGGGTGCGGCATGAGGCCCACCACGTTGCCCTCCTCGTTGCACACGCCGGCGATGTCGTCGAGCGAGCCGTTGGGGTTGGCGGTGTAGCGCAGGACGATGCGGTCCTCGGCGCGGAGGCGCTCGAGGGTGGCGGCGTCGCAGGTGAAGTTGCCCTCGAAGTGGTTGATGGGCAGCGACAGGTCTGCTCCCACCGTGGACTCGCCCGTGAGCACGGTGCGCGTGGTGCACACCTGGACCCCGACGGCGGTGCACAGGAAGCGCAGCCCTCTGTTCTTCTGGAGCGCCCCGGGGAGGAGCCCGGCCTCGGTCAGCACCTGGAAGCCGTTGCAGATCCCCACCACCGGCCCACCGTCCGCCGCGTACGTGGCCACCGCCTCCATCACCGGCGAGAAGCGGGCCAGCGCGCCCGGGCGAAGGTAGTCGCCGTGGGCGAAGCCACCGGGGAGGACGATGGCGTCGTAGCCGGCCAGCGAACGCGCCCCGTGCCACACGAGGTCGGCCTCCACCCGGGACGGGCCGAAGAGCCCGAGTGCCTTCACGACGTCGTGTTCACAGTTGCTGCCCGGGAACACGACGACGCCGATCTTGGCCGCCATCACCGCGCTCCGTTGCGCGCCGCGGGTGACGCAGTCGCAGAAGCCGACGCGGCCGCCGCCGACGCCGACGCCGACGAAGCCGCGGACTCGACCGCGCCCATCACGGTGACGGTGGAGACCTCGATCACGGGGTTGGCGAGCAGGCGCTGCGCCATCTCGGTGGCCCGGGCGTGCGCGGCGGGCTCGTCCGACGCCTCGAGCGACAGACGGAAGGCCTTGCCGACGTGGACGTCGTCCACGCCCTCGAAACCGAGCGCCGGCAGCGCACGCTCGATGGTGGCGCCCTGCGGATCGGCGATGCCGGGGCGCAACCTGACCTCGACGAGCACCTCGTACTTCACGCGCGCATCACCTGCTCGCACCGTACCAGTCGGCCAGTCGGCGTCCGCTGATTCGCTCGTACGCTTCGATGTAGCGCTCGCTCGTCTCGGTCACCACTTCGGGCGGGAGCGCGGGGGGCGGCGGTTTCTTGTCCCAGCCGCTGGCCTCGAGCAGGTCGCGCACGGGCTGCTTGTCGAACGCCGGTGGGTTGGTGCCGGGCCGCCACTCGTCGGCGGGCCAGAACCGCGACGAGTCGGGGGTGAGCACCTCGTCGCACAGGGCCAGCTCGCCGTCGATGATCCCGAGCTCGAACTTGGTGTCGGCCACGATGATGCCGTTGCGCTCGGCCACCGCCGCGCCGCGGCGATAGGCCTCGACGCACAGGTCGCGCGCCTTCTCGGCCAACTCCTTGCCGATGAGGTCCGCGGCCTCGTCGAACGAGATGTTCAGGTCGTGGCCCTCGGTCGCCTTGGTCGAGGGCGTGAACATGGGCTCGGGAAGCCGGCTGGCCTGCTCGAGACCGGCGGGGAGCGGCGTGCCGTGCAGTGTCCTCGTGCTCGAGTACTCCTTCCAGCCCGATCCGGCCAGGTAGCCGCGCACGATGCACTCGATGGGGAGCATCTCGGCCCGACGCACCAGCACGGCGCGCCCGGCGATCCCGTCGATGCCGGCGTCACCGCCGAGTTCGGCGGCATCCTTGGGCAGCAGCGCGGGGTCGGCGGTGATGAGGTGGCTGGGGGCGAGGTCGGCCAGCTCGTGCAGGAAGTGGACGGTCATGGCCGTGAGCACCCGGCCCTTGTCGGGGATGGGCTCCTCGAGGATCACGTCGAACGCCGACAGGCGATCGGACGCCACCATGAGCAGACGCCCCTCACCGGCGTCGTAGAGCTCGCGTACCTTGCCGCTGTGCACCATCGTCAAGCTCACCCGTCGACCTCCTCAATCGCTCGTTGGAACTTCGGCACATGCTGCAGGGCGCGCTCCAGGCTGAAGGCCCGGTCGAGGGCGGCCCCGCCCAGCGTGACCTCCTCGTCCGCCTCGAGCACGGCGCGGAAGGGGCGTCGATCCTCCCAGGCGGCGCGGGCGTCGCGCTGCACGATCCGGTAGGCGGCGTCACGCGCCATGCCCGACTCGACCAACGCCAGGAGCACGGGCTGGCTGAAGACGAGCCCGAAGGACCCCTCGAGCACGTTGGCGCGCATGCGGTCGGTGCGGACCACGAGGTTCTGGACCAGCCCGGCCCCGCGCCGCAGCACGTAATAGGTGAGGAGACAGGCGTCGGGAAGGATGACCCGCTCCACCGAGCTGTGGGAGATGTCGCGCTCGTGCCACAGCGCCACGTCCTCGAGCCCGGCGCCGAGATAGCCCCGCAACACGCGGGCCAGACCACTGAGCCGTTCGGAGAGGATCGGGTTGCGCTTGTGAGGCATGGAGGAGCTGCCCTTCTGCCCCGAGCCGAACGCCTCTTCGACCTCGCCCACCTCGGTCCGGGCCAGATGCCGGATCTCGGTGCCGATCATCTCGATGGTGGACCCGACCGACGCGCACGCCCACAGCAGCTCGGCGTGGCGGTCACGGGCGATCACCTGAGTGGCGGGCACGGGCGTGAGCCCGAGCGCGCCGCACACATGTGCCTCGACCCGGGGGTCGATGTTCGAGTACGTGCCGACCGCGCCCGACAGCTTGCCCACCGCGATCTTGTCCCGCGCCGCCCGGAGTCGTCCCCGGTCACGGTCGGCCTGCAGACACCACAACGCCAGCTTGGCCCCGAAGGTGGTGGGCTCGGCGTGCATGCCGTGGGTGCGGCCGGGCATGGGCGCGTCCATGAATTCCGCGGCACGCGCCTTGAGCACCGACACGAAGGCGTCCGACGCGTCGATGAGGAGGTCGGCGGCGCGGGCCAGGGTGGCGCACAGCGCGGTGTCGACGACGTCGGAGGAGGTGAGCCCGTAGTGGACCCACGAGCCCTCGGGCGCGCCGATGGCGTCCTGCACCACGTCTACGAAGGCAGCCACGTCGTGGTCGGTGACGCGCTCACGGTCGTTGACCGCCGCCACCAGCTCCGGCGTCACCTTGGGGGCCCGGGCCCGCACCGCGGCGGCGGCGGGGCGCGGGATCACGCCCACCTCGGCCCATCCCTCGACCGCCAACAACTCGACCTCGAGCCACATCTCGAAGCGCGCCTCGTCGGTGAACAGCGCCGCCATCTCGGGCAGCGAGTAGCGGGGGATCACCGTGGTTCTCCCGTCGCCGACGTGGCGGCGGCCAGTCGGGCCGCGTGCGTGGCACGAAAAAGAGCGGCGGCCTCGGCCGCGATGTCGGTCCGGTACTGCATCCCCTCCCAGCCGATGCGGTCCACCGCCGCGTAGGCGCGGGCCCGGGCCTCGGCGATGGTGGGGCCGACCGCGCTCACGCCCAGCACACGCCCGCCGGCGGTGACGAATTGGCCTTCGTCGTCGAGGGCGGTGCCGGCGTGGAAGACGTTGACCCCCTCGATGGCGGCGGCCTCCTCGAGCCCGTCGATGCGGTCGCCGGTGCGCGGCGTGCCGGGATAGCCCTCTGACGCCAGGACCACGCACACCGATGCGTCGGTGGAGAAACGCGGCTCGGTGCGCAGGCGGCCGGCGGCGGCCTCGGCCAGCAGGCCGGTGAGGTCCTCGGTGAGACGGGGCAGGACGACCTGGGTCTCGGGGTCACCGAAGCGCACGTTGTACTCGAGGACGCGCGGGCCCTCCGCGGTGAGGATGAGCCCGGCATAGAGCACCCCCCGATAGTCGATGCCCCGCCGCCGCAGCGCGCCCACCAGCGGCTCCACCGCCTGGTCGAGGACGCGGTCGATGAGCCGGTCGTCGACGATGGGCACGGGAGAGTACGCGCCCATGCCGCCGGTGTTGGGCCCTTCGTCGTCGTCGTTGACGCGCTTGAAGTCCTGCGCCGGCGCCAGCGCCGCGATGCGAGCCCCATCGCAGAGCACGAGCAGCGAGCACTCGGGCCCCACCAGTCCTTCTTCGACCACGATGCGGCGCCCCGCGTCGCCGAAGCTCTCCCCCGACAACTTCGAGGTGATGTCGACTTCGGCCTCCTCGAGCGAGTCGGTGACGAAGACACCCTTGCCCGCGGCGAGGCCGTCGGTCTTCACGACCCAGGGCCCGGGCAGGTCGCGCAGGAACGCCTGGGCGGGGCGGGCCTCGTCGAAGGCGCCGTAGCGCGCCGTGGGCACGCCCGCCTCGGCCAACACCGTCTTCATGAAGGCCTTGGACCCTTCGAGCCGAGCCCCGTCGGCACCGGGCCCGAACACGAGGCGCCGGTCGGCGCGCAGCTGGTCGGCGAGCCCGTCCACCAGGGCCTGCTCGGGGCCGATCACGAACAGATCGGCGTCGACGTCCTCGGGGGCGTCGGTGGTGATGGAGATGGGCAGGCCCGAGCCGACGAGGGTGAAATGGGCCGAGTCCGCCGCGTCGGGCGAGTGCGGCGCCATCCCCGGGTTGCCAGGGGCGACGACGACGTCCGCGGTGCGGGCCAACGACAGCGCCAGGGCGTGCTCACGGCCGCCCGACCCGACGACGCAGACCTTCATGCTGCGAACCGGACGAACTGCTCGCGGCCCGGTCCCACGCCCACCAGCTTGATGGGCACACCGATCTGCTCGGCCAGGAAGGCGACGTAGTCGCGGGCCGCGGGGGGAAGGTCGTCGAGCTCGGTGGCACCCGACAGATCGGCGCGCCATCCCGGCAACTCCTCGTACACCGCGTCCACCTGGTGGAGCACCGACTGGTGGTACGGCGGGTACGCGAAGCGCTCGCTCCCCGAGGCGTAGGCCACGCACACCTTGACGGTGTCGAAGGTGTCGAGCACGTCCATCTTCGTGAGCGCCACCTCCGACAGCGAGTTGAGGCGCACGGCCTGGCGCGCCATGACGGCGTCGAACCAGCCGCAGCGCCGGCGCCGTCCCGTGTTGGTGCCGAACTCGTGGCCGCGCTCGACCAGCAGGTCGCCCACCTCGTCGAGACACTCGGTCGGGAACGGGCCCGCCCCCACCCGGGTGACGTAGGCCTTGGCGATGCCGATGACCTCGCCGATCATGCGCGGCCCCACCCCGGTGCCGGTGCAGGCGCCGCCGGCCACCGGGTTCGACGACGTCACGAAGGGATAGGTCCCGTGGTCGAGATCCAGAAAGGTGGCCTGCGCCCCCTCGAGCAGGACGTTGCGCCCGGCATCGAGGGCGTCGTGCACGAGGCCCACGGTGTCGCCCACCATGGGGCCGATCCGGGGCGCGTACTGGTCGAGGTACTCGTCGCAGATGGCGCCGGCATCGAGGGGGAGCCGGTTGTACACCTTGGCCAGGATGGCGTTCTTCTCCTTCAGCACCACCTCGAGCTTCTGGCGGAAGATCTTGGCGTCGAGGAGGTCCTGCACCCGCAGGCCCACCCGGGCCGCCTTGTCCGCGTAGGCGGGGCCGATGCCCCGGCGCGTGGTACCCAGGGCGTTCTTGCCGAGGTAGCGCTCGGTCACCCGGTCGAGCTCCTGGTGGTACGGCATGATCAGGTGCGCGTTGCCGCTCACCACCATGCGGCTGGTGTCGATTCCCTTGGCGGCGAGCGTGTCGAGCTCGGCGAGGAGCACGCCGGGGTCCACCACCACGCCGTTGCCGATGATCGGGGTGATGTGGGGATAGAGCACGCCGCTCGGCACGAGCTGCAAGGCGAAGGACACGCCGTCGACGACGACGGTGTGCCCGGCGTTATGGCCGCCCTGGTAGCGCACGACCATGTCCATGTCCCGGGCCAGGAGGTCGGTGAGCTTGCCCTTCCCCTCGTCGCCCCATTGCGTCCCGACGACCACGGTTGCGGGCACGACGCTCCTCCGTACAACGGCTCCGGATTACGCCGCATTGTATCCCGGGCCTGTGCGGTCCCCTTCTGCCTGGCACCGATGAAGGGCCGGCGACCAGGAGACCCCGGCAGGGTCCCGGAGCTGCCGCGAGCCGCATAGCCACCGCCTGGCACCTACCATCGACACCATGGCCACCGTTGCCCTCATCTTCATCAGATCGGGCTACAACCTGGCGATCTTCGGCATCGTCTTCGCCGCGCTGTCCTACATGCGGACCAGTCGGTTCAAGCGGGTGACCGGCGTCGACCCATGGCACATCCCGCCCATCGTGTGGGCGATCGTGAGCTTCTTCATCGCCCTCCTGGGCACGCTGCTGTCGCTGATCGCCTGCGCCACCACGAACGTGCCCGGCCGGGGCCGCGGGTACTACGGAGGGCGACGCGGTCCCGGCTACTCCCCGGCCCCGCCCCCGGGCTACGGACCACCGGGCTACGGACCTCCACCGGGTTACCCGGCACCGGGTTCTGGCCCCGCTCCGGAGTACGGCGGCTTCGGCCCCACCCCTGGTCCGGTCCCCGCGCCGGGTACGCATCCGTCGGCATATCCCGTGGCGCCGCCCGCGCCCGCCGCGGCCAGCGGTCCGCCGGCATGGCACGCCGATCCGACCGGACGCCACCACCACCGCTACTGGGACGGGACGCACTGGACCGAGCACGTCTCGGACAACGGCACCGCCGCCACCGACCCGGTCTGAAGCCGCCCAGCCGGTCTGACCCGGCTGAAGCCACGAGCCGGTCTGACCCGGCTCACCCCAGCGTGATGGCGCCCTCGGAAACGTCCACGGTCACCGCGTCCCCGTCGGTGTAGCGCCCTTCCAGGAGCGCCAGTGCGAGAGGGTCCTCCACCGAGTGCTGGAGCACCCTGCGCAGCGGGCGCGCCCCCAGGTCGGGGTCGTAGCCGGCTCGGGCCAGCCAGTCGCGTGCGTCGTCGGTGACCACCAGCGTCAGCCGGCGCTGAGCCACCCTCGCCGCCAGGGTGGCGACCTGGATGTCGACGATGCGGCGGATGTCGGCTTCCGACAATTGGCGGAAGCGCACCACCTCGTCGATGCGGTTGAAGAACTCGGGCTTGAAGAAGTCCTGGGGGTCACCGGGCAGGTTGGAGGTCATGATGAGGACGGTGTTGGTGAAGTCGACGGTGCGGCCCTGGCCGTCGGTGAGGCGTCCGTCCTCGAGCACCTGGAGCAGGACGTTGAACACGTCGGGGTGCGCCTTTTCGATCTCGTCGAGGAGCACCACCGCGTAGGGACGGCGCCGCACCGCTTCGGAGAGCTGGCCGCCCTCCTCGTAGCCGACGTACCCGGGGGGCGCCCCGACCAGGCGGCTCACGGTGTGCTTCTCCTGGTACTCACCCATGTCGATGCGGACCATGGCGCGGTCGTCGTCGAAGAGGAAGTCCGCCAGGGCGCGGGCCAGCTCGGTCTTGCCCACGCCGGTGGGGCCGAGGAACAGGAACGAGCCGATGGGCCGGTTGGGGTCCGACAACCCGGCGCGGCTGCGGCGGATGGCGTTGGACACCGCGATGACGGCCTCGTCCTGGCCCACCACGCGCGCGTGCAGGGCCTCCTCCATGCGCACAAGCTTGGCCAGCTCGGCCTCCATGAGCCGGGTGACGGGGACGCCGGTCCAGCGGCTCACCACCTCGGCCACGTCCTCGGCGTCGACCTCTTCCTTCAGCATCGCCCCCGAGCTCTGCAGCTCGGCCAGGGCCTTGGTGGCGTCCTCGATGCGGTGCTCGATGTCGGGGATGACGCCGTAGCGGATCTCCGAGGCACGCGTGAGGTCGCCGTCGCGCGCGAAGCGCTCGGCCTCACCCTTGCGCGTCTCGAGCTCCTCCTTGAGGTTGCGGATGGCGGTGATGGCATCCTTTTCGGCTTGCCAGCGCGCCGTCATGGCGTCCGCGGTCTCGGTCAGGTTGGCGAGCTCCTCCTCGAGGCGCGCCAGGCGCTCCTTCGACACGTCGTCGGTCTCCTTGGCCAGCGCCACGCGCTCGATCTCGAGCTGTCGCATGCGCCGGGTGACGACGTCGATCTCGGTGGGCATGGAGTCGATCTCGATGCGCAGCCGGCTGGCCGCCTCGTCCATGAGGTCGATGGCCTTGTCGGGGAGGAAGCGCCCGGTCACGTAGCGGTCCGACAGCACCGCCGCCGCGACCAGGGCGGCGTCCTGGATGCGCACGCCGTGGTGCACCTCGTAGCGCTCCTTCAGGCCGCGCAGGATGGCGATGGTGTCCTGCACCGAGGGCTGTCCCACGAAGACGGGCTGGAAGCGCCGTTCGAGCGCGGCGTCCTTTTCGATGTGCTTGCGGTACTCGTCGAGCGTGGTGGCCCCGACCAGGCGCAGCTCGCCGCGCGCCAGCATGGGCTTGATCATGTTGCCGGCGTCCATGGCCCCTTCGGCCCCGCCCGC
>Ga0182024_10000311_pt1 | contig 122354 bp, 110 predicted proteins | sample P32metaG_FD_120480 | JGI IMG/M metagenome (GOLD analysis project Ga0182024, IMG submission 120480) | Permafrost microbial communities from Stordalen Mire, Sweden - P3-2 metaG (Illumina Assembly) | ecosystem: Environmental > Terrestrial > Soil > Wetlands > Permafrost | place: Sweden: Stordalen... | reverse complement strand
TCGCCAAGTATCGCATCAACCCCGGCAACGTCAACATCGGAAAGAAGCATGACGACAATTTCCGCGTCATGATCGAGGCCGCCATCGAATACGATCGCCCCGTGCGCATCGGCGTGAACTGGGGTTCGCTTGATCAGGCGCTGCTGACGCGCATGATGGACGAAAACAATCGCCTGCCTGATCCATTGGATGCGAAGACGGTCACGCTGCGCGCCATCGTGGTCAGCGCCCTCGAATCCGCCAAGGCCGCCGAACATCACGGCCTCGCGCACAACAAGATCATCCTCAGCGCAAAAGTGAGCGGCGTGCAGGATCTGATTGCGGTTTACCGCATGCTCGCCGCCGAATGCGATTATCCCCTTCACTTGGGTCTCACTGAAGCGGGTCTGGGATCGAAGGGCATCGTCGCCACCACGGCCGCCATCGGCGTGCTGCTTCAGGAAGGCATCGGCGATACCATTCGCGCGTCGCTTACGCCGCTTCCGAACGGCGATCGCACCGAGGAAGTCATCGTGTGCCAGCAGGTCTTGCAGGCGCTGGAGCTACGCAGCTTCACTCCGCAGGTCACCGCGTGCCCCGGCTGCGGCCGGACCACCAGCACGTTTTTCCAGGACATGGCGGATCAGATTCAGACCTATCTGCGGACGCAGATGGCCGTCTGGAAGGCGCAATATACTGGCGTCGAGGAAATGAAGGTCGCCGTGATGGGGTGCGTGGTGAACGGCCCCGGCGAATCCAAACACTCCGATCTCGGCATTTCGCTGCCGGGCACGTTTGAGGAACCGGTCGCACCTGTTTATGTCGATGGCAAACTCAAGTGCACGCTCCGCGGCGATCATATTGTCCGGGAGTTTATCGCGATTCTCGACGATTACGTCGCCCGCCGCTATGCTGCGAGAGCGCTCGAAGCCGTCGACGCGTAGTTGGTCTCTTGATAAAGAGGGCTCAACCTCTTGAGTTCATTTCTTCGCGCGTAAATTTGCGTCCGGCTCGAACGTAGTCGAGCCGCTTCATCAGCTCGCGATATTCTTTGACGCGATCCCGGCTGCCGGCATACTCGGCTAACCATTCGCGAAATGCTGCGTTGAGCGTCGTTCCATGTCGATGCGCACGCTCTCTTGCGCGTCTGATCACCTCGGGATCTGCCCTGAACGAGATATCTTTCACTATTCCAGAATACATTGGGTCCTTCCGTTACCTTCAACTTCCTGAATCGTACAATGTAAGTATGCGCCTCGCTCTTTCGATTTGCCTGCTCTCCTCCGCCCTCTTCGCCCAGAAATTCAGCGGATTCGATCCCGCCTCGATCGACCGTTCCGCTGATCCCTGCGTGAATTTCTATCAATACGCCTGCGGCGGATGGATGGCCGCCAATCCGTTGCCCAACGATCATTCGCGCTTTGGCCGCTTCGACGCCCTTCAGGACAGCAATCGCAGCGTGCTCCAGAATATTCTCGAAAGCGCGTCGGCCGACAGGCCCGGCCGCAGCGTCGTCGAGCGCGAAATTGGCGACTATTACACGTCTTGCATGGACGTGAAGGCCATCGACGCCAAGGGCATCGGCCCCGTCAAGCGCGATCTCGACCGCATCGCCGCGATTCGCGATAAAGCGCACATCACCGACGCCGTGGGCGAAATCTATCAGGTCGGAACCTCTGCATTCTTCGAGTTCGGCTCATCGCAGGATGCCAAGGATTCGACGCACGTGATCGCCGATCTCGATCAGGGCGGCCTTGGGCTTCCCGATCGCGACTATTACCTGAAGAACGACCCGAAATCGGTCGAGCTGCGCAAGCAATACGCGGCGCACGTTGCGCGCATGTTCGAACTGAGCGGCGACCCACCCGCAGCAGCGGCGAAGAAAGCCGACGCAGTGATGGCGATCGAGGCGGCGCTTGCCAAAGGATCGCTCGACAAGGTTTCGCGGCGCGATCCCAACAAGGTGTATCACAAGATGGCCGTCACCGAACTCGCCGTGCTTGCGCCCGCTTTCGATTGGCCGACATTTTTCAAGCTGACCGGTGCGCCGGCGTTTGACAGCCTCAACGTCGACGTGCCGGAGTTCGTCAAGACTATGCAATCGGTGATCGTGGACTCTAGTCTCGACGATCTCAAAACCTATCTCGCCTGGCATCTGCTGCACGCCAAAACTCCCGTTCTGCCCATGACCTTCCGCGAAGAGACGTTCCAGTTCTTCGTCAAGACTCTGCGCGGTCAGAAAGAAATGCTGGTCCGTTGGAAGCAGTGCGTCAATCAGACGGATGCCCATATCCCCGACGCGCTGGGGCAGCAGTTCATTGATAAGACGCTCGGCGAGGATGGCAAGCATCGCGCGCAACAAATGGTTGCGGCAATCGAAAAGGCCATGGAAGCCGACATCAAAGCTCTCGACTGGATGACGCCTGCAACCAAGGAACAAGCGCTGATCAAGTTGCACGCGGTCGCCAATAAAATTGGAACGAAGGAGCACTGGCTGGATTATTCGAAGGTGAAGATTGCGCGCGACGACGCTTATGGGAACGCCGAGCGCAGCGACCAGTTCGAGGTGGACCGGCAACTGGCCAAGATCGGCAAACCGGTAGACAAAACCGAATGGGCCATGAGCCAGCCCACCGTCAATGCCTATTACGATCCCCAGGAAAACGACATCAATTTTCCCGCCGGCATTTTACAGCCGCCGTTTTGGGACAACAAGATGGACGACGCCGTGAATTATGGCGCGATCGGCGCCGTGATCGGCCACGAACTGACGCACGCCTTCGACGATGAAGGCCGCCAGTTCGACGCGCAAGGGAATTTGCGCGACTGGTGGACCGACGCCGACGCGAAGGCGTTCGGTGAACGCGCGCAGTGTTTAGTGAAGGAATATTCCGGTTTCACGGCGGTGGACGATGTGCACTTGAACGGCGAGCTCACCCTAGGCGAGAACACCGCGGATAACGGAGGCCTTCGGCTGGCTTACATGGCGCTGATGGATACGCTCGCCGGCAAACAGCCCCCCAAGCGCGACGGATTCACCGCGGAACAGCGCCTGTTCCTTGGCTTCGCGCAGGTGTGGTGCGAGAACAAGAGCGGTGAATCTTCGAGGGTGGCCGCTCAAGTCGACCCGCATTCGCCGGGTCAGTATCGTACCAACGGCGTGGTCTCCAACATGCCCGAATTTGCGCAGGCGTTCTCTTGCAAAGTCGGTCAGCCGATGTTGAAGGGCCCGGCCTGCCGGGTGTGGTGATCGTGTTACGAGCCGCGACCAGGCTGCGCTTGCGCCAAGGGAGCGGTTTCAAAACAAATGACTCAGTGCCGTCTCGAGCGCGTCCAGCCTGATAAGCCTGAAAGCAACTAACCCCTATTCCTGATTCGGCTTCGCGTCCGGGTCCGGTTTCGACGAGTCCGGCTTTGCGCCGTCCTTGGGACCATCCGGCAGAATAAACGTCGTCTCTCCCGGCCGCAGCAGCTTCAACTGCTTCCGGATCTCCATGTCCTGCTCGCTCTGGCTTTCTTTCAGCCGGCGGATGCGCTCCTTCCGCCGTTCGATTTCGCGCGCGACCGCCGCATTTTGTTCCTGCAGCGCCCGGATCTCGCGATGCTTGTCGAGCAGCGCTTCCACACCTTGCGGACCCCGCAGCGCGACCCATCCGTAGGCCACCGCCATACCGATCGCGATCATGAATCCGATTCGTCGCGTGCTGCGCCGGACAATCGCCTCGAGAAAAGGTCCCAAGAATCAGTTATAGAACGGATTGCGGAAAAATGCCAGTCTTTTCACTCGGATGCGATAGGAAAACTCGCGTAGCCCTTACTCATGTTATTCTTCGGTGTAATCGCTTATTATCCATGTCTGAGGAACCGGAGACTAATCCACACCGCCAAGCCTGCCCCAAATGCGGGTCAAACGACGTGCGACGTTCAAGGGGCGATGGTCTGATCGCGATCGTGGCTCGCATCTTCGGCCGATGGCCGTTTCGCTGCCGGAGCTGCCGCGTAAAATTCTACCGGTATGCGCCGCCGCCCCAGGACTAACGAGGTCCAGTAACGGGCATCCAATGATCGCCAGCCAAGCGCCGCCCGCACCGATCTCTGTCCCTACTTCGCCGCCGGCTTGTTCATCAGCGCCTTGATGTCCGCGGGAATCGCAAATCTTTCCGGCGGGATACTCTCGTTCACCTTCACGCTGGCGATAGTCATAATCGCTTCCTGCGGCCCGAACTTCTGGATCATCTTCGTAGGCATGAGCACGCCGCCGAAATCCTTGTACTCTGAAACCGTCGCTTTGGCTTCCGTTTCACCCATGGGGCTCTCGATGGTGGCGATTGTCCTCAGGAGCAAACCCGTCTTCTTCGAATAGTAAGAGGTTTCGGGCTTGCCTTCGGCGGGCGTGAGCACAACCTCATAGCACTCTTCGCCATTGATCGTTTCGGTACCCGTCGTTTCCACTTTCGTGAACAATTTCCGCCAGTTGAGCGGCTCGTTAAAGGTGGCCTCGCGCATCGCTTGCGCTTTCTCCACGCCGGTCTTCACGTGCCCGCCGGTCATCGGGCTGGTTTGCCAGGCGACGCCGTCCGACGAGCCCTCTTCTTCGATCTTGCCCATCCCTTCGAGTTCGATCACGGAGTATGTCTTGTCCGGGGCCGCGGCGTAATGGGTGAACGTGCCCTTCATTCCCTGGGCCGGAATCTCGATGGTTCCGGTTTGAACCTCGGTCCTGTGCTTCTCATACGCCGCTTTGCCGCCGGTCACTTCGATGTAGCGATCCAGAATTGTCTCGGGCTTAGGCAGGGTGTCGTCCGCACGCAGCGCGATCCCCCCGGCAATCGCGAACGCGGCGGCATACACCGCCCAGTTTCTGGTCATGAGTTGGCTATTCATTATGGTGCCTCTGTTTTCCGATCCAATCGAGCGCGGCGTCCATCACTGGATCGTGACCGCTGAGCAGCGCTTGACGCGTCAGCTTCACCTCCACGTCCGGTGTCACTCCGATTCCCTCCAGCGGCTTTCCGCCGTCGGAAATGTAATTCGCCACCGCATATTGAAAGCCGTCGCCGTTTGGAAGTCTCTCTATCAGAGACGGAAGCGCCGCCGCCGCGGTTCGCTCGCCGAAGATTCTGGCCCGGCCTAAATCCTTCAATCCTCCCGCTAGAATCTCCGAGGTCGACGCCGAACTCCCGTCCACCAGCACGGCCACCGGCCCCTTGAACACGTCCGCCTGCGGATACACCACGAAATGGATGGTGGAGTCACGCATGTACATATCGCCCAGCCGCAGCCCCGGCTTGTCGATCAGGCGGCCGGCCATCCCCATCGCCATACCGCCGATTCCGCCCGGATTCCCGCGTAAATCGATAATCAGACCGTTGCACGCCCCACAACTGCCCACCACGTCCCGGAACCGGCCCATCACTCGCTCTAAATCCAGAAACATGTTGAACGCGATATAGCCCGTTTGGCCGATCTTCCTGGAATCCACCCAGACGTGCATCGCTGGAAGATTCCCGAACTTGGAAAGCTCGCCGCGCGGTGGATCGAGACCCACATCCAGGGCCACATTGCGACCGGCGCCGTCCCGGAAAATCACCGAGAGTTTATGTCCCAACGGCCCGCTCAGCCGCGAAAGCACCGCGCGCTCCAGCATCAACTCGTGAATATCGGGATCGCTCTTCAACTTCTGGATCGCGGCATCCAATTGCTTGCCGCCCACGCTGACGATCTCCCACCCCGGTTTTACGCCCGCCTTTTCCGCGGGCGATCCGGGATCGACGCGCGTCACCACCGCGTGCCCGTCCAGCACGCGCAGATCGATTCCCGGCGACCCATCGCCGCCCGCCGTACCGCCATCGGCGTCCGTTTCTGCATAAACCGATCCGGGAATGATCGCGAAATGCGTCTGCTTCAGGCGCGCCAGCATGTCGCCCATCACCTGCCGCGCGGCTTCCGTCGACTCGGCGCGTTCGATTCTCGGCCGGTACTCCTCGTGGATTGCCTGCCAGTCCAGGCCACCCGGCTTCTTCTCCCAGTGATTGTCGCGGACGGTGGTCCAGATCTTTTCGAAAGATGCGATGTTGAGCTGTTTCTGTTCAGGAGTGTATCCGGACGGGCCTTGTCCGCACACCGGCACCGCGCTCGTGCCACTTAACCCAAGAACCACGCACACGCCTGCAAACCAACGCATAGGTCCAGTTTAGCTTTGTGGCGCTGCGCCGTGCCCCATGTCGTGACCTTAGTTGCAACCTGAGCTCTCCACCCCCACCCGTCAGGGTGGGGGATTCCAAATCGCTTTCCAGCCCCACCCGTCAGGGTGGGGATTCCAAGTCGCTTTCCAGCCCCACCCGTCAGGGTGGGGATTCCAAGTCGCTTTCCAGCCCCACCCGTCAGGGCGGGGGATTCCAAATCGCTCTCCAGCCCCACCCGTCAGGGTGGGGGATTCCAAATCGCTTTCCAGCCCCACCCGTCAGGGAGGGGGATTCCAAATCGCTTTCCAGCCCCACCCGTCAGGGAGGGGGATTCCAAATCGCTTTCCAGCCCCACCCGTCAGGGAGGGGGATTCCAAATCGCTTTCCAGCCCCACCCGTCAGGTGGGGGGTTCGCAATCGAGTTCGACGTGACCCACCGCATGAAGAACCACGTTGTGGATAAGCTTATAATCTGAAGGCGGACCGGGCTTGGTGTTGCGGTCGCCCGAACGGCTCCGATATTTCCAGGTGGAGGTGTGAATTGCCCGGACAACGGCTCCCCAATCGCTGGCTGATTGCCTGCGCCGGCGTGATCATGAACGTCTGCGTGGGCACCACCTATGCCTGGAGTGTGTTCACCAAACCGCTCGCGCAGAGCGAGCCCTGGACGGAGTTTCAGATTACGATCACGTTCAGCATAGCGGTTGCTTTTGTCGGGCTGGGCAGCCTGCTTGGCGGCATGTGGCAGGACCGCAAGGGACCGCGCCTGGTCGCTACCACCGCCGGATTGGTCTACGGAACCGGCTTTTTGATCGCGGCGTACTCGGCTTCGAACCACTGGCTGTGGGGGATCTATCTCGGTTACGGGTTCTTCTGCGGGCTGGGCATCGGCGCCGGACACATCTGCTCCATTGCGACCATCACCAAGTGGTTCCCGGACCACCGCGGCGCTATGACCGGAGCGAACGTGATGGGATTTGGCGCGGGGGCTTTGGTGTTGAGCCCCATCGCGGCGCGTGCCGTCATCAACGTCGGCGTGCCCACGACATTTGTGGGATGCGGGATTGTGTACTTGATCGTGGTGACGCTCATGGCCCAGTTCTACCGCACCCCCCCAAGCGGCTGGCGTCCCGTAGGCTGGCATCCCACCGGCGCAGCCGCAAAGGTGGCATCCATCGTGGATCACAAGGTTTCGCAGGCGCTCAAGACCTGGCGCTTCTGGCTGTTGTGGGCCATGCTCTCGCTCAATACGTCCGCCGGAATCATGATCCTCAGCCAGGCATCCCCTCTCTCCCAGCAGCAGACCAAGATTGAGGCTGTACAAGCATCTTTCATTGTCGCGATGCTATCGATTTTCAACGCTTCCGGCCGTGTGTTCTGGGCCTGGTTGTCGGACTTCATCGGCCGCGCGCAGACGCTGTTCCTCCTGTTCGCGCTCCAGGTGGTGCTCTTCTTCACGTTGCCGAGCTTGCATGGAGTCGTGCTATTCACCATCGCCGCCGGCCTGATCGTCTCTTGCTACGGCGGCGGATTCGGCGTAATGCCGGCATTTGCCGCGGACTTCTTCGGCTCTAAGTACGTCGGTGGAATCTACGGCTGGATTCTGGTCGGCTGGGGCATTGCGGCGATTCCCTCGCCGCTTCTGATGGTCCATTTCCACCAAACCACCGGATCATACGACCTCATGCTCTATGTGATCGGCGTCGTCATGGTGATCTCGCTGCTGTTCCCGATCCTGGCGCGGAGAATCGTTTCGCGCATCGCCGCCGCCTCCGCCATCGAGCTCGAAGGCAGCCCCACTGGTCTCAGCGCCGGCTGATTTCCAGCCCCACCCGTCAGGGTGGGGGAAACCCCCTCGTTTACCAGCCCCATGCGTCAGCTTGGGGCTTCTGTCGTGGTGTTCCAGCCCCATGCGTCAACTTGGGGCCTCTGTCGTGGTTCGTGAGCGGCGGCGCGACTACCCAATCCCCTTCCTATGCCGGTTTCCGCCCCGACGGAACCGCGACCGTCAGGGAGCGATCGCCTTCCAATGCCGATACACCAGCGCCAGCGGCAAACCCATTACGTTGAAATAGCAGCCCTCAATCCGATCCACGAATTTCGAGGCGAGCCCCTGAATTGCATACGCCCCGGCCTTATCCATCGGCTCGCCGCTTAATACGTAAGCGTCGATTTCCCGATCCGTCAACTCCACGAAATGCACGCGGGTGCTTTCGTGATCGACCATCACTCTGTCCGCATGCAAAAGGCAAATTCCTGTGATCACCACATGCTCGCGCTCCGACAACGCTCGCAACATGCCCCGCGCATCATCCGCATCCACTGGTTTTTCAAGCACCCGTTCGCCCAGCACCACTATCGTGTCCGCTCCCAACACGACCTCGTCGGGCCCCCCACCCGCCGCCTCCGCCTTCGTCCGCGCCAGCCGCCGCACGTAGTCCACGGGCGACTCGCCCGGCGCGCGGATTTCCTCAACCGGCCGCGATCGCACGATAAACTGAAAGCCGGCCGTCTCCAGCAATTCGCGCCGCCGAGGCGATTGAGACGCCAAAATCAGATGGGGCATTCGTTTTCCCATTGGCTGACCGCCATCGTTACTGAACCGCGACTGTCAAGGAGCGGCACGTTACTGAACCGCGACTGTCAAGGAGCGGCACGTTACAGCCAAGTCCTTTCACTTATCTGTTCCTTTCACTTATCCGTACCCTAACATTGTCGCGTGATACAATCGGAGCTTCCCCCGGCATCGCATCGCAGGATCTATCACCATTAGGATCTATCTATGGAACGCGCCGGCCGTCTCATCCCTAAATTGAAGCTGTCACCCGAACTCGCCGATCCGGAAACACGCGCGCGGGCCGCCTGGGCGCTTGCGGCGGGTCCCAAGATCGCGCGCCACACGCTCGCGGCGGCTCTGGTGCGCGGGAAGTTGATTGTCGAGGTGGAGGATTACACCTGGCAGCGCCAGCTGGCCCCGCTCGAACATTTTCTGCTGCGGAACTTGCGCGAGGCCCTGGGCGAAGCGATCGTCGAAAGCCTCGATTTTCGTCCCATGCCGCGCCATACCATCGAACGCAGGATGCCGCAGCGAGCAGAAACCTCCCGGCCCGCCGGAGATATCGGCGAGCGAATCGAGGACCCCGTGCTCGCCTGGAACTACCGGCAGTCCAAAGCCGCGAAGGCCTGACCCCGCGTTCCGAGCCGCGACCCGAGCCGCGACCAAAGGGAGCGGTTACAAAGCCTCCTTCCATTGAAAAATTCTTGACGTTCCGAGCCGCGACCCGAGCCGCGACCAAAGGGAGCGGTTACAAAGCCTCCTTCCATTGAAAAATTCTTGACGTTCCCAGCGAAGCAATCGGCGCGCGGCGATAATAAAAGATAACAAGTGAAGCTGACCGAAACAGATGTGCGGCACGTAGCCGAGCTGGCGAATCTCGCGCTCAGCGACGACGAAATCGCGCGGATGACGCACGATCTCGACGGCATTCTCACGCACATCGACAAACTGAACGAGCTGGACACGTCCAACGTGGAACCCATGGTCGCATTTGACGCCGCATCGGGCGTTGCGCAGTCGACTCTCAGAGACGATGTCGAACGCCCGCCGCTCGGCACCGCTCTCGCGCTCGCAAATGCTCCGGGCGTTTCTCAGAGTGGACCAGGCTCCGGCTACTTCAAAGTGCCCAAGGTGATCGAGCGGTGAGTCTCGTCGACCAGCACAGAGGGCTCTCCCACTCCATCGGCTCCATTCGCGCCGGGCTGCTTTCGAAACAATTCTCGGCGACCGAACTTGCCGCCGAGGCGCTGGCTTTCGCGGAAGCCGAGAATCCCAAGACCAACGCCTATCTGACCTTTTCACCCGGCCGCGCGCTCAAAGCCGCCGCCGATGTCGATCGCAAGATCGCGGCGGGCGAGGACCCCGGCCCACTCGCGGGCGTGCCTATCGCGATCAAGGACGTGATTGTGACCCGCGGCCTGCGGACCACGTGCGGCTCGCGGCTGCTTGAAAACTACATCCCTCCCTACGACGCGACCGTGGTCGAGCGAATCGAACGCGCCGGCGGCGTGATTCTCGGCAAGACCAACTGCGACGAGTTTGCCATGGGATCGTCCAACGAGAACTCGGCGTTCGGGCCGGTGCGGAATCCGGTCGCGCCGGATCGCGTGCCGGGTGGATCCAGCGGCGGCTCGGCCGCGGCCGTAGCGCAGGGAACGGCCGTGCTCGCCCTCGGATCCGATACCGGCGGATCGGTGCGCCAGCCCGCGTCCTTTTGCGGAGTCGCCGGGGTCACGCCCACCTACGGCCGCGTGTCGCGCTACGGATTGACCGCGTTCGCCAGCTCGCTCGATCATATTGGCCCCTTGGCGCGAACCGTGCGCGACGCCGCGATACTACTCCAAGCCATCGCCGGCCGCGATGAAATGGACGCCACCTCGGCCTTCGCCCCGGTGCCGGATTACGCGGCTGCCCTGGCTGCCGAAGGCAGCCTTCAAAGCACCGGCGGCAGCCTCCAAGGAGTGAAACTCGGCCTCCCGCGCGAGTACTTCGAACACCTTTCGAGCGAAACCGGCGACCTGATTCATCGCGCCGTCGACGTATTGAAACGCCTGGGCTGCGAAGTGCGCGAAGTCCGCCTTCCGCACACGCCCTACGCCATCGCCGCGTATTACATCATCGCGACCGCCGAAGCCAGCTCCAATCTGGCGCGGTATGACGGCGTCCGCTACACCACCCGCGCTGCCCGCGACAACCAAGACGCGACCCTCGCCGACATGTATCGCCGCACCCGCGGCGAAGGATTCGGCGCCGAGTGCAAGCGCCGCATCATGCTGGGAACTTACGTCCTGAGCGCCGGTTACTACGAAGCGTATTATTTGAAGGCGCAGAAAACCCGGGCGCTCATCGCGCGCGATTACGCTGAAGCTTTCTCGCAAGTCGACGCGATCGTCGGGCCGGTTTCGCCGTTTCCCGCCTTCAGGCTAGGCGAAAAAGTGGACGACCCGGTTTCCATGTATCTGTCCGATATTTTTACCATCACCGGGGATCTGGCCGGCATCCCCTGCTTGAGCGTCCCCTGCGGACTCACCGCGGAAGGCCTTCCGGTCGGTTTGCAGGTTCTCACGCGCCATTTCGACGAAATGACGATGTTCCGTGTAGCGGACGCCTACCAAAGAGCATCTACTTCGTAGCTTGCTAACATCAGAACTGACTACAGGAGAAATCACCCACATGCCATTCACTGTTCCCGCCCTGCCCTATGCGTCAGACGCATTGGAGCCGTCCATCGACAAGATGACCATGGAGATCCATCATGGAAAACATCACGCGGCCTACGTGACGAATTTGAACAAGGCGCTCGAATCCGCGCCGGACTTAGGAAACAAAACTGTCGAAGAGCTGTTAGCCAACAACTGCGCGATTGTGCCGGAAGCCATTCGCACCGCCGTTCGCAACAATGGCGGCGGCCACTCCAACCACTCGCTGTTCTGGACCCTCATGGCGCCTGGCGCCGGCGGACCGCCGGTAGGAAATCTGGCGCAGGCGATCACCGGCGCATTCGGCGGCTTCGATGCGTTCAAGGAAAAATTCGCCGCCGCTGCCGCGGGACGCTTCGGATCGGGCTGGGCCTGGCTGTTGAAAAAAGGCGATAGCGTCGAAATCACCTCCACCGCGAATCAGGATTCGCCCATCATGGAAGGCCGCTTCGCCGTAATCGGCCTGGATGTCTGGGAGCACGCCTATTACCTGAAGTATCAGAATCGCCGGCCGGAGTACGTGGGAGCGTGGTGGAACGTCGTCAATTGGAAGGAAGCCGACAAGCGCTTCAATAGCGGAAAGTAAGGTGGGGCAGGGCCATGCCCTGCCACCCGAGCCGCGACCAAGCTGCGCTTGCGCCAAGGGAGCGGTTACAAATCCGGAATCGGGAACTCTTCAACCTAACAACCCGCGACCAAGCTGCGCTTGCGCCGAGGGCTGCGCTTGCGCCAAGGGAGGCCTCTACGCCCCGCCCCCTGCCGCTTCGAGCACGATCTGCCACAGCAGATCCACTCCGTCCTCGATGTTCTTGGGAGAAATCCGCTCGTCGTTGCCGTGCGCGCGGTCCGCGCCTTCTCTCAGAAATATAGGAACTCCGTACACCGCCATCCCGCGCGACCGCAAATAGCTGGCGTCGGTGGCCCCATGGCTCATGTAGGGCGTCACGATGTCGTGCGGATACATGCGGTCGATGGCCCGCTCCATCGCCCGATACAACGTCGTGGTTCGCGAACTCGGCTCGGTCGAAGGCATCTGCAACCCCGGCGCGACCGCGATCTCCACTGCCGGATCGTTGATGATCTGCTTAAAGCGCAGTAGGATTTCCTCGCGCGTTTCGCTGGGCGTGCGGCGCACGTCGAGTTGCGCCTCCGCTCCGTTGTTCAGCATCGTGACCGAAACCGTCGTGTGCAGCAACGCGTCCAGGTCCGGATCTTTCGCGCGAATCTGCGCCGCAGCAGCCTGCTGCGTCGCCGGATCCTCCAGCTTGCGCCCGCGGAGGATCGGTTCGAGCCATGCATATTCACTCAGCCGGGAGAGCTCGCGAAGATACGCGCGCGTGGTCGCGTTCAGCTTGATCGGCTGTTCCGCATCGGATAATTTGACCACGGCGCGCGACAGGTGCACGAACGGATTGTCGGCGCGCGGAACCGATGCGGACGCCACCGTGCCCTTGGCCGTGAGCACCAGGCGCGTCGGAATCTTCTCGTTGGTCTGGATCTTAAACAACCGCAGGCCCTCTTTGGTTTCGACGATGCTCCCGCCCTGGTTCAGCGCGAACTCCGCGTCGATTTTCTGAAATTCATGCTGTGCCAGCCAGTCGATGCCAGTCGAGCCCATCTCTTCATCCGATTCCGAAAGCAGAATCAGATCGCGCCCCAGCTTAATGTTGCTCCTGCGCTTGATTTCCACCATCACCGCGAGCTCGGCCGCCAGCAGCGCTTTATCGTCCTCCGTGCCGCGCCCGTAAATGAAACCGCTGCGAAGTTCGGCGCTGAACGGATCGACGGACCACTGCTTCTTATCGGCGGGCACCACGTCGCTGTGCGCGATCAATAGAAGCGGGCGGCCCTTGCCGCTGCCCTTGATCCGCGCGACGAAATTCTTCCGCTTCGGATCGGAGCCGAGCAGCTCGCAGGGGATCTGATGCGAATCGGCGACCTGTTTCAGATACTCCGCGACGCGAGTTTCGTTGCCCGGCGGATTGGAGGTGTCCAGGCGCACCAAGTCCGTCAGGTATTGACGAGTTCGTTCTCCAAGAGGCCGGTTATCGTCCGCAGCCACCCCGGCCACCGCGAGGACAACAACCAAGGCGCTTGCACGCCGCATTTGTACAGATGTTATCATGCGCCGCAACCCGCTACTCATTCGGCTTTTTTATGACCCGGATTTTCGGCGCGCCTTGAGGCGCGACCGTAAGGGAGCGCGTGTACTTCGGAACCGCGACCGTAAGGGAGCGCGTGTACTTCGGAACCGCGACCGTAAGGGAGCGCGTGTACTTCGGAACCGCGACGGTAAGGGACCGCGCGTGCTTCGGAACCGCGACCGTAAGGGAGCGCGTGTACTTCGGAACCGCGACGGTAAGGGACCGCGCGTGCTTCGGAACCGCGACGGTAAGGGACCGCGTGTACTTCGGAACCGCGACCGTAAGGGAGCGCGTGGTTCTCTGCCTCCCTCGCCCCCGCTATCGCCCCTGCCAGCACGCCGGACGCTTTTCGAGAAACGCCGTGATCCCTTCCTGCGCGTCATGCGCCGCCGCGTTCATCGACATCACTTCCTTCGCATAGGCATAAGCGCGCGGCTGGTCGAGCTCGATCTGCGCGTAAAACGCCTGCTTGCCCAGCGCGATGGTGAATCCGCTCGCCTCCGCGATCTGGCACGCCAGCTTCCGCGTTTCCGCTTCGAGACCTGCCGCCGGCACTACCCGATTCACTAGCCCCCACTCGGCCGCCGCGTTTGCGTCCACCCCGCGGCCCGTCAGCAGCATCTCCATCGCGCGCTTGCGGCCAACCGCCCGCGTCAACGCGACCATCGGCGTTGAGCAGAACAGTCCATTCTTGACTCCTGGCGTGGCGAACGTCGCCTCGGCGCTGGCCACCGCCAGATCGCACGTCGCCACCAACTGGCAGCCCGCCGCCGTCGCGATCCCCTGCACTTGCGCGATCACCGGCTGTGGGATCGCCTGGATCTTGGCCATCAGTTGCGTGCACACATCGAACAGCCGGCGATATTCCGCGATGCTGCCGTTCACCAGCTCATTCAAATCGTGACCCGACGAAAACACCTTGCCCGCGGCTCCCAGAATCACCGCGCGAACTTCTTTTTCCGCGGCGACGCTTTCCAGGCAGTCGATCAGCTCCAGCATCAAATCGAGCGAAAGCGCGTTGCGCCGCTCCGGGCGGTTCAGCGTAATGACGGCGAGCGAGCCTTCCCGTTCGCGAACAATATACCGGTACATGTTCTCAATATAGCGCCCGTCTTACCGAGCCGTGACCGAGCTGCGCTTGCGCCGAGGGAGCGGTTATAAATCCGGAATCGGCAATTCCACTACCGTCTCATCCGCCGCGACCCTATGTGGGGCAGCCAATCTTGGCTGCAGCCGCCTTTCAGGCGGCCTCGATCCGCGACCACAGACGTGGGGCAGGGCCATGCCCTGCCGATTTGAATGTGGGGCAGCGCCATGCCCTGCCGATTTGAATGTGGGGCAGGGCCATGCCCTGCTGATTTGACACACGATCGCAGCGCGCGGTCACTTTTCAGGAACGCCTTTCAACCCGCGGAGAACCTCCGCACCGACGCCGAAAGTAGCGAGCGCTACTCCGCGCCTGTTCCTTTGCCTTTTCTATGCGCCGCCCAGCGTTTCTTTTGCGCATCCGCCATCTTCTTCCTCACTTCCACGCTCACAACCCGGGTCTTTCTTTCTCCGGGCGAACCGGGCGACGCGGCGGCGCGTTGCACCAGCATCCAGTTGGAGGGCCGTCCGCGGCGCTTTCCATGTGAGCGGGCGAGTCTTTCCAGAACCACCAGCGCATCATCGATGCCCGCGCGTTCCGCTCGTAGTTCGGCGATCATTTTAAGGAGATCCATAACTTCAAAGTAAAATTGTAACGCGATTATTGTAGCGCTTCAATTGTCATAAAGACACTCCGGCCGGCCGCATTTCGGTGCGACCGGCCGAACTAATACGCTATAATCACGAGCATGACTAAATTCCTAGGAGTGGTTTGTCTCGTGTCTTCCGCTTTGTTGGGCGTTAATGCTTTCGGAGCGGGTATTTACGATTTCACCATGAAGTCCATCGACGGTAACCCAGTGCCGCTTTCGAGCTTCAAGGGAAAAGTGGTGCTGGTGGTGAACGTCGCCAGCCGATGCGGATACACTCCGCAATACACCGGCCTTGAAGCGCTGTACGAAAAATACAAGGACAAGGGATTGGTGATCGTGGGATTCCCCGCCAACAATTTCCTGTCGCAGGAGCCCGGCACCGACGCGGAAATCAAGACGTTTTGCTCCAGCAAATACAATGTCTCCTTCCCGATGTTCTCGAAGATCTCCGTTAAAGGTGACGATAAAGCGGAGCTATACAAGTTCCTGACCGACGCTGCCGCGAATCCCACCACTGGCGGCGAGATCAAGTGGAATTTCACCAAGTTCATGGTGGATCGCAATGGAACTGTGATCCAGCGCTTCGAGCCCGCCGTGACTCCCGAGCAGATGGACGCCGCCGTCGCGGCCGCGTTGAAGTAATCCGGCGGTTCCTCATTGAGACCGTTAGGGAGTGCGTGTCTCTCCAACCCCACCCGTCAGGGTGGGGATCACCAAACGAGCCGCGACCATGGCTTTCGGAACCGCGACCGTCAGTTAGCGCATGGTCTTTCGGAACCGCGACGGTCAGGGAGCGCATGATCTTTCGGAACCGCGACCGTCAGGGAGCGGCGCTAACCAGCCTTCCACCCGCGACCCACTCCTTCTTCTGCCCCGTGGCCGATATACTTGAATCCATGCGGCGGAGCATCATCACAGTCCCGATCCGCAAAGTCCAGCGCGACGAAGCCTGCTCCATACCGGACTCGCCTGTTCAAACCCCGCCCGTTCTGGACATCCCAGATCAGGACTTTCTAGCCGTAGAAGAGCCGCTTGAGATTCGTATCGCCCTGAAAGACGACGAGCGCAACGTCGCCATCACCATGCGCACTCCCGGCAACGACGAAGAGCTCGCCGTGGGATTCCTGTTCACCGAAGGAATTCTCCATTCCGCGAACTCCATCTCCGCCATCTCGAGCCCCGCGCGCAACGTCTTGACCGTCTCCCTCCATAAAGATGGTGACGAAAGCGGTGACAGCGAAACCGCCTTCGATCTCGAACGGCTCGAGCGCCATTTCTATCTCAGCTCGAGCTGCGGCGTCTGCGGCAAGGCCTCCATCCAGGCGATTGAAGCTTCCGGCTGTACGGCGCCGCCCCGCGACCGGCCGTTGCTCGACCGTGAAGTCATCCATCGGTTGCCCGGCGCCCTGCGATCGCGGCAGATGGCGTTCGATCGCACGGGCGGGTTGCACGCCGCGGCGCTGTTCGATTCCTCGGGTACGCTGCTCGATCTTCGTGAGGACGTCGGCCGCCACAATGCCGTCGACAAACTGATCGGCGCTTCGCTACTGGGTCAAACTTGTTTGCGTCAAACTTCTCCGGAACATTCTTTGGGCAGTTGTTCGTCAACAGCAAGTGTCCCTCTGCACGATCGCATTCTGATGGTCAGCGGACGGGCAAGTTTTGAGCTGGTGCAGAAAGCCCTGATGGCCGGAATCGCCGTGATGGCGGCCGTGGGCGCGCCTTCCAGTCTTGCGGTGGAAACCGCGCTGCGATTTGGAATGACCCTCGCGGGGTTCGTGCGCAACGGCCGGTTTAACGTCTACAGCGGCCACTGGCGCCTTCGTTAACCCGTGGCGCGGGCCGCCAGGCCTGCAGAGCCGAGATTCATCTCGGCTTTTTTTCGGTCCTTGAGATTTCTCCCGGCTAGCGAGGTCTCGAATCGATACCACGTGGCCCGCGGATTTTCGCCCTAACTCTTCTTTCGCTCTTTCATCTGGTTCGCCGAGCTCATCACCACCAGCAACACCAGCGTCGTGATCGCGCATCTCGAAAACGGCGGCGTCGCATCCCAGAACAGAGACGCGATGGTGAGGGCCGCCGACGCGAAAAACAGGATCTTGATCACCACGCGAAATCCGCCTCCCAACTTGTCTGTCCCCGTGGTGACTTCCAGTTGGGATCCACAACTTATGCAGACGGTTTCCGTCTTGGTCATGGTCGCATTGCATTCGCGGCAGCGGTTCATTGAGTGGTCTCCGGCCAGCTTGAGTGTAGCCTTCAGGTTTGTAGGAAACTATTAGCAATTCACCTTAGTGCCCGGGCTTTGCTTTGATTTACGCCGAGATCTCAGCCCCAATCTCAGTAGCGATACGCTGCGCGGTCAGCGGCGCGAGCAGAATCCCGTTGCGAAAGTGCCCGTAGGCCAGCCACACGTTGGTGTTCCCCACTCGTCCAATATGCGGGACCTCCGCATACGGTCTGAATCCGATCCAACTTTTGGATGGCTGCGCGCCTTCGAGCGCGGGCCAAAGTTCCGCCGCCCGCCGATGAATCTGTTCGCAAATCGCGCCATCGATCGAGCGATCGAATCCCACGTCTTCCTCCGTGGAGCCGGCCACCAGGAATCCGGTGGATCGTTGGAGAACGTACGAGTGTTCGCGGCGCAACATCGGCCCAAGCGCTCCCGGTTCGAGATCGAAACCGATCAGATGGCCTTTGATTGGTTTGACTTCCGGCAGTTCTACGCGAGTATCCCCATGCATGACGCTAAGCCGATTCGACCATGCGCCCGCCGCAATCACCAACCCGGCAAAATCCCGCGAATTTACCGTAAAAAGTCCGTGATTCTCCGCGATCCGCACGCCGCGCGCCACGCAGACCGCGCGCAGCGCGCGGAGCAAATCAGTCGGATCGACGAAGCCGTCTTCCGGGTAAAACAATCCTTGCTCCGTCAACTCCACGCTGATACCCGCAGCCCGTTGAAAGTCCAGGCGCTTCTCCGCCTGCTCACGGCGGCCCGCCAACTGGTGGCATCCGCACCGCTGAAAATCGATCGAAAGCCCGCTTTCCACCCGCAATTCCTCCACAAAAGACGGGTACATTCGCATACTTTCGATGCCGAGATCGAGCCACGCGGAAGGCCGGTCGAACTCTCCGCCGGGCGATAGCATTCCCGCTCCGGCCGAGCTGGTTTCGCCGCCGAAACTTCCGGCGTCGAACATGGAAACGCGCATGCCCGCCTGCGCGAGACGCCAGGCGATGGAAGCGCCGATCAACCCCGCGCCGGCGATCGCGATGCCGGATTCAGATGCCATACTTCATTCTCGTTATTTTCCGGCCGTCATTTCTCATCTACATGCGAGGGCCGCGAAGAATCCGCAAACGAGAGACATTTCGTCTCCGTTCGTCGCAAAATGCGACAGATTGTCGCGGCCGGTCCGCGAATCCTTTGCGTTTTCACCAGCGTGGAACGGCATCCGATGTGCATTTACAGAGCTATGCTGTGGCTCTATCTCTTGGGCATCGTTACGTTCCTCTCCATCGTGGTGCGCAGGCTTCTGCGCCGGCAAAAACCGCTGATCGACGAGCTGTATTCCAAGCGAGTCGCGATCGATAGCGTGAGTAGCGGCGTGGCCTGGATTCCGGCGAACGGCACACTGCATTCCATGAATCCGGCGCTCGCGCAGATGCTGGCCGCCACGCCCGAACAACTAGGGGGACGCGAATGGTTGCAGATGTTTGCCGAATCGGACCAGCCGCGCGTCGAGCAGGTCTACAGTCAAATGCTGCTTGCCGGGAAAGCTTCGCTCAGTGCCGCAACCGTCGACGCGCGCGGCGTGGAGATTCCGCGCGAGGTGCTGCTGGTCGCTGTGCACGATCACAAAATGCGATTCATGGGGCATCACTGCATCGTTGACCGAGTCTCCGAGGACGGCCGCGAAGCTGGACGTTCGCAGCAAGCTGCACGCTCACAAGTCTCCGCGCCTGAATTTGCTACTCTATCGTCTTGAGTGGCCCTTCGGGAAGCGGCGTCACATTGAGCAAGCCAGGGAACGACCGCATCACCATTTCTTCAGACGATTTCGAACAGGCCCGGGCGCGTGTTTCCGCGCACGCCTATCACACTCCTCTGCTGACTTCGCGGCTGCTCAGCGAGCGCACGGGGTTCGAAGTGCGCCTCAAAGCCGAGATGTTTCAGCGCGGTGGATCATACAAGATCCGCGGACCGCTCAACAAGCTTCCACAACTGAGCGAGGAGCAGAAGCGCCGCGGCGTGATCTGCTCCTCGGCGGGGAATCATGCGCAGGGAGTCGCGCTGGCGGCCGCGATCCATGGAGTTCGCGCGGTGGTGGTGATGGCGGAAAACGCGACGCCGTCCAAGATCGCCGCGACACGCGCATACGGCGCGGAAGTGGTGCTGCACGGCTCGATCTGGGATGAAGCCAATGCGAAGATGCTGGAGCTCGCCGAGCGCGACGGAATGACGGTGATCCATCCCTTCGACGACATTCAGCTGATTACCGGGCAGGGTACGCTCGGTCTCGAAATATTCGACGACTATCCGCAGGCGGACATCGTGGTGGTGCCGATCGGCGGCGGCGGGTTGATCTCGGGAGTCTCGACGGCGATGAAAGGCCGCAATCCGAAGATTCGCGTGATCGGCGTGGAATCGTCGGATGGACCGGCGATGAAGCGGAGCATCCAAGCGGGGCATGTGGTCACGCTCGATTCGATCGATTGCATCATCGACGGGCTGCGCGTGAAGCGGGTCGGCGAGAATAATTTCCGCATCGTTCGCGACTATGTCGACGAGATCGTCACGCTGCCGGATGCTGAGATTTTCGACGCGATGTTGTGCATCATGTCGCACTGCAAACTGGTGGTGGAAGGCGCCGCCGCCGCGCCAGTGGCCGCGCTGCTGCGTGGATTGATCCACGCTCCGGCCGGATCGAAGGTGGTGTGCGTGCTGAGCGGCGGAAATGTGAATCTGGATCGGCTTCGCGGGTTGAAGTGGAACTAACGGGGGCAGGCAATTCTGGTCTTCCCTAATTGGCTTTTCCCGATGACTTTGTGTTTCAGCCGAGCAAGAAAAAACGCATGAAATTGGAGGTCACAGATTGTGACCTCCAATTCCGGGCCGAAAATGGGACCCCGCCTCCCAAAACGTACGCCTTAACCGAACATGGCGTGGCGATGCTCTCGCCGGTCCTCACCCGTAAGCGCGCTGTCTAGTCTCCCCGCGCGTGGTTAAAGTAACAGTTTGCGATCCCGGTTGGTCTGTTGGGTTGAGAGTTATCTCCGCGACGCGCCACTCCTGAATAGGGAGCCCACACGAAGGCAATGCCAAAGAAACCATCCACCGCGCTTCAGGTAATTCCGGTCGAGTTCATCGAACGAAAGATACACCTCATCCGAGGGTTCAAGGTCATGCTCGACAGCGATCTGGCTGAGCTGTATCAGGTGCCCACCAAGGTCCTCAACCAGGCCGTGCGCCGCAATCTTGGCCGGTTCCCATCGGATTTTATGTTCCGGCTTAATGGGAAGGAGTTCAGAAATTGGAGGTCACAGATTGTGACCTCCAATTCGGGGGCGAAAATGGGGCTCCGCCGCGCGCCACACGCTTTCACAGAACATGGCGTGGCGATGCTCTCGTCGGTCCTCACCAGTAACCGCGCGGTCAAGTTGAATATTCTGATCATTCGGGCGTTTGTTCGCTTGCGGGAGTACTTGAGTACGCACAAGGACCTGGCGCGAAAACTGGAGGATGTCGTGCGCACCCAACAGGAGCAGGGCGCAAACATCCAGCAGATTTACGGCGCCATCGAACGGCTCCTGGAACCGCCGCCGCAGCATCGGAAGCGCCGCATCGGCTTTGCGTCGCCAGAGGAGCGGGAAGGATAGGCGGGGAGTGGGGCATCAGTCGAGCGGACTCGCTCGGTGCCGGGCGACGATCCAACTCGCAAATTCGCCGCGCCCGCATGGTGCTACAATGTAGCACATGAGGAGAACTTCGGTCCGCGAACTCCACATCCACACCTCGGAATTTGTGCGCGCCGCCGAGGAAGGCAGCGTTATCGTGATCGAGCGCCGCGGCGAACCGGTGGCGGAGCTGCGCCCCATCACCGCTCCGCCGCGCATGCCCGAGGACAAGAAATCCCGTATTTTCCGCTCCATGCGCAAAATCTGGGTTCGAATGCCGCGGGCCGGCGACAGCACCAGGATGGTTGAAGAGGATCGCGATCGCTAGGCCGCCGTGTATCTCGACACGTCCTACATTGCAAAATTCTATTTCAATGAACCCGAGTCTCCCCGGGTTCGCAAGCTGGTCCGAAGCGCCGATGCCATCCATTCTTCGCTGTGGGCATGGGCCGAGTTCCACGCGGTAATTCATCGCCGGCTGCGGGAAGGCTGGTCATCGCCCGGCGACGCGCGCGAACTGGCCTCCCGCTTTTCCGAGCACGTGCGGGAAGGTTTGTGGAATCTCATTCCCGTCAATGAAGCTCTGCTGCGGAGAACCAGTGCCTTAATGGTTTCCGCTCCCCGCGATCTCTTCCTCCGCACCGCCGATGCCGTGCACCTGGCGACGGCGCACGAGATCGGAGAGTGTGACGTGTGGACTAATGACCGCCACATGCTCGCGGCCGCCTCACATTTCGGCTTGACGGGCCGGTCCGTCTAACTTGGCCAGTTCACGATTGACGAGTACCTGGAAGTTTAGCGCGCCGCTCCTTGACAGTCGCGGTTCAGAAAGAACCGCTTGCTGACGCGCGCGGTCAAGTTGAATATTCTGATCATCCGAGCGTTTGTTCGCTTGCGGGAGTACCTTTCCACCGACAAGGACCTGGCGCGAAAACTGGAAGACGTGGTACGCACCCAACGCGAGCACGGCGCAAACATCCAAGAGATTTACGGCTACATCGAACGGCTCTTTAACCCGGCTCCGGAACATCGACCCAGGATTTTACGGCTAGCTAACCTTTTTTACAGGCAGATCCGTTGTACGAGGGAATATGCCGGAGAACGGAGTCTGGTTCATGCTTCCGCGTAGAATGATCGGCACAGTATTCGGAGCGTTGCGATAGAACACAACCATCGTGGCGAGCCCTTTATATCCCAGGCCGAAGCTCGAACTAACGCCCTTGCACATAAGCTCCAGTCGGTCCTTTTCTTCCTTCTTGAAAATCGTCGAATTCGCGTGAAGCGGGCGCTCGGCCTTATAGTGGAGCTTCCCAGTGAACGCTTCGATTCCACGCTCTGCCAGCTTGTAATAAGCCTCCTCGCAGATGCTGGGCGCGATCAGGAACTCCGAAAATGTGTTCACCAAGAAATTCTTCGCGGCGAAATCCCTCTCCTCGCAAAACTGATTCCCGGTTCCTATGAAGTCATCCACGTAGATCAGCGCGCCTTCCCCGAGCTCGTTCATCAGCTTCGTCATCCGCATGGTATCGCGACAATCGACGAAGCGACAGCCCAACTTTTCCAGTCCGGCCGAGTCCCGAAGCAGGTTCAGCATCACCGGGCTGCTGCTTCCCGCGTCATGCACCTGAACATAAATTAGCTTCTTGGAAGGAACGTCGGCGTCCGCCAAGCGTTTCATTAGTGCGGCATTCTGATCGACAAGGTAATTGCGGGTCTCTACCTCCGAAATGTAGATCACCTTATCGACCAGACGCTTCGCCAATCTCCAGTCTTGTTTGAATTGTTTCGTCCACTTCTTAACTGACAGCCAGCTCAACGGCTTTGGTTTATAATCGTGACAACGCAGAGCTGCCCTGATGCTGTGAATTGTCCGCAACATGCTCAGTCTTGAGAGACGTCCGGATCATCTCCACCCGCTAGCGCCTGTTCAAGACTCTTACAATAGGCCCTCACCTCGCGAAGCGCCTTCCTTAAATCACGGCGTTCTTCATCATCAGCGGTATATCGCAGCTTGAACTTTTGAAGCGACGTGAGAAATTCTTCACAGGCGCTTAGCGCACTCTGGACGCGTTTCTTGTCAACAACAAATTCATCGAATGAGGAGCGAATTTCAGTCTTCGGATTTAAGAAAAACTCCTCGATGGTCCGCACGACTTTCGCGCGCGTTCCTGGATCACCTTCGGACAGCGTAAAACTTTCCATGATCCGGCGAAAGTGGATAACGCTCTTGATCTTCTTATCTCGGTATTTTTCTACAAGCTTGTCCGTCGCCCGATCCCTGCCCAGTTTTTTGATCGTCGGCAGGTTTTCCAGTGCCACGTCAATCACCGGCAATGCCTCAATCCAAAAGTTTGATGGGATGCGCGTCACCGGATTCGGATCAAGCGACATTTCCTGAAACCTCTCAGGAAACGCGAGCAGTTTTTTGCAACGTTCTATCTGCGGCTCACTCAACCCCGTCAGCTTGTTCAGGGCCTTGTTATCCGTTTCCTTGAGTTCTTCCATCACCACTTTAAGGCCGAGGGCAGTGGGCATCAATTCCCATGCCTCCCTGAGTTCGTGAATCGAGAACATATACAGCAGCCCAGCAATTTTCGTGGGTGGCTCGACTACGTTCGCCGGCAGCGTCAAAGGCCCGTGATTTTTCTCTCCGCGCCCCTCCTTGACAAGTTCCACGACGCACCGGTAACGCCGCTCGCCATCCAGGATGGAAAATTTGGCCTGTCCCTTCGCCTGATACACCGTGATCGGTACAAGCACGCCGTGCTCCCCGATATTTTTCTTCAGTTCCTGCAACTTGTCTTCATCAAAAAGATGGCGCGGGTTGTTCAGGCTGGGCTTGATTTCATCTGGACGAAGATGCTTTAGCTGTCCCGTCGGGATGACTGGGGGCCCCAGGTCCTGTGTCTTGAGAGTCGGCATCGCTTCTTAAATATTCGAAATTAGCAACTCGTTCGTCATCACGCGCGAACCAACGAATCCAGCGATGTGACGGCGAACAGCTACCGTCTCATACGAGAAGTTTTTCTTCAGTACATCCGCTTCCTCTGATTCGGCATAGCTGACGACGAAGTTTATGTGCGCGGCATTAAGTCGTTCCATCCATCGTCTGAGCCGCGCGATGTCATCATTCGTGAACGTGCTCGGATCATATTGCCGGAACACCCGGCGCGCCCTCACCGCGAACGGAGGGTCCATGTATACCAGGTCACCTTTTTCAGCTTGGGCGAGCACCTTCTCAAAGTCTCCGTTGACAAAACGGGCCACCCGGAGCCGACCGCTGCACTTCTCGAAAACTTCGTCCTTGGGAACGGCACCGCACCGGACCCCACTGTACGGCACGTTGAAGTGCCCGAGCAGATTCGTTCGGTAAATGCCGTTAAAGCAATAGCGGTTTAGGTAAATGAACCGCGCCGCCCGCGCCGGGGCGGTCATCTTAGAAATGTCGATTCCTCTCAGACGCAGGTATTCATCCTTGTCTGCTTGCTTCAGTTTCTTCAGCTCTTTCAGAACCGCAGCGATCCGATACTTCACCTCAATAAATGTAGCGATCAGCTCGGGATTCAAATCTCCCAGAATCGCCTTCGAGGGCTTGATCGCGAAAAACAGGCAAGCGGAGCCTGCGAACGGTTCGACGTAGCGTTTGTGCTTCTTGGTCCAGAAAGTTTGCAGGATCGGCAAAAGGCGACGTTTGCTCCCCGCCCATCGCAAGAAGGGCACGCAGTCCTGTCTCGGCTGTTCGGTCGCGGCGCGCGGCATTTACAGAAGTTGATTCATCATAGCGTAGATCGATGCAAACCATTGATCGGGTTACCGAAAACAGATCCATCGCTGCGCTCGGGATGACAAAGAGTAAGGGTCAATTTAGTCGGATGACCGACGAGACGAAAGCGGTAACCGCATACGGTCCGAGGGTGGTTCCTGTGGCGAGCGGCATGGGTGTTAGTCTATCGCAACGCCATCCCTACCCTAGCCCAGTTCGATCCAGATCCGGCTGCCGGCCATCACGGCCGCCCTCAGTATTTCCCCGCTCTTCTGAGCGCAGCCTCGATGGTCGCGAGCGGCAGTAGCAGAGATAACGGGGCGTCCAGTAGGGGCACGGCGCCATAACTGGAGTACCATCCTGCTACCCTTTCATTCTTGGCGTCGATGACAATCACGACGCCGCCAACTTCAGCAGAGGCCGCGAGGCACCGTCTGCCTGCGGCAAGCAAGAGTTGTCCGCCAATTCCCTGGCCTTGCAGTCTGCGATCCACAGCCAGGCGCGCTAACCGGAAGCCCGGCACATCATGGCGCGCCAAGCCTCGCCGCACGATTTCCGGCGTCCGGGCATAATCCACCGAGGCCGGGCTCAGGCTGTAGAAGCCGAGAATGGCTTTGTCGACGTCGTCAATCGCAAGGAACGTTTTCGCGCCGCCCAGGTCGTGGCTCTTGCGGGCGTAGCGGCGCAGGAATTCGGTTAGCGCCTCTTCGCCGCAGTCGAAGGCCTCGCGATCGTGTTTCTTGTGGATCGGCTCTTCGTGCCACTCCGTCACGATCACGACCGTTTCGGCAAGGCCCGAGCGGCTGCCCGCAGTTTTGCGTTTGGCGCAGGAGGATTCTCCAGCAGATGCAGAACCCGCAGACTGTCCCTCCCGGAGAGGTGTACCTGATCCGCCTCCCTGATGACGGCCTTGGCGGCAAGCAAGGCGTGACGAAGGACGAAATCCGTCAGATCGGTGTGGTTCAGCGCCACCGCGCGCAAAAGCAACGCTTTTTCCTCGGCCCGAATCCGTAGGGACATTCGGCTGTTGTCTTCAATCGCTATTCTGGGCATGCAGACCTCTTTGCGTGATGTACACATTCAAATAGTACATGAGACGGCGCGCGGGAATCAAGCCCCGTGTGTATTGATTGCGTACGGAATGCGTGTTAGGCTAGCGCAATGCCGGGACCGCTTACAGGAATTCGCGTCATCGATTTTGGCCGCTTTATTGCCGGGCCGTATTGCGGGATGCTGCTAGCCGACATGGGCGCCGACGTGATTCGCGTGGATCGGCGGCAGGGCAGCGAGGATCGCTACACGGGGCCGGTGACATTCCCCAAAAACGGCGGCGGCGAGGGCGGTGGATTCCTTTCGCTGAATCGCAACAAGCGCAGTTTGACGCTGGATACGTCGAAGCCGCAATCGTCGGAGATCATCCGGCGGCTGGCGAAAACGGCGGATGTGGTGGTGGCGAATCTGCCTGTCGCCGTGATGAAAAAGATGGGCCTGGACTACGAGTCGCTACGAGCGATCAAGCCGGATATTATTCTCGCGCGAGTGTCGGCGTTCGGTCCGGATGGTCCGTACGCGAATCGCGTGGGATTCGATTCGGTGGCGCAGGGAATGTCCGGCGCGATGAGTCTCACTGGATTTCCGGGCGCGCCGGTGCGAGACATCGTTTCGTTTTGCGATTACGGAACGGCGTTGCACACGGCGTTCGGAGTCGCGATGGCGCTGATTCATCGGGGGAAAACCGGCGAAGGGCAGATCGTCGACGGAGCGCTGCTGGCCACCGGCGTCACGTTCATGCAGGCGTTTCTGGCGGAGCGGAGCGTGGTGGGGGTGAAGCGGGAGGCACGCGGAAACGCGGGCTTTTATTCCGCGCCCGCCGATACTTATCGCACCAAAGACGGCTGGATCGTGGTGCAGACCATCGGCGGCGACATGTTTGCGCGGTGGGCTCGCATGGTAGGGCGCGAAGAACTGGTGGGCGATCCGCGATTCGCCGACGATCTTGCGCGCGCGGACAATCGCGCGACAATCACCGAAGCCATGAGCGCGTGGATGGCCGCGCGGACGACGGCGGAAGCGATCGCGGAACTGGAGGCGGCTCGCGTTCCCGCGGGGACGGTGTATGAGCTCGACCAGGTGCTGGACGACCCGCAGGTGAAGGCGCGCGAGCTGTTGCAATACGTCGAGTATCCGGATGCGCCGAAGCCGGTGCCGCTGGCGAACACGGCGGTGCGGTTATCGGCGACGCCTGGGGGAATCCGGCATCGGGCGCCGATGCTCGGCGAGCACACGGATGAGGTGCTGGGTGAGATCGGGTATACGGCGGAAGAGATCGCGGCATTGCGGGCGGCGGAGGCGGTTTAGAGGCTGTGCGGGAGCGATGCGGCTGAAAAAATGGCGAGATGTCCGGAACGGATCCGAACACCGGAAATCTCGAAGAGGGTGCTGAAAAACGCTCCCTTACGGTCGCGGTTCTGTAAGAAAAGACCGTGAACTAAAGTTCACCGCTGCACGCTAAAGCGTGCGCCACGTAAGCCAGTCACAAGTCCAGAAAACATTATCCGGCTGCCGTATCGATCCCCGTATCAACCACTTGGCGTTTTGGACGGGATTGAGGCCACCAGGAGTCAGCGACGGCGTCGGCTATCATTCGGCCGGAAGACATTATGAGTTTTGACATCGCACGGACGCCGACACTGGAAGCGGTCGCGAACGCCGACGGGCAGGTGCTCGCCCAGGATTTGCAGAAGCGAGTGGCGGAAGCGCTGAGCGCAGCCGAAAAACAGCCGGAGGTGGTGGAGGCGGCGGAATCGCAACGTATCGGGGCGGAGCGTCTGGAGAGATTGCGGACATCGCAGCGCGTGTTGAATCAGTACGCGAAAGATGCGCGGGAGAGGCTGGCGAAGAACGGCCAGGCGGTGATCGACACGATCATCGAGTCGGCGGCGGGAAAGGGCAAACCTGAGTTCGGCAAACTGGCGGAGCTGGCGACCGGCGAGAATCACAGCCGCTACGCCAGCCGAGCCCTGGAACAGATCGCGGAACATCTGATTCCGCTCGCGCAGATCGCGAACCTGCGCGGAGAATCGCACGCGATGCTCGCGAGGGCGCGGGCGATCGAACGGATGGCGCAAGAGCGCGCGGAAAAAGTTCTGCTTCGGCTTCGAGACGCCGTAACGGAAGAAATGGTACTGCCAGTGGATTTGTCGAAGGGCGTGGTGGGAGCGCTGCTGGCGCAGGCGGATGGACTGAAGCGGCGGGCGGTTCAGATTTCGGAAAGCGCGGACGAATTCGAGCGGAGTTATGCGGATTGGCAGCGGAGAAAAGAGGGACGGGTATGAGCGGCACGGGAAATATTAGCGCGAAGTTTAACGCACTGGTGAAGAGTCTGGATCAGGGCGGACTGGAAGCGTTGAGGCGGTCGGTGGCGACGGAGATTAAAGGGCGAGAAGGGTCGACGGCGGTGCAGGGCGACGCCGGTCGAGACGATGCGGGGCGTTTTGAAGCCGTTCAGGACGACGCGATTCATATTGGGTCCATCCGGCCGGGGATGAGCGCGGCGGACAAGGAGCGGGCGGCGCAGGAAATCGCGCGCGTGCTGCGGGAGGGGATCTGAGCATGCCGGACGTGAAGCGTTATTGGCAGGAAGTTCGGGCGATCGAGCGGAGTTTGCCGAAATTTGTGTGGATGGTGAGTGTCGAAGATTCGCTGCGGGGACGCGCGGGCGGCTCGATCGCGGAGGTTTCGGCGGGGCACGCGGCGCCATTGCTGCACGCGAAGTCGCATCGGCTGGCGGCGGAGGATGAGGTTCGCGCGCATCGGTCGGGTGAGGAAAGCGTGAAGAAGGCGGAGATCGAGGAGCGATTGCGGAAAAGAGGGGTCGCGGTGGTGACGGTGAGGGGCTGAGCGGGCTCAGCGCGCCGGCTGAAAGATGGCGGGTCAGGTGTTCGGGCCGCGGGGCGATTTTTTCTTGGACATGCGGGCGAGGACGGCGAGCTGCTCCAGGTGCTCGCGCAAGGGCCGGGCCGGGGTGCCCCACATCACCTGGCCGGCGCGCACGATTTTCGAAGTAAGGACGCCGGAGCCGGAGCCGAGCACGGCGCGGGATTCGATGCGGGCTTTATCGCCGATGCCCACCTGGCCTCCGATCACGGCGTAATCCTCGACGATCACGCCGCCCGAGAAACCGGTTTGCGCGGCGATCACGACGTGACGGCCGATGCGGCAGTTATGGCCGACGTGAACCAGATTGTCGATTTTGGTGCCGTCGCCGATGCTGGTGACGCCGAGCGCGGCGCGGTCGACGCACGAATTCGCGCCGATCTCCACGCGATCGCCGATGTGCACACGGCCGATCTGGGGAAATTTTTCGTAGATGCCGTCGGTGAGCACGAAGCCGAACCCATCGGCGCCGATGACGCAGCCGGAATGCAGGATGACTTCGCTTCCGATTTCGACGTCGCGATAAATGGTGACGCGCGGATGGAGGATGCAGGCGTCGCCGATGTGGACGTAATCGCCGATGACAGATCCGGCGCCGATGGAAGTGTCGGCGCCCACGCGCACTCCCGCGCCGATCGAAACCAGAGGACCAATGAAGCAGCCAGTTTCGACGATGGACCCCGGTCCGATGATCGCGGTGGGATGAATGCCGGGCTGCGGGTCGACGCGGGGATGCAGTTTGGCGATGACGCGCGCGACGGCGGCACGGGGGTCGGGTACGCGGATCACCGTGCGGTTCGCGTCATTGACAAAATCGAGCGGGACCAGGAGACAGCCCGCTTGGGACGCGGCGGCTGCTTTCAGGGCGCGCTTGTGGGCGACAAAAGAGAGATCGTCGGGGCCGGCGTCTTCAAGCGAAGTGACTCGGCGGATCTCGGCGTCGCCGTTGCCTTCGAATACGACCTGGCTGGCGACATGAATCGCGCGCAACGGCACGAGCGGCGTGCGCGCTTGATCGCCTGCCCCACCGGCGGAATTGGACGCCTGGAGCAGGGCTGCCAGGTCCCTTACCTTCATCACCGCCGAGATCTTCATCACTTCTAAAGGTAGGCGATTTGGAGAGCGGGTTCAAAAGGGCGGATACAAGTCCGGACTAAGAACGTCAACGCGCTCCCTGACGGTTGCGCCTCAACGGCAGAAGAACGCGCTCCCTGACGGTCGCGCCTCGCGAACCGTAGGATGCGATTTCAGGGGGCAGGGGACAGCGAGGCAAATGAAAACAGGCGTCGCGGCTCGGGGCGCAACGCAAGTCCGCATGCTGAGACTTGCATCGAGCCCGAGCCGGAACGCCTGTTTCCAGGTTCGGAGGACTTCTTATCCTCTAAGTGGCGGCGGGGCGGAAAAAATCTCAAAAAATATTTTGGATTTCTGCAAAGGGCACTTTGTGGGGTTGATGCGGTGACATGTTAGGAGTCCGCACCATGACGGGTGGGGTTGGAAGATTAGACAGCCTGCCGCCACGAATCCCCGCCCTGACTTGTGGGGCTGGATGGGATGATGAGGTCCAGATCATTTAGGCCGCTCCCTTTGGTCGCGGCTCGGAAAGGTCGCGGTTCAGAAAAGAGACGAGCGCTCCATACTGTCGCGCCTCAAAGGCGCGGACGATATCCCCACCCTGACGGGTGGGGCTAGAAAGAGAAGATCCCCCACCCTGACGGGTGGGGCTGGAAAGAGAAGAGCCCCCACCCCACACGGAGCGCCTTCAAGCGCGAGAAGATGCAGTCTGCGTAAGATAGTACGCACATCATGTGGCCGCAAATTTATACCCCGGTCTCCGGCAGCCTGGCGATGTCCGCGCTGGTTGCCGCGCTTCCGATCTTTACGCTGCTGGTCTTACTGGCTCTGGCGCGACAGCCCGCATGGATCGCCTCATTGGCGGGATTGGCCGCGGCGGCGGTGGTCGCAGTCGGGATCTATCACATGCCTGTGTCGCTCGCGGCGAGCTCGGCCGCATACGGCGCGGCTTACGGATTGCTGCCGATCGGGTGGATCGTGTTCACGGCGATCATCCTGTACCGGATGACCATCGAGACCGGCAAGTTCGAGATCATCAAAGACTCCATCGGCAGCCTCACGGGCGACCGGCGCTTGCAGGCGCTGCTGATCGCGTTCGCGTTCGGGGCGTTCATCGAGGGCGCGGCGGGATTCGGGACGCCTGTGGCGGTAGCAGCGGCGATGCTGACCGGGCTGGGATTTTCGCCGTTCTACGCCGCGGCGATATGTCTGTTGGCGAACACGTCGCCGGTGGCGTTCGGCTCGATCGGGACGCCGCTGCTTGCGTTGCAGGGGGTGACGCGGCTGCCGATACTCGCGTTGTCGTCCGATGTCGGACGAATTGTCGCGCCGGTGTCGCTATTTGTACCGGCCTACCTGGTGCTGGTGATGGGCGGGATGAAGGCGCTGCGGGCAGTGTTCCCGGCAGTGGCCGTGTGCGGGATCACGTTCGCGGCCGGACAGTTCTTCACGTCGAACTTCAGCGAATCGTATTTATTGACGGATATCATCGCGTCACTAGCGGCGATCGCGGCGCTGATCGCGCTGCTAAAGGTATGGAAACCGCACGACGCGGTTACGTCGACTCCGCATCGCCATACGCGGGGAAACGTGTTGCTCGCATGGATGCCGTATGCGTGCCTGGTGGTGTTGGTGCTGCTGTGGGGACGCGCCGACGTCAAGGCGATCCTGAATCATGCGACGTTCGTCTACAACTGGCCGGGACTGCATGAACAGGTGCTGCGCATGCCACCGATCGCGCGCGCGGCTTCGAAGTATCCGGCGCAATACACGCTGAATCTTCTGTCAGCGTCGGGAACGGCGTGCCTGTTCGCGGTGTTCCTGTCAGCGGCGATCCTGCGCGTTTCGCCGCGCAAACTCGCGCTGTGGACCTGGCTGACGGCGAAGCAGCTCGCCTTGCCGATCGTGACCATCGCGGCGGTGGTAGGGCTCGCGTACCTGATGAATTATTCGGGCGCGACGGCAACATTGGGACTCGCGTTCGCGGCGACGGGCAAGCTGTTTCCGTTCTTCAGCGGGTTGCTGGGATGGCTGGGCGTGTTCCTGACGGGAAGCGATACGGCCGCGAACGCGCTGTTCGGAACGCTGCAAACGGTGACAGCGGATCGGCTGGGGTTGAACCAGGCGCTGATGGCGGCGGCGAATTCGAGCGGCGGCGTGATGGGCAAAATGATCAGCCTGCAAAGCATCGCGGTGGCGGCTGCGGCAACGGGAATGGCTCGCGAGGAAGAGGGAAAATTATTCCGGTTCACGTTGAAGCACAGCATTTTCATGGCAGCGGTGGTGGGGGCGATTACGATGTTCTATGCATATGTAGAGCCGGGGTGGGTGAAGTAGTTTTCGGGACAGGTGAGCCGGCTGGGTGACTTGCAGTGGCGCGCCGCAGTCGCGGTTCTGTGAGGAAGTTGAGTGTCGGGAGTAAGTTGTGCGCGCCGCTCCTTGACAGTCGCGGTTCAGTAACCCGTGCGTGTTGCGCGCTTGTTATTCGAAGAATTCGCTGATGGGGACGGAAAAGCCGGGAAGAAGCTCGGGGGCTTCGATGGGATCGTCGCCTTGAAGGAGTCGATCGGCGCCGGTGGCTTCGAGGATCTGCACTTCTTCGCGAACGGGATAGACGATCCAGACGGTGTGCGTACCGGCCGCGAAGTACTGTTTCACTTTGCGCATGAGCTGGCGGGCGCTATCGGAGGGAGAGAAGATTTCGACCGCAAGGTCGGGATGGCCGTGGATGTAGTCTCCCACGTGCGCTGCGGCGACTCGGTCCTGTCGAATAAATGCAACGTCGGGTGCGCGAACCGTATCGTCTTTCAAACGGAAGCTAGTGTCGGGTGTGTACACCAATCCCAGCTGGCGAGCTCGAGTAAACGTCTCCAGAATCGTGATGATTCGGACTCCGCAGCGCCCATGTCGCCAACCGGCTGGAGGCATCGTGATCAGTTCCCCTTCGTCGAGTTCGATTTGCACCGAATCGTCGTCGGGCATCTGCTCCAGCGCGTCGGCTGTGAGGAGCGTCTTCGTGCTCATGTCCTGATTCTACACCTCGGCCTATGTGAGGGTTTAGTCCAGCGTGACTTGCGCGACGGTGGTTAGCGCGCAGCCTGCGGCGGCGAACTCGGCGAGCGCTTTTGCGCCGGCTCGGCCGCTGAGGCTGCGGACGGCGTCGGTGACCACTTCGATTCGTGCGCCGGTCTTGAGCAGGCCGGCTACAGCGGTTTGCACGCAAATCTCAGTGACGACGCCGTAGACGACGTACCGGTGCGCGTCCAGTTCCTTCAGAATGGCCGGAAGATTCACGTTCGAGAACGCGTCGATGGTCTGTTTTTCGACGATGATTTGCTGGAAATCCGCGACCGCCGGGACGCACTTCGCGTCCATCGTCACATTTGGAACGACGACGCCCTTGTCGAGCAGAGTCACGGCACACTTGTTCTGTCCCACGGTCCCTGCGACACAGTGATGTGGCCACACCTTGAATTCGGGATCGTCTTCAGAGTGCGCGTCCGTGGTGGAAAGGACCGGAATGCCTTGCGAGGCGGCGTATCGATTCAGGATTGCGATTCGATCGAGGATCAACTCCGCGCCCGAGACGTAGAGCGCGCCGGCGGGGATCATGAAATCGATCTGGGTGTCGATGTCGAGAAATACGCTTTTCATTGATCTCCTTCAGTTGACGCTAAGAAGAGGGCCAGCGGTTTTTTTTGCGAACGGCTCCGCATATAAGCGCATATAAGGAGGAAGCAACATTGTAACCGCTCCCTTCGGTCGCGGCTCGCAACACAACCGCTCCCTTCGGTCGCGGCTCGCGACACAACCGCTCCCTCTGGTCGCGGCTCGGGAACTCAGTTCGCGACGCCTTTGCGAACGCGCTCAAACAGGCATTCGAGCTCCGTGCTCAACTCGACGCGCCAGGGGTGCTCGCTTTCGAACAGGCTGTGACAGGGAGCGGGGAGCTTGACCATGCAGGCGGCGGCATGCGCGCGCGCCTGGGCGGCCGACGGCAGGGGTTCCACCAATCGGCCCGCGATGATCACCGGCCGCAACAAGGCTTCCGCGGGTTTCGCGTTCTCTTGATCAGAACCCGCGGGACACGACGGGCATTCGCTCGCACGGCCCAACAAATCGTGATCGGCGTAGCGGAAAATCTGTTTCGCGCCGGGGAGCGTGTGTTTCTCTTCACTCAGCTTCAGCGTGTACCGGCGACCGCTGCAACCCCCACGGCCGGTATCGAGCTCGACCATCTTATACACCACGCCGAGCGAGGGCGCGTCGGCCGACGTCGACAGTTCCGTCCCCACGCCGAACACGTCGATGGGCGCGCCGGCGGCCACCAGCTCATGAATCTTGTGCTCGTTCAGATCGCCGGTCGCCATGATTTTCGCGTCGTGCAGGCCGGCGTCGTCGAGGATTTTTCGAACCGCGGGCGCAAGCTCCACCAGATTTCCGCTATCGAGCCGGACTCCCCACAGAGGGCGCCCCAGCGCCGCGGCGCGCCGCGCGCCTTCCAGAGTGTCATAGCTGTCGATCAGGTACGCGGTGCTTTCCCCGAGAAGTTTCTGGAGCTGCGCAAAGGCTTCGCTTTCGTGCGCGAACGACATCACCCAGGAGTGCGCGCAGGTTCCGAACACGGGAATATCGAACTTCATGCCGCTTTGGGTGTTGCTCGATCCCGCGCAGCCGCCGATGTAGGCAGCCCGCCCGGCGAGCACGCCCGCTTCCGGCGAATGCGCGCGGCGCGTTCCGAACTCGACCACCCCACGACCCATGGCGGCCTTCACCAGGCGCGTGGCTTTGGTCGCGATCATGGATTGGAATCCGATGGTGGCCAGCAGAAATGTTTCCGGAATCTGCGCCTCGATCATGGGGGCGCGCAAGGTGAGGAACGGCTCATCCGGGAACAGCGGAGTGCCCTCAGGCGCCGCGAACAGGTCGCCGGTGAAACGCAAGTTTCCGAGCAGGTCAAAAAATCCGGAGTCGGTGCGCGCGAACTGTTCCAGCTCGCGAAGATACGCGATCTCTTCGGCGGAAAAGCGCAGATTGAGAAGATAGTCGACGGCCTGTTGAAGCCCGGCCGCAACAATGAAGTTGCGATTGCGCGGCAGGTGGCGAACGAACAACTCGAAAGTCGCCTGCTCCCGGGTTCGACCGGCCTGATAGTAGCCCGCCGCCATGGTGAGCTGATAAAGGTCGGTGAGCAGGCCCATTTAGGTGAAGCCTGGGGCGCTATTTCTTCCCCGGGGGCGTGGGGGCCGGTGATTGCGCGGCCGTAACACCGGCAGCGGCATCGCGAAGATCTTTCACCGGTGATGCGTCGAGCTGATACAGAGCGTCCTCGCCCTGCCGGCGCGCGATAAACTTGTCGCCGGCGGCGGAAATCTGAACCTTCTCGGTGCGCTTGCCGTCGTTGGAAACCACGGCCAACTCGATGGCGGGGGTGGTGAAGCCGCTGTCGGCGAACTTAGTTGCGGCCAGGTCGCGCAGCTTGTCGATGAACGCCTGGATGCTGGTGGAATCCATGGCTTTGCCTGCCGACATCCACTTGTCGCCGGATTTTTCGAGCGTAGTGGTGGCTGGCCCGTCCTTGAATTCGATTTTCGTGGGATCCGAGAAAGCGAAATCGAACAGCTTCTTATTGCGGAAATCGTCGAGCGATTTGTCGACGCCTTCGCCCAGATCCTTGGTCACTTTATGAACGCCTTCCACCACGCTCGATTTCGCGTAGTAGTCGTCCTTGGCTTTGCGTACTTCGAGAGTTTGCGTTCCAGCGGCCTCGGTCACCTTCACGGTGGCGACCGGCGCGGCGGTTGCGAACGCCGCCGCGGCCTTCTTCAGGTCTTCGTCGGACACGCTGGTGTCCATGTTGGCGTCCTTCACTTTGCGGACCAGTTCCTCCACCTGCCAGCCGTCGGCGCGCAGAGGCTTGGGCTTGAGGATCTGCCAATCGTTCTGATTGACGCGGCCGAATTCGAGATTCTGTTTCTTGACGGCCAATTCCACGCGGCTGATCTTGTCCTGATCGAAAGTCATCATGCGCTTGTCGCGCAAATCCTTAGTGGCCTTGTCGAAATTGCCCTTGTTGAAGGTCGACAGGATGAACAGGCGCGGATCGCCGCCGGCCATCGCGTACACGCCGTTCTTGGTGGGCGTGTCGTCGCCCAGCAGGAGCTTGTTGATCCGGCCGTCCTTCATCGTGAAATCGACTTCGATCACGGCGGGCTGAAGGCCATAGGAGAGAAGGTCAGTGGCGTGGTCGTCGACGATGCGCTCCGCGGTGAGATTGGTGACGGCGCTGGTCACGCCGCCGACTGCCGCTTGATCCGCGGGCACGGAGTTCGGCGCGACGATCGACCACTTGCCCGAATCGTCCTTCTTGACGATGGTGTCGATGATTGAGCCGGCATTGGTGCCGGCGCCGTCACCCTTCTTGATTTCGACCTGGCGAATGTCGGCTTCGTTCAGCGCGAGTACCTTAGGCGGCGCGTCCTTGCTGTCCTTGGCGGGATTTTTCGCCTTGGCGTCTTCGCTCTTGTTGGACCACCATAGAACTCCCGCGAGTCCCGCCAGGACCACGGCGGCGATAAGAAGTCGCGACATCTTCACGGAACTATTTCCTCCAACAAACGAGAATCGTCGTGCGGAGATAGCGTTACTACGCGCTCCATTCTGTCGCGCCTCGTACGCACTCCCTTACGGTCGTGCCTCGGGCTATCTCCTGCGCCACCAGACACCGAAACCCAGAACCACCATCAACAGCGGCAGCGCCACGATGCTTTCGTAGAACACCAGGTTCATCTGCCGGGTACTCATTTCCAGGCGGCGATCTTCCGGCTCCTTGGGACGAATGGAGATGAGATCCTCGTCCGCGCTCAACCACGCCATGATGTTCAGGAACAGATTCCGGTTCCCGGCCAGCGCGATGGCTCCGTTGGCCGACCACGATGAGCTGCCCGTTACCACGAAACGCCCGCTTCCGTTATCCCCGCCGGAGTTGTAAGTGCCCGCGGCGCCCAGCACCAGTGGACCTTTCTTGTCGGTCTTCGACGGCCGGATCTCGGGCGAACTCAGATTGATGGTCCCGAAGCTGTCTTCGGTGGTCGAGAACAATTTCTCTACGGTGCTGTGATCGCCGTTCTTGATCTCAAGCGATCGCGAGATGGGGAAGATGGTGGGTGTGTCCTTCATATCGCGCACGATGGCGTGCGATTCGTAGGTAGTCACCAGCGGCATCTCAGGACCCAGGCCCACGCCTTGGCTGGTGAGGTCGAGGACCAGATCCTTATCGAGCGTCACGCCCCATCCGGCGAGCAGATCGGCCAGCGCCTGATTATCGCCGATCTCGCTCTGCGCGAACTTGAGCGGCGGATCCAGCATGAACAAGGCGCGCCCGCCGCCTTCGACGTATGCCTTAATGGACGCGACGATGGGCGCAGTGTAGTCGCTGCGCGGCCCGCCCACCACCAGGACGGTACACTCCTTGGGAATCTCGGGTTTTTCGAGCTCCTTGATGGTCTGGGTCTTGTAATTGTTTCTTTCGAGAAGCTCCTTGGCGCGCGAGAAGCCGTCGCGGCCGGAGTCTTCGAGCGAATGCTCTCCCAATCCCAACAGGAAACACCCGGTCCGCTCGCCGCCTTTCATCGCGCGAACCAGCGCGCCCGTGACTTCCTCTTCGGTAAGCGATTTGGCTTCCTGCTGCCGTTCCCCGACCTTTACGAAAATGGTGCCGTAGCTCTTGACGCCGGATGCGATGGCGACGGCCTTCTTCTTGTCCACGTCCTGATACTCGACGTCGATTTTCGGCGAGAGATTCTTGTACCGGTCCAGCAGATCGTGAGCGGGCTGGAAATTGCTCGCCTTATCCCAATACGTGATGGCGACGTCGGTTTTCAGGTTCCTGGCGATCTTCAGGGTCTGCTCGGAGAGCGTGAATTTCTTGGCAGAGGTTGAATCGTAGCTCTTGTTATAGCGATTCGCGAGGAAATTCACGCCGATCACGATGGCGATGACGATCATCGTATAGACGATCGCGTAGAGAGCGAACTTCGTTTGGCGGGCTTTCATCCAGGAATTCTGAGAAGTGTTTAGGTTGGCCATGACTCTAGGCCCTCCACCGCAATGCTTCCATGGAGCGCGCGGTCAAGAACAATCCGACGAAAATCACAGAAAGGTAATACACGATGTCCTTCAGGTCGATCACCCCTTTTCCGAACGAGTCGAAATGGGTAGTCACGGCTAAGTAGGAAAGCACACGCTCGGCCCAGTACCACAACATGGACCACCAATACCCCAATACGGAATCCGATCCCGACCGCTGCGGGGCGGTGACTCCGAATTCCGTTGCCCAGTTCAGAATCCACAGCATCAGGCACACGGCGAATCCGGCGACGCCCGCGACAATCTGATTCTTGGTGCAATTCGAAATGAACGTTCCGATGGCGAGCAGCGCCGCGCCTTGTAACAAAAGGCCCAAATAGCCAACCAGGAGTGGGCGCCAATCGGGCTTGCCGAAGTAGAACAGCAGCAACATGCTGAGCAACGAAATCCCGAGCATCACGGTATAAAGCGTCATCGCGCCTAAGAATTTGCCCACGAGAATCTCCACATCGCGGAGCGGCGACGTCAGCAGCAGCTCGATGGTTCCGGAGCGCTTTTCTTCCGCGAACAGGCGCATGGTGATCATCGGAATCAAGAACAACCCGATGACGCTGATGTTGGAGAGGAGCGGCCTGATGACGTACTCGCTCAGGTCCATCGGCTGGCTCTGGCCCATCATGGCCATCTCCATCCCACGGGTCACGAAGAAACGGACCGAGAAATAAAAGAAATAGCCGGCGATCAGCGCGAAAAACGCCATCACGCCATAAGCGATGGGAGAGCGGAAATAACTTTCGATCTCCTTGCGTGCAATGGTAAGTGTGTTCATTTCTTTTCTCCCTCCGGGTGGGACGCGCCTCCGCCGGCGGCGTGGGACGCGCCTCCAGCATGGATGGCGGCTTCCTGTTTGGCATCCTCCGGCGCCGCCGTGAGTTGCAGGAAGATTTCTTCCAGGCTCAGGCCGACGGCGTGCAGCTCATTCAAATTCCATCCGCTTTCGATGACGGCTCGCGCCAGTTCGGGCCGGACGTGCCGCCCTTCCAGGCTTTCAACGGTGTAGAGCAGCATGCCATCGCGATGCTCTTTCGGGAGGACGCGGCTCACGCCGGCCACTTGTTCCAGCTTTTGCTGGACCGTCCCGCCGTCGATAGTCGCCCCGTCGCGCGGCATCACTTCTACGTCGACCGTTTCCGCGCCGCGCAGCCGGCTGGTCAGGTTGGCTACGGTGTCCACAGCCACCAGCTTGCCCTTGGCGATAATCACGACGCGCTCGCAAACGTGCTCGACTTCCGGCAGAATGTGCGTCGAAAGAATAATGGTGTGGTCGCCCGCAAGTCCCTTGATCAGGTCGCGAGTCTCAATGATCTGGTGCGGATCGAGACCGGCGGTAGGCTCGTCGAGAATCAGAACGTCGGGATTGTGGATGATGGCCTGCGCCAGTCCCACGCGCTGCCGGTAGCCTTTTGAAAGCTTCCCGATCAGCACTTTTCCAACGTCGGTGACGGCGCATTTCTCGGAAACTTCGTTCACGCGGCGGGTCAGGTCACCTTTCGGCACACCCTTGATCCGGCCCACGAATTCGAGGTACTCATGCACCTCCATGTCGGGATAAACCGGGGGCGATTCGGGCAGATAGCCGATCCGCCTCTTCACTTCCATGGGCTGATCCTGGACATCGAACCCGGCCACCTGCGCCGAGCCCGAAGTGGGCGGCAGGAAGCAGGTCAGGACGCGCATGGTGGTGGTCTTACCGGCTCCGTTCGGCCCCAGGAAGCCGACGATCTGGCCCTTTTCGACCTCAAAAGAGATGTTATCGACCGCAACTTTACGGGCGTATCGCTTGGTGAGCCCTTCGACTTTGATCATATAGAGTTACTCAGGACGAGCGAGAATGCTGTTTGTGAGTGCGAACAACATTTCATGATAGAAACATCGCGCCGAACTGTCAATGGAGTCTAGACGTTACTTGGTTTGGATTGGTTACCGGACCACCGCGCGACTTAGGTGGCTAAGACCTCCAGGATCAGGCACTTAAGGTAGTGGGTCTCGGGGACAGTGAGCAGAATCGGATGATCCGCGGCCTGCGTGCGGCGATCCAGGACCCGCAGAGTCTTCCCGGCGTCGAGCGCCGCCGCCGCGACAATTTCGAGCAGCGCCGCTTCGCTCATGTGATGCGAGCAGGAGCAGGTGACCAGAACACCGCCCGGTTCCAGCAGCTTCAAGGCGCGAAAATTGATCTCCTTATATCCACGCGCCGCATCGTCGAGCGACCGCCGCGATTTCGCGAACGCCGGCGGATCGAGAATGATCATCGAATAGCGGCGGGGATTGTTCGATGCGACTCCGCTCAGGAATTCGAAGACATCAGCCTGCCGGAAGTGAATATTTGCAATCCCGTTGGCGCGCGCATTCGCTTCCGCGGTGGCGAGCGCGGGGGCGGACGAGTCTATGGCTTCGATCAAGCCGGTTTCGGCTCCGCTGGTTTGCCCGCTTGTCTCCATTGCCCGGCCGCAGTGCAGCGCGAATCCGCCGGTGGACGTAAAGCAATCGAGAATCCGGCCACTGGTATCACCGCCGGGATGGTTTGTACGTGCTACATAACGCGCGGCAAATTGTGCGGCACATTGGGCAACAGCCACATAGTTTTCGCGCTGGTCGAGATAGACTCCCGTCTTTTGGCCGCGGCGCAGGTCGGCTTCGAGCGATAGGCCGTTCATGCCCACGTGCACGCGCTCGGGAATCTCACCGGAGAGGACCATCGATTCCAGCGGCAATCCTTCCAGCTTGCGAACGCTCGCGTCGTTGCGCGCGAAGATCCCGGCAGGCGCCAGCAGCTCCGTGAGACATTCCGCAATCACATCCCGCGCGCGATCCATCCCCTGCGTGAGGGTCTGCATCACCAGGTAAGGGCCGTAGCGATCGACAATCAGACCCGGGAGTAGATCGCCTTCCGAGTAGACCAGCCGGTATGCGTTCGAATTCTGGACGACGCATTCTCGATGTCCGATAGCGGCATTCAGGCGGCGGATAAAGAACGCGCGGTCGATCGGTTCCCGAGCCGCGACCATTTTACGAGCCGCGACCAAAGGGAGCGGTTCATTATCCGAGAGTTCCCGAGCCGTGACCAAAGGGAGCGGTTTCAAAAATTGCCGCTCCACGCTCTCCGACAGCATCCTCAGAGCGATCTGCGAAGTCGAACTATAGTGAGCGATACCCAGCGGCTTGCCGGGCGTCCCGTTGCGATTGACGGCGGCCACCAGCACCGCATCGCCGGGCGCGGCGTCGCCCCGATCGATAATGTCGCTTGCGAAAATCCAGGGATGGCCGCTGGCGGCGCGATCAGCCGCTTTGCGATTGACGGTGACGGTAACCAAGTCTTAAGTGTACGCGTGAGGCGGGGCCATGCCCCGCCCCACAGACTAGACCAGTTTCATGGTCAATGTAGATCAACGGTGATCGTGGGGCGGGTCCCCAGGCGGGTCCCCTGACCAGGTCCCCTGACCCGCGCGCGCCCCCCCGGGTCGCGCAACAAGCCCGGCCAGGGGGCCGGGCTGCGGACGAGGGCGTCCGCCCCACGAAAACTAAAGCCCGTGCCACCGGTTTTAGTTGTTGCTCACCTGAACCTTGATTTGACGCGGCTTCGCGATTTCCTTCTTCGGCAGCGTGACGGTCAGCGTGCCGTTCTTGTAGTCGGCTTTGACGTGCTCCACGTCCACGGTTTCCGGCAGCGTGAACACCCGCTCGAACTTGCCATAGGACCGCTCCACACGATGCCAGCCGCCATCTTTCTTGTCGCCCTTGTCGCCGGTGGTGGTTTCGAAACGGCGCTCGCCACGCAGAGTCAGCGTGCCGTTTTCCATGCTCAGGTCGATGTCCTTCATTTCGATGTCAGGAACATCCGCCTTGAAGATCAGCTCATTCTCGGTCTCTTTGATGTCGATCGCAGGTACCCACGGACGGCCATTCGGCTCAGCAAACAGCCGGTTCATGGTGTCCTGGAACACCCGTAGACTGGGGACGCTCTCAAAATCTGTAAACGGCGCATATCGAATCAGTGACATATCTTATTCTCCTCGTAGTTTAAATAGTGCTTACGTTAACAGTATAAAATCTGATGTGTATATTGTCAAGCGTCTACGCCAGAGAATATTGCAATTAGAATCAATCTGTTGCCTGGATCTCGCTATTCCTGCCGCAGAGCGGTCGCCAGGTCGATCCGAAGTGCTCGCAGTATAGGTACCGCAGTCGCGGCTACACCCACGACTAGGAGGAAAACGACGGTAAAACAAAGGGTTAGGGCATCATGAGGGGCGATGCCGTACAGCAGGCTGCGCACTGCTGGTGCGGCTACGATGGTCGCAACGATTCCGATGGACTCCCCTCCCGCGACCATCGCCAGCGCCTCTCCCCCAATGGTGAGGGAGATATCGGACAGCGGGGCGCCCAAAGCCATTCGTATGCCGATCTCGCGGGTGCGCTGGGCCACCGCGTAGGCCAGCAATCCGTACAACCCGACGGCCGTGAGCAGCGCGGCGAGAGCGCCGAAAATCGCGGCGAGCGTGGCGACCAGGCGTTCGCTCGCTAGCGAGGCACTGACCTCCTCGGCAAGCGTGTGGATTTCGACGATGGGGAGTTGAGGATCGGTGGAGCGGAGCGCGTCGCGGACGGGGTTGATAATCGAATCGGGGCGATTCGCAGTGCGGACGTGGAGGATGCACCGGATGTCGTTTGCCGAATTGTACAGCGAGTAGGTGGTCGGCGGTATGGGTTCGCGAAGAGAACGATATTTCGCATCGGAGACCATCCCGACGATCTCAAAGCTTGGATTGGCGATGCCGAACGGTGGTGATCCTGATCCCACGTGCCTGCCCACGGGATTATCGCCCTTGAAAATCCGCTTCATAAACGCCTCGTTCACGAGCACGCGTGCGGGATGGTCATTGTCGACCTTCGGCACGCGATCGGTTTCCGCCAACGCCCGGCCGGCCAGGATGTGCATGCCCATCGTGTCGAAATATTCGGGAGACACATTGTTGATGCTGGTATTCAGGAAATCGGCGGAAGTGATTCGTTGCCCCGCGACACCGAGTGTCATCTTGATCCCGCTACCGCGCATCACGCCGAGACCGGCGATGGCTACTGAAGTAACACCGGGCAGCGCTCGCACCTTTTCGATCCAGGCGTTCGTGACCGAGTCGGCCTGCTGAGCCGTATAGCCCATCAAGTCGGGTTTCACCGTAAACGTCACCACGTGATCGCGATCGAAGCCGGGGTCGAGATGCTGAAGTTGTTCGAGGGTGCGCACCAGCAGGCCCGCGCCGGCGAGCAAAACTGTACACAGCGCGACTTCGAAAGTGACGAGTGCCTGCCGGCCTCGCCAGGAGCCGGAAGCACGGGCGGAGCGCAGGAGATCGTGGACTGCGGTTCGCGACGCCTGCATGGCGGGAGCCAAGCCAAACAGCACCGCGGTAGCAACGCACAGCAATAGAGAGAAGCCGAGTACGCGAAGATCGAGCCGGAAATGCAGATCGAGTGGCACGGTTTCCGACGAAAAGTCGCGCATGGGCGGGACCGCGCGTTGCAGCAATGGGATCGCGCCCAACGCGATCAGCAGTCCGCCGGTTCCGCCGATCGCAGCGAGCAACGCGCTTTCCGTCAGCATTTGCCGGACCAGCCGTGTACGGGTCGCGCCGAGCGCAAGTCGAACCGCGATCTCCTGACGCCGCGACGCGGATCGAGCCAGCAAAAGTCCGGCGACGTTCGCACAGACCATCAACAGCAACAAGCCGACCGCGCCGACCAGGAACATCAGCGCGCCCGAGAAACGATCGCGCAGGCGGGAGATGCCGTGTTCCAGGGGCTCGAGTTCGACGCCCCTCTCGATTTCGAGCGGATTGTGGAACGGCCCAGCCGACACGATTGGGCGCCAGATGGAATTGATCTCGCCGGATGCCTGGGCAACAGAGACGCCAGGGCGCAAGCGTATTGAAAGATCGAGCTGGATCGCTTCTTCCACCGGCCCCCTGCGCAAACCCGAAGCCGGGACATCAAGAAACGAAGGCCACGCAATCAGCGGCACGCGAACCTGCGGCGCGGTGTCGGTGGAAATTCCATTAAAATCGCGTGGCATCACGCCGACGACCGTGAAACGATGGCCGTGCAGCACGATGCTCCGTCCGATTGCACCCGAATCGGCGTTGAATCGCTGCTCGAAAAATCCATAACTCAGCACTGCGGAGTCGACGTCGCCCGGCGCGAGTACTCGGCCAATCGCCGTCCCGATGCCGAGCGCGCTGAAGTAATTCGGAGTCACCAGGTGCACGCGAATCTGCTCGGCAGGACCCGGTTCGGTGACGCCGGCGAATCGCTCCTGGAAGCCGAAAACATCGGTCGCGATGCTCGCTTTGTCGCACAAGGACTGGTATACGGGGAGCTCCATGTAGCTGCGCTTGCCGACTACGGGCAGATCGGTGACGATGCGATATAACTGCTCGGGGTGGCGCACGGGCAGACGCCTGAGCATCACCGCGTCGAGCGCGCTGAAGATGGCGCAGCTCGCCCCGATGCCGAGCGCGAGCAGGATCGTGACCACCAGCGTGAACCCCGGGCTGTTCCGGAGCGTGCGCAAGGCGTATCGAAAGTCGTTCATCATTCGTTCAAGTGCGTTGCTTGGAAAAGTCCTGAAAAGCTTCGGCGATCCGGGTATTGTTCTGCGGTCCTTGCGTGGTGATGCGCAGGAAACGCTCGATATTGCGGGCTGCGCCGGCGCCGTAGAAGCCCTGTAGATCGCGCAAGAAGATTCCGCGTTCGCTCATTCGCGCGATCACGTCTGATGCCACCATACCGGTCCCTTCCAGATCCACCAGGAAATAATGCGTGGCACTCGACAAGGTGGGAACACCCAGTCCCGCGATCAAGGCGTTCTTGAGATCGCCGAATTCCGTCACCCGCTGCCGGACGTAACTTTGCTCTTCTAACGCGGTTTCAGCGGCGCGCAATCCCAGCAGCCCGACGGGCCACGGCGGGCGGCCGCGCCGATCCAGCAAATCCCGAACGCGCTCGCCCATCACCGCATAACCAACACGCAACCCCGCCAGCGCGTAGGCTTTCGAAAACGTGCGGACCACAACCAGGTTCTCGATCGCAGGTGCATCCCGCAGCAACGATTCATCGGGGGCAAAATCGATATAAGCTTCGTCGACCAGGACCAAGGTGTGCCGCGGAACGGTGCGAACAATGTGCAGCAGTTCCGCGCGCGGAAGCACGTTCCCGGTCGGATTGTTGGGATTGCAAAGCGCGATGAGCCGCGGCTTCGATTGGTCCAGGCGCGTCATGTCGATGGCTCGAACGCTTGCGCCCGCCAGATATGCGACGCGCCGGTATTCCGCGTACGTCGGATTGAGCGTCAGGACTTCATCGCCCGAAGCCACTGAAGAAGAAATGAAGTGATGCAGCAGATCCGACGATCCCGCGCCGAGGCGGATCGATTCGAGCGGCACCCTCTCATGCCGCGCGATGGCTTCCCGAAGCGAATGCCCAGAAGTGTCAGGACTGTGATGAACGCGAGGAGACCACTCCGCGATGGTTTCGAGCACGCGCGGCGCGGGCGGGTACCAGGCGTCATTCACGTCGGCGGCGACGATGGAATCGTAGTCGGTGGGTCGGCGAATGCGGGGCTGCCACAGCGCTCCTCCATGGATCGCTTTGGGAATGGCTTTGGCGCCGGCTCTTGAGCCAACAGCGAGTACGGCCTTGGGAATGGCGCTCGGCACGTTGCCATCATTATATGATTGGAGCGTGAATGCGTCCCTCGCCGGCGCGAGCCAGGCGACCACCAGCGTTTTGGTCAACGCGCTCGGCCATTCGGCGGGCGTGCTGATTTTCGGCATCTTCCTGTACTTGCTGCTTCAGGATCGCGCCGCGCGCAGGCTGGCGGGCAGCACCAAGTCGATGCTGGCGGCGGCGCTGGCGCTGCTGTGGAATCTGGCGTCGCTGCTGGTGCTGGGCGCAGATCCGCTGGGCGCGAATCCGGCCAGCCAATTTACCACTGTGATGGCGGCAGTGGGGTTTTCGGTGCTGAGCCTGTTGCCCGCGGTGTTGTTCGACCTGTGTCTCCAGGAACGCTTTCGCGTGCTGGTGAAGCTGGGCTACGCTCTGAGCGCCGTGACCATTGCGCTGCACGTGGCCGAATTGTTTCATGACAGTTCCAGCTACCATCGCTGGGGACTGACGCTGATCACCATTGGATTCGGCGCGCTCACCTGCGTCGCCGCGGCGGCCGTGTTCATTTCACGCGGCGGCGACCCAACAGCGAGCACGAGTTCAGCCACCTCGCGGCTGGTCGGAACCATGTCGCTGTTCCTGCTGGCGATGTCGTTCGTGCATTTCAGAAGCGGCGACGTGACGCAGGTGTGGTCGCGCGAACTGGCGTTTCATCACGCCGCGATCCCGCTGGCGTTGCTAATCCTGCTGCAGGATTATCGCTTCGTGCTGCTGGACGCGTTCCTGCGTTTTCTGGCGAACGTGCTGCTGGCCGCCATGTTCACCTTCGGCGCAGTGGAAGCCTGGCGGCTGGATCTGATTCAGCGGCCCGCCACACCGTTTTACCAGGCGCTGCTGCTGGCCGGGGCGTGCCTGCTGTTGATCGTTTTTGCGATGCTGCGCGCGGGCGTGCAAAGAATGCTGACCCGTCTGGTATTTCGCCGCCCGGATCGCGACGCGCTGCTCCGGAAATTGAAGACGCCGATTCGCGATGAGGATGAATATCTCCGCGCAGCGGCCGGGCTGCTGGGCGAATGCATGGGGGCGGGCGTGATTGACTCCGCGCGTCCCATGGAATTGGATCTCGCGCGGCCCGTGGTCACCTCGGAGCTTTCGCGCGATCGCGCCGCGCTGGAACGCGAAGGCGTGGAGGCGGTGATTCCGCTGCGTCTTCCCTCGCGGCATTCCTCAGATCGCACTTCGGGTTTCGCGCGCTGCGTGCTGCTCGGCCGGCGCTCCGGTGGACGGCGTTATTTGAGCGAGGATTTGCAGGTGCTGGGACGCGCGGCGGGGCAGATCGTGGAGCAGGTGGAGCAATTTCGCGAATCGGAAATGCGACGCCTGGTGGCGCAGGCGGAGCTGCGCGCGCTGCAATCGCAGATTCATCCGCATTTCCTGTTCAACGCGCTCAACACTCTGTACGGAATCATTCCGCGCGAAGCCAAGGGCGCGCGTGACACAGTCCTCAATCTCGCCGACATTTTCCGCTATTTCCTGGAGACCGAGAAATCGTTTCTGCCGCTCGAAGAAGAGCTAAGAATTGTGCGCGCGTATCTGGAGGTGGAGCGGCTGCGCCTGGGCGGCAAGCTGCGCATCGAAATCGATGTGGAACCCGCGGCGCTGCTGGCCCCGATTCCGATTCTCTCCATTCAGCCGTTGGTGGAGAACGCGGTAAAGCACGGCATCGCGCCCCAGCCCGGCGGGGGCCTGCTGCGGATTGAAGCCCGGGTCGATACTGGAACGGGGGCCGACTCCTTGCGCGTAACGGTGAGCGACACCGGCGGCGGATTTGCGCGCGAGAGATCGAAATCCGACGTGGGGCGGCCGGGTGTGAACCCAGCGGCCGGCCCTGGTGTGGGCATGGACAACGTGAATCGGAGACTCCAGCTATGCTACGGCCCCGACGCCTGTCTCGATATCCGATCCGGCAGCAGCGGCTCCTCGGTATCCTTTGCGATTCCGGTGTCGCCCAGGGCCCTCTCGCAAAGCCCCCTTTCGGAAAACCCCGCATTCGAACCCGACGCCGCAACTGGCATTACAGCCCGCGTGACCGAGGCCGGCGATTGACCGGGGTCGGCAGATGACCGGGGGTTGCAGATGAGAGTCCTGATCGCCGACGACGAACCCATCGCGCGCGAAATTCTGCGCGAGCACGTGGAGGCCATCCCCTCGCTCGAAATCGCGGGCGAGGCGTCCACCGGCACGGAAACGCTGGCGCGCATCATCGATCTGAAGCCGGATGTCGTGCTGCTGGATTTGCAGATGCCGGAGATGGACGGCCTCACCGTGGTCCGCTCCCTGCGCGGTGAGCGGCCGCTGATCATCTTCGTCACCGCGTTCGAAAAGCATGCGCTGGAGGCGTTCGACGTCGACGCGGTGGATTATCTGCTGAAGCCAATCCGCCGCGAGCGTTTGGAACGCGCCATCGCCAAAGCCGAGCGGCTCCTCAAGGCCGGCGCTCGAGCCGAGGCTTCGCAGAAAAGAGCCCAGCCGGAGGAGCCGCCGCGCAAGATCGTGGGGCGGCGTGGGTCGAACGCCTACCTGCTGGATCCGTCCCAGATCATCGCGTTCCAGGCCGAAGGCGAACTGGTGCACATCATCACCGCCGGCCAACGGTATTTGAGCGATCACTCTCTGCGTGTGCTCGAGACCAAGCTCGCGAACCCGCTGTTCCGCCGCATTCATCGCGGGACCATCATCAACACCGATCACATCCGGCGAATCTCGCCGCTATCGAGCAAGCGCTGGCTGCTGAAGATGTCGAACGGGCTCGAGGCGGTGGTGAGTAAGAGGCTGGCGAGCTCGATCAGAGGTCAGACGAAGTGGTGAGTGTTGGGGAATTTAGCCGCGAATGAACGCGAATGTTCCCAGGGCCATCTCATGGCTGGCGTGCTGGGGTGCCCCCGATGAAACCAGATACGATCCAGGTCACCAGGCGAACGGTTGCCCACGGTGCGAGAAAACCGGCAGCTAGGGTCAGGGGGTAGAAAGGGTACCAGAGCCCCCACGGTCCCTGCTGTCTCGTTACGGTTTTTCCATCGTCCATGGTGAACGATTCGATTTCGCTGTTCCCGTCAACATGGATCCGTTTAATGCCGTCGGCATCTATTGCAATTTCCGCGTTAGGGACCTTGTCTTTAGCGATAGCCTTAGCGAGCCCCTGCGCTGTCGGCCGCTTCAGAAGCGACTGAAACTCGGCTCGGGCTTGCCGCTGAGGCGCTAGATCGAGGAATAAAACGAAAAGGCCGAACGCAGTTCCAAGTGCACCGATGACGCCAGCCGTCAGCCCCACCCGCCGCATACCCTCCTGAAAATTCATATCGCTTCACGGGCGCTATGCAAAAGCGATGCTGATCGGGCGGGTTGGGACGAGACCACAAAGACCCCAAAAGTGGTCCCAGTCCTTCTTGCTCTTGGCATACCCTTCTTCTAGAGTGCCTGCGGAGTCGATGGCTAACCATCCAGGATGGTTCGTTCCAATCGGTACAATCCTGTACTCTGTTCCATTGAGTAAAACCTCAAACATAAGTGCTCCTCCTCCGTGCCCGCTTCCGGCAGGGACGCCCAATAGCGGTTGCACAAATCCTATGAAGACTGGTCTTCAAGATCCGGGTTTTCGACGATGCGCCGCCATTGGTCGAGGGTCAGGCTAATTCGCGAGGGCTCATTCAGCGCTGCCAGCGATCTGGAAACTCGCTCGCTCTTTCCCGCCGTCGTGAATCGCTGCCGTTTTGCATCTGCCAGTTTCTCGCTGGCGGGAGCCGTGTGGCGATTGTCGCTGGTCCTGTTTATCCGCATCCTTTGTTCCGATGTTCTAAGCCGGCGCCGCTTCCATGATCTCTTCCGCGACCTCCCCGAACTTCTCGAAGTTCTTCTTGAAGCGGGCGCTCAGCTCTTCGGCCGCCTTATCGTAAGCCGCCTTATCCTTCCACTGCCCACGAGCGTCCAACAACTCCGTCGGCACGCCCGGAACGCTCTTGGGGACAAGCACGCGAAACACCGGATGCGGCTCGACGGGAACATGATCCAGTTCGCCCGCGATCGCCGCGTTCACCATCGCGCGGGTGTACTTCAGGCTCATCCGCTCGCCGACGCCATACGGCCCGCCGACCCATCCTGTGTTCACCAGATAGCACGTCACCTTATGCTTGGTCAGCTTTTCGCCGAGCATCTTCGCGTACAACTGCGGAGTCCTGGGCATGAACGGCTCGCCGAAACAGGCGCTGAACGTGGCCGAAGGTTCCTTGCCCAGCCCGCGCTCTGTACCCGCGAGCTTGGCAGTGTAACCGCTCAGGAAGTGATACATGGCTTGTTCCATGCTCAGCCGCGAAATGGGAGGAAGGACGCCGTAGGCATCCGCCGTCAGCAACAGAACGTGCGTGGGATGGCCGCCGACGCCGGGGATCACCGCGTTGTCGATGAACTCGATGGGATACGCCGCGCGCGTGTTCTCGGTGTAATCGTCGGCGTCGAAATCCGGCACGCGGGTTTCGGAATCGATCTTCACGTTTTCGAGAACCGTGCCGAAGCGGATCGCGTTCCAGATCTGCGGCTCTTTTTCCTGGGAAAGTTTGATGCACTTGGCGTAGCATCCGCCCTCGAAATTGAACACGCCGCGATCGCTCCAGCCGTGCTCGTCGTCGCCGATCAGCTTGCGCACCGGATCTGCGGACAGAGTGGTTTTCCCGGTGCCGGATAGCCCGAAGAACAAAGCGACCCGCCCATTTTCGGCCATATTCGCCGAGCAATGCATCGGCATCACGTTCTTGAATGTCAGCAGGTAATTCAGGATGGTGAAGATGCTCTTCTTCATCTCGCCGGCGTATTCGCTGCCGGCGATCAGGATGATCTTCTTCGCGAAATTGATGACGATCGCCGTCTGAGACCGGGTCCCGTCGATGGCCGGATCGGCGGCGAAGTCGGGCGCGAAAAACAACGCGAACTCTGGCACGTGATCGACGGTCTTATCCGGCTGCGCCCGCACGAACAACTGGAGCCCGAACAGAGCGTGCCAGGCGCGCTGGGAGATCACGCGGATGGGCAGCGTGTAGGACGCCTCCGCGCCCCCGAAACAATCCTGGATGAATACGTCCTTGCCTTCCCAGAACTTCAGCATGCGCTGGAACAAGCCGTCGAACTGCGCCTCGGTCATGGGCTGGTTCACCGAGCCCCAATTAACCGTGGTCTCGGTGCCCCGTTCGCGAACGATGTATTTGTCCTTGGGCGATCGACCGGTGAACTGGCCGGTCCGCACCACGAACGCTCCGTTGCTTGACAATTCGCCCTCGCGCCGCTCGATGGCCTTCTCTATCAACTGCGCCGGCCCCAGGTTCCAGTAAGCCGTCCCAAGGTTCCGAAGTCCGTGATTGCCGAGTTCGTAGCGACCTGGACGAACGCCTGCATGCTCCATAATTTTCGCGAATATCCCCCAGACTAGAATGCACGGCCCGGATCATCTTCCGGCCGTGCGTGGCCCGGCAACTTTTTACCGGTAAACCACAGTTTATCATGTAGGCATGGGGTTGCGAATAAACAACGCCTTGCGATTAAACCGGACGTGGGGCAGCGCCATGCGCTGCCTTTGCAGGGCATGGCCCTGCCCTACACTTCCCGCCACTTGGCTCGCCATTGCGTTGACGGCCATCCTGCTCCTGCCCGCCGCTCGCGCTCAGATCATCGAGTTTGAAACGGGCGGGTTGAAATACAAAGCCCTGACGCGGCACGGTGTCACCGTCATGTTCGCGCCGTTGCCTAACCACATTCACGATTTCACGGTCGTGCAGGTCTCGGTTTCGAACGGTTCGCCGATCGCCTGGGCCATCCGGCCCGAGGATTTCTGGTTCGAGCGGACCGACGGCGAGCGTATTCAGGCCTCCAGCGCGGAAGCCGTGGTTCACTTGCTCGTGTTGAAAGGCAGCCGCGACGACGTGAAGAAACTGATGACGGCCTATGAAGCGGCGCTGTATGGGATGCCGCAGATTCATTCGACTAACGGATACGAGTCGCGGCGGCTGAACGCCATGGTGGACGGTGGTTCGGTGAAGATCAAAGCGGCGGCCACGGCGTCGGCGATCGTGCTGTCGACTGTTAGGCTCAAGCCCGGCCAGTCCACCGACGGAGCCGTGTTCTATGCCACGCAGGGAAAGGCGCTGGGATCAGGGAAGCTGGTGGTGAATACTGCTGGGGAGACGTTCGAATTTCCGGTCGAGGAAAGCCACGCAGGGAAGCCGTAGTGTTCCGAGTCGTCGTGTGGCAGACGCCCTGGTGCGGCTTGATCAACGGCCTAAGACGCTGGCCGACGAGGGCGTCGGCCGCGGTCCATATGTAATAGACCAGGGGGACCGCCCCACATCAGGCACAAGTAGTTGAAACGGGCCGCGCGCGATGGGCGTCCATCCCCCAGGCCGGCGATCTGAAGTAACAGGAGGTTCTCATGTCCTCGATTGCGACGGTTCGATGGACCGTGAGCGCAGCTCTGTGCTGTGCGTTATGGACGATGCCTGCCGCTGTCGCGGGCGATAATGGAGTGCCGCCTGGCCGAAGCGCCTCGGACTATCCGGTTCAACAGAACGTCAAAACCCCGGCGGGGTTGGCCGCCGTCGGCGCCGCCATCGTGCCCGCCGATCAGGTCAGGAAGATGTTCTCTTCCGATATCAGCCGAGACTACATCGTGGTGGAGGTGGCCATGTATCCCGCGGACGGCAAGTCATTCGAGGCGGATCGCTACGACTTCGGTTTGAAGATCACTGACGGGTCGAAAGGCGACCGAGTCGCGCACGCCGATTCCCCCTCCGATGTGGCGCTGCCTCCGTATGAAAGGCGCCCGGATCTGGGCGGACCCGAGTCGAAGGTCAACGTGACCCAGGAAGCCGGAGTCGCGGTCGCCCGCACCAATGATCCTTATTACGGCAAGCGGACCGGTGTCGGGACCTATGAAGGCACTACGGTATCGAACGGGCCGGCGCCGCGGTCGCAACCGGCTCCCGACGGCGTGGACCGCCGCGCGATCGAGGCGAAGCTTCGAGACAAGGCGCTGCCCGACGGGCCGACTGCAAAGCCGGTCGCGGGTTACCTGTATTTCCCGGCATCGAAGAAGCACAAGAACGATGCGCTGGAGTTGCAGTACACCAAGGGCGACGTCGAACTGGACCTGCGCTTACCGGCGAAATAGTCGTTCAGCGGTGCGGGTCATGATCTCTACTGCACGCGAACAAGTCGCTGATTGTGATCTTTGGTTGTGAAGAGAAGGGTATCGCCATGAGCGCCCAAGACGTGCTTCTCTATTTGCGGGCCGACTGAGGTGGGCAGTTCAACGGGTTCCCACTGGCGCGCTTCCCGGTTCAAGGTGTAAAGGTAATACCCTTCAGGGAAGTCCTCGCCCCCGGAGTAATGTAAAGTCGTCGCGAATACGTCGCCCTTCTCTGTGAGCGCGAGGCCCGCTACCGTCTCATGGCTGCTGCGGATCGGCAGACCCGGATAAATAGCAACTTCCTTGGTGTCGAAAGAGATTTCATAGTATGCGGTCCCGCCGACATAGTATGCGCCCCCGCCGCCGAAACTCCCGCCTTGCATCCACCCGAGCCTTGTGGAGGATGAGGGCATATAAGTTAGGGAACCCGGCAAGCCCTCTTTCCAGGCCCGATCCATGGAGTGCCATGAGACCAGCGAATCGAGAAGCTTTCCGGACCTGTCAAAATGCCGAAACACAGCTCCGGCGAAGTTCTTCTTTCGCATGGCTGCGTCCAGGCCCTCCCCTCCCGAGAGCCAGAGCGTTCCATCCGGCGCGAATGCAACCGACTTCGGATAGTACCACCCCGTGCGGATGGTGGTCGCGCTTTGGTGGTCCGGCGCGATCCATGAAACAAATCCGGCACGTCTACCCTCGGCGTCGGTAGCGAATCCAGTGGCAGCCAGGGTCCCGTCGTCGGCGTGCGCCAGATGTTGGATGTTTATCCAAGTGGCGTCAGCAATGCTGAATGCCACCGGTGAATCGCGCCCTTCCGCATTGAACACGTGGATCATAGGACTCGGGCCGAGGTTCCTATCTACCGCGAGCAGGGAGCCTCCACTCCAGACGATAGTTCGCTCAGTGACGTCGCGAGAATACAAATCGAACGATTGAACCTTGAAGTCGCCGACGACGGCCATTGCTCGCGTCGTCTTTGGCAGGGACTGCGAAAACAGGCAAATTCCTACCGCGAGAAAGCACGCAATACTGACGAAAAAGGTAGCTAGCTTCAGCATGCCATTATCTCCTGCATCGTGTGACGCGCTCATGTTGGAAATCGTGCAGAGCCTTACGATCGCCGCAGCAGGGGAGTGCTGTGGGTATAGGACATAATCTCCGCCCAGCTTCACTGGTACATATGCGACTCCCGTTTGGATTGTGCCGGGTCGAGATTTCCATTTCGCTCATTTCGAGACCACCAGGCGCGGCCGCATCGGCTGGCGCTCTTTCAGAGCGCGCTCAACGGCCCGCGTCAGACGATTGATTCCGCGATCCCAATCGGGAAAAAGATCCACGTATTGGATCTGCACCAAACGGGCCGGCACCGGACAGGCTTCAAAGCGGATGGGGATGAGGAACGTCGCGTCGAGAGGCACGCGTTCGGCGCAATCGAGCGCGTATCGCAATTCGCTCTGGAATTGGCCGTGCTTCGCAATGGCGTGCGCGGAAAAACAAGCCAGGAATACGTCCGAGCATTCGATGGCGCGCTGAATCGCGCGGGGCCAGTTCTGGCCCGGTAGGAGTTCGTCCTTATCCAGCCATGGTGAGCAGCCCCGCACACGAAGCGCCTCACACAGCCGGCGCGCTTGGACCAGATCCTCGACGACATAGGCCACGAACACTCGCGGCTGGGTCTGGGCGGCGAAGTGGTAGCGGCCGCCTGGGCCCTTGCGAAAAGTGCCCAGCCCCTCGATTTCAACAGTTTCGCCGCTGTCCAGCGATCGCCGAAGGATGTCCATAACGATTTCGGGATCAGTCATTCCCGGTCACTTTGGGAGCCCGGTTCATAAGGGCGCCCGGCCCTCGTTGGGTTCGTTTTGTATTTTCTGAGCGATGATCCTGTGATCCCTGAATTTGACCGGGTCCCCGCCCCCGTTGGGTTCGTTTGGTTGCGGGAATCACAATGAGCTTTCCCAAGCCGGGTAGCTCAACTGGCCGACCGGTCTTTAGTTTCTTCAAGATATCGTGTACCACGGTATCCACGCGGTCCTGGGCGATCGCCCCCGGTATGCGTGCGAGCCGCGCGAGCGTCTGTGCCAACTGGCGTCGTTTCACGCTGGGTTTCATACTGGCTTTCATAACTGGCTCAGCATAGCGCGGGAAGCACCTGAAGGACGCCGGACTGGGACCTATAATCATAAAAATACGAGGGTTATGAGCGTGACGAACCGCGTGACCGCCGTACCCCAGTCATGAAGCGGTTTTAATTGCCTCTTAAGAGAGGCTTCATGTCCGCTTGGGATGATGTAGTCGACGGCGCAGAGTCGTCGACAATCTCAAGGAGAATAAAATTCAATGAAGAAGATCATGAGCCTGATGCTTGGCATGTCGCTCGTCCTCGGCGCCGCTAGCGTTGCCTTCGCACAGTCCACCACCGGTACCACCAGCACCAAGAAGAGCACCAAGAGCAGCACCAAAGGCAGCACCAAGAAATCCAAGACCAGCACCGCCAGCAAGACCAGCTAAGCGGTCTGTACAAAATCGGTTTTTAGCCGCGCCGAGGCCTCTCTCTATGAGAGTGGTCTGGCGCGGTTTCGTTTATGGCCGGGAGCTGCGGGGCCGCTTAGTAGCCGCCGGCAGTGCGTCGCTTAAAATGAGCCGATTTTAATCGAACTTTCAGTCGGGCTCTCATTCCCCTGTGGAATAATAGTGGTCGATCAAGCGTGAGTCTCATCGACAGGCTCAACTCGATTCAAGGGACTCTGTAGCCGCTGGAAGCGGCCCCACGACCAAGACCAGTCAGGCAAGTTCCTTCCCCGTTGAAATTCTTAGAGACGTGTACCGCCGCTCCCACGGGAGCCAATGCGGTTTGGTCTTTTTGCCTTGTTTCCGGTGATTTACCGGCCCCGAAGAATTTTCGTGAATCTTTCGAACTTTTCACGCATCCACATCGTTAAATAAGATAACAGCGTTAAGTTGACGACGCCGTTATGCAAGATAACAAAGTTAAGACGAATTCAAACCACAGGAGAAGAAAAACATGATCCGACGCATCCTATTATTCAGCGCGATGTCACTGGCCGCGGTCAGCGCAGCCGATAGAGCCTCGAAGTTCGAGGTCACCCTGTATCAGACCACCGTGGTCAACGGTACTGCCTTCAAGGCGGGCGAAGCCAAAGTGGAGTTGGCCGACGGAAAGGCCCTGCTCAAGCAGGGCAAGCTCACGGCGGAGATCCCCGTGAAGGTGGAAACCGCCAAGGACAAGTACGCCCAGACGCGGGTCGGCTACAGAGAGCATCAGATCACCGACATCTCCGTGGGCGGCACCAACAAGCGCATTCTGTTCCCGGAAGCCGTCGGCGGTCAGTAAGTCAGTCGGTCAGTGAATCTTTGTCATAAGTAAGTCTTTAGGGTTTGCCTCAGGGGCAATCGTTGGGGAAAGGGCGGGGACTTGGGCGGTCTGGTTCAGCGGGCGTTGTCCTTCTGAGCGAGATGCGCGGGTCCCCGTTCCTTTTCCCTTCGCTGTAGGCCTTGAATCTTTCCTTGAATCGCGATCCCGTGAGCGCGGGCGTCGAGAAGGATGGGGGTGTAGAATCTGGGTATGAGCACGAAGACGCTCCTCACAGCCGCCGAGCTGGAGCAGATGCCCGACGACGATTCGGTGCGCACCGAACTCGACGAAGGTGAACTGATCACGATGGCACCTGCGAGCGAAGACCACGGCGGCGTTGAGAGCGAGATCAACTGGATCCTCCGCGACTTCGTCAAGCGCCACCGGCTCGGCAAGGTTTACGGTTCCAGCGCCGGGTTCCGATTGAAAGACGACACGGTGCGCGAGCCGGATGTATCCTTCGTGCGAAGCGCCCGCGTCGAATCGATCAGGAGCAAAGGATTCGCGAAAGGCGCTCCCGATCTCGCAGTCGAAATCTTCTCTCCGTCCGACAACGTCCGCCAGCTCATGCGAAAAGTGAAGCAGTATTTCGCCGCCGGCACGCACACCGTGTGGATCGTCTATCCCGAAAGCCAGGAATTGCAAATTCTCGAATCGACCGGCGCCGATCGCCTGCTGCACGGCGACGACCTCGTCGAAGCCCCGGAACTCCTTCCGGGCTTCTCTGTTCCCCTCGGCCAATTCTTTGAATAACCCCCTTTCAGAAGGCTTCTGTCCGGGTCAGAAACGCATTCGCTGATATAATTTGTAGTTCCCCCACCCTGACGGGTGGGGTTGGAGCTCAAGGAAGGTCCCCACAATGCCCCGTACTGCTCTCGCCTTCGCGCTATGCGCTGTCGCGTTATCGCAAACCGCGTTTTCACAAGCCTTGCCGCCCGGCGTTCAAAAGAAAGCCTCCATGGGGGGCATCACCGAATACGATTTTCCGAACGGCCTCAAGGTCCTGCTGTATCCCAATCCGGCGAATCCCGAAATCACGGTGAACGTTACTTATCTGGTTGGATCGCGGCATGAAGGCTACGGCGAAACCGGGATGGCGCATCTGCTGGAGCACCTGGATTTCATCGAGACCACCAACGGCCGGCAGATCAAGAACGAAATCACGGCGCACGCCACCAACTGGAACGGCACCACGTCGTCGGACCGCACCAATTACTACGAGACGGTTCCGGCCACCGACGACAATCTGAAATGGGCGCTGGGTCTGGAAGCCGATCGCATGGTGAACGTCAAGTTCACCAAGAAGATACTGGATACCGAAATGACGGTGGTCCGCAACGAATTCGAGCGCGGCGAAAATAATCCGCAGAGCATTCTGCGCGAACGCGTCGAGGCGACGGCGTACCTGTGGCACAACTACGGCAAATCCACAATCGGCTCGAAGGACGATCTGGAGAATGTTCCGGTGGAGCGGCCGGCGGCTTTCTATCACAAGTATTACCGGCCCGATAATGCGGTGCTGGTGCTCACCGGACGGCTGGACGAAGGGAAGACGCTGCAATTCGTCGCCGATACGTTCGGCAAAATCCCGAAGCCGGCGCAGCCTCTCACAGCGGATTACACGGTAGAGCCGCCACAGGATGGCGAGCGTTACGTCGAGCTTCGCCGCGTCGGCGAAGGCCAGGAAGTGATTCTCGCCTATCATGGTCCGGCGGCTGCGCATCCGGATACCGCGGCGTTGCAGGTTCTTTCCGGGATCATGAACGGCGGTGGCGGCGGGCGTGGAGGACGGGGCGGACGGGGCGGCGGTGGCGGCGGCGACGGGCGGCTCTCCAAAGCCCTGGTGGATACCAAGATCGCCGAATCCGCGAACATGGGCGATCGCGCGCTGCACGATCCCGGCCTGATCACGCTGACGGCGAATCTGAATAAGGACCAATCGCTCGACGCGGCCAAGAAAGCGCTGATGGACGCGCTGGCGGATGTGATCAAGAATCCGCCCACGAAAGAGGAAGTGGAGCGCACGCGCACCAGTCTGCTGCGCGGTCTCGACCGGAATTTGAGCAACGCAATGCAGATCGCGACGGGAGCGTTGAATGAAGCGATCGCGCAGGGCGATTGGCGGCTGATGTTTCTGGCGCACGATCGATTGGAGGACGTGAGTCCGTCGGATGTGGTGCGTGTGGCGAAGGCTTATTTCAAGTCGTCCAATCTCACGGTGGGTTATTACATTCCGGACGCCGCGCCGGATCGCACGGTGGTGCCGGCGACGCCGAATCTGGAATCGCTGTTCACGAACTACGCGAGCAAGGCCGGCGTGACTCACGCCGAAGTGTTCGACCCGACTCCGGACGCCATCGAGAAACGCGTGGTGCGGTCCAAACTGGCCAACGGAATGAAGGTCGTGATTTTGCCGAAGAAGACCGAAGCCGACGAGGTTACGGCGGCGATCGAGCTGCGGTTCGGTGATCAGAATTCGCTGAAAGGCCAGAACGGGGCGGCGCAATTCGCCGGAGCTCTGATCATGCGCGGCGGAACGAAATCCCACACGCGGCAGCAACTCCAGGAAGAAATGCGCGCGCTGGACGCGAGTATCACCGTGAATGGCGGAGGTGGTGGTGGCGGGGGCGGGCGCGGGGGACGCGGCGGCGGGGGTGGTGGCGGTGGCGGAGTTTCAAGCGCGAATGCGAACATCACGGCGCCCGCGAAAAACTTCGCGGCGGCCATGCGTCTGGCGGTGGAGATGTTGAAGGAGCCGGCGTATCCCGAGACCGAATTCGAAACCATGCACACGCAGCGCGTCAAGGGTCTGGAGGTTCCGCAGACCGAGCCGACGCAACTCGCTAACGAAACCTTGCAGCGGCACCTGAGTCCCTGGGTGAAAGGCGACGTGCTCTACAGCCCCACGCGGGAAGAGCAGCTTGCCGAGATGAAGAGCGTCACGCTCGCCGACGTGAAGAAGTTCCACGATCAGTTTTACGGCGCGAATTTCGGCGTGGTCTCGGTAGTGGGACCGGTGGACGTAGCGGAAGTGCAGAGGAATGCCGCCAGCTTGCTGGGCGCCTGGAACACCTCGATGGCCTACAAGCAAATCGACGCAGGGTACAAGAAGGCGGCTCCCATCAACACGAAGATTGAGACACCGGATAAAGCCAACGCGCAGTTCGAGGCCGGCGTACGCTTTCAGATGGCGGAAACCGATCCCGATTATCCGGCGATGCTGCTGGCCGGCTACCTGTTCGGTGGTCCGATTACCTCGCACGTTTCCGATCGCATTCGCAATCGCGAAGGCTTGAGCTATGGCGCCAACGCTCGCGTCGCGATTCCTACCGAGGGTGATGACGCCATGCTGTCGGCGACCGTGAGTCTGAATCCGGTGAACGGCCCGAAAGTCGAGTTCAGCTACGTGGATGAGTTGCGCCGCACATTGAAGGAGGGCTTCACGGCCAACGAGTTCGCCGAAGGGAAGAAGGTGTTTTTGGCCAACCGTCTGGCTTCGCGCGCGCAGGACGGCGGGCTGATGAATGCGCTCGCGCAGCACGAGTTGCAGGGCCGCACGCTGCAATGGGACGCGCAACTGGAGCGGAAAATCCAAGCGCTGACAGTGGATCAGGTCACTGCGGCGTTCCGCAAGCACATCGATCCCGCCGCGGTTTCCATCGTCAAGGCCGGCGATTTTAAGGCCGTCGGGGTATATCAGTAGAGTGCCGGATGTTTCGGTGGAGATCGATCGCGCACACATCGCGCGCGTAGAGATTCATCGCCCACCGCACAATTTTTTCGACGATCAACTGATCGGCCGCCTCGCCGACGCGTTTGAAGAGCTCGATCGGGAGCGTGGTTGCCGCGTGCTAGTGCTCGCGTCGGAGGGGAAATCGTTTTGCGCGGGCGCGAACTTCTCGCGCGACAACGAAATCGCATCCGGCGCGGCCGGCCGTTTGTATCAACAGGCGGTGCGATTGTTCTCCTGCAGGAAACCCGTGATCGCGGAGATCCAGGGTGCTGCGGTGGGCGGAGGCTTGGGCCTGGCGCTGGTTGCGGATTTCCGCGTGGTCTCGACGGAGGCGAAGTTCGCGGGGAACTTCGTCAAGCTGGGAATTCATCCGGGATTCGGATTGACCTATACGCTGCCGCGATTGATCGGCGTTCAGCGCGCGAATCTAATGTTCCTGACGGGCCGCCGGATCACGGCGGAGGTCGCGCTGGAGTGGGGGCTCGCGGATGTGCTCGGGTCACCCGAAACATTGCGCGAAGAAACCATGAAGCTGGCGGTGGAGATCGCGGAAGGCGCGCCGCTCGCGGTGGAATCGACGCGGGCAACATTGCGGCGCGGAATCGCCGACGCTGTGAAGATCCAGGCCGATCACGAGTTCGCGGAGCAGAGCCGGCTCGCGCGAACCGAAGATCATCAGGAAGGGATTCGCGCGGTGAGCGAGCGGCGTCAGGGAAACTTCAAGGGCGAATAACGCCGGCGAACTAAAGTTCGCCGCTGCACGCTAAAGCGTGCGCCACAAGCCGGGGGAACCTACCGTTTATGCACGCGGCCGATCGCGTTCACTAATTTCCGATACGGAATCTTCTCCAACGATTCGAAACCGATCCATTCACCATCGCGCCAACTGGAACTGTGCCAGCGCATGAGGATCGATAGGTGCTCCAGATTCGGCGCGGAGTTCGGTGTGACGGTCGCGACGATTTCGCGCAGGCGGCGATCCATGGATATGGCGGCCGCGGCTTCGGAAACGGAAAGCTGCCGCGGCTCCTGCCAGGCTCCGCCTAACAAGAACCTCAACTCGACGGATTCGCCTTCCGCCGACCGTGTGATCGCGATGCCGTGCAGCCGCTCAATCGAGCGAGCCAGCTCGCCGCCCGACGTCTGAACCTCATGAATCCGCGTGAGCCGGTGATGCAGCCGTTCGGCTTCCTCGAACTGCATCTCCGCGCTGGCGCGATCGCGCGCAACTTCAGTGACCCCGATGAGAGATCCCCCGCCAGTGCGCAGAAATTGGTCCACCCGCGTCGCCTCGCCGCGATACTCATCGATTGACACGGCGACCTGGCACGGCCGCAGGCAGCGATTCATTTCACCGTACATGCATCCCGGATGCTCTGGCGAGGGAGCCAGATTCTCCTCGCACCGCCGAAGCTGAAACAGATCCAGAACGCCATTCTGAAAGTGTTCCGCCGCCGCCCGGCTCGCGAACGGTCCGTAATACAGGCCGCGCCCGAGCCGCGTCGTCACCATGGTTCGGGGAAACGGATTGTCCAGCGTCAACCGGACGAAGCAAGGGGGCCGGAGCCGGGTGATCCGCGGCCAGTCTTCCGGAAAATGTTCGCGTGCCAGTTCCAGATGGATCAGCGCCGATTCGATCTGCGATCCGGTGAGCCAGAATTCGATCCGCTCGACTACGCCGCGCAGATTCAGAAGCCTGGAAACGCGGTCGCGATCCGAGATCAGCCGCTTCAACCGGCGCCGCAGCAGCGCGGTGCGGGCGAGATACGGTTTGCCCTGGCTAGCCCACAGGAGAAAAACGGCGGGATGATCCGGGATCGATTCTATTTCGGAGGGAAGCGCCGTCGACGGTTCACGCATCGTCACATTTTCCGCTGGCCGGTCACAATGGCAACGCGTATCACGCGTTCCATTCCGTCGCGCCTCTTTGAGCACAGCAGGTGGAAGAGGCGCGACAGTATGGAGCGCGTTGCATGGGAGCGATGCGACGGCGACATGCCGCTACCGCGGGCCCTATTTCCCGGCGCGTCACATTTTCTCCAACTGGGTCACATCTTCTCCAGTTCTTCGAGCAAGCTCATCATTCGCGGCGCGACTTCTCCGCGCCCGCCGAAGCGCAGCTCATTGTAGAAAACCGTGAGATGGTCCACCGTCCGGCTCACTTCCGATGACGGCAGCACGCGCGCAAACTCCGCCGGCGTGAGCCATGGCGGTTTGTGAATTCCGCGCCGCGCCAGCGCGCCCAGCATTCGCTGATAGAGCACCGTCGCGTCGGATGCTTCTCCTTGTCCCCGCGCCAGCCGCCGGGCCCGCACTCCCGCGCGCCACCACCGCGCGAGCATCGGCCCGCACAGCAAAACCGCCATCGCCAGCACCACGGCAGCAACCACCACCGGCGCATATCCTCGACCCAGGCGAGCCGCGGACTTCATCAGATCGAGCATCGAATTGAGAGCGTCGCTAATCCACGCGCTCCACCCGGTGGCGCCTCCCAGCCGCAGCCGCCGCGCCGATTCATCCATACGCGACGCGAGCCCGATCTGCCGGTCGAGATCGTAACTCAGCACCCATTCCTGCCAAAACTGTTCGGCAGCGTCGAACAACAACGATAGCCGCGCCATCACACCGCCCGCGGCCGAGCCCGGATCAACCGGAGTGGGATCGAAAGTGGTCCAGCCTCGCCCCGCGATCCACGCTTCCACCCAACTGTGCGCATCGGATTCACGCACCACTTGCAGACTGGTGATCGGGTTGTAGGCGCCGCTCTGAAATCCGGTGACCAGGCGGGACGGAATGCCTTGCGTGCGGAGCATCACTACCATGGCCGAGGCGAAATACTCGCAATGTCCTTTCTTCCGATCGAAAAGAAAATTCGACAGGGGATCGGCCACGGCGGACGGCAGCATTTCCAGCGTGTAGCCGTAATCGTGGCGAAGGTGACTCTCGATGGCGTTGGCTTTTTCGGCGTCGGTTCGCGCGCCCGCCGCCATCGTGCGCGCCAGTGGCTCAATGCGCGGGTCGATGGAGGGAAGCTGGAGCAGCTCATTACGCTCCTGGCGCGGTAGTGAAGCGGGGGTAGTCGCGGCCTCCGCCGCTTCATCTTCCAGAAAACTGTACACGGCGTAAGTGAGGCCGGGGAGCACCGCCGGCGCGACGACGATGAAGGATTGACTGGACGTGAATTCCAGGAACGGAACATCGATCCGGATGGTTTGCGGAGTGCCCGCGATGAACAGCGTATCCGCACTCCTCTCGTTCATCTTCACGGTGTAGGTGATGACGTGGCCGGGCCGCGAGTGGGGACCCCGATTCACGGTAATCACACCGTGGTCCGGCATGAGGTTTTGTGGCGGAGCCGGCCGATTGTCCCAGCGTCTGCCGTCGAATCGCGCGAGTGCCGCGCCGCGCCAACGCACCTCCAGGAATCCTCTACCTTCGTCACCGATGCGATGGGCGCGGACGTGCATCACCACCGCGCTGTTTTTTTTCAGTTCCCCGATCTGGCCGAGCTTAACGCCTTTCGAGAAGCCCGAGACGTGATAGCGCTGCGGCATGATCCGTTCGAGCGCCGCTCTCGCCGTCCGGGGAAGCACGAAAAACATCCCGGCGGTCATGAACAGGATTCCGCTGAACAGAAACACCGAGATGGATGCCAGCCTTCGCGGGAAAGCCCGCAATCCGCCGCGAACCACCGCCCGCCGCGCCTGCGCCGAGCGCCGCACTTCGCCGCTTGAAAACGCCGCAATCGCGAACATGAGAAACAATGCCAGAAACGCGAAAAACCCGAGGCTGACGGAAAGAATCGCGCCGGCCAGCAACTCCACGATCGCCACCATTTTCAAATACGTGAAATCGCGATTGGTTTTCCCGGTGACGATTTTGAGCGACGCCAGCAGGCACACCAGGTGCACCGTGGCGGGGAACACCGCGCCCGAAACAAGCCACACGTCCAACGGGAAAAATCCGATCGCCAGGAGAATGAACGCCGCCGATACGCGGTTGGGCAACGCCAATTCGATCACGCCCGCCGCCATCAGCCCGCGCAGGCACAGTGCGATCAGCATCAGCATGGCTGTCGGCCAATCCAGATAACCCGATCCGGCCAGCGCGAAATATCCCGCGGCCAGCATGCCCAGCAGCGAGAACTCGAAGAACCGGTCGACCACTCGGGGTATCGAATGATCGGATGAAGGAAGGTCAGGGCGCGCGCCCATGCTCACATTGTAGTGCCAGTCGCGGACCAGCCCGTATCAGACTGGCCCGTGTCAAACCGGCCCGTGTCAGACCGGCCCGTGTCAGGCCGGCACGTTGACAGGAGCCCGGACAACACATACTCTAAAGGCGTCATGGATGTAATTCCCATCAAGCCGGAACGCAAGGCCCAACTGGAAGCGTATGCACTGCGCCGCGGCCAGGACACGGTTGCCGCACTGGATGAGGCCTTGGCCGAATATCTGGAATGGGAGCATCATGACTTCCAAGAGGCCGTTGAGGGCATTCGACAAGGCTATGAGGATGTGAAAGCCGGGCGCACCCAATCCGCGGAAGAGGCGTTTGAAGAGTTGCGCTTGAAGCATGGCCTTCCGCGTTAAGACCAGCGCCAAGGCAAAACGCGACTTGGACTCTATTCTCGCGTGGTTGGCGTCGCAAGAGGCAGGAGAAGCTGGGTTGCTGGTTTCAAGGATTGCGCGAGGCGGTGGCCTCGCTGGCCCACTCTCCCCAACGCTGTGCATTGGCTCCCGAAGACGCCGTGTTTCCCTTCGAGGTGCGCCAGTTACTCTACGGACGCAAGCCGCACGTGTACCGCGTCCTGTACACCATCGAGGGCAATACAGTTTCTGTCCTGCACGTTCGCCACGGACGCCGCAGGCCCATAACTAAGTACTGACGGAATTTCCCTGACGCCAGAAGGAGTATCATGGCGTTCGCCGCCGGGCTTAGGGCTCTGGTTTTGCCGATGCACTGACCGGCGCCTTCACCGTCAACGTCACGGCAAGGCTCGGTACTCCACCCACGGAGACCACCAACGGCTGTTGACCCAGCGGCGCGTTGGCTGGGACGGTCATGTCAATCTGGGTCACCCCGGCGACCCCGTTGGGAACCCCGGCGAACCCGACCGGTGCGGTAACTCCTCCGATGCTCACGCTAAGCGGCTGGCGCGGCATGGGATACTTGGCCGGGTTGCTGTTGAACGGCGGCGTGGCGCCCGTGGCCAAAGTGGGCGTCACGTCGCCCTCACCGGTGACGTATAAAATCAGAATCTGGTTCTGCGTCACGGTGGTCGTAACGGCGCTGGTGAGTGCGTCGATGGCCGCGGGGTAGAGACCCGGGGCGGTCGCCGCGACCTGAATCGGAAACGCCGCGATCTGCCCGTTGTTATTGAGCCCGAGCACCGCCGGACCGGCGCCGGTTTCGTAGGGAATCTGAAGATCGATCTGCGTGGGCGAGACATAGTACAGCGGCGCGGAGACTCCGTTTACCGTCGCCGATACGCCGTTCAAATTGAGAGGGACCGGCAGGAAGGAAGCGATGCTCGCCGCGTCGTTCGGCGCCATGGCGGTTCCGAACACGGCGACCATCTCGCCCGGCGCGATCGCCGTCGATCCTGAAAAATTATTCGCCACTCCCGCGATGGTGGTTGTCGAAGACGGATTCACGATCAGCGTCACGGGGACGGTGACGGAAACCTGGTTCTGCGTGATCACGACGAATGCGTTGTAAACTCCCGGCGAAAGACCCGCGCCGGAAGCTTGGATGAAAACAGATGTCAGCTGCGCCCCGGATGTTTGCGGCAGAGTAAGCCACGCTGTCGCTTGATTGTTCGGAATGATCGACGCCGACCAATCCCCGCTCACGGTCCCCGCTGCGGTAAGTGTTGCAAGGTCCACGCGTGCGGATGCCGACAGCGAGGAACCGCCCACCGACAAAGTCACCGGCGACCCATAAGCGAGAAGCCCCGCGGTTTGCGACGTCGTCAAGAGTGTCGACGACGTCGTCGCGGACACAGTGCCGCTCAGTTGCCCATCGGAAAGCGAAGCGGTCAACGTGTAGGTGGTCGCGCCGGGTGTCGTGGTCGCAGGCAAACACAATGTGCCTTGCAGAATTCCGTAGGGAGCGAGGCGAGTGGTGCCGAAAATAATCGGCAACTGCGAACTGAAGTCGACCCCGTTTACGGTCAGCTTCGTCAGGACAAAGTAAAATCCGCCGGCCTCCTGCACCGTGAGCTGCTGCGCCCACTGACAGGAAGGATAGGAGGCTGGTGGATTTGGAAGAAGCCCGATCCCCGTTCCCATCGCCGGAAATACGATGGAGGTGGAGGTGGTGAGACCGATCGCCGGATTCAGGGGAGTCGCGCCGCCGGCCGGACCGATAAAAGGAACGGTGATGGATTGAGTCCAGGCGGCGCCTCCGGGGTCTCTCCCCGCAAAGACAAACACGCGATTCAGTGGAACCGTCAGGTTGCTCCCGATGAGGTTCGCGCGAATGGTCCCGTTCGCGGGCAGATTCGTCACAGGCAACGCCAAAAGATTGTTCACGCCGTTGATGGTGAACGCCGTCACAGTGGTCGCGACGCCGTTTTTTCCCGTCAAGCCGACCGTGTACGGCCAGCTCGCCGCGCCCACTTCAGTGACCGGATTTGGCGTCACCCATGGGACCACATAAGAGCCGGTAGTCGCGGGAATATTGATGGCGATTGATGCCGATCCCGCAGATCCGGTGTACACAGAGTCGCCGCTATAAAGCGCCGTGACGGTTCCGTTGCCGATCGCGACCTGATTGCCGGTGAGTGTCACAGTCGCGGCGGATGTTCCCGCAGCCGCCGTGGGCGCCAGGATCGCAGTCCCCAGATTGACGTCGTTGGTAATGAAATCGACTTCGCCGGCCGGTGGGACGCCCGATCCGCCGCCGGTCACAGTCGCGGTCAACACCACTGAATCGGCCAGTCCGGCGCTGGTGGGAGCGGCCGTGAGACTCGTTGTGGTCGCCGTCCCGATGTTCCACTCCGTAACCAGATGGAAGGCGTCGACCGATCCGAGCCCGGTCGCCAGATCGTAGCCAGGGCCCGCCGAAAATCCGACCATACCGTCGATGCAATTCGGGCTGCTCTGCAAGCAGGGCACCTGGTTGCTGCCGGCGGTGATGTCGTGGAACACATCCGTGGTGGCCTGCGCCATCCGGTACAACACCGGGTTGATGTTGCCGAGCCCCGGCTGAGCGATCACTCCATTCGACATCAGGTATTGATTCAGCAACGCCGCGAGCCCGGCCCACGACGGGCTGGATGCCGACGTCCCGCCGACTGACTCCAGGACTCCGTTCGACTCGATCAGATACGCGTACTTGTAAGGAGACGCCGTCAGCGAAACATCCGGCAGATCGCGCGCGCCATCGTTGGGAACGCCCGGTCCGGTCTGCCAGGCGGGCTTCGAAAACAGCACGCTGGCTGCACCGCCGCCGGCTTCGAGCGCATTCGCCGCGGCCGAATCGTTCCAGGCCGTCTCGGGAATGTAAGACAGCGCCGATGCGTCGTTCGCATTATTCTTGGGGGCCCAGTACGTTCCGCCGCTATCGTTAAATTCCGTGCCGCCTACGGAAGTGATTTCGGGGAAGCTGGACGGCCAGCTCGCAATCGCGCCATGGGAGGCTTGTGGAACCGGACCGCCGCGGTCGCATGTGGCCGCGCCTGCGTCGCCCGACGACACGAAAATGGTCATGCCTTGCGCGTTAGCCTGCTGCGCGATGGCACGGTAGGCGATCGATTCATAGGCTTCGCACCCTCCGTAGCTGATGCTCATCATTTGGCCCAGGTTCTGATCCACGGCGTATTGCGCCGCCGTGAACACGTTGGTTGCATAGGCGTAGACGATGGTCGCGTTGCGCGCCACCGCGGTCGACCACTCCAGGTCGAGGTCGGCCTCGATCAGACTCCCTGTCACTCCCGGGTCCGGCCCGAATAGCATCATTTGCGGCAGGTTCGCTGGAAGATTGAAGCGCGCCTGGAACAACGTCAAGTCGCTCATATTGACGTCGGTCTCGCCGGCGATCACCAGGGTCTGGCCGGTTCCGTTGATGCCGGCGTTGTACAACGGCGCGATGTTGAAAATTGTTGCGAGGTCGTCCGGGGCCAGGAAATGATTGCCCGAACTGCTGGTGTAGCCTGGAGCACCCCCAGCGTGAGGCGGGCTGCCCGTGGGCTGACCCGATGTGACCGGCTGCACCGGAGCCATGCGCAGCATCGACTGCGGCCGGAAATCGTTCAGGCCGCGAAACCCGCCGACGACATCCTGCAACGCCTCCGGAATGGAGGGATCGCTCGCGTTCGCGAAGTGCCGCTCGCCATTCACCAGATAAATGTGAATATCGGCATGCAGCGCGCCGCCGATCCTGGCGGCCGTGCCGCTGAACGTGATCCAGTGGCGGCCCCTGGCAACGTCGTTCACCTTCAGTCCCTGCGCCTCCAGCCACGCGACCACCTGGTTCGTATCATTTGCGGTTAATCCGAAGCGATCGCCAAACTGTTCCGGAGTGAGCCAGCGACGGTAGTTCGCCGATCCCGGCGTTTGCTGCTGGTCGAGGAACGCATCGATGGACGGGTCCAGCTTCAACAGCAGCGTGGCATAACTCACTTCCATATCCGCGCCGGCCAGGCCCTGATCGTTAGCGGGCTGGACCTCGGGACGAACGTGTCCTTTCAGGACCACGCGGCGGTTGTTGTCGATGGGCGTGGTGATGCGATCGGCTGCGGGAAGCGCGCTGGCGATGGCCAGCAGCACGGTCGCCAGTACCACGCTCCGAGACATGTGGCGTCTCAGCATCTGAGTAACGCGTTGGTAACAGCCGGTGAAACGGAATGCGTGGGCATTGCTACTCACTATTGTATTCACGACATTGTATTCACGACACTGCATTCACGACGCTGCCGTACATCTACAATCGCGCACCGGATCGGAAAAATGTGCAGTTCACAAACGCCCGAGCAGGCTGGGCTAGAGTTAAGTATGCGATTCGCACACTTGAGCGTCGTCGCGATTCTTTCCGGCGCCGTATTCGGCCAGGCCCCATCTACTTCTCCAGCATTTGACGTCGCGGATGTCCACGCGAGTCCCCACTCCATGAACGCATTCATGCAAGGCGGCGTGATTCACGGCGGCAAGTTTACGATCAAGAACGCGACCATGGTGGACCTGATCACAACTGCCTACGCCGTGGAAGCAGACTTCGTGCTGGGAGGGCCGAGCTGGCTCGAAACGGACCGCTTCGACGTGAACGCCAAAGCTCCGGCTACAACCTCTCAGGACGATGCCAAGCTGATGCTTCGGACCCTGCTGGCGGATCGCTTCAAGCTGGTGCTTCACAACGACACAAAACCCACACAGGCGTTTGTCTTGTCGGCCGGCAAGGGTAAGCCAAAACTTAAGGAGGCCGACGGCATGGGCACTACCGGATGCCAGGGTCAACCACAACAAGGGCCTCCGCAGCCGGGTGTGTTCAACTACATCGTCGTCGCCTGCCGCAACATCACCATGGAGGCGTTCGCGAGGTCGATTCATCAGATGGCCAACGGCTATCTCACCAGCCCCGTTGTGGATTCGACCGGCATCAAAGGCTCCTGGGATTTCGATATCAAGTGGAGCGGGCGCGGCGCACTCGCCGCGATGGGAGCGGACGGCATCAGCATCTTCGACGCCGTCGACCGGCAGCTCGGCCTGAAGCTGGAACTGCAAAAGGTCCCGACGCCTGTGATCGTCGTGGAGAGCGCGAATCAAAAGCCCACCGCCAATCCGCCTGGTGTGACCAGTGCGCTTCCTCCCGCTGCTCCAGCCGAATTTGAAGTAGCGGACGTTAAGCCGAGCGCTCCGGGTGCGAATCCCGGCGGAGGGGGATTTATGCCGGGCGGCCGGATCGATCTGCGAGGCATCCCGCTACAGGCAATTATTTCCATTGCATGGAACATCCCTCCCGGTGAGGACCTGGTGGGCGCTCCGAAATGGCTGCAAGGGGATTCGCCCCGCTTCGATATTGTCGCGAAAGTGGCGACAACCATCGGTGGACCCGCTAACGGCCCGCCAGTCGATATCGAAGATCTCAGAGTTATGTTGCAGGGGTTGCTGAAGGAACGCTTCAAGCTGGAGACCCATTTCGAAGACCGGCCGGTGTCGGTCTATACGCTGTTAGCGAACAAACCGAAGCTCAAGAAAGCCGATCCCTTGAATCGCAGCAAGTGTAAAACCGGTCCGGCGCCGATTGCAAAAGATTCGCCGGCTCCCACGGGTCCGCCGCCGTTCCAGGCGACTTGCCAAAACATGACCATGGCGCAGTTCGTCGCGCAGCTCACCGATATCGCGCCGGTATATATTCACTATCCGGCCGCGGATGGGACCGGGATCGAGGGCGCCTGGGATTTTTCATTCACCTTTAGCCCGGTGCCTCCAGCCATGATGAACGGCTTCGGCGGCGCAGGCAGGGGCGGACCCGAAATGGTGCGAAAATCCGGGGCGGACCCGCCGCAAACCGGCGCCGGCTCACCTTCGGGCGCCCTTCCGATCGCATCGGACCCCATCGGCGGCATCTCTCTTTTCGACGCCCTGGACAAACAACTGGGGTTGAAGCTGGAGATGCGCAAGAGCCCGATGCCCGTGCTGGTGATCGATCACATCGAGCCGAAGCCGACTGAAAATTGACGGCTGCGGGAGCGGAACCACCGATTCCAAGCGCCAAGCCTGCGTCAGCCCTATTTCCCCCGCAATTTTTGCGAGACCTTCTCGACCTCTCCCCAAACTCGAAGCAGATTGCCGCTCCACAGCTTTTCGATCTGTGCTTCCGTGTAGCCGCGCCGAACCAGTTCCAGCGTGACGTTGAACGCTTCCGCCGCGCTGTTCCAGCCGTCGATACCGCCGCCGCCGTCGAAGTCCGACGAAATGCCGACGTGATCGATTCCAATCAGCTTCACCGCGTAGTCGATGTGATTCACGAAGTCCTTCACGTTGGCCCGGCCCGCGGGCGGGAACTTCAAGTCAATCTCAGCCAGGCGCTGGTCGTATTGCGCGCGCCGTTCGGGTGAAAGCGCATCCAGAGCGGCATTCCCTCGCCCGCGCCCGCCGCCTTCCCCACGGCCTTGCGGAGCGGGAGCGCCGGCATTCTCCACGGGACAGACCCGGGCGGAATCGGAGCCGCGTCCGCGACCACCACCGCCGCCGCGTCCGCCGCGACCACCGCCTTGCTCGGACAGCCCGAACTCTTCACGCAACTTCGCCAGGGCGTCCACGCGTGCTTTAGAATCCGTTTTGACATACGACGCGAACCCCACCACCTGAATCACGCCTCCGTTCTTCTTAAGCGCCAGCAACTGCTCGTCGTCCATATTGCGGCTGACGTCGGCCAGCGCGCGCACGCCGGAATGCGACGCAATCACCGGAGCCTTAGACAGCCGCATGGCTTCCATGTTCGCGCCCTTGGAGGGATGCGACAGATCGACCATCATGCCCAGGCGATTCATCTCGGCGATGACTTCCCGCCCGAGCGGCGACAGTCCGTTGTTGTAGAGGTACCCCTGGGCTTCTCCGGTGTTCGAATCGGCAAGCTGGCTGTTGCCATTGTGCGCCAGCGACATGTATCGGCCGCCCCAGTCGTAGAACTCCTGCACTTTTTTGATGTCGGTCCCGATGGGATATCCGTTCTCCACGCCGATGACGGCGATCCGCAGGTGCTTTTTGTGCAACGCAAGAACATCTGCTGGCGACAACGCCAGGCCGATGTTGTCGGGGGCGATCTTTTCAGTCAGGCGATGAACCGCGTCGAACTTCGCCACCGCCTGGCGATAAGCGTTGTCGTACCCTTCCGGCGTAAGAGGACCCTGGCCGACGTAGACGATCATGAACGAGACATCCATGCCGCCTTCCACCATCTTCGGAATATTGACTTGCGTCGTCAGGCGCATGGTGTAGTTGCAATCCGGGGTGAAGTTGGCGGGCTCGATATCGTTGTGCGTGTCAAGCTTGAGGACGCGTTCGTGAATGCCTTTCGCTTTGGCAATTAGCGCCGCATCGTTCGCTTGCGCCGGACTTGTCCTGACCGTTATCAGAAGCAACAGACAAACCGTTGACGCCGTAATGCCGGCAATCACGAGCTTTCGCTTGATGTTCTTCATTACATCCTCCTGTCCCGCTGCCGGAACCACTCCGCGCGGAAACGCACAACGTCGCGGTTATTGATGGCTATCGTAGCAGGGTGTCCCGTCGCGCAGGCGCCGTGGGTAACCAGGCCGGTGGTTCTCGGATACGCTTGACAAATTCCGCTGGCGGGAAATCACCGGCTGGTTTGCCTTCCTTCGGACTTGCGCCGGTACCAGCACGGGCCGGGTGGACCGTTACGGGTCATTTATTCGAGCATCTAGTGTAGTGCGTCAGAAATCTCGAACCGTCCAACGAGAGGTGGGGCGGACCCGCTGGTCCGCGGCCGACGCCCTCGTCGGCGTTTGGTTGCAACTCGAGAGCCGGACCAGGGGTCCGGCGCGGACGAGGGCGTCCGCCCCACATACTGCTCAATCCGTGAGACGCACTACACTAGGATTGCAGCTTCTTTCGCTCGAACCCGTAGAACAACAGATAGGCTGCGCCTACGGCGGTGGGAATCAGTCCGAGCGCCGCGGCGCCGATGGGAAGGCCGGTGGCACGCGGAGAGTTATCCGCCCAAAGCCGCTTTATCTCCTCATCCGTGGCGCCGGCGGTTCTTGCATTGTTGGCCATCCGAATCTTTTCCTCCGTGGTTACCGGAAGGTTGGAGGTGCCGGCTACCGCGGCCAGTGCGAACGTGATCGCGAGACCCGCAAACAGCCAGATCAGGCCGCGCAGCATGTAATTGCGGGGCGTCCACGGCTCAGAGGGAGCGGCCGCGCGCCGGTCGGACGGAATCGGAGGCACGTCAACTCCTTTCTCGATCGCCGCGATCCGCTCTTTGTGGATCAGAGCGCGCTGTTGGTGGCGGAGAATCATGGCGACAATGATGATGGCCGGGCCGGCCATGGCGCCGATCACGAAAACGAACAACAAGCCGAAATCTGGTCTCATGTTAGTTGAGACCATTTGAAACGCCACGAAGTTTTTCCCGGCATGAAAACTTTTGGATCGCAATCCCGAGTCTAAGTTAAGAACGCATGGCGTCTGACAAGGAGATCGAGGAGCTATTGGCCTCCGGACGCGCGGCTCAGGCGTTCGATATGTTGATTAACGCGTTTCAGCACAAGATTTTCCGGCTCGCGTATGCCATGCTAGGCGAGCGCTCCCGCGCCGAGGACGCCGCGCAGGAGACTCTGCTCCGCATCTGGAAAGCTCTTCCGCAATTCCGCGGCGGATCTTCTCTTTCAACCTGGATCTACACGATTGTCCGGAATCACTGTCTCACCTCGATCACGCGCTCCGGCCAGAAACGCACTGTATCGCTCGAAGAAGCGGGCGTCCGCGCCGCGGCGGAAGCTCACGGCCGCGTCTCCCAAGCGCCTTTGCCGGATGTCGAGCGCATGGTCGCCGAGCTACCCGATGAATGCCGGAGCGCAGTGATGCTGTATTACATGCAGGAGAAATCTTACGAAGAAACGGCGCGAGCCCTCGGTATTCCCATGGGCACGCTCAAGACGCGCCTGCATCGGGCGAGAAGGCTTCTCGCGGAAAATATGGTTACGATGAAGGAAGGAGATTCGGGAGATGCCGTGCGCCGGGTTTGAAAGCCGCTTAGTCGATTACGAGGAATCGTCCGGAGAAGAACGCCGCAGCCTCGACGCGCACCTCGCGTCGTGCCACGCCTGCCGCGATTACCGTGACGCGCTCAAGTTGCTGGACCATGCGCTGACGGTGACATTCTCGGAGGTGGCGGCGCCGAACCGGGTCGGCAACCGGGTGCGCGCCGGTATCGAAGCCCCTTCCCGAATCCCTGAAATGCTGGACGCTCTGGGTTGGCTGGGAATCTCCGCATTGATTGGGGCGATCGCCTGGTATGAGCGCGCCACAGTGGACATGACGCCATGGGCCTTCTCGGCCGTGGGTGCGGTTCTTCTCGCCGGGTTCTGGGTGTCGGGGCGCTTGCTCGCGAAATCCGAATCCTAGCGTTGACCCAGTCCGGCCATTCGCCCGTACAACTCCGCCACCACCTGGACGGCGGATTCCGCCGCAGCCCGATCGGGGCTTTCGTTCGAGTCATTGTACCCTTCCATGTCGCCGATGCCCCCATCCTGCACCACGATCCCGTCCCTGCGCGCGAGGATGTTCACATTCTTATATTGAACTCCGTAATTCACTTCCGGCTGCGGAATCAACCACGCAATCTGGCCGCGCACCGGAACAATCGACTCGTCGTTCCATAGCGCTCTGGCGCCGTACCCCGTAGCGTTGATCATCACCTTCTGAACCACCCGGGTTAAATCGGACGGCGAATGAAACTCGACGTTCTCGATCTTCCCACCCTCCACCAAAAAGTCTGTCACGAGTTGCCTCGAGTACGCCGCGATATTGAAAGTGAGACTCGAGTTCCGCCTGGCATATCGAGTTGGAAATGGATGGCTCCCTGGCGGCAGATCCTGCGAACGCGGCGTTAAATCACGGACGCGGTCCTGATAGCGCGCGAAACTCAACGCGTCACGTCGGTCGTTGGCCTGCGCTCCACCCGGGCTCCCATCCGACAGAGTGTAACGATCTGTCCATTCCACGGGGTTCCCCGCCATGCCGAGATAGCTCTCATAGGTGTGAAAGGAATTGCGGCACATCCTTTCCCAAAGAGCCGGAAAATCGGGCGAGACGGCGTTGGTCAACGCGATCCGTGAGTCGGGCGTCCAGGAGCCGGTCGCCCGCGCCGATCGCACTTCGGGCGGGCGTTCCTTGGCATAGATCGTGACCTTGGCACCCGCACGCTGGAGCAAGATCGCCGAAGTCAACCCTAACGCGCCGCACCCGATGACGGCCACGTCCCGCTCGCCCAGCGCCATGGCTTTCTCCACCGCGATGCTACTCGATCCCCACGACAGCGACCAGCCACTGCCGCCGTGCCCATAATTGTGCACCACGGTCTTATCGCCGACGCGCTCTACCTCGAGCCGCGGCCCGGCCGCCCGAAACGGCCTCAGGCACACGGTCACGCGAAAGATTCTGTCGACGTGCGCCCGGATCGGCATGAGCTTGGGGGGCACGTCGTACGGGGCCAGGGCTGGGGGAGCCGGGACGGGAGCGGTCGACGCCCGATTAGCCTTGATTCCGCAGCCGGACAGGCCCGCTACAGCAACACCGCCTAGAAAATCACGCCGATTCATCGGGCTCCTCGCAAAACAAATTGGAGAGTCAGGGTCGGCTCGTAGTGGCGCCGCGACCTCAGTAGCAACAATTTAGCAGACAAGAAGCTTGGGCGCTGGAGCGAGCGGCCAGCAAATGTCAACGTCTTTCTGCGAGGAAACACCCCGTCGCGCCACTGATCATTGAACGGTTCTGCGAATGGCTCTCTTCAGTACACGCTCCGCGGCTGTCCGTGCAGACCGTCACTGAACAGATACTACACCAGAGGGACGGGCAGGAACCCGGAAGGAGGCCAAGCCCGCGGGTTCAACATCCTGCAACCGTTCGCGGAAGCGCTCAGCTAGTTTCCCCGAACGGGGATTGACACGAATCCTGCGGCTGCCGTTGTCGGTTCCGTGTTCAATCTTCTGGTGGAAAGGGCAGTGCCCGCAGATTTGAAAAAAGCACTTACATCCGATTCGCAAGCGTTAACAGCATGGGAGGATATTACACCGCTCGCACGCAACGAGTGGATATGTTGGATTGAGTCAGCCAAAAAAGCAGAAATTAGAAGCCGCCGGATCGAGTGGGGCTGTTCAAGCCTTAAGGATGGAAAACGACGCGCCTGTTGTTGGCCCGGATGCGCCACCGCTAATTCCAAGATGGTCAAACTGCTTCCTGCGCCACTAAACGAACCGTCCGCCGGGCACGACCTTCCGGCGGGCTACTGCATACCATTGCGATCAAACGCTGTTTCTGGCTACCGTCGAGCACCTCGGCTGCTCCGGGTCGCTGTTTCTCACTAAAAGTAGGGAAACCTGGGGGTAGTGCGCAAAATCTGTGTAGATTTAGCGCATTACCAGATGGGGCGGCTTTACCGGCTGACCAACTGGGGCGCCGAGGCGGCTCAGGCCATTACTGTACAGTGGAGGAAATTGCCATGCATTTTCATCGGGGGAGTATTGTCAAGACCGGAGCGCTGATTCTTGCGCTGGCCGGAACGTTCACTTTACAAGCGGCCGTCACCTGCACTTCGAACGCGGGGGTGACGCCGATCGTACGATCTGAGGGGCTTACCGAGCCTACCGGGGACTTGGTGTTGGCCTGCACGGGCGGGACTCCCACGGCGGCCGGCGCCGTGGTCCCGCCGGTGAATATCACGCTGTATTTAAACACCTACGCAACCAGCCTGGTGACGGATTCCGCGTCGCCGAACTTCAATGAAGCGCTGTTGCTGGTGGACGAACCGAACACGGTCAACAACGGGACGCAACACGCGCTGCTGAACTGCGGGCAAACTGGCGCGCCCGATAGCGGACCGTCCGGACCGGGCGTGTGCGCCATCGTCAGCACCGGCGATCCCACGCAGACTTACAACGGATTGCAGTGTAATCAGGGATTTATTGGTACTCAAGTTCCCGCGGTCAAGTACGGTTGCGGGCACCCCAACGCGTTCCAGGGCCGGCTGGTGCCCACGGGGCCCGGAGGGGCCGAAGGGAACGCGATCACGTTCGCGGATGTGCCGTTCGATCCGCCGGGAGCGGGGGTCCGTATTCTGCGATTCACCAATTTGCGCGGTAACGCGTACCTTCTGGCGGGCGGCAGTATCTTGGCACTCGTGGATTTCCCGGCGGTTCCGGTCACCCCTGTGACCCAGACGCTGGCCGTCGCGCAGCCAGGACTGGTGGCGGGGCCATCGCCGATACCCGGCGAGTCCATCCGCATTACCGAGGGATTCGGCAATGCGTTCAAGGACCGCAATGTGGCTTTTACCGTCGGTAATTCGAACACGGCCCAGCCTGGAAATGCCAACCTGCCCGGCGGCCTTCCGCCCTGGACCTATAATGGCGCGCCCACCGGCGCGGGATCGACTGCTTATTATCCGACTCAGGTCGCGCAGAACGGTCCGGGCACCATCTACAACACCGAAGACCAGTTCCAATGGCAGCCGCCCGCTGTGAACGGTCCCCCGAGTCCCAACCCGCCGGTTTCCTTTGGAATCGCACCGGTTGCGAATATCGGGCATCCGCTGCATTCGGGCGTTTACGCGGCAGCTACGGGAATCGAGCACGCGGGCGTATCCAGCCAGGGTACGCGGATCGCGCTGCGTTTCAGCGGGGTGCCGGCAAGTTTAAGCGTGCAGTGCCACGGTTCCGGGAACTTGCAACTGCTCAGCGGCATTTCCCCGGGGCCGGCGCCGGTCAGCGGCGAGCTTTTCATGACGTCGACGGACGCCAATGGAGCCGGGCCGTACACGCCGCTCGCTTCTTTGTGGACCTCGACCGCCACGAACCTGGTGGTGTACGAGGTGCTTTACGCCAACCCGTTCGCGCTGGAGTTCGCCGATATTCAGTGCAGGGTGTCCGGCCCGGGAGCGACGGGCATGTATCCCGTGCAGGTGACCGCTACACTGGCGCCGTTCTACAGCACTCCGCAAGCCGGGCAGGCTACGCCGACGACCCCGAATCCGAGTCCCACGGCGATCCCGCGGTTTTTCTCGCCGAACTCCGATGAGCACCCGGCGCCGCCGTTCCAGGTAATGCTCCCTGGATCGACGACGACCAACCTTCCCTAGGCGCAAGTATCGAGAGCATGGAGTTGGGGCCTGCGCCTCACACGAGCGGGCCCCGCTCAAAGCATAGTTGGACCACGCGATGGCGCGAGTACCATGGCAACGGGCAGTGGCGACGAATTGGACCGCCGGGTTGAAGAAGTAGAAACTCAGAGCTCGCCGGAAGGTTGATCCGATAGCTTGCTGAAAGCCATCCCGTCTGAAGCTCCGCGTCTCGCAAATTGGCCATCCAGTAATGCGAAGAAGCTGTCCCGCAGCAAATCAACCGTTACGTGGTGGAGCAGAGCGGTGACCGCCGCCGCCCATAGTGGATTCGACCAACTGGCGCGTCCCGGCAGCCGAAGTGGCGAGCACAATCGCGTGAGGGCCGCCTTCGTTCGTGCGGCAATTGGAAATATCAGCGTGAAGCAACCCGGGCTTGCATATTTTGTCATTGTCTTGGTGTCCTTTATGAAAAAGCGTCGGCTGGGCGATTCGCGTTGCCTTCTTCACCTGGGACCGCGTGGAACACAGGAAACGGGATCAGGAAATTTCGCCCACACTTTGGAATCCAGCGAATATTTGCGTGACGCGCCGATCGTGGCGCTGATGCCCGCCACCGAGGCCCAAGGAGTCGCAAGCGGCGCAAAACCACGTCGTGTTCCTTGAGAACTTCTTCGATTAATTGCGGCGGGAAGTGCCGGTCGGGAAATAGCGTCACACGCCGCGAATGGCGGAACTCCTTCGTAAACAAGTCATTAGAAATGTGTTAATCGGATAGGGAATGAATGGCCGGCCACGCTTCCATCAACATTACTAATGGTGGGGTGAGGGGACTCTATGAGTCACAGCCCACGGCTCGATTAAGACCAACGGGCAGGAAGTTGGCCCGATTAAACACAGCGTCAGAGGTATTTGCGGATCCGCTCCCTGATGGTCGCGGTTCTGTTACGGAACCGCGCGCGTCAGCAAGCGGCCATTCGCAAATACTTATGACGCTGTGTTTAGTAACGGGAAGTCGGCTAGGGTCCGGCAATCCGGAGGGCGAAAAGTGCGGAAGCGCAACGCCAAACGAAATCTGACGGCCTGCGTTGATAGCGCCGATTCCTTGCGAGAAATCCCTTTCCCACCAGCAAGCCCCAAGGACTGTCGGAATCTAGTATTCTGCCAGGGGCATAGCCAGCGCCCTCGTTCGAGGCACAGCGAAGGATGCTGGCCGACTTACCGTTCCTAAAAGGCGCCTGCCGGAGGGAGACGACTGTCTCAGCGCCGTCACATGCTCGGTGGTCACGTGAAGTAACGCTTCCTCTGAAATGATGGTTTCAAGCGAAAACTTCAGGGTCACCTAGGATGTTCTCGACGTCCATACGATGATTCACTCCATCGATACTCTGCTCACTGCCAATAGTTGCGATCGAGGCTCCGGTACTGTACCGCCTCGGCCAGATGCTTGGCCGTGACCCGATCGGAATGATCCAGATCCGCAATGGTGCGCGCGACTTTGAGGATCCGGTCATGCGCGCGGGCACTGAGCCCCATGCGCCGCACGGCCATTTCGAGTGTGCGCTCCCCGGCATCGTCCAGCGCGCAGAGCCTCCGCAACTGCCCGACCGGGATCTGCGCGTTATAGACGCCGCGCGATTGCTGCAATCGACGAGCCTCTTCCACACGCGCACGCATTTCCGCCGATGTCGCGCCTTCCGCTTTCCCGCGCAATTCCTGATAAGGTACCGCCGGCACCTCAATATGCAGATCGATACGATCGAGCAGCGGGCCACTGATCTTCCCGAGATACCGCTGAATGATGCCTCCCGTGCATCTGCAATCGCGCGCCGGGTCCGAAAAATGGCCACAAGGACATGGATTCATGGCTGAGATCAGAATGAAATCCGTCGGGAAGCGCAGTGTCATTTGAGATCGGGCGATCGTCACGCTGCCTTCTTCGAGCGGTTGACGCAATTGCTCCAGCACATTCCTGGGAAACTCCGGCAGTTCGTCGAGAAATAACACGCCATTGTGCGCCAGACTGACTTCGCCCGGGCGCGGCGTGCCCATGCCTCCGCCAATCAGTCCCGCGGCCGACACCGAATGATGCGGCGCGCGGAAGGGACGGCTGGTGAGCAGTCCACTGTTTTTCGGCAGAAGCCCAGCGACGCTATGGACCTTAGTGGTCTCAAGCGCCTCAGAGAAAGTCAGGGCCGGAAGGATGCCTGCCATCCGCCGGGCCAGCATGGTTTTGCCCGATCCCGGCGGCCCCACCATCAGGACATTGTGACCTCCCGCAGCGGCGACTTCGAGCGCCCGCTTGGCCGACCCCTGTCCGCGTACGTCGCGGAAATCAGGCTCGGATTCATCGGTCGCGGAGGCCGCGCAACCGGCGCCCGGTTGGTGTGGAGTGAACGACTCAGGGAATTTCAGATAGCCGACCACTTCGCTCAGAGAATGCATACCGAAGACGCTGACGCCTTCCGCCATCGATGCTTCCATGGCGTTTTCGGCCGGAACCAGCAGGTTAGGAATCCCCTGCGCACGGGCGCACGCGGCAATGGAGAGCGCGCCCCGAATCGGCCGGATCGCGCCGTCGAGCGATAACTCTCCCACAAACAGATGCTGAGCCGATGGCCCCACCACGCCCATCGCGCCCAGAATCCCGACGGCCATCGGAAGGTCGAATCCCGCGCCTTCCTTGCGCACATTGGCCGGCGCGAGGTTGATGGTCACGCTTCTGTTCGGATATCCGAAGCCGGAATTCATCAGGGCGCTCTTGATGCGCTCGCGGCTTTCGCGCACGGCCAAGTCGGGCATCCCCACGGTGATGAAGTCCCGTTCGCGCCCCGGATACATATCCACTTCGACATCGATAACGTGGGCGTCGATACCGTAGACCGCCGCGGAGCGTGTACTGAACAGGGCCATTCTAAGATGAGTGGCGCGGCGGGGTGTTTCCTCGCACAAAGACGTTGATATTTGTTCGCCGTTGCAAGGCCCAAGCGGGCCCTGCTCGACGCGGTTTGCTTCGCCGGTCGACTGGGCTCGCCGGGCGCCTGCGGGGAGCCTGTCTCCGATCCGCGACTACGCCAGCAAAATACGAAGTCAGCTACATGAAGAGCTGAGGCAACCCAACACAACTCTGGGGTCAACGGACAGCTGCTTCATCAGGTTACCGGTCTTGGGTTCAATTTCGAGGCCCACGCGGGCTGTTTGAGACCGATATCTCCGGCGAATACGCCGTTGTTCGAATAGAACTCGTCAAGCCGCATACGCGTCTTGCCGCCCGCAAGCCCCAGCCAGTCCGCCGCATTCTTCCCAAAGAAACGCAGCGACGCCTGCGGTGTTGTCTTATCGATCTCCTTAAAGGCCTGAACGAAATACTGGTAGTAGTCCTGAATATCACCCTGCGTGATCAGAAGATTCCAGTCGGTCCCATACATGAGACGGTCGGGAAGAAGGGTGCCTCCCTTCTGGTAATACTCCACCAAACGGTCCCGTACGCAGCTCGGCTCAGTTAGGATGGCCGAGAAATATGCGCTGTCTGCGTATGAGTTTGGAGCATTCGACATGAATGCGATGAATTTGTCGGCATCAGGAGCGGATGCCACATTCAGCGTGTCCGAAAAATCGCCGAGGTGGCCAAAGCTGATTCGAAGATTCGGATGGTTCTTTAGCGCAGGCTTCCAATGATCCGCTGCCGCAAGTTTGGCGAGCATATCACTGACCCCATTCGACACGGTGCTGTGGGCCATGACAGGCACATCATTGTCTACACACCAGGAATAGAACTCCTCAAGCGCTTGGTCCAACCGCTCGCCGAAAGTGGCGAAGGTGCCGTCCGAGTATCCGATTTGACCGTTCACCCAGGTGGGCAGCCCCGCTCCATTCCAGTAGCCATTCAGAGTCGCATTGCCGAACGGAGCAAAGCCCATCGGCGGATACATTTTCACCCCCACACAGCCGTCACTCATAATGGCGTCTTGCACCAGTTGCAGAGGAGATTTCTTATCGCTGCTTTTGCCCGCGCGAAAGGCCACTTCGTGAAACGGGTCGAACGGCACCAACCCGTGCACTTGACCGCGGCTGAGGATACTGATCTGCTTCATCACCTGGACCTGCGTCTCCAGCGGCGTCTGCGTCGCCTTCCGATCCTGACCAGTGAGCCACCAATCGTAGTCGACCATGCCCGCCACCATTAGGTCCACGCAATTCCCGGTCGTGTAGGTAAAGGAGCTTAAGTAGTCGTCGATCATGACGTACCGGTAGTGGAAATTCTTGATGACAAAATCCAGCATCCCCGAAACCGTGCGTCCGGCACCGGCCGCCGAAGGACACGTGGGCGTGACAGGCACCGCTGCGGCAGCAAGTCTTTCCTGCTGAGCGCCAGGCGCCGGGGTAGATTGAAGCGGAGGAGGAGGAGCCGGAGCGGACCGGGGCGGTGTCCCTTTCTTGTAGTCCTCATAGCTGTTGGCTGCAAGGAGTTGGCGAATTTGCACCTCAAGGTCCTTCGGGTTGGGCCTCGACACCTGGGGAGCGGCCGCACTCGTTAACGGAGCCCGAGCCGGCGGGGGCGGTGGGGCTGGCGGCAGGGGCGCCAATTTCGCCCGCGTGTTAGCTCTGTCCAGGGCTTCTTGAATGGCGCCCTTGGCTCGCCGATACGCTCGGTCGCGATGCTGCTCCAGCGTGATCTTGCCGGCGGTCGTCTTTCGCGCGACCATGCGCTTCAACACCTTTAGCTCTTTGTCGCCCTTTGGCGCTAGATCCCACGCCAGATCCTGGAGCAAGTCGCTCGCGATGACGGTACCCTCCCCGCCCCCTCCTTTCTCCACCACCTTGATAAGAAATTCCTTCACCGGAAGATCCGTGCCGTTGAAGATGTGGCAGTGCGCATCTATGATCAACGTCGGGGTGGAAGCTTGCGGACTCGCCGGAGCCGGGCAGCTTGTCCTAAAAGGAGGCGCTTTCAGGCAACCGTTTAGCAACGATATAGCAGCGGCAACGAGTATAGAACGCCGCGAGACATCATCTCGCGAGTTATTTAGCGATTGAGTCACACCTTTTCCTCCGATCAGGTCGGGATTTCAGCAATATTACCAAATACAAGATCACGAAGGCGGACAAGATGCGCTTTGACCCGGATGGTCATGCGCGAACATCCTCTATAATGAAGCGCACATGATTGCCCGCCAGGGAACGCCGAGCAGGCTGCTCTTGCCCGCCACCACAAACTTAGGGATGCCAGGAAGCGTAGGGGCTCCAGCGGCACTTGCATGCGCGGCCGGGGGCGGCGCTGGCGTCGCCGCCCACATCAACAACCTCATCATCAATGAGTCCGTTGTCAAATGATGGACGTCCTCGCGCAGTTGTCCACAGCCGAACTCCGGATCTTCCGCAAGCTGACGACGCCCGCGAAGATCCAGTGGTTCCTCGACGATCTCGGCTACAATCTCGAGCCCAACGGCGCCACCTGCTACTCGCCGCGCATGGTCCTGAGCGAGCGCGTCGCCCATTGCATGGAAGGCGCACTGGTCGGCGCGGCGGCGCTGCGCTTTCTTGGATTCCCGGCGCTGCTGGTCGATCTCGAAGGCATCCGCGACAGTGACCATGTCCTCGCGGTCTACCAGCTGAACCAAAGATGGGGCGCGGTCGCCAAGTCCGATTATTCCGGCTTGCGTTCACGCGAACCCGTGTACCGCACCATTCGCGAACTGGCGATGTCCTATTTCGAGCACTACTTCAATCCGAAAGGTGAAAAGACGCTGCGGACCTACTCCCGCCCGGTCGGCCTCAAGCGGTTCGACAAACGCGGCTGGATCGGCGCCGAAGAGCACGTCTGGTATATCCCGGAATATCTGTGCGGGATCCCGCACAAAGACATCCTGACTCCTAAAATGGAGCGCGCCCTCAGCCGCATGGATGATCGGCTCTATAAAGCCGGCAGGCTGGGCGGATTGGGCCCCTAACCAAGCCCCACCCGTCAGGGTGGGGATTCGCGCCGAGGACAAGAACGCAGGCCGGCGCGCCTCATTGACCCGGCAGCCAGCGTGTGGCAATCCGGACGCTCGCGCGGCATGCCTATATACCCGTCCCCCTCCCCGAGGCGCCGCAGAGCACAGGCAAAACCGAAATGCGGGATAATCGAATGGCGCGTCCTCAGGCAAGTTCTTCATAAGGTGGTCCCTGCATGTCACTCCGCAGTTCTTTTGTAATCGCTATATTTCCCTTGCTGCCCGTGGCTTTCGCCGCCCAGCCGGACGCACTCGCGATCGACGCGAATATCCAGGCGCGCCACATGCCCTACGGCGCGATTATGGACCCGATTCTCTCGCTGCCCGAGCTTTCCCAAGTCACCGATTACACCCGCTGTGGCGATTCGGCCATCTGGACCGGACATTACCTCGCCGCTGAGGCGTTCCGCTATAAAGTCACCACCTCGTCCGATGCACTGAACAACATCAACACCGCCATAGCCGCGATCGACAACCTGATCAACGTCACCGGCGGGAATGTCTTGGCGCGCTGCGCCCTCCCGGCAAACTCCCCTTACGCCGCCAGCATTTCGAGCCAGGAATCCGCCAACGGAATCTACCAGGGATCCATCTTTGGCGCGCCGTGGATCTGGGTCGGCAACACCTCGCGCGATCAGTATATCGGTGTGTTCTTCGGCTTGACCGTAACTTACGACATGGTCACCGACCAGAGCGTTCGCAACTGGTGCTCTTACCTGATCACGCGCCTGCTCGACAACCTGATGGCGAACCTCTGGACCATCGTGATGCCCGATGGCACCATCAGCACCACTTTCCTCATACGCCCCGACCAGCAGTTGTCGCTGCTGCTGATCGGCAAGCATGTGAACGGCGGAGCGTTCTCAAAAAATTACTCGTCGGAATCGAATACGATTTCCCCCAGTGTCGTCGCGCCCATATCCGTCGATTGCGCCGATCAGACCGGTTCCTACTATAAGTTCAATCTCGACTATCTGACGTTCTACACCCTGAAGCGCATGGGCAGCGGCTATTCCGATTTCTGGTATGGACTCGCTTACGACGAACTACGCGCCACCACCTCCGGCCATCAAAACCCCCACTTCAATATGATCGACCGCGCCATCAACGGCGCCAATGCGAGCCGGGACGCACAAACCGTATCCCTGCTCAACGCCTGGCTGCTCCGTCCGCGCGTCGATGTCTATCGCGATTTCACGGGCCAGTTTCCGGCGTGCGGCACTAACGAAGCCTGCCAACCGCTGCCCGTCGTCGATCGGGTCACCACCGACTTTCTGTGGCAGCGCGACCCCTTCCAACTGTCCGGTGGCGGCCAGGGCGATATCGAAACTGCGGGGATCGATTACATCCTGCCGTATTGGATGGGCCGTTATTACGGCGTGATCACGGACTGAACGCTCGTGTAGTGGGGCGGACCCCCTTGACCCGCCCCCGCCCGTCTTTACGAGCCGCGACCAAAGGGAGCGGTTATAAAACGTGATAGAAACGTCAGTACGAAGATAACGGACGAGAGCGTCGATCTACGAAAACCTTGAAAATGGTCGAGGTTAATTGGGAGCATCGACCGCGCTTTTCACGAACGAAATGCCCTTCGCCTCCGGGCCGGCCCAGATCACGATCGCCCCCAGGATAAACACCGTGGCCGCGAGACCACCCATGGCGGCCGCGTAGGTGAAGTGTTCCCCCAGCAGCGCCTCGACGTAGCCGATGCTTGACGCGATCAGAACGCCGCACTGGTATGCAAAGCCCGGGAAAAATCCGCGCGCCTGCGCCGGCGACAGTTCATTGATGTGAGCGGGAATCACGCCCCACGCGCCCTGCACCATGAATTGCATGAGGAACGCTCCCACCATCACCAGCGTCATCGTCGGCGCGAATACCCACAGCGGAATTACGCACACCGCCAGCAGCGCAGCGACGATCGCGGAACGCCGCCGCCCGAAGCGATCCGAGAAATGCCCGACGATCAGTCCTCCCAGAATGGCCCCCACCATGGAGATCGCGGTGACCAGCGCGGTCGTGTCCGGACTGTAGTGGCGCTGTTTCTGAAGGTAGGTCGGGTACATGTCCTGGGTGCCGTGCGAAATGAAGTTCATCATCGCCATCAGCACCACTAAATACAGAAACAGTTTCGCGTTTCCGAAAATGGCGCTGCGGTAAGTCGACCAGTTCGTCCGCGCCTGGTGCCACGCTTCAGACTCCTGCACTCTGGAGCAAATAAACAGCGTGATTACTGCCGGAATCACGCCGACGAAAAACATCGCGCGCCATCCGAAGCGCGGAAAAACCGTATACAGCGCGCCTGCCGCCAGCAAATAGCCGACCGCGTAGCCCTGTTGCAGGAATCCGGAAGCCACGCCGCGCCACTTCGCCGGCACCGATTCCAAAACCAGCGATGCTCCCACGCCCCAATTCCCCCCCATCCCGATTCCATACAGCACCCGCAGCGCCATGAAAATCGCATACGTGGGCGCCAGTCCCGACAGCACTTCCATCAGCGAGTAAAACGCGATGTTCGCCATCAGCACCGGCCGTCGCCCGTAGCGATCCGCGAAAAGGCCGAACAGAAACGCGCCGACGGGACGCATTGCCAACGTCGCCAGCGTGGTCAGGGCAACGTCGGGAACGGATTTGCCGAATTCCTTCGCCACCGCCGGGAAGATCAGCACCAGGACAAAAAAATCGAACGCGTCGAAAGTCCAGCCGAGAAAACCGGCCGCAATCGCGTTTCGTGCATTCGATCGCGCCTGATCCGGCGTCGCGGGAGTGTAGTTCATTTGATTCTGCATCGGGCGGTGGATGCTAGTGTAACAGGAGGCCGTGACTGCACACGCGGGCTCCGACAGGTCAGTTCGAGAAAATCCACGCTGCCCGGCGAAAAGCAGATCCCCCTCGCTTCGCTCGGGATGACGCTGGGGTAGGAGTCAATCCAATTGAACTGACCCACTACCCGCGATTCCCCGAATGCGGGCAGCCTGAGAGCATGGTGATAGACTCATGATCTTGATCCAACGATCTTGATCCACCCCAGGGCTGGCGTCAAGATGGTCAAGCTGGACGAGGTTCGCAGGGTGGACGATAATCCGAGAAGAAGGAGACGCAATGAATTTGACGAAGGCAGTGGCTGCATGCATCCTGGTGGCAACCTCGGCGATGGCGCAGGAGAGCGGCATTCGCGTGCGCAGCATCCGCGTGTTGGCGACCGATCCCGAAGCCATCGCGGGATTCTACAAGAATGCTTTTGGGATGTCGGAGACGGGCCGACCAGCCGACACGGCGACATTCAAGGAGATCGTCATCAATTCCGGCTCGACCGTCGACAAGGCCAAGATGGCCACTGCCACGCCGATCGTGATCGCGACACGCGCGAAGGACGCTCCGGCCGGCGCGATGGCATCGCTCATCCTGGGAGTGCCGGATCTGGATAGCGCGATCGCATCGGTCAAAGCCAACGGAGGTACTCTGATGCGCCCCCCGAGCAAGTCCGCACAGGGCCTCAATTATGCTTTCGTAAAGGACCCGGATGGCAATCAGATCGAGTTGCTGATGACGCCAAAGTAACGCCGAACGAAACGATAGGGGCCCGGCGCGACGCCGAACGCCGACGTACAATAGCCAGATGCGAAGATCTAATCTGGCTACTGCCGCAATACTGTTCGCCGCGATTGCGGCGGCGCAGGACGCGAATCCAAGATACGGGAAATGGAAGCTCAAGTCCGACGCCGCGGCGCCGGCCAGCAACATCATGACGTATGACCCGGCCGGCCCGACGGGGATGAAGATCACCATCGACGCGGTGAATCGCGACGGGGTCAAGTCGCAATGGTTCTACACCACCAATTTCGACGGTAAGGATCAGCCGGTGACCGGAAATCCCGGGACGGATACGGGTTCGGTAAGGATCGTCAATGCGAAAATCAACGAGATCATTTACAAGAAAAACGGCAAGATCTCGCAAGTGTTGACGAATGTCCTTTCGCCGGATGGCGATACCATCGCAGTGATCTACATGCGGATGGACGCGGACGGCAAAACTTCCAACGTAACGTTCGCTACTTACGAACGAATGAAATAGGCGGGCGCGGTCCCGCCTGATCTTTCCCGGAGGTGCTCTTTGCGCATTGCAAAATGGGTTGGCTTGTGTTTCGCGGTGGTAATCGCGGTGGTCTTCAGTCTTCCGCTTTTGATCAACGTGGATCAGTTTCGCCCCACACTGGAATCCGAGCTCAGCGCCGCGCTAGGCAGGGACGTGAAGCTGGGCAACCTGCACCTCAAGATTTTCGGCGGCGAGGTGACCGCCGATGATCTGTCGGTGGCCGAAGATCCGGCCTTCGGCAAGCCTGCTTTTGTTCAGGCCAAGTCGCTTCATGTGGGAGTCCAACTTTGGCCCTTTCTGGTGTCGCGGCAATTGATCGTCACCGACCTGAATCTGGATCAGCCGGAGATCGCGCTGGTGCAGGCCCCCACGGGGGATTGGAATTTCTCGACTCTGGGAGGGAAGCCGAAACCCGCATCGGCTTCCGCGCCGGCAAGCTCCGGCGCCCGCATGCCTTTGAATCTTTCCGTTCAACTGGTCAAGATTACTAACGGCCAGCTTACGCTCCGCAGAACGGTGGGACACTGGAAGCCGCTGGTGCTGGAGCAGGTGAACATAGAGCTGCGCGATTTTTCGAGCACCTCCGCGTTTCCTTTTTTGCTTTCGGCCCAGGTACGCGGCGGTGGCGTCTTGAAGCTCGATGGAAAAGCGGGTCCGCTCAACCCGGCCGATTCGGCCATGACGCCCGTGACGCTCAACCTGAATTTAACAAGGCTCGATCTGGCGCGTTCCGGAATGAATGATTTTGCTCCCGATGTCTCAGGCCTTCTCTCCTTCCATGGGACGGGAAACTCCGACGGCGTGCACATGCAGATGACCGGAAGTCTTCAGGCCGAACGTCTTAAGGTGGCCAAGAACGGGAGTCCCGCGGCGCGTCCGGTGGGACTCGATTTTTCAGTCCAGCACGACCTCCGGACGCATGCGGGAACCGTTCGGCAGGGCGACGTGCATCTTGGCAAGGCATTGGCACATCTCACCGGCTCCTACGTCGAACAGGGCGAATCGATGGTGCTCTCGATGAAGCTCGCAGGCCCGGAGATGCCGGTGCCGGAACTGGAGGCGATGCTACCCGCGGTCGGAGTGGTTCTTCCGGCCGGCACGTCGTTGCAGGGTGGCACGGCCAGCGTCGAGCTCTCCATGAACGGCCCGGCCGACCGCCTGGTAGCCGCCGGGTCGCTATCCATCAACAATGCGCGGCTGGTTGGGTTCGACCTTTCGCGAAAGATGTCGCCGATTGAAAGACTGGCTGGGATCAAGGCCGGCCCGGATACCGATATTCAAACGCTCAGCGCCAACATCCGGTCGTCGCCCGAAGGCACCGACGCGCAAGACATGAGACTGGTGGTTCCGGCGATCGGCGAGTTGAGTGGAGCGGGTAGCGTGAGCCCGGCCAATGAACTCGATTTCAAAATGAGCGCGATCGTGCATGCGTCGGGCCTTCTAGCGTTGGTCGGAAACAAACCGATCCCCTTCACGGTCGGCGGCACCTGCGCGCAGCCGGTATTTAAACCGGACCTGAAGGCGCTCGTAGGGGAGGAAGTGAAGAGCATCGGAGGCGGTGTGGGTAAGGCTGCGGGCGGCTTGGTGAAAGGTTTTCTTAAAGGCAAGAAGAAGGAGTAGGCGTGGCCCGCTCAGGCTGCGCGACACCAGCCGCCGTCGTCAACTCCAAACGCTCGAGTGCCGCGCCAACCCGATGAGCCGGCGACCGCGCCGAAAGTGGCTGGTCTTGTAGAATATACCTCTGCTGGTTCACTCGGATGTGAGCGATCGTCGCCTGGCTGGAAATCAACCGGGCGGGTTGTTTCAAGAGGAGCTTTATGTGTAGTCGCCTGATTGTCGCTGCTCTCCTGATCCTTCGATGCGCGTTAGCGCAGGAAATCACCACGCCGGAGAAGTTTTTCGGCTTCCAGCTCGGCGCGGATAAAAAGATGGCCCGATGGGACAAGATCGTCGAATACTTTGGCGTTCTCGAAAAGCAGGCGGGCGGCAGAATGAAAGTCATCAACATGGGGCCGACCTCAGATGGTAACCCGTTCCTGATGGTGATCATCACGTCGCCTGCGAACCTCGCCAAGCTCGACCGGCTGCGCGAAGTCAACCTCCGGCTGAGCGATCCGCGCGGCCTGAGTGAAGCGCAGGCGCGCGCTCTTGTCGATGAAGGCAAAGCGGTGGTGGTGCAATCCATGAGCATGCACGCCACCGAGATCGGCGGCACGCAAATGGCGCCTGAACTGGCTTTCGACCTTCTCGCGCGGAAGGACGAAGAGACGCGTCGCATCCTCGACAACGTCATCTTCATTGAAGTGCCGTGCTTCAATCCGGACGGCGAAATCATGGTCACCGACTGGTACAACAAACAGCTCGGCACGCAGTACGAAGGCAGCAATCCGCCGTGGCTTTATCAGAAGTACGCCGGTCACGACAACAATCGTGATGCGTTCCAGACGAATATCCCGGATTCGCAGTACATGGCCAAGATCCTGTTCACTGACTGGAGGCCGGAGGCTTACGTCGATCATCACGGCATGGGCCCGAACGGGGCTCGCATTTTCCTGCCGCCCTACGCCGAACCGATGAGGCCTTTCGCCGATCCGATCCTGTGGCGGGAGTTGAGCTGGTACGGCGCGCATATGGCCTATAAAGAGGAAGAGGCCAATCTCTCCGGCGCCATCAACGACGCGATCTATTCCGGATGGGGCCACTTCGGCTTTCACTGGATCACACCATTCCACAACATCGCCGGCATGCTCACCGAGTCGGCTGCCGCGCGTTTGGCCACGCCGCAATTCCTGCATCCCGACGAGTTGCGCGGCAATACGCGCAACCTTCCCGTGTATCAAGCCGAAACCATTTTTCCCAATCCCTGGCCCGGCGGATGGTGGCGCCTGCGGGACATCGTGGATCGCCAGAAGGTTTCAGCGTGGGCCACGCTGGACCTGGCCGCGCGGAATCGCGAGACGGTCCTTTGGAACGCGTATCTCAAGGGAAAGCGCCAGACCGAGCGCGGGGCCGCAGGTAAGCCGGCTGCCTATCTGATCTCGACGCTGCAACACGATCCACTCACGTCCGTCAAGTTGGTCGACAAACTACTGGGGCAAGGCATCGAAATTCAGCGGGCCTCGAAATCGTTCTCGATAAGCACCGGTATGACCTATCCGGCGGGCTCTTTCGTCATCTCCCTGGCGCAGCCCAAGATGGGTTTAATCCGCTATCTGCTGGGCCGAACCTTTTACCCGGATAACGAGTGGACCCGCAATCGTGACGGCACGCCGATGCGTCCCTACGACATGGCCACGGACACGATGTTCGAATACATGGGAGTTCGCGTCGATCCGGTGGACGAGCTGGGTGAGGTTTCGCTCGAAAAGGTCGCCGCGCCCATCCAGCCGGCTGGGAAGGTGACGCGCAGCGCGAGCGGCTACTCGATGGACGGCCGGCTCAACGACAGTTTCCGCGCGATGAATCTGCTGTTCGACAAAGGTATCGCGGTGCGGCGCGTGGACAAAGCCTCGGGTGGATTGCGCCCGGGCGATTTTCTGGTCGCGTCCGGGTCGGAAGCGGTCCTCGAAACTATTGCCCGGCAAACTGGTGTCGATTTCAAACCGCTTCCCGCAGCCGTCGCTACCGGCGTTCACGACATGAAACGCGAACGGGTCGCGATGTACCAGCGCTATGGAGGCGGCAACATCGATGAGGGCTGGACACGCCTGGTGCTGGAGCAGTTCAGTTTCCCGTATAAATCCATTTTCGATCCCGAAATCAAGGCTGGAAATCTTATCGACAAGTACGATGTCCTGGTGATTCCCAACGACAGTACGGCGACCATTACTGGTGAAGCGGCTGCCGGCGGCGCAGCTCCGGGTGGCCGCGGGGGCCGTGGTGGTGATGGCGCAGCTGCCGCGCCCGCCGGAGGCCGCGGAGGCGAAGCTGGAGGTAGAGGTGGCGAAGCGGGAGGCGGTGGGCGCGGTGGAAACACTCCGCCTGAATACCGGACGGGCCTGGGCACGGAAGGAGTCAACGCGATCCGGGACTTCGTCCAGAAGGGCGGCACTTTAGTCACGCTGAACGGGGCAACAGCCTTTCCTGTCGATCGCCTCGGTATTGGCGTTCGCAACGTTCTCACCGGCAAGAGCACCAAGGAATTCTGGTGCCCCGGGTCCACGCTCAAAGTGACCTTCGACAATACGAATCCTCTGGCGTACGGAATGCCGTCCCGGGGGCTGGCGCTTTACTTGGACAGTCCTGCTTTTGAAATCACCGCGGCCAGTGCTGAAAATTACGAAACCGTGGTCCGTTACGAAGACCGGGATTTGCTGGAAAGCGGATGGCTGGTGGGTGAGGAGAATCTTGCGCACAAAGCGGCCGTGGTATCCGCCAAGTTGGGGCAAGGCACGGTTGTTCTCATCGGATTCCCAGCGCAGCACCGAGCCCAAACGCACGGCACTTACAAACTGCTGTTCAACGCACTGGTGCGCTAGACCAGTTTCTGTGAATCAACATGGGGCGGACGCCCTCGTCCGCAGCCCGGCCCCCTGGCCGGGCTTGTTGCGCGACCAGGGGGTCGCGCGCGGGTCAGCGGACCCGCCCCACCACGGCCGCTGATCTACGTTATCCGTGAAACCGGTCTAATCCCTCCCCATCCGCACAGCTCATGTCACATGAGTCTGATCAGGGAGTGGTCTGGCGAAATCGACCGGGTGCGCTGGCTGCTTGGTTGTTGTTACTCGGGCCCAAACGCCAGCAACACGTTTCCGGCAACGCCTCCATTGCGCGGATATCCGGAGTTGATGAACAGCATGCCGTTAACCACCACGGCTCCGGGACCGTCGATGGAGCCTCCGCGGCCCTTCACGCCGTTGACGGTAGAGAAATCGCGCATCGTGTCAAATTCCCACAGCAGCTTGCCATTTTCGGCGGAGTGTGCCCGAATGTGCCCATCAGTGGAGGTGGCAAACACCACACCGGGAATCTCCGTTACCGCGCCTGGCTGGGAGGGGCTGCAGCCGGAGGGCGCGCCTTCGGGACATGGCGTGGCTGCAACGTGCCACTCTTCTTTTCCGTCGGCAACCCGCAGCGCGGTGAGGCCGCCCCCCACTTTCGGATCGAAACTCGAGCGGCGTGGATCGGTCGGACTGGTGGGACGCGTCCGCTTGACGTCCGACACCGACGCGAACACGCGTTGTCCGTCGGTGGCCATGCCCCACTGCACGCCGCCGTTGGTGCCGCCTTGGCCCACGCGCGCCTGCCACACAATCTCACCTTTTTTCGCGGGATCGAGCGCCCAAACGATTCCCGACTTCTGGCCTGCCAGCAGCAGTTCGCGGCCTTCGGCCGAATGAGTGAGAATCGGTGAGGATCCGAAATCGAAATCCGGTCCGCAGGCGCCACGCCCGCAAGCTCCGCTATAAACATCGTCAGCGGTCACCTGGCGGGACCACACGATGCCTCCGGTTGCGATATCGAGCGCAATCACGGCGTCGCTCAAATCGGTGGCTGGCGGCGAATAGTTATCGCCAGTGGCCACATAGAGAAGTTTGCGCTTGGCGTCTATAGTCGGCCGGGACCAGACCCCCACGCCGGAAGGTCCGAAATTGGGCGTCCCCCGCGGACTCTTGCCGTTCTCCACGGGAACGCCCGTCATGTAAGCCTTCCACAACTGCTTGCCGTCGCTGATCCGGAGCGCGACCACGCTGCCGCGGAAGGTGCAGCAGGCGTAATCCGGATCGCCGGAGCGCGTTTCCTCCCAGGATGCCACCGGCACATAGACGGTCCCTTCATAGACGGCAGGCCCGCCGGAGAGCCGCGTGGAATCGTGCGTTTCCACCTGGACCTTCCACAGCAACTTCCCGGTTTCCGCCTCAAGAGCGTAAAACCAGCCGGTCATATTGCCGAAGAGTAGAGCGTGCTTGCTCCCCAGCGGCACCGCCAGAATGGAGGACCGCACCGGACCATTCGCCTGAAAAATCCATTGCAGACAGCCTGTTTCGGCGCGCATCGCATGGATTATTCCGGCGGCGCTTCCGACGAACACCTGCCCGTCGATTACCGTGGGCGCCGCGAACGCCGTCACGTCGCCGTCGAAGCCAAAAGCCCACTTCAGCTTGAGCCCGCGCACCTGATCGATACTTAATCGGGCCGCATCGCCCGCCTGAAATCGTGCATTGCTTCCATCCGGGCTCCACCCGTTCCATGAGGTTACGGGAGTGGCGGCCAGCTTGACAGTGCGGTCCGCGCAGAACGCCGAAGCGGGCGGTCCACTCACCGGCTCGCCGGTGCCCAGCCAGGAAGCCACCGCCATCCGGTCTTCCCTGCTCATCGTGAATGCGATGGCCATCATCGCGCCGGAATCGAGCGCCCGGAGAATTCGCGCCGAAGGCATCATCCGCAGCGCATCGCGATGCGGAATGCGGTCATTAATCTGTTCGTGACAACTCGAGCAGCGCTTCTGATAAACGGCTTCTCCGGAAGGAGCCGCCAGGGCGACCAGCGGGAACAGAAACGCGAAGAACCTCATGGGCCGTACACTATCACGGTGATGGGTTCAAGGCAACGGCCGGAGTTCCCAGGTAGTGGACTACTTTGAATTTCGCGGATCGTAGAATGGACCCGCGCAACGCCCAACTTCCGTTCCCTGTCGGCTTCTCCGCCCGATCGATGATGAGCGTGTCAATGGGATACTTCTTCCGGAGTTCGAGCTTAAGCCCGGGTTGAGTCTGAACCGCCGTGAAAATCGAGGGTGCGGTCGAATCGTCACTACCGGCGAGAGCACTTGATTCCGGCGTCCATTCGAGTTTCAAATCGTAGAATCCGGTCAGCCCGGTCCCGTCGATCACCTTACGGTTTAATTCCTGGTTCAATCTGTGGACAAGGTTGGCTATGCCATAGTGTGTTGCTTCTAAGCGACCGTTAAAGCGCTGTTCAGACGTAACAACACCCCGTGGGCTTTCCTTGATCTTCAGCCCTTTCTTGTCCGTGACCAATTCCAGCACGTCGGTATCCACCGTCTCGATGTGAACCTTCAACTGGAACCGATCACTCAGTACGTTCCGGGCCATCTGGCGTAACCCCTCCGCGAATCGCCCCGCCTGCCTGCAATTCCGCTCGATCATCTCCGCCATGCCGCACCGTCCCAGCGATCGCAACTAAACACAGCGTCAGAAGTATTTGCGCATCCGCTCCCTGATGGTCGCGGTTCTGTTACGGAACCGCGCGCGTCAGCAAGCGGCCATTCGCAAATACTTATGACGCTGTGTTTAGTCCCATCGGTTATAAGGTCCGATACCCCGCGCGATGCGCACGATCGCCGCGATACTCCGCTCCACATCCTCATCCGTCGTCGCCCAGCTCGATACGCTGATCCGCATCGCCGTCAACTGCTGCCACTCCGTCCCACCGCACCAGCACGTGCCGTCCTCCTGAACAGCTCGAATTACGCGGAGCGTCGTCTCGGCGTCGCCGAAAAACCGAACCAGCACCTGGTTCAGCACCACATCGTTCAGGATCGCGAAACCCGCCGCTAGCAACCCTTCCGCGAACCGCTCCGCCTGTCTGCAATTCCACTCGATCATCTCCGCCAGCCCGCGCCGGCCCAACGATCGCAACGCCGCCCAGATTTCGATTCCCCGCGCGCGCCGCGAACCTTCGGGCGCGTAGTGCCACGGCTCGCGCTGTTCCCCTTGGATCAAGTACGCCGCCCGCGTCGACCCGCTTGTACCCGACATAGCCGCCCGCAGATGCTTCGGCTCGCGCACAATTGCCAATCCCGAGTCATACGGCACATTCAACCACTTGTGACAATCCGTCGCGAGCGAATCCGCCTCGGCGAACCCGTTCATCAGATGTGCGCGACCGGGAGTGGCGGCCGCCCACAATCCGAACGCCCCATCCACGTGAACCCATCCCCCTCGCTCATGTGCCCGGCTGCAAATCTCCGGCGCCGGATCGAACGCCCCAGTGTTCACATTGCCCGCCTGAATGCACACCAGCGTGCGCTCGTCCAATTCCGGTAGTGCCTCCGCCCGCATGCGCCCCTGGCCGTCCACCGGAACCCTGGTCACGCGCGTTCGCCCGAACCCCAGCATCGCGAGCGCCTTCAATAGCGCCACGTGCACTTCCGCTCCCACCACCACTTTGATTTCGGGCGCGCCGAACAACCCGCGCTCCTCTACATCCCATCCCGCTCGCGCCAGCAGCGCGTGGCGAGCCGCCGCCAGCGCCGTAAAGTTCGCCATGGTCGCCCCCGTGACGAATCCCACGCCGCACGTCGCCGGTAATCCGAGCACATCCAGCAGCCAGCCCGCCGCGATCTCTTCGATCTTCGCGCCTACCGGCGATTGCAACACCAGCGCCGAGTTCTGGTCCCACGCGCCCGCCAGCCAGTTCGCCGCCATCGCCGCCGGCAGCGCCCCGCCCGTGACGAATCCGAAATAGCGCCCGCCGGTGCTTGCAATTGTCGCCGGTGACCCGAACCCGTCGAGTTGCGCAATCACTTCCGCCGGATCGCACGGGTCGTTCTGAAGCGGTCCACCAAGCGCATCCAGCCGCGCGAGTTCTTCCGGCAGCGGCGCCACTCTCCGCTCGCCGATCCCCGCCACGTAGCGCGCACCCCGCGCCGCCGCGTCCGCTAACAAATCCAAGTTCTTCTTTGGTGTCATCGATCGATCTTTCCGAGCCGCGATCTGTTTTTCAGAACCGCGACCGTCAGGGAGCGCTCTCTTTTCCGACCCGCGACCTGTTTTTCAGAACCGCGACCGTCAGGGAGCGCTCTCTTTTCCGACCCGCGACTAAAAGGAGCGGTTAAAACGATCCCCGGTTTTCATCTTCTCTTCCGAGCCGCGACTAAAAGGAGCGGTTAAAACGATCCCCGGTCTTTCCCTTTTTTCCGACCCGCGACCATCAGCTTGTGGCGCACGCTTTGAGCGTGCCGTGTCGACATTTATGTCGACATGTTCTTCTTTACAGAACCGCGACCGTCAGGGGGCGCTCTCTTTTCCGACCCGCGACCTGTTTTTCAGAACCGCGACGGTCAGGGAGCGCTCTCTTTTCCGAGCCGCGACTAAAAGGAGCGGTTAAAACGATCCCCAGTCTTCATCTTCTTTTCCGACCCGCGACTAGAAGGAGCGGTTAAAACGATCCCCGGTTTCTTCCCTACCCCCCCGGCAAAACCTCCCCCCGCCGCAGTTCACGCGCCGAGCTCGCCGCCCGCTCAAATTCCTTTTCGATCTCGGGATTGCGAAGCTTCGCGCGCAATTCCTCCAGCTTGTGAATGAACACCGCCAGCGCATCGTCGATCGCCACTGAATTCGTGGCGAAAATATCGCGCCAGATCTCATAAGGACTCAGCGCCAGCCGCGTCAGATCCACCGCCGCCGGCCCCGCTACCCGCGACGCACCCGGTTCGTTCGCGATGGCCGCCGCCAGCGCCGTCGAAATCAACTGCGGAAGGTGCGAGGTCAGCGCCACCAGACGATCGTGCTCCTCCGGAGTCATGATCACCACGCGCGCGCCGATGCGTTTGATCCACCGCTCCAACTCGGCATCCAGCGACGAGGGCACCGAGGACGCCGTCACGTGCGACGACGGAACGGAGGACGCCGGCACGCCCGACGATGCCGTTGCACTCGGCGTCAGCACATACGGCCGACCCTGGAACAAGTCCGCTTCCGCCTCCCCTATGCCTCGCGATTGCTTGCCCGCCATGGGATGCCCGCCGATAAATCGGCCTCGCCGGATGCGCTTCCCCGCCCGCGCGACAATTGCGGATTTAGTGCTGCCGGCATCCGTAATCAGCGTTCCTGGATAAACGTGTGGATCGATTTCATCCAGCGTCTCCAGAATCCGCGTAATCGGCTGCGCCAGATAAATCAGATCCGATTGTCCGGCCGCATCCCGCAGCGGCATGGCTTCATCGATCACATGACGCTCGAGCGCCGTCCGGATCGTTTCAGGCGAGCTGACGCCGATGATCTTTCCCTTGAATCCGGCTTTTCTCAGGGCCATCGCGAACGATCCGCCAATCAGTCCGACTCCTACGACCGTTACCGCCGACCATTGGTGCGGCCCTCCTCCGGACTGTGCCCTGGCCCCTCCGCTCACGCCGTCCTGCCCACCGCGGCGGCAATCAGCCGCACCTGCCGCATCATCTCGGCGAATTGCTCCGGCGTCAGCGTCTGCGCGCCGTCGCTCACCGCGCGATCCGGATCGGGGTGCACCTCGATCAGCAACCCGTCGGCGCCGGCCGCCACCGCCGCGCGCGCCATCGGAAGTACTTGATCCCGCCGTCCGGTCCCATGTGACGGATCACCCAGAATCGGCAGATGCGAAAGTTTCTTCACCACTGGAATCGCCGAAATATCCATGGTGTTGCGCGTGTACGTTTCAAACGTGCGGATTCCCCGCTCGCACAGGATCACTTCGTAGTTGCCGCCGCTCATGATATATTCCGCCGACAGCAGAAGCTCTTCGATCGTCGCCGCGATTCCGCGCTTCAGCAGCACCGGCTTGCGCACTTTTCCCACCTCGCGCAGCAGATTGAAGTTCTGCATATTGCGCGCGCCGATTTGCAGGATATCGGCATATTCCATCAGCAGCGGAAGCTGGATGTGATCCATGATTTCGCTCACCACCAGCAGCCCGTGGCGATCCGCCGCCGCGCGCATCAGCTTCAGGCCCTCTTCGCCCATCCCCTGAAAACTGTATGGTGACGATCGCGGCTTGAACGCGCCGCCGCGCATGATCTGCGCGCCTTGCGCCGCGACGATTCCAGCGACGCATTCGATCTGCTCCTGGCTTTCGACACTGCACGGCCCCGCCATGGTGACCACGTGCGGCCCGCCAATTTCCACGTTCTTGATTTTGACGATGGTGCCCTGCGGCTTCCAATGCCGGCTGGCGAGTTTATACGGCGAAACGATGCGATGGCACTCCTTCACGCCCTCCATCGCCTCGAAATCCGCCGGGTCCAGCTCTTCCGCCGGACCCACGCCGCCCAGCACCGTGTGCATCACTCCGGTCGAGCGGTGCACCGTGAATCCCAGCCCCACCAGGCGATCGATCACGCCCTGAATCTGCGCTTCCATCGCCCCCTGCTGCATCACCACTAACATTTAATTCCCCTCTAATGCTTCTCAAACCCCACCCGTCAGGGTGGGGATACGCTAATGCTTCTCAAGCCCCACCCGTTAGGGTGGGGATACTCGCTCTTCCTCAAGCCCCACCCGTCAGGGTGGGGATACTCGCTCTTCCTCAAGCCCCACCCGTTAGGGTGGGGATACTCGCTCTTCCTCAAGCCCCACCCGTCAGGGTGGGGATACTCGCTCTTCCTCAAGCCCCACCCGTCAGGGTGGGGATACTCGCTCTTCCTCAAGCCCCACCCGTCAGGGTGGGGATACGCTAATGCTTCTCAAACCCCACCCGTTAGGGTGGGGATACTCGCTTCTCCTCCAACCCTAGCCGTTAGGGCGGGGATACGCCGCTTCTCCTGCGCATCTTCTGCAAACTGCGCATTTCGTCGATGATGCGCTCGAAGATTCGCTTTACCGCATCGGATGTAAGCGGACCCTGATTGTGTTCGGCGACGTTGCGGAAAACATCGTCTTCACGCTTCGGTTCGTACACTGGAAGATCCACGGCTTCCTTCACCTGCCCGATCTCTTCCACCACCTTCGTGCGCCGGTTCAGCAATTCCAATAGCTCGAGATCCACCGCATCAATCTCATCGCGATACCTAACAAGAGCCTCTAGCGCTTCTTCTCTAGTCATATGCGACGTGGCGCACGCTTTAGCGTGCTGTGTCGACATTCATGTCGACATTTCTTCGTGGCGCGGGCCGCCAGGCCTGCTGTGTCGACATTCATGTCGACATTTCCCCTCTTGCCCTTTGCCCTATACGCGCCGCTCATGAATCCATTCCCTTGCGCAAACTCCGCGCGAACGCCTCGATATCTCCATTCTGTCGATTCCGATGTGGCGCACGCTTTAGCGTGCTGTGTCGAGATTCATCTCGACATTTCTTCGTGGCGCGGGCCGCCAGGCCTGTCCCCATGGGACTGCGTCCCACGAAAGTGGATGAAAACCCCAAAGGGGAAGATCGCGCGAATAAAGGACGAACAAATGGTGGGGTTTTCGACCCTGCTGTGTCGACATTCATGTCGACATTTCCCTCTCGCCTTTTGCCCAATACGCGCCGCTCATGAGTCCATCCCCGAACGCAAACTCCGCGCGAACGCCTCGATATCTCCATTCTGTTCGATCAGCCGCACGAACGCGCTGCCCACCACCACTCCATCGGCCATCTTCGAAACTTCGCGGGCCTGTTCGGGCGTCGCGATCCCGAAACCGACGGCCAGAGGAAGCTTGGTGATCGCGCGCATCGCCTTCACCAACGGCGCCAACGAATCCGAAATGGAAGACCGCTCGCCCGTCACTCCCGTTCTCGAAACCAAATACACGAATCCGCTGGAATACTCAGAAACCAATTTCAATCGCTCCGGCGTGGACGTGGGTGCGGCCAGAAAAACCGTATCGAGCCCCACGGACTTCATTGTCCCCGTGTACCGAAGTGCTTCCTCAACACTGAGATCCGTGAGCAAACAGCCATCGATTCCAGCTTCCTTCGCGTCGCGGGCAAGCGCCTCCAGCCCGTACCGGAGCACCGGATTCAGGTATGTGAACAAAACCAGCGGAATCCGCGATTTTTCCCGTACTCTCCGCGCAATTTCCAGCACTTTTCTGACGCTGGTGCCGGCCTTGAGCGCGCGCTCGGCTCCCCGCTGAATCACCGGCCCATCCGCGATCGGATCGGAGAAAGGAACGCCCAGTTCGACCAAATCGACGCCACCGCGTTCCAGCGCAAACACCAGTTCGGGAGTCTTTTCAGGCGTCGGATCACCTGCGGTGACGTAGGCAATCAGAGCCTTATGGCCGTTCTCAAAAACGGATGGGATTCGACCGGGGATCATTCTTTTTCATCAAGTTCCGGAAGGTTCTCGCGATAGATGTCGGTGTCCTTATCGCCGCGGCCCGAGAGGTTCACGACGAACAGCCGCCCGCCCGCCGAAGGCGCCCGCTTGATCGCCTCCGCTACCGCGTGCGCGGATTCGAGCGCGGGAATAATTCCCTCCGTGCGCGCGAGGCGCACCGCCGCCGAGAGCGCTTCTGCATCGGTTGCCGCAGTGTATTCAGCGCGATGGCGATCATGCAGCCAGGCGTGTTCCGGCCCGATCATGGCGTAGTCCAATCCGGCCGACATTGAATGCGTCAGCGCGATCTGGCCATCCTCATCCTGCAAAACATAACTGTGCGCGCCGTGCAGGACTCCCGGCGATCCGCCGGAAAAGCGTGCCGCGTGCTCGCCCAGCCGGTCACTGTGACCGCCGGCTTCAACGCCGATAAGCCTCACATTTTCATCGCCCAAGAACGCGTGAAACATGCCGATCGCATTGCTCCCGCCTCCCACGCATGCGAGAAGCACATCCGGCAGTCGTCCTTCGCGTTTCACGATTTCCTCGCGCGTTTCTTCGCCGATCACGCGGTGAAAATCGCGCACCATCATCGGATACGGATGCGCGCCCAGCGCCGATCCCAGCAGATAATGCGTTGAATGGACGTTGGTTACCCAGTCCCGCATGGCTTCGCTGATGGCGTCTTTCAAGGTGCGGCTTCCGTTGGTGACGCTGACCACTTTCGCGCCCAGCAGCCGCATACGGAACACGTTCAGCTGCTGCCGCCGCATGTCCTCTTCGCCCATGTACACGGTGCAATCCAGGCCGAACAACGCGCACACGGTCGCGGTGGCGACGCCGTGCTGACCCGCGCCGGTCTCCGCGATAATGCGCCGCTTGCCCATGCGCCGCGCGAGCAAAGCCTGCCCCAGGCAGTTGTTGATTTTGTGCGCGCCGGTGTGGAGCAGGTCTTCCCGCTTCAAATAGATTTTCGCGCCGCCCAATTGCTCACTTAATCTCTTGGCGAAATACAGGGGGGTGGGCCGGCCGGCGTAGTGGACCAACAGATCGGCGAGCTCGGATTGGAACGCCGGATCGGCGACCGCTTTGAGATAGGCGTACTCCAGCTCTTCCAGCGGCGCCATCAAAACTTCCGGGACGAAGCGGCCCCCGTAGGGTCCAAAGTGACCTGTGGAATCCGGCTGCGACGTGATCATGATTTTTCCCGAGTAGCGCCCGACGCGGCGATCGCGGCCCCTTGTGCTGCTTTGATGAACTGCCGTATTCTTTCGTGATCCTTGATTCCGGGCGACGATTCCAGGCTCGAGCTCGCATCGACGCCCCACGGCTCGGCAATCCGGATGGCCTCGCCAACGTTCAATGCGTCGAGTCCTCCGGCGATGATCACTTTCCGTGGCTGGCCGGACGGGTGGTCTTCCTCAACGAAAAGCCTTGCGAACCTCCAATCGAAAGAAATTCCGTTAGAGGCGCCATCGAGCAGGATCGCCTCGCCGTAGCACGGCGTGAACTCAATAGCTCCAGCCGCCGGGACTCGTACCGCCTGCCACATCCGTGTAGTGTAACGCTCCGGCAGCGGTCCGTAGATTTGCGCGACGTCCAGCTTCGCGGCGCGCATCACATCCTCGATTGTGGCAGGCGCTTCGTCCACGAATACACCCACTTTCCAGACGCTGAGTCCGCCACCCAATTCCGCAGCTTTTTCCGGCGTCACGCAGCGCGGACTTTTCGAATAGAAAATAAATCCGATTGCTGAAGCGCCGGCTTCCACCGCAGCCAGGGCATCCGCGCGGCGGGTGATCCCACAAATCTTAATCATCATGACGACGACCTGAGCGCGCGCAACGCCACCGCGGGATCTTCGGATTTCATCAGATGTTCGCCGACCAAAAACGCGTGGTAACCCGCGGAAGCGAGTTTACGAATATCCTCATTCGAATGGATTCCGCTCTCGGCGACCTTGATCACACCAGACGGAATCTTTTCGACCAGCCGCAGCGAAGTTTCCAGCGTAACCTCGAACGTATGCAGATTCCGATTATTCACGCCGACGATTTCCGCGCCCGATGCAAGCGCCGCATCCAGCTCATCGCCATCGTGCACTTCGACCAGCGCGGCCATTCCTAGCTGCGCCGCGAGCTCGCGAAAACGCCGCATCTCCGACGGATCGAGTATGGCGGCGATAAGTAGAATCGCGTCGGCTCCGTGCGCCGCGGCTTCCATCACGTGAAACTCGTCGATGGTGAAATCCTTGCGCAGAACAGGAACTTTGCACGCCGCGCGCGCGGATTCCAGATCCGCCAGCGACCCTTGAAAAAATTCCCGATCCGTCAAGACGCTGAGCGCCGCCGCACCACCGCTCGCATACTCGCGCGCCATCGACCTCGGATCGAACTCGTGCGCGAGAATTCCCTTGCTCGGCGAGGCTTTCTTGATTTCAGCGATAATCGCGGGCTGGCTTGACCGAGCGCCTGGAAGGCGCGTTTCCATGAGAGCCGCTCGAAAATCGCGAGCCGGTGTTCTGTGGGAGGCTCTCCGCTCTATTTCGGCGCGATGGCGCAAAGCTTCCGCCAGCTCGGCGCGCTTGTGGCCGACAATTCGAGCAAGGATACCTGGGGCCACGGAAACCATAGGCGGGAAACCTCATGGTAACATCACGCGCACGCGAATCCCAGCCAGCGGGTCAACTGCGCATTCGAGCGATCCGCCGTGCGCCGCCGCGATTTTCCGCGCGCTTTCCAGGCTCAAAACCCCGCCCGGCCCCAGCGAAGTCTCGGCCCCATAGCCGGGCGCCGCGGTTTCCAGTTCGAGCGCGAAGCCGCCGGCGGAAGTGGGCGCAGTTCGCAGGATTGCCGGATGCGATTCCGTGGCAAGTTGTCGAAACAGCATCAGCAAATTTCCCACCAGCGCGCCTCCCAGCCCGGGATCCACTCGCACCAGCGGCAGATTCTCCGCGAGCTCCAAATGCGGCAAGCATTCGGGCGGCCAGCCGCGCGACGAAATCACCTCGGTAAGCAACTCCTCAAAGTCCAGCACCTCCGGCGAAATCGCGAGCGGTTCGGCCAACTGCAATCCGTTCGCAAGAATCCAATCGGACTGCTCCACGAGTTGCTGCAACTGGTGGAGCTGATCATGAACTTTATCGTCTCCCCGCGGCAGCACCAGCGTCAGATAATACGCGATGGATTCGATGGCGCTCAGCGGCTGCCGTAGCTCGTGGACGATGTCATGCAAGACATCGTGCACAATCGCGGACGGAGCGATGGTGGACATTTCCGCTACTGAACTCATGATCGGACGCTGTCGTTATAGCGCGTCGCGATGGCGGCGGTCAAGCAGCCGTGTAAAACACTCGAGCTCCATTCTGTTGCGCGTTACGCAAACACGAAGACGAGCGCTCCATTCTGTCGCGCCTCACGGAACCGAAACCCCACCCTGACGGGAGCGCCTCGTAGGAACGCGCGCGCCCTTACGGGCGCGCCTCAAAGTCGCGCGGCGCGACGAGTGTTTACGACAGCTTCGCGCGAACCTTTTCGCTCATTGCCTTCCCATCCACGCGCTTGCCGGCCAGCTTGGCTTGCGCGGCCTTCATCACCAGACCCATCTGCTTTGCGGTGGTGGCTCCGGTTTCAGCCATTGCCGCCGCGATGGCCGCATCCACTTCTTCATCTGTCGGCGCGGCGGGCATGTAGGATTCGATGATCTTCAACTCGCGCTCCTCTTTATCCGCCAGCTCCGGACGATCACCCTTGCGAAACATGTCGGCGGCTTCGTGGCGCTGCTTGATGAGCGTGGTCAGAATCTGAAGCTCGGCCGCGTCGTCGGCGGGCTTCATCATGTCCACCTTGTATTTCATGAGCGCGGCTTTGATCATGCGCAAGGTGTCGAGCCGCTCCTGCTCGCCGGATCGCATGCAGGCGGTCATGTCGGTTGAAATCTGATCGATGAGGGGCATTGGAATCAGTGTAACAACGGTGCGTATATATACGAGAAATATTGACGCAGGAACGCACTCTTTGTATGCTTGGGTACAGAAGACGATCCGAGATTTGAGTGGGATGACGCGAACGTCAAGCATCTCGCCCGACATCGCGTGCGCCCTTACGAGGCGGAGAGTGTCATTCGAAATGACCCGATCGACTTAGGCTACGAGGAGATTGACGGCGAACAGCGATGGACCGTGCTAGGACACACCGACGAGATCCGGATCCTGATTGTGGTTTTCACTATGCGTGGCAAGCACTTTCGAACAGTGACGGCGCACGACGTTTCCCGCCGCATGCGCATCGGGTACTTGCGAACGAAGGTGCTCGAAAAATGATTAAACTAGTCGTACCAAAATTTGCGACCGAGCGAGAAGAGGCGGAGTGGTGGGATGCCCACATGGACATTGTCGAAAGCAACCTGCTTGAGGCCATGAAGAACGGAACGGCAGGGCGAGGGATTGTCCGGAGACTCCTACACCCTTTGAAGGAGCCGGAAACAGTCACAATTCCCCTCGCGGGCGCTGACCTCGAACGAGCCCGCAAGCTCTCCAAGAGGAAAAACGTCGAATACGAGAGCTTCCTCGGAAGCTTGCTTCACGACGCGATCGAGCGCGAAGAGGCATCATTGAAGAAAAACCGCAAGAAAACTGCGTGAGCGTGGCCTGATCGCCTTTCGAACAAGTGGTTCCGATCATTCGCGGTTCAGTCGTGACGTATGAAAACGCTGATCGTGCCCAAATTTGAATCCGACGACGAAGAGGCGCAGTGGTGGTATGACCACAAGGACATCGTCGAGCACAACCTATCGGAGGCGTTGCGTAACGGGACCGGGAATCGTGGAACCATGCAGCGCGTGCTCCGGCAGGCGCGCGGATCGAAAAGCATCGCACTCCCGCCCGGCGATCCCGATCGCGCGGAAAAACTATCCCGCCAGAAGAAGGTGGAAGCCGCCTCAAAACGAGCCGGCCGTCGCAAATCCGCTTGAACCCGTCCTCTATCAGCGCATCGAGCGTCATAGATAAATGATCAAACATGTAGTTCCCAAGTTCGCAACCGAGAGAGAAGAGGCGAGTGGTGGGATGCCCACATGGACGAACTTGAGAGTAATCTTCTGGAAGCCATGGAAAATGGCACGATTAAGCGCGGGAACGCCGAGCGCTTGTTGAGGGAAGCGCGAGAGCGTGAGAAGGTCGCACAGCCGCGCTCGGACGTTGATCGAAAGTAACGAAGAAGAAAGCCGGCATGATTGCCGGCCCCACATCAGACTGCCTTGATATCCTGAAATTGTCATGATCAAGAAGCAACGTCTGCTCACTCCCGGCCCCACGCCGCTCTATCCCAAGGCACTCTACGCCATGCTCGGCGCGGACATGCATCATCGCACCGACGATTTCCGCGCGGTCTACAAAGGCGTGCTTGCCGATTTGAAGGAGCTGATGGGGACCGCGAACGACGTGCTGGTGCTGGTCTCCTCCGGCACCGGCGCGATGGAAGCATCCGTCACGAATTGCTTTTCGCCCGGCGATCGCGTGATCGTCTGCTCCGCCGGAAAATTTGGCGAGCGCTGGGGCGAAATCACCAAGGCGTATGGCCTGAACACGGTCATGATCGAGGAGCCGTATGGCAAGGCCGTGAAACCCGAGGCTCTCGAAAAAGCGCTGGCCGCGAATCCCGATGTGAAGGGCGTGTTCGTCCAAGCGTCTGAAAGTTCCACCGGCGCGGCGCACGACGTTCGCGCGATGGGCGCGGCCGTGCACAAGACGCAGGCGCTTTTCGTGGTGGATGCGATCACCGGTCTGGGGACCATGCCGCTGGATGTTGACGGCTGGGGGCTCGATATCGTGATCAGCGGATCGCAAAAGTCGTTCATGGTGCCGCCGGGGATTTCGTTTCTTTCGATCAGTCCGAAAGCGTGGACCATGATGGACACCGCCAAGCTGCCGCACTTCTATTTCAATTTGAAGAAGGAACGCAAGAACGCGGCGAACGGGGAATCGGCGTGGACGCCGGCCACCGCGCTGATGCTCGGGCTGGGCGAAGCGCTCAAATACATCAAGTCCATGGGCATGGAGAAACTGGTGGACAATGCGCAGCAATTGGCGCGCGCGACGCGGGCGGCGTGTGAGGCGCTGGGCCTGGAATTGTTCACGCCGGATTGCCCGGGAGGAGCGGTGACTGGGGTGAAAGCGCCGGCGGGCCTGGATTCAGGCGTGATCGTGAAGGAGTTCAAGAGCCGCTTCGGGTCCATCATCGCGAACGGCCAGGGCTCCATGAAGGGGCAAATTTTCCGCATCGCGCATTTGGGTTATTTCGACTTTCCCGATTTGTTCGCGGTGATCGCCGAACTGGAGTTGATCCTCGAAGCCAATGGCGTGCCGGTGACGCTTGGGTCGGGTGTGGCGGCGGTACAAAAAGTGTACGCCGAAATCGCGATCGAAAAAAAAGAACCAGTGGGAGTGTAAGAGGAGCCCGCGCGATGTTCGTCAGCGGACACTTCGCAGAATCTATTGACCGCTTTTGGGATCGGCAATAGACTGTGATTGAACTGTTTCAAAAAAGACCTCCGTGCGGAGGGTTTGTTGTTGGGGAAAGGGTCCTCTGCACGGAGGCTGCTGCTTTGTATAACTAGACGTACGGAATCCCACAGGGGTTGGTTCCTTTTTCAGAATATTTTTTGCGGCGTCATTTCATTGAGTAGTTCCACAGGTGTGTTCCACGCTTGTAACCAAATCCTCGACGCGTGGTAACTACTTGCGGAGATGTGTCGTTAACATCCAGGGTCTGTAGTTAACATCGAGCTTCTGTGATGACGATCGAAGCTCTATAGTGACAATCGCCGGGCGCTTCTTACGGAGCGAGGCCGGCCTGGCGAAGAAAACCTGCGGCGACATCGCGCACCTGGCGGTGTTCGACGTCGACCGCCGCGTTGAGTTTGCGCATCGCATCATTTGTGAATTTACCGGAGAGCTCAGCCAGCGCCGGTTTGAGGCGCGGCTCCGCGGCAAGAACGTCCTGACGGGCCAGCACGCAGGCCTGATACGATCCGAAAACTTTCTGGTCGTCCGCGAGGATGGTCCAGTCATGCGCGGCCAGCGGACCATCCGTCGCATTGGCCGCGACCATGGTCACCTGTCCCAGTTCCAGCGCTTTGTACATCAAGCCCAGATCCATGATGCGCGGCGAGCCGCTCAGGGGCAGATGATACTTATTGAGCGCCGGCATCCCGTCCCTGCGCCCGTCAAACTCGTAACCCAGTCCGAGCTTCCAGCCGTCCTTCACCTGGGCGGCCTGGCTGAGCGTTGCGAGATTGAGTTTGCGCGCGTCGTCGCCGCGAATCACCATCGCGAAAAAATTGTCGATGCCCAAGGGATCCAGCACTTCCACCTGTTCCAGGCGCCGCATCTCTTGCCGGGAATACTCCAGCACCTGCGCCGCATCGGACGACGGAGCTTCTTTGAGAATCTCAGCCACGACGGTCCCGGTGTACTCGGGATACAAGCTGATCTGCCCGTTCAGCAGGGCGTGGTAAGTGAGCAGGGTCCCGCCGAGATTCAACTGCCGGATCACTTTCACGCCCGCCAGGCGATGCTCCAGGTGTTGCGCGATAATTTCACCGAGCACGACCTGCTCGGTGAAGTTTTTCGATCCGACGACGATCGGCTTCTTCGCTTTCCCGCAGCCAAACGCGGACAACACCGCCAGCAAGGCTACGGCACAAGTCACTAACCAAACCACGGCTTTCAAACCGCGAGTTTTCGTTCGATCCATCCCAATCCTCCGTCAGAAACCAGCGCGATACACGCGGCGGGAATCGCTCCGGCAAGAATCTGCACAGTGTCGAGCGAAGCCACTCCGCGAAAAATGAAAACCCCCAGACCGCCGGCGCCGACCGCGGCCGCAATGGTCGCCGTGCCGATGGTGGTCACGGTGGCGATGCGGATGCCGGCGAGAATCGTGCGCGCGGCCATCGGCAACTCCACTTGTTTGAGAATCTGCAAGCCCGTCATCCCCATGGCTACTGCGGATTCACGCACCGCCGCATCCACACCCAGGATTCCCGCGAGCGTGTTGCGCAGGATCGGTAGCAGCGCGTAGATTACCAGCGCCACAATCGCCGTGCGCGGTCCGATGCCGCCGATGAACGGGATCGGAATCAGGAATCCGAACAGCGCAAGGCTGGGGATGGTCTGCAAAATGTTCGCTGCTCCCAGCACCGGCCGGCGCAACCCCATGCTGCGCGTGAGCAGTACGCCCAGCGGAACGCCGATGGCGATCGCGATCAGCATCGCCGTCACCACTAGCGTCAGGTGTTCGAAGGTCAGATCGCCGATATCGCGGAGCAACCCGGGACGCACAGTCTTTCAATCATCTCTCATATGTGTGGGGCAGGGCCATGCCCTGCCGATTGAGTGTGGGGCAGGGCAGTGCCCTGCCGATTGAGGCGCGACAGTATGGAGCGCTCTTCGCCTAATCCGATAACGATGCAAGAAACGCGCGAGCTTCGGCGGAGCGCGCCTTGGAAAACTCGGACGCGGGAAGCAGCTCCTCCAATCGGCCGCGCAACAGCAGGCCGATGTGATCGCCGAGTTCCAGCGCCTCGCGAATATCGTGTGTAACGAATAGAATGGTCTTGCCCAGATCGCGGGCAAGCGCCGTAAACTCGGTGCGGATTTCATGCCGCGTCACGGGATCGAGCGCGCCGAAGGGCTCGTCGAACAACAGAATCGGGGGATCGGCCGCGAGCGCGCGCGCCACGCCGACGCGCTGTCGCTGTCCACCCGAAAGCTGCCGCGGCAATCGATTCGCAAATTCCTCCGGCGGCAGCCCCACGCGCGCTAGCAGTTCCTTCACGCGCGCGTCGATGCGAGCCTCGGGCCAGCCAATCAGCCGGGGCACCAATCCGACGTTGCGCGCGACCGTGAAATGGGGAAACAATCCGGTTTCCTGAATGACGTAGCCGATGCGCCGCCGCAGCTCGATCGGGTTCCAATCGGTGGTCGCGCGCCCGTCCACCAGCACTTGACCTGTGGAAGGTAACAACAGAGCATTCACCATCTTGAGGGCGGTGGTTTTGCCCGATCCGCTGCGTCCCAGCAGCACCAGCGTGCGGCCCCGTTCGACTTCGCAGCTCAAGTCGCGGAGGATTTCAGTCCCGCCGGCGCGATAGGAGACGTTCGAGAATCGCAGCATTCCATCTCAGACGATATCAGGTCGAGATGTGGCGCACGCTGTGGCGCACCGTCAGGCCGCTCGCCAGAGACTTTCCGCGAAGGGCCATTCCTCATCGATCCATACCGCTTCGGATGCGAAGCCCGTCGCGCGCGCGATATCCGGAATCTCGTCCGCGTAGAATTTGTGCGAGGACTCGGTCCAGATAGTCTCATCGGCGCGGAAGCGGCAGTGGAAATCGGCTTCGGCGATCGCCACCGTCTGATGGATGCGCGAACGAAGGTGCATCTCGATGCGGCGCTCGGTTTGGTTATAGAGCGCGTGATGCGCGAAGGCGCGGATGTCGAAACTGCCGCCGAGTTCGCGATTGATGCGACCGAGCAGGTTGAGATTGAACGCGGTGGTAACGCCGGTGGGATCGTCGTAGGCATCGAGCATGGTTTCGATCGGCTTCACCAGATCCATGCCGATCAGCATCGCGTCGCCGGGCTGCATGCGCGAACGAACCTGCCGCAAGAAATCGTTCCGGCAACGCGAATCGAAATTGCCGATGGTGCTGCCGAGGAACAGCAGCAGTAGAGCGCCGCTATCGCGCGGCCCGCGATTCACGCGATCCTCCACAAGTGCGCGATCGTTTACCCGATCCAGACCCTCCAGGAAAGAATCTTCGATGGGTTGGATCCGGGACAGGCCGCATAACTCGCGCGTGCAGCGATCCAGCGCGGCGCGCGAAACATCGATCGGAAAATACGTTTTGGGCGCCATCGCTTCAAGAATCGCGCGGGTCTTCGAGCCCGATCCGCTCCCGAACTCCGCGACGCAAGCGAAATCATTCGGCAAATCAACGGCATGGCGATTGAGCAGGCGGCGATCCGCCCGCGTGAGGCCGTATTCGGGCAGCGCCGTGATCGCGTCGAACAAGGCGCTGCCGAGTTCGTCGTAGAGATACTTCGAGGGCAATTCTTTCTGCGGTTTAGCGAGTCCTGAGCGCACTTCGCAAGCGAACTGGTTCATACGGCGGCCTCCGAGTCTTCGACCACACTTTCCCCGTGTCTTACCGCGACTTCACCGCGGTTTACCGCGTTTTCAACCACGCGAAATCCCGCGTAGACGTACGGATAGTCGGCGCGGAACCAATTGCGGAAACTGGGGCGCAGCAGCGCGCGAGCAGTGCGCGGCGAGCCGCCCTTCATGACGAAATGTTTGCCATCGAAGAAATCGGCCGAGTAGCCGGGATAGAAGGGAAACGGCTGGAAGCCGGGAAAGGGAGCGAAGACGGTAGAGGTCCACTCCCATCCGTTGCCGATGGTCTGCGCGACGCCGTGTTTACTTTCTCCGCCGCCTCCGTTGGTTCCCACATCCACGGGCACGGGATCCCAGCGTTCGAAATTCGCGTTGATGGGAGATGCGCCGTCGGAGGCGCGATGAAACTGCGCTTCAGTGGGCAGCGCGAAATTTCTGTATTCCATACCGGAACGCCAGCGGACATATTCCGATGCTTGGTGATGCGTCACATACACCGGCCAATCGAGCGGCAGCGGGATCTCGCCGAACATCGCGCGCAGGAACCAGCGGCCGTCGCGTTGGGTCCAGAAATGCGGCCGCTCCCTTACGGTCGCGGTTCCGTCGCCCGCGGCGCGCAGATAGGCCAGATACTCGCCGTTGCTGATTTTGAATCGTGAAATGCGGAATGCGGGAACTTCTATGGAGTAGCGCTCGAATTCGTTATCCCATCCGAAGCCGTTGCCCGAAGGGCGGCCGAGCTCGGCGAGCCCCGCGGGGATTTCGTGCATCGCCAGACTGTTTTTCGGAGAATAGTCCGGCGAGTTTCCGACGGGTGCGTTTGGCGATCCTACCGGCTCACGCTTGGATTCATACGGAAGGTTGTGAAACAAATACGCCAGCGTCTCGGCGTGCATCATGCGATGCTCGACGGCAACGTTAAGCAGTTGATCCTGATCGTGTTCTCGCAATTTCGCCAGCGCTTCGTCCAACTCGCGCCGTACGCGCGAGCAGTAGCCGCGAACTTCGGTTTCCGAAGGCCAGTCCTCGGGCTGATCCGCGGGAGCGCGGCCCGGCTCGGGATCGATACCGAACGCGAACAGCTTATCGAAACCCGGATGAAAAGACGGCTTCTGGAAGGCGTGCTTCGAAAGCAGATTCCAATCGAACGCTTCGACATGGCCGCGGTAGAAAATGAGCCGGTGGCGATCAGCCACGGGGCGATGATAGAGCGCAGCCGGGTCGAGCAAGGAAAACAGCGCGTCGGTCTGCGCGCGCGCCGCATCGAGCTCCGAAGTAAGGAATTGCAAACGAGGCGAGCTCATCTCAAATGTTCCTCCGGCGGGGTGTCCGTCGCATTGGAGCCGCCGTAATTACTGTCGCTTGGGCATCATATCGCATCTGGTTCGTGTGCTGGTTGGTTAGATGGCGCGACACGCCCTAGTGCTGCGGAAACTTGCGAAACGTGGGCGCTCCCTTACGGTCGCGGTTCTGTTCCGTTTAGGAGAGGGGGGCGACGACATGACGATTCATCCGAAGGCGGATCAGGAGCATCGTATTGGGGAAGCGGTCCGCTCCGGCGCATACGAAAGCCCCGACGAGGTGATAGGCCGGGCACTCGAAGTGTTACACGCACATGATCAGTGGTTTACTGCCAATCGGGAGACGATCGATGCGAAGACTCCCCGCAACTGAACCCCGAGTGTCAGCGAGGGGCCAACTGAACCCCGAGCGTCAGCGAGGGGAGACCATGTCAAAAACAGCCATGGGTTCGCCCTGTTCGCAAACGACGTATTGGATGGCTGCTCCCACCGCGTCTTTCGTCCACAGATAGCGCGTGCTGCCATGGCGGGCCCAGCGGCAGCGACCTTCGCCGTCCAGCCCGTGCTCGTTCAAAGCGCGACTGCAATAGGCTTTCATAGCTGTCATTACCTGTTCCGGCTTGCAATTCGCCGTGGTCACAACGTGGACATGATTGGTACGAACGTGAGCGGCCAGAAGTGTCCAGCCCCGCCAGGAGCACACCTCCTGCAAGGTATTCAGTACAAGTGGCCTGCGGATCGCGTCCAGTAGATAACACGGCTGCGTCATGCGGACTCGAGATAGCTGCTCTCGACTTGCGTCGGGCTCCCGTAGAGGAGCCCCGAAATGGTTCTGCCGGCGTGGCACGGATCCGTCCTGGCCAGGCAACCAGGTTCCGTAACAAACCCATGTGATGAGATAGGTCGCCGCTCCCTTACGGTCGCGGTTCTGTTCGGCTATTGCCGCTCCCTCACGGTCGCGGTTCTGTTCGGTTGTTGCCGCTCCCTCACGGTCGCGGTTCTGTTCCGTCGGCGCGTGTGCCATCGCCAAATGAGTGCAAGCTGCGGTCAGATGCTCTCGGTTTGATTGCGCCTTTCTTCGGAGGCCACGCCGCCTACAGGCTGAACCAAATGTACACAGGCCTTGACGCCGCTCTCTGACGGTCGCGGTTCCGTCCCCCCCACAACCTGACTCCTGCTATTCTCAAGAGATCATTCGAACCTGATGTCGTTTCAGATCCACCCCCTCAAGGAATTCCTGGTTCGGCCCGCATTGCCAGCGGCCATCCAGCGTCTTTCCGAACTCGCCGTGAACCTGTTGTGGAGTTGGGACCACAATTTGCGTTCGGTATTCCGTCGCCTCGAGCCGGCCGTCTGGAAGGCTTCGAATCACAACCCGATTGTGATGCTGGGGCAGGTGCCGCAGCCGGTGCTGGAGCGAGCCGCCATCGACCCCAGATTCCTGGCGCTGTATCGCCGCGCCTGCGAGGCTCACGACGCGTACCTGGCCACGGGGTCCGACGCTTCCGGAATGCTAGCCGCGTATTTTTCGATGGAGTACGGGCTGCTGGATTGCATGCCGATTTATGGGGGCGGCCTGGGAGTTTTGTCGGGCGATCATTTGAAGGCGGCCAGCGACGCAGCGCTTCCGCTGGTGGGCGTCGGACTTATGTACCAGCGGGGCTATTTGCAACAGTCGCTGGGCCCCGACGGTTGGCAGTATGAGCGCACGCCGGTGAATGATTTCTATTCCCTTCCGGTAACCCCCGAAACGCGGGCGGATGGCAGCGAGCTACTGGTGGAAGTGAAGTTGGCCGGAACGCCGGTGTTCCTCAAAGTCTGGCGGATCGATGTGGGCCGCGTGAAGCTGTACCTGCTGGACAGCAACATACCGCAGAACGCGGCGGCCGAGCATCGCGAGATCACCAATCAGCTGTATGGCGGCGATCGTCACACGCGGATGCGTCAGGAAATCGCCCTTGGAATCGGTGGTTTACGTGCTTTGACGGCGGTTGGGCTGCAACCGACGGTGTATCACATGAACGAGGGTCATTCGGCGTTTCTGGCGCTGGAACGGATCCGATTGCTGATGGCTGAGCAGGCATTGAGTTTCGAGGAAGCGCTGGACGCGGCGCGCACCAACAATGTGTTCACCACGCACACGTCGGTTCCGGCCGGCATCGACTTATTCGATCCCGGCATGATGTACGAGTACTTCGAAGATTACTGCCACGAAGCCCGGGTCGCGTTCAACGACCTGCTGGCGCTGGGGCGGCGCGAGCCGAACGATATGCAGGAACCGTTTTCCATGGCGATCTGCGCGTTCAAGACGTCGGCCTATCGCAACGCCGTGAGCCGTCTGCACCGGCGGGTATCGCAACAGATGTGGGAAGGATTATGGCCGAAGCTGCCGGTGTGGGAGGTGCCGATCACATCCATCACCAACGGCGTGCATTTGCCGGCATGGATCAACGGCGATCTGGCGGGCATCTACGACCACTATCTTCAGCCGGACTGGCGGGATGGCGATATCGAGCCGGCCATGTGGGCTCAGATCGCCGAGATTCCGGACGCGGAACTCTGGGATGCGCATCGGCGGCGCAAGCGGCGCCTGGTGGCGTTCGTGCGGGAGCGTGCGTCGGAGAGCGCGGCGGAGCGCAATGCGCCGGCGCCGGAAATAAAACGGCTCCAGGAGGTGCTTGATCCCGAGGCGCTGACCATCGGATTCGCGCGGCGATTCGCCACTTATAAGCGCGCGACGCTGCTGTTCCGGGACCCGGCGCGTCTCCAGCGCCTTCTGCTGAATGCGCGGATGCCGGTGCAGATCGTCATCGCGGGCAAGGCGCATCCGCTGGATATCCCCGGGAAGAACCTGATCAAGGAGATCGTGCAATTTTCGCACGAAGCAGAACTATCCAAGCACATCGTGTTCGTGGAGGACTACGGAATTCAAGTGGCGCGGGAAATGGTGCAGGGGGTGGATATCTGGCTGAACACGCCGCGCCGCGGCGAGGAAGCGTGCGGCACCAGCGGAATGAAGGCCGGCATTAACGGCGTGCTCAATATGAGCATTCTGGACGGCTGGTTCGACGAAGCGGCGGAAGATTCCGGCGGATGGGCCATTGGCGACCGGGAGGCGTACTCTCCGGATCTGGACGATGTGCATGCCGCGGCGATTTATTCCCTGCTGGAGAACGAAGTGGTGCCGATGTTCTATGAAGGCCGCGACCACGGTGTACCAGGGGAATGGATGCGCCGCGTGAAACAATCGCTGCGCTTCGTAAGCGCGAATTTCAATAGCCGGCGGATGGTGGGGGAGTATCGCTCGCAACTGTACGAGTGGGCGCATCGCAGCTACCGCGCGGCGATGGAAAACGGTTTCGCCGCGGCGCGCGAGCGAGTCGCATGGCAGCTCGGCGTGGCGGAACGGTGGCCGCGGGTGAGTTTCGTCGATTCCGGGCTCGGCGCGGTGCCGGCGGTACTCACCGGATCGCCGCTGCCGCTGCGGGCTTCGTTGGATCTGGCGGGGCTACAGCCGCAGGATGTTCGCGTGGAGGCCGTGGTGGGACGCGTGGGGGCGGATGGCGAATTGAAGGAGACCCAGGTGCTAACGCTTGCGCCGCTGGAAGAACATGGGAGCGTGTTTGTGTTTGGCAGGGATTTTGCTCCGCTGATGACCGGACGGCTGGGTTACTCCGTGCGCGTGAGCCCGAATCATTGTGACGATCCCTTGAATCGCCCGTGCAACGCTTTGTTGAAATGGGCGTCCAGGCCGGGTGAGTAGTACCTTTGGGGGGCTAAAGCCGGGAGTGGGTAAGGTCGATAGGCGGTATAGCAAAAGATTTAGCTGGATTCCGGGGCCGGTTCGTGGTACATAGTGGTTTAGGCCTTTGCGCGGGTACCCAACTTTTGCGGATCACACCTTCTGCGCTTTCCGAGGAACCCGCCCGACATCGAGATTATTAGCCGAGCTTGTTGCGCCAGGGATAGCGGAGGCTCTGAAAAAAGGTGTAGGATGCCCGGCAGGAACTGGAGGCCCGGCAGGATTTGTAGGGTCGAGTCCGGGTTAAGTTTACACCGACCTCGGTGACCTGGGGGCTTTTCGAAATGCTCTCAATGTGGTTGACCTCGCTGTCTCCCGATAAATAAGAATTTCGTTTCTTCCGAGCACGGTCTCGACGACCATTCAAATTAAGGAGTAAGCCAAGGCAAGGATAGTTGTAAGGCAAGTTTTTTATGGACGACGATCGAAAATATAAGCAACGCGGCTATCAGGACTCGGGCCGCGATTATTCCGCCAACAGCGAGCGGCGCGATGAGCGTCCGCGCCCGCAGGGTCCACGCCCGCCGATAGACGTGACGGGCCCTCGCCTGCCTCGCCTGGTGCAGTCGACCACTGCGGCGCGCTGTTATAACTGCTCGACCACGCTTCCAGCCGAGGCGGACTGGCTGGTGAATTGTCCCAAGTGCAACGTGGCTTTGCACTGCTGCAAGCAGTGCGCGCATTTCGAGCCGTCCACGCGGTTCCAGTGCCTGAAGCCGATCCCGGTGCGCATCTCGCCGAAGGACGCGGCCAACAGTTGCCAGTTATTCATGCCCAGGCTGACGGTGGTGAGAGATGGGCACGGGTCGTCTAATGGACACGGGATGGGGAACGGAGCGGCTCCGTCGAATGCACCGGCGCCGAAGAACGCGAATGACGCTCGCGCGATTTTCGACAGCCTTTTTAAGAAGCCGGAGCCGGAGTAGTAAGTCCCGCGAAGAAAGGCGGGCGTCGACACGGATGTCGACGCGGCACGCTGAAGAGGATGTTGAAAAACGCTCCCTTACGGTCGCGGTTCTGGTAAAGAAAAACCCGCCACATGGCACTCTAGGGCCGCGTCACTAGATATTGCGCGCCCCACAACACACTGTCGTCGCCCAGTGCGGCCGGAACTACGTCCAGTCGGGCGCGCGACCAGTGGGTGACCTGCTGGCGCAGTTCGGCGCGCAGCGGCTCGAGTAGCTTTTCTCCCGCCTTCGCGATTCCTCCTCCAATCACGATTCGCGCGGGATTCAAGAGCATGACGGCGGCTTTGAGACCCATCGCCAGATCGACAACGTAGCGATCGACGAAACTTGCGTCTTCGAAGAGCTCATGCGCGGGCTTCCCATGATCGCGCTCGAGCCAGAGGCCGCTGCACATCCGTTCGAGACACCCGCGCGCGCCGCAGAGGCATTCGGGACCATCGGGGCGAATGGTGAGGTGTCCGATTTCACCGGCCCAGGAATCCGCGCCACGACAAACCGTGGCGTCGCCAAGCGGATCTTTGATCACAATGCCGCCGCCGATGCCGGTGGAGAGTGTCATGTAGAACAGAGGCAAGTGTCCGCGGCCCGCGCCGTAAATGGCTTCGCCGAGGGCACCGGCGTTGGCGTCGTTGTCAATGCTGACGTTGGGCACGGCGGGCAGATGAAGCATCCCGGCGATGCGTTCGACCAACGGGAAGTCCTGCCACCCTCCAACATGTGTCGACAGCGGGACACGCTGGCGCGCGAAGTCGACGGGTCCGCCGAAGCCGATGCCGCAGCGATCGCACGCGGGCCAGTCGCGGAGGATGCTTGCGATTTCGGCGAGCATCCACTCCGGTCCGCCGCCGCGATTGGTGGCGCGCGATGCGCGGTGGGTCATGATATTGCCTTCGAAGACCGCGAGCGAGAATTTGGTTCCTCCGATGTCGATGGCGAGGGTCTTCATACTACGGCTCCTGTTGCCGGCGTGTCGTTAGCATGAAAATGCGCACTCCCCACGGTCGCGCCTCGAAAACACGCGCACCCTCACGGGTGCGCCTCATTGACGGCTGCGGCCAGTAACTCGGCCGGAGTCGCGGTGCCCGTGCCTTTCTTCATGATCGTAACCGACGCGACGAGGTTGCCGAATTGCGCGGCTTCAAGCGGTGAACCCGTGACGGCGAGGGCCATGGCGGCGCCAGCCGAGAAGCTGTCGCCCGCGCCGCACACGTCGACGGGGTGATGGATGCGGCGTGCCGGCAGAGTGGTTTCGTAGTTTGCGTTATCGTTGTTCCCGCCGATCACGAGTGCGCCGCCGGAGCCTCGCGTGATGACCAAGATTTTCGACCGTGTGTGCTCGCGGAGAGCGCGGTAATCGCCGCCGATGCGTTGACAGGCTGCGTCGGCCTCGTCGCGATTCACTTTGAGAACGACGTTGCGGAATAATTCGGCGCGCGCGCGCGAATCGACGAAGATCACTTTATTACGATCCCCGGTCGCGTCATCGGTGGGCTGCCGCTCCCTGACGGTCGCGGTTCTGTTCCGCCTTTGGCGCTCCCTGACGGTCGCGGTTCTGTTCCGCCTTTGGCGCTCCCTGACGGTCGCGGTTCTGTTCCACCTTTGGCGCTCCCTGACGGTCGCGGTTCTGTTCCACCTTTGGCGCTCCCTGACGGTCGCGGTTCCGAAATATCCGAGATCGGCGAGCGCTTCGCGAACCTTGGCCGTGACGACGCCGCCGGCCGAAGTTTCGGCCTGATCGGAGACCAGAATCACATCGAAATCACGAATCTTTTCGCGCAGCGAATCTATGACTTGCGACTCGAGTTGGGAATCCAGCGGAGCGGCATTGATAAAATCCAAACGGGGAAGGTCCTCAGCGCCGGTGGATGCGTTGAGCAGTTTTGTGTAGGTGAAAGTGGAGACTAAGGGGGAGCGAATGAGCAGATCAGTGGAAATGGATCGCGCGGCGAGCGAGCGTTGGAGTTCCCAGCCGAATCCATCGTCGCCGATTACGCCGAGGACGGACACATTTCCCACGCCCAGCGCCGCGAGATTCGCGGCGACGGTTCCGGCGGCGCCCGGCGTAACTTCGGTGGACGTCACCGCGACGCGCGGGATGGCGGTTTCGCGGGAGGGCTCGGCGAGCCCGGGATGGTAGCGGCACCAGCGATCGAGACACACGTCGCCGATCACGAGCGCGCGCATGGAGGGGAATCGGGCGAGAATGGCGGCGACCGTCATGGGGGATTCACGGGGCGCACTCAGGATTGCGTCAGGAGACGCCACAGGGCGGGCACCGTGGCGCGATGATCGCCGCAGAAATAGAAGCTTTCGCCGCCGTCTTTGACGGTGCGAACCAGCATGGTCTTATGCGGACGGAAATAGTAGCCGGGATCGGATTTCGGCGGCTCGCGGCGGAAATCGTCGATGGGGACGAGGTCGAAGACAGCGGTGGTGAAATGTTTTATCGGGGCGGGCGACACATTACGAGACACATTACGAGCCATCGCCAGAGCCTTCAGATAAACCTCTGGCGCCATGACGGCCGATCCAAAGTTCAGCAGCACGCCGCCTTCGAGCTTTTCGACAGAGTGCGCGAAGATGAGGAAATCACGATAGCTGGCCGCGCCGGTGGCGGCTCCGTCGCAGTTGGGATGTTCGTGCAGAATGTCGTAACCGATGCCGACGTGAACGGTGACGGGAATGGAGAGGCGCCAGGCGGCGGCGAAGACGCTCAGGTCGCGATGCGGGAAATCGCTTTCGCGGCTTTCCTGAATGCGGCGGCCGATGTTTTCGCCGAGGCCGAGGTTTTCGCGGGCAGCCTCCGCGATCCAATCGTTCAACTCGCCGGTTTCGCGCCAAAGTCCGAACTCGCCGGTCTGGATGTAACGCTCGACGCTTTCGGTGGTGGCGCCGATGCGGGCGAGCTCGTAATCGTGAATGGCGGCCGCGCCGTTCACGGCGATGTGGGTGATGAAGCCGCACTCGAGAAGATGGATGAGGTGGCGATTCACACCGGCGCGGAGGACATGCGCGCCCATCATCAGAATTCTGGCTGTTGTTGGCGACGCGGACGATTTCCGAATCCGATCGGCTACCGGCGAAAGATCGGGATGATGGAACGGGGGCGCGGAGCCGTCAAGACTCAGCCAATGATCAAGCGTCAGGTCGTGGTGGCGCGAGGCCAGGGGCTGGATGTTCAGCCGGGAGCGGTCGAACGTTTCATACTTGGATGGGTGGGTCATTGGGGGAAAGGGCCTTCGCATCCGCTCCCTTACGGTCGCGGTTCTGGTCGGCTCCCTGACGGTCGCGGTTCTGTTCGGCTCCCTGACGGTCGCGGTTCTGTTCGGCTCCCTTACGGTCGCGGTTCTGTTCGGCTCCCTTACGGTCGCGGTTCTGTTCGGCTCCCTGACGGTCGCGGTTCTGTTCGGCTCCCTTACGGTCGCGGTTCTGGTCGGCTCCCTGACGGTCGCGGTTCTGTTCGGCTCCCTTACGGTCGCGGTTCTGGTCGGCTCCCTTACGGTCGCGGTTCTGGTCGGCTCCCTGACGGTCGCGGTTCTGGTCGGCTCCCTTACGGTCGCGGTTCTGGTCGGCTCCCTGACGGTCGCGGTTCTGTTCGGCTCCCTTATGGTCGCGGTTCTGTTCGGCTCCCTTACGGTCGCGGTTCTGTTCGCGGTTCTGTAGGGCGGGGAAAAGGGCCGTCATCAACTCCCCGTGGCAGAGAAAATTGGGAACGATGTAATCCGCACCGGCGCCGATCAGACGTTGGCGTTTCCATCCGTCGACGTCGCGGCATTCGGGTTCCGTGGTCGCGACACCGACGGTGACGCCGCCCACCTGCTTCACTTCTTCGATCTCGACGTAGCCGTCCCCAAAGCCAATGATCTCTTCGCCCCTGACGCCGGTGGACGAAACAATCCGCTGCACCAGAATTTTCTTCGAAAAACTCTTATAGTCGTCCTGCGCGCCGTAGACGCCGCCATCGAAGTAGCGCGCGACGTCCAGCAGGCGGGCTTCCTCCTTCATATAGATCTCGTCGGTGCCGCTGGCGAGATACAGCTTGAGCCCGCGCTCCTTCAGGGTTTCGAGCAAGGCGCGGGCGCCGGGCACAAGGTATTGCTCGGGTGCGGCGCGGCCGGTCTGGAGGTCCTCGACGCGGCTTCGGATGAGCACCCACAGGCGGTCGAGATACATCCTCTTATATTCGAGAGGAGCGAGCGACTGGCCGCCGCGCTGGGACACGTGATCCGCGAACTCCATCATCTGGTAGATGGTTTCCTTGCCGGTGAGGCGCCACACGAAATCGTCGACAATGGCGCGCAGCTCCGATTCACTCTCGCCGGTTTTGAGCTCCACCAGGATCTCCACCATCATGGGGATCATCACGTCGATCCATCCGGAGCGAATCAAAGAAAGAGTGCCGTCGAAATCGAACAGCGCGACACGAGCGGACACGTTGGATGCAGGCAGGGGCGAAGCGGGGGGGCGGATGGATTCCAGCATTCTTGAGTTTACGACATTGAGTTTACTAGGAGCCTGGTTGAAAAAGGAAACAGACCGCTCTGTCCACTACTCGACCGTTTCATTCATGTTGCGCGCGCCCTGACGGGCGCGCCTCAAAGGCGGCAATCGACGTTTTGCGATTGGGGACAGAGTGGTCTGTCCCCTATTTCGAACCGTGAACTTACAACCAATATTCCCATTTTCCGGCGGCGATCACGTAAGCGCTCAGGCAGGCATTGGTCACCGCATGCGTGAGGATCAGGTCGCCCAGACTTTTCGAACGCACCATCCAGGCGTTATAGATCACGCCGGTGATGAGGCCGACGTCCCAGTAAGAGCCGTGCTCGGAGGCGAACAACAGCGCCACGGCCCAGAACGCGAACGGGGTGTAGGCGCCCAACGGGACCTTTTCGAAATCGGGCGCGACGATCCAGCGCATCAGCCATGCGCGCCAGAACAGCTCCTCGACGATGGGCACAATGACGATGGCGCGCACGCCGCGAAGCGCGAGCACCAAGGGTTGCGAGTGACCGGCCGCGGAGAGAGCGCCGCTGGGCGCTCCGAGGATCGCATTTTCAAACAGCCAATAGTGCCGGTAGCCGGGGAATAACAGATCCGGCCCGATCCAGATTCCGAACACGGCCGC